>JAAUYH010027620.1_pt1 | contig 14954 bp, 12 predicted proteins | sample 7278061 | NCBI WGS metagenome assembly JAAUYH01 (sample SAMN14350203, study PRJNA611818) | marine sediment metagenome | isolation source: surface marine sediment (0.6m) | place: French Polynesia: Moorea | collected 2018-08
AACCGCTTCGAGATTGTGCAGATGGATTTCGCACAATATCTGCCAAGCATTATCCCCGAGCGCGTCATAACAAGGACCCAGAATATCGGCCTTTGTTTGATGCGCTGTGCGAAAAATCTTCAGATATAACTTGGTTTGTTCGGCGTACTCGATTTGCCCTGTCGTTATTGAATAGTCGTCATTGTCGTGCTGGAATCGCGGACCACGCGATACGGTATCTTTCATTGAACAACTGCCCCCGTTGCCATTCAAACTACAATATATCTTTCCCCAATATTGTTAGAGCACAATGCTTTGATTTTGTGAATCCCCAAAATGCAAATATTCACTCATCGCATCAGATTGAATTGGTGTGTCATTAAGTTTCGATTGAAATGGTTTCGATTCATACGAAACGATACCAAGCTTGCCTGCCTATTTGGGTCCGGACCAGCAAAGAAACGACCGACACCCCCGCCGACAGCTTGACGACCATGCCACTCTGCGCCATGCGCCGCGCATGCGATTTTTCTCCGACAATGCGGCATCGGTGCATGCCAATGTCCTGGCAGCACTGGCGGATGCGAATGCCCAGGATACGGCCTATGATGGTGACGCGCTGAGTGCGCGTCTCAACATGGTCTTCTCGGACCTCTTCGAAACCGAAGTCGAGGCGATGTGGGTGGCGACCGGCACCGCCGCCAATTCGCTGGCGCTCGCGGCAATGTGCGCGCCGCACCAGGGCGTAATCTGCCATCGCGAGGCGCATATCGAGCAGGATGAAGCCGGTGCCCCGGGCTTCTACACTGGCGGCGCGAAACTGATGCTGCTCGACGGTGAGGGAGCCAAGCTTGCGCCGGAAGATGTCGAGGCCCACTGCGCCGCGATCCGCGATGACGTACACCAGGTCCAGCCCGCCGCGGTCTCGATTACCAATGCGAGTGAATATGGTCTGGTCTACCGGCCGGACGAGGTCTCCGGCATTTCCGAGATCTGCAAGGCACGAGGGCTCGGTCTGCACATGGATGGCGCCCGCTTCGCAAATGCCCTGGCTACCCTGGGCTGTTCGCCTGCCGAAGTCACCTGGCGAGCGGGCGTTGACGCACTAAGCTTTGGTTTCGTGAAAAATGGCGGCATGAACGCCGAGGCGCTGGTCTTCTTTGACAAGTCGCTGGCCGCTGACACCCATTACCGGCGCAAGCGCGCAGGGCACCTGCAATCCAAGGGCCGCTATCTCGCGGCGCAGATCCTCGCGATGCTCGATAATGACCTGTGGCTCGACAATGCGCGGGTCGCCAATGCGGCGGCGCAGGTGCTGGCGATCGTGGCGCAGGACCGGCTGGTCTACCCGGTCGAGGCGAACGAGGTATTCATTCGCCTGTCAGCTGAAGAGGCGGCGCAGCTTCGGGCGCTGGGCTTTGATTTCTACGACTGGGGCGAGGGCCAGGCACGGCTGGTTACGAGCTGGAACCAGACGGCGGCGGACATCAAGCCACTGGCCGAAGCGATCGCGGCGCTATGAGCGCTGGCGAGGGCGGCGAACCAAGCCTTCTTGCCCCCCGCATACTGATCCCCTTCCTGCTGGTGTCGCTGATCTGGGGTTCCACCTGGCTGGTGATCAAGGACCAGATCAGTGAAGTGCCGGCGAGCTGGTCGGTCAGCTACCGCTTCCTGGTCGCGGCGGCGGCAATGTTCGTGCTTGTCGCGATCCGGCGTCAGCCCTTCCGTCTGGATCGGACCGGCCATGTGCTGGCAATGATCCTCGGGTTCTTCCAGTTCACCTTCAATTTCAATTTCGTCTACAATGCCGAGCTTTACATCACCTCGGGGCTGGTCGCCGTCCTGTTTGCACTGTTGATGGTTCCCAATGCCGTGTTCGGCCGGATCTTCCTCGGCCAGAAAATCAGCGGCGGGTTCATCGCAGGATCGGCGATTGCCGCGATCGGCATCGCATTGCTGTTCTGGCAGGAGTACCGGACCTCGCCCGCGACGCTGGAGGATGTGGTCCTCGGTGTTACCCTGACGATCGGCGGTATCCTCTCTGCCTCGATTGCCAATGTCATGCAGGCCGGCGAGCGACTGAGATCCTATTCGATCCTGACCATTCTCGCCTGGGCAATGCTTTGGGGCGCGGTGATCAATATCGGCATTTCCTGGGTGACGGCCGGTCCGCCAAGCTACGAGTTGCGCCTCGCATATTGGGGAGGGATCTTCTACCTCGGCGTTATTGGTTCGGTCGTGACCTTCCCGCTCTATTTCTCGCTGATCCGCGAAATCGGGCCGGGCAAGGCGGCCTATTCCAGTGTGCTCGTGCCGGTGGTCGCAATGATCCTGTCGACGATTTTCGAAGGCTATATCTGGACCGCCCTGTCGGCCGGCGGTGCCGCGCTGGCAATGCTGGGACTGCTGGTTGCCTTGCAATCCCGCAAGCCCAAGACACCTCGCGTTGCCGGTTGAATATCAATCAAGCAGGGCCTTCAGTCCTGCCTTGTAATCTGGATATTGCGGTTCCCAGCCAAGCAACCGCCGCGCCCTGCCATTGGCGACCTTGCGATTTTCCTCGTAGAATCCCATTGCAGTTTGGGAGAGATTAGCTTCGTCCAGGGACATGAGCGGCGGTACTTCGACGCCAAGCAAGCGGGCGGCATAGGCCAGCACCTCATGCTGTGCGGCCGGAAGATTATCGGTGATGTTGAATATTCCGGGCGGGCCGTCGAAGGACGCGATCACGGCGGCGACGATGTCATCGACATGGATACGACTGAACAGCTGTCCCGGCACATCAATGCGCTTTGCCTTGCCATCGCGTACCCTGTCGAGCGGACTGCGGCCCGGACCGTAGATACCGGGCAGGCGAAACACGCGCATGTCGCCGCGCAGCGCCTGCCAGCGCGCATCCGCATCGGATCGCGCCTTGCGCCGGCCATGGCCAATCGGCGCACTCTCGTCGACCCAGGCGCCGCCAGTGTCACCATAGACGCCGGTGGAAGAAAGATAACCCGACCAACCGAGATCAGCCGCCGCGATGGCATCGCCATAGCGGTCCAGCACCGGTTCTGTTCCGTCGCGGGTTGGCGGCACAGAGGATAGGACATGCGTCGCGTCCCGCAAGGCTGCGAGCACCGCGTCCTCGTCTTCAAAGGCGAGGGTTCCGCCCGACGCCTCTCGCCGCGTTCCGGTCACCTGCCAGCCATCAGCGCGCAATCGCGCCGCGAGACGGCCTGCACTATAGCCCATTCCGAAGATCAGCATGTTCGACATCGTCCCGCTGCATAATCGCAATTGCGCGGCGCGCCAATGGCTCTTATGCCGTGACCATGGTTGACGTTCAGAATCCCTCCAATCCCGAAATGGCCGACGCGGCGCCGGCGGCGCATGACCCTGCCACCATTTTCCGCAAGGACTATCTCCCGCCCGACTGGCTTGTTCCCGAAGTTGAACTGGATTTCCGGCTTGGCCTCGCAAGCACGACGATCGTCGCGACGCTGACGCTCAAGCGCGGCGGAAGCCACGACCGGCCGCTGCGCCTCGACCATGACGAGGTATCGGTCGAGGAAATGGCGGTTGAAGGCCAGCCGGTGGCATGGCGCGAAGATGGCGGCCAGCTGGTTGTCGAGGATGTCGCCGATGGCGACCGGCTCACCATGCGCTGTACCGTGCACCCCGACAAGAATACCAAGCTCGAGGGATTGTACGCCTCCAATGGCATGCTTTGCACCCAGTGCGAGGCCGAGGGGTTTAGGCGGATTATTCCCTTTGTCGACCGGCCGGACAACCTGTCGGTCTACACGGTGACGATGCGTGGTCCGAAAAACGAGTTTCCGGTGCTGCTCAGCAATGGCGAGATTTCAGAGGCTGGCGAAGGCGAAAATGGCGACCACCATGTGCGCTGGCATGACCCCTGGCCCAAACCGAGCTACCTTTTCGCGATCGTAGCGGGCGACCTGGTCGCCAATGCGGACAGCTTCACCACCATGTCCGGCAAGGAAGTCGAACTGAACATCTACGTCCGCGACGGCGATCTCGACCGGACCGGCCATGCGATGAAAGCGCTGAAGGATTCGATGCGGTGGGACGAACAGGTCTATGGTCGCGAATATGACCTTGGCCTTTTCAACATCGTGGCGGTCAGCGATTTCAACATGGGCGCGATGGAGAATAAGGGGCTCAACATCTTCAATTCGCGCTATGTACTGGCCGACCCGGAAGTCGCGACCGATGGCGACTTTGACGGCATCGAGGGCGTAGTTGCGCACGAATATTTTCACAACTGGTCCGGCAATCGCGTCACCTGCCGCGACTGGTTCCAGCTCAGCCTGAAGGAAGGCTTTACCGTCTTTCGTGATCAGTGCTTTTCGGCCGACATGGGCTCGGCGGCGCTGAAACGGATCGAGGACGTCCGCATTTTGCGCGCCGCGCAATTCCCGGAAGATGCCGGACCACTGGCGCACTCGATCCGGCCCGACAGCTACCAGGAAATCTCCAACTTCTATACCGCGACCGTCTACAACAAGGGCGCGGAGGTGATCCGGATGATGCATACGCTGATGGGCGCAGAAGCATTTCGCAAGGGCACCGACCTCTATTTCGAACGCCACGACGGCGAGGCTGCGACCTGCGAGAATTTCGTGCAGGCGATGGAAGATGGCGGCGAGATTGATCTCGGCCAATTCCGCAAATGGTATGAAACACCTGGTACGCCGCGGGTTTCGGTGCGGATGCGCCATGATCCGCAGACGGGCAGCGTCACCCTCAAGCTCGGTCAGAAGATCGCGCAGAACGGCGAAAAGCCGAAGCCATCGGGGCTGGTGATACCGCTGCGCACGGCACTGCTTGATCCTGAAACCGGCGCGCATGAGGGCGAACAGTTGATCATCCTCGACCAGCCCGAGCAGGAGGTGGTCATTGCCGGCCAGGCCGAAGCTCCGATCCTGTCGATCAATCGCGGCTTCTCCGCGCCGATCATCCTGGAAAGTGGCCAGACGGCGGAAGAACTCGCCTTCCTCTCGGCACATGACGATGATCCATTCGCACGGTTCGAGGCGATGCAACAGCTGGTCACCAACTACCTGACCGCCCGCGTGGCCGGTGCACCCACGGAACGGGAGATCGTCCTGCATTCAATCGGCGCCGTTCTGGACGACGAACGCATTGATCCGGCATTCCAGGCCGAGCTGATCCTGCTGCCAAGCGAAGCGTTTCTCGGCGACCAGATGGCCGAGGTGGATCCCCAGGCAATCCACGATGCCCGGGAATCGCTGCGCGGCGACCTCGCAACCACCCACCATGCCCGGCTGCGCGCCCTGTATGACCGGTGCCAACCGGACGCATTCTCGCTCGACGCGGAGGCACGGGCAAAACGCAAGCTGCGCAACGTCACGCTCGGATATCTGGCGGCGGCAAGCGCAGAAAATGCCGCCGCTCTGGCCCAGGCTCAATATCAGGCGGCGGACAACATGACCGCAAAGCAGGGTGCGCTGAACGTGCTTTCGCACCTCGAAGCAGCCGAGCGCGACCCGGCATTCCAGGATTTTTATCAGCGTTACCGCGAAAATGCGCTGGTGCTCGACAAATGGTTCATGTTGCAGGCCATGTCCCAGCGCGAGGGTACCGCCGAGCGGGTGCAGGGCCTGGCCAACCATCCGGACTTCACCTTGTCCAACCCGAACCGGGTGCGCTCGCTCTATGGGGCGTTCACCAACAACCAGGTGCATTTCCATGATGCGTCGGGAACGGGGTATGACTGGGTCGCGGACATGGTCATTGCGCTCGACAAGCAGAACCCGCAGACCGCGGCGCGGTTCGTTCCCCCGCTTGGCCGCTGGCGCCGTTTCGAGCGCGGCAGGTCGGAATTGATGCGGCAGGCGTTGGAGAAGATCGCGGCACAGCCGGAACTGTCAAAGGACGTGTCGGAGCAGGTGCACAAGAGCCTTGCTTGATATTGTAACTTCAAACCTGCTTGAAGGCGCGGCGCATGGATTCCTGGGGCGTGCCGGCGGGATATCCGAAGGAATTTATGCCGGCCTCAATATCGGCCTTGGCAGCGATGATGAACGAGACGTCATCATGGAAAACCGGCGGCGCGCTGTCGACGGGATAATGCCCGGCGGAACTCTGGTGACCGTGCACCAAGTACACAGCCCCGACGTGGTGACGGTGACTGGCCCTATTCCTGTCGATGACCGCCCGCATGCCGATGCAATGGTGACCGACCAACCGGGGTTGTTGCTTGGTATCCTTACTGCAGATTGCGTCCCAGTACTCTTCCATGACCCCCGTGCGAGTATTATCGGCGCGGCGCATGCCGGGTGGAAAGGAGCAATCGCAGGTATCACCGACAACACTCTGACAGCAATGGAGAAACTGGGCGCAGCGCGCGCCGAGATTGCCTGTGCCGTGGGTCCTTGCATAGCTCAGAAAAGCTATGAAGTAGATACAGGATTTCGTGATAATTTCCTGTCAGAAAATTTTAAAAATGAACGCTATTTTGAAGCAGGAAAGCCCGGTCACTACCAGTTTGATATCGAAGGCTATGTCGCCAACCGGCTGGCCGGAGCGGGGGTCACGAAAATCGAGAAACTCGGACTCGATACCTACAGCAAGGAAGACCGCTACTTCAGCTATCGCCGTTCGTGCCATCGCGGTGAACCGGGATATGGCCGGCAGATTTCGATGATTGGACTGGCGGCATGAACGCGCAGCGGCTCGGTCTCTTCGCAGGGCTGGGGGTTTTCATCCTGATGCTGATGATGCCCGCACCGGAGACCATGAGCGCGGAATCATGGAAGGTCGCGGCGCTGACCATATTGATGGCGACCTGGTGGATGACCCAGGCCGTGCCATTGACGGCAACCGCGCTATTGCCGTTCCTGGCCTTGCCATTGTTCGACGTGATGACTGCGCGCGAAACGGCCGCGCAATATTATTCGCCGATCCTGTTCCTGATCCTTGGCGGCGCGTTCCTCGCATTGGCGATCGAGCGGGTCGGCATGCACAAGCGGCTGGCGCTGGCGATCATCGGCCTCGCAGGGAAGAGTGCCTGGGGCGTGCTGCTCGCCTTCATGATTGCAACCGCGATCCTCAGCATGCTGATCTCGAACACGTCCTCGACGCTGATCATGATCCCGATCGCGCTCGCAGTCCTGGTAGCCGGCGGAATCAAGGAAGGCGAGACCGAAGGCTTTGCCGGCGCGCTGGTGATGGGCGTCGCCTTTGCCGCGTCGATTGGCGGACTGGGGACATTGGTGGGCAGCCCGACAAATGCCATTGCCGCCGGCCTGATGAACAAGACGCTCGACATGGATCTCGATTTCGTCAGCTGGCTGAAATTCGGATTGCCAATCGTCATTACCGGTATCCCGGCGCTGGCGTTGATCCTGATTGTCGTCCAGCGGGTCGGCCGCGACAGCTTTGATGGCGTCAAGGCCCGGACCGCGATCGGTTCGCCCGGCCCGTGGTCGCTACCTGAAAAACGCCTACTGCCGGTTGTCGCCGTCGTCGTGCTGGGCTGGCTGTTCCTGCCGCAGCTCAAGGCGATCACGCCCGACGGCGCGCTGCACGATGGCACCATCGCCATATTGGGCGGGCTGCTGCTTTTCATGCTACCCGACGGCACCGGGCGGAAATTGCTCAACTGGGACGAAGCCGACCGGGCGCCGTGGGGCGTGATCATGATGTTCGGCGGTGGTCTCGCACTGGCCGCCGGCATCATCGATTCGGGTCTCGCAGACTGGCTGGGCACCGCGCTCGAGCCGCTCAAGGCGGTGCCGGTGATTGTCATCGCGATTGCGCTGGTTGCGCTGGTCATCTTGGTCACCGAGTTCGCATCGAACGTCGCGACCGCGAGCGGGATCATGCCCGTGGTCGCCAGCCTGATCCTCGCTACTGGCGTCGACCCGGTTCTGCTCGCCGTACCAGCGGCGATGGCCGCCAGCTGGGGCTTCATGCTACCCTCGGGCACCGGCCCCAATGCGATCGCCTGGTCGACCAACCACATCCACCTGCCGAAGATGCTGAAATCCGGTTTCCTGCTCGATTTGGCCGGCATCCCGATCATCATCGGTTGCATCTGGATCGTTGCGTGGCTTGGTGGTTGAATTCCGGGCAATGCTGTAATAACGGGATGGCGTTCGGGGAGAGACGCTTCTGCGGAGGTTAGAAGCTCAGGGCGCAACCGGCCCAAGGCCCCGTCATCACATTCTGGCTCCCGCCTTCCTGGGAGCGTTCCGGGTGCAGCCTGCTGACCTGTAACGCTGCTCCCGCATTGCAGGAGGGAACCCATGCCTGATTCCACCGACAGCGTCGACCAGCCGACGCCGCGCCGCAAGCCCAAGGCGCCGATCGAAGAGATTGGCGGGCGCAAGCTGAAACCCGCGACATTGATGATGGGTCACGGCTTTGACCCGGTCCTTTCGGAAGGTTCGCTGAAACCGCCGATCTTCCTGACGTCGACCTTTGCCTTTGAAAATGCGGCGGCGGGCAAGCGCCACTTCGAGGGTATCACGGGCAAGCGTCCCGGCGGGGCAGAAGGTCTTGTTTATTCGCGCTTCAACGGACCCAACCAGGAAATCCTCGAGGACCGGCTGAGCATCTGGGACGGGGCGGAAGATGCGCTCACTTTTGCGAGCGGCATGACCGCAATTTCGGTGCTGATGCTGGCCTATTGCTCGGCGGGCGACGTGATTGTCCACTCCGGCCCGCTCTACGCGGCGAGCGAGGGTTTCGTCGCCAAGATCCTCAGCAAGTTCGGCGTGACCTATGTCGATTTCCCGGCCGGTGCCACGCGCGAAGAACTGGACGCGGTGCTTGAAAAGGCGAAGGCGCAGGCGGCGGAGCAGGGCGGCAAGGTCGCGATGATCTATCTCGAAAGCCCGGCCAACCCGACCAATGCGCTCGTTGATATCGAGGCAGTCAAGGCCGCCCGCGATGCCGGTCTCGAACAGGATTGCCCGATCGCGATCGACAACACGTTCCTCGGCCCGCTGTGGCAGCAGCCGCTCAACCATGGCGCCGATATCGTCGTCTACAGCCTGACCAAATATGTCGGCGGGCATAGCGACCTGGTTGCCGGTTCGATTGCCGGGGCCAAGAAATGGATGGACCCGGTACGGGCGCTGCGCAACACCATGGGCGGGATTTGCGATCCCAACACGGCGTGGATGCTGCTCCGTTCACTGGAGACGGTGGAACTCAGGATGCAGCGCGCCGGCGACAATGCGGCCATGGTCTGCGCCTTTCTTGCCGAACATCCGAAAGTCGAAGGCCTAGGCTATCTCGGCATGATCAGCGATCCGCGCCAGCAGGATATCTATGACCGCCATTGCAGCGGCGCCGGTTCGACCTTCTCGGTCTTCATCAAGGGTGGCGAGGCCGAGAGTTTCCGCTTCCTCGACAGCCTGCGCATCGCCAAGCTGGCAGTCAGCCTGGGTGGTACCGAGACTTTGGCCAGTCACCCGGCTGCGATGACCCACCTGTCGGTGCCCGACGAGCGCAAGGCACAGCTCGGCATCACCGACAACCTCGTGCGGATTTCGATAGGGGTCGAGGATCCTGACGACCTGATCGCCGATTTCGACCAGGCGCTGGCCGCCGTTTAAATCTGTGCTCCGCACTTGATGCGGAGCACCTTTACCGCCAATCCACGATCGGCCAGCCCCGTTCCTGCGCCAGTTTGCGCATGGCGGGGCTGGGCGTGGTGGCGATCGCTTCATCGGCAAATTCCAGCATCGCCCGATCACTGACATGGTCGGAATAGGCGCGGACATGGCATTCATCGCGGTTCCAGCCCTGTTCGCCAAACAGCGCCGTGATCCTCTCGATCTTCGCGTCGTCGTAGCAATTATGGCCGATGATCTTGGGTAGCACCGCGCCGGAAGGATCAATCTCCAGCCGGGTCGCGATGACATGGTCAAAGCCGATCCGCCGGGCGATCGCATTCACATATAGCTCGTAGGATGCGGTCACCAGCACGAGTGTCCGGCCCTCGTCGCGGTCCGCGGCAATCTGGTCGAGCGCCTTGGAGTGCGTGTTGCGCGCCATGGTGCGTTCGGCAAAAGCCTCGATATGCGGAGTCAGATCAGATTTCGTCGGACCGCTGCCGAGCAGCAGGCGCTGATTGAACGTCTTGAGCCGCCCCCGATCGAACAACTTGAGTGCATAGGCAATGAAACCGACGGGCAGGACTGGGAGCAGCAGCAACCGCCAGGGCGCGCGGGCGAGCACCATGTGCAGCAGGAACCATGTATAGGTCCCGCTGATCGTGATCGTCCGGTCCATGTCGTAGAGCGATATCTTCTGCATTTGGCCCCGCAATGTCGGTTCGGCGGCTCCATAACAGCGGCGCGCCAAATGCGCCAAATATTTGAACGGTTTAATTTCTTGAGCTTTGCCCGAATTTCGGTCACCTATAGCGGTGATGTCAACGGCTGGCGACTTTGTCCATGAAGTAGCGGATGACGGAGCGGAAACGCTGCGCTTTGTCGGCGATCTTTCAGTCGCCTCGCTTGGCGATTTGCCGGAACGGCTCTCCGCCTATCATCCCGTGGCCCGCCTCAATCTGGTCGAGGTTGGTTATATCGATACCGTCGGCGCATGGCTGGTCCATCGCACGGCGCGCGACATGGGCGCAGAAATCATCAATGCCGACGAAGAGGCCGAACGGCTGATCGCCACGGTCGCCGGGGTCGAGCGTCCGCGCGACATCAGGCCGGACCCGCCCAACCCGGCAATCCGGATCCTCACTGACATTGGCGAGGCGACGTCCATCGCCTTCAAGACCCTTGCCGGCCTGGTTGCTTTTTTTGGCGCGATCATGGCCGCGTTCGGACACTTGCTGCGCCATCCCGGCCAGATTCGCTGGCATGCCGTGATCCAGCGATTCGACATGGTCGGCGTGCGCGCATTGGGCATTATCGGGCTCATGAGCTTCCTGATCGGATTGGTGATCGCCCAGCAGGGCGCGGTGCAATTAAGGCAATTTGGTGCCGAGGTGTTTACGGTCAACCTGGTCGGGCGCCTCACACTGCGCGAACTCGGCGTTTTGATGACCGCGATCATGGTTGCCGGCCGATCCGGATCGGCCTTTGCGGCGCAGCTCGGCACGATGAAGCTGACCGAGGAAATCGACGCGATGCGTACCATCGGCGTCTCTCCGATCGAGGCACTGGTGCTGCCGCGGTTCATCGCCGCGATCATCCTGCTGCCGCTGCTCGGTTTCTATGCCTCGGTCGTGGCGATTATCGGCGGCGGCCTGCTCAGCTGGGTCGAACTCGATATCCCGCCAGCGACCTTCTTCTCGCGCATCCGCGAGGTGGTCCCGATCACCGACGTTTATGTCGGCCTGATAAAGGCGCCCGTATTCGGCGCGATCATCGCCATTACCGGCTGCTACCAGGGCATGCTGGTCAAGGGCAATGCGGAGGATGTCGGCAAGCGAACAACGGCGGCGGTGGTGCAGGCGATCTTCCTGGTCATCGTGCTCGATGCCTTTTTCGCCGTATTCTTCACCTGGATCGGATGGGGATGATGCTCGGAACACAGCCCATACAATATAATCGCGACTATGAAGGGCCGATCATCTGCGTGAAGGGCCTGCGCAACAGCTTTGGCGAGCAGGTTGTGCACGAGGATCTCGATCTCGAAGTCAACCGCGGCGAGATATTGGGCGTCGTCGGTGGATCGGGCACCGGCAAGTCGGTGCTGATGCGCTCGATCATCGGGCTGCAGAAACCCGACGAGGGCGAGGTCCAGGTCTTTGGCGAACATATCCTCGGCAAGTCGGATGCCGAGACGATCGAGATTCGCAAGCGCTGGGGAGTGCTGTTCCAGGGCGGCGCTCTGTTCTCGACGTTGACCGTGGCCGAAAATGTCATGGTACCGATCCGCGAATTCTATCCCGAAATGAGCCGCGAGTTTCGCCGCGAAGTGGCGAAGTACAAGGTATGCCTGTCCGGTTTGCCGCCTGACGCATCGCCCAAATATCCCTCGGAACTTTCGGGCGGCATGAAGAAACGCGCCGGTATCGCGCGCGCACTGGCCCTCGATCCCGAATTGCTGTTTCTCGATGAGCCGACGGCAGGCCTCGACCCCATTGGTGCCGCCGCGTTCGACAGCCTGACCAAGGAATTGCAGCAAACCCTCGGTTTGACGGTGTTCCTGATTACCCATGACCTCGACACGCTCCATGCGATTTGCGACCGGGTCGCGGTGCTGGCCGACCGCAAGGTAATCGCCGTGGGCACGATCGATGAACTGCTGGCACTGGATCACCCGTGGATACAGGAATATTTCAACGGCCCGCGCGGCCGCATGGCCCTGTCCGGCAAGGCGGTGGCATGATTGCCGCGGCCAAACAGGTTAGAGACTCCTTGCAGGGCGCGGTGCCGCTCGTCATAAAGGTGGCATAGATGGAAACTCGGTCCAATCATATCCTCGTCGGGGTCGTCACGCTGTTCCTGCTGGCGCTGGTCGTGGCTTTCCTCGTCTGGATCGTCCGCTTCGGCGACGGCGCGACCAAGGAATATGACATCTTCTTCGCGCAGTCGGTCGGCGGACTGGCCGCCGGCACCGGGGTCACCTTTGCCGGCGTGCCGTCCGGACAGGTGCTGAAGGTCGAACTGTGGAAGAAGGACCCCGATTTCGTCCGCGTCCGGATCGCGGTGACCGAGGATACGCCCATACTGCAAGGCACTACCGCGACGGTGCAGAGCGTCAGCTTTACCGCGCCGCCCAATATCCAGCTCGACGGCGCCAAGAAAGGCGCGCCGCCAATTACAGAGCTGGGTCCTGAAGGCGTTCCGGTGATACCAACCAAGCCGGGGGCACTTGGCGAACTGCTGAACAGCGCGCCGCTGGTGGTCGAACGGCTGGCGACGCTGACCGATCGCTTGACGTTGCTGCTCTCGGACAAGAACCAGGAATCGATCGAGGGCATATTGGAGAATACGGACCGGTTGACTGGCAGCCTTGCCAACCAGGCGCCCAATCTCGAAGCGCTGATGAACGAGTCCCGCACTGCCATACAAAATGCCGGGCAGACGGCGGAAAAGCTCTCTGCGCTGGCGGACAATGCCAATGCGTTTATCGACAATGGCGGCGAGCCGGTGGCAAGGAACCTTGCCAATACGCTGGAAGCGGCAACAATGAGCCTGCAGGCGCTGGAAGGCGTGCTGGAAAATGCGCAGCCGGGTGCCGCTCGCTTCTCGAACAAGACGCTGCCCGAAGTGGACCAGCTGGTCGAGGACATGCAGGCGCTCACCAAATCAATGACGGCGGTATCGGAACGGTTGGACCAGGGCGGGGCAGGGGCGCTGCTTTCTTCGCCAGAACTGCCGGATTATGAGCCTGGTCAATAGGGGGCAGAAATGACCATCAAACTTCGTCCTTTGCAATCTGCCGTGATGCTCGCCGCGCTGGCTGGCCTGAGTGCCTGCGTCAGCTTCGGCGCGTCCGATCCGCCGCCGTTCCTGCTGTCGCTGTCTCCGGACAATAGCGTGACCGCCGGCGCGACACATAGCGGACCGCAAACCGGGGCGCTGGTCGTCGCGCTGCCATCAGCGCCGCAGAAACTGAACACGATCCGTGTTCCCGTCCAGACCAATGCCACGGGCATCGCCTATCTCAAGGAAGCGGTCTGGGTCGACAAGCCAGCGCGCCTGTTCCGCAGCCTGCTGGGTGAGACAATTGCCGCGAAGAACAACCGGCTGGTGCTTTCGGCTACCGAAGCGGGCGGCAAGGCGGAAACCTACCTGACCGGTGAACTGGTTAATTTCGATCTGGATGGCCCCAGCCTGACGGTCACGGTGACTTATGACGCGGTCAAGATGAGCGAAGGCCGGCCGGTAGAGAAGCGCCGTTTTGAAGCCAGTGAAAGCGTGTTCGCCGCAGAACCCGGCCCGGTGGGTGAGGGATTGAACGCGGCTGCCAATCGGGTGGCTAGCGAAGTCGCCGAATGGGTTGGCTGAAACGCCTCAGCGACTGATATCCTCGCCGCCATAGGCCATGCCGTCAGGCTCCGGCCAGTCCATTGACGTTGCGGCCATGACCCGAAAAAGGCGTCCCATTTCCTCGACATCTGTCAGCCGCGCATAGCCGGCGCGGATCTTATGCGCCTCGTCCGGCCTCGCCATGACCAGGTTGGCCGCGCGCTGTTCTATGCCCAGCGACTTCAGCCATTGCCCCTGTTCGATCGGGCCATGGACCGTGAGCAGGCGGTTTCGGGCTGCATTGGCCAGGGCATGGAAATTGACATGTGCCGTGAGATCGGAGTCGCCGGGACTGTCGAACGGGCTGATCGGCAAATGGTTCTTCACGGCCTGCAAGGTGCTGCCGGTACCAGGCTGGTCATAGCCATAGTCGATGATCAGCATGACGCCGCCCTGCCGGGTCAGCCGGTCGGCGAGGTCGCCGATTATGGCGATGCTGGCCGGGGATTGTTCGATGATCGTACCCTCGGGGAACCGGTTCCTGGAATCCGGAACCTGCACTTCGACCAGCGAGGGGCCGGGAATGACGACAAACTTGTTGCGATTGCGCGCGACCATGTGGTGGCGCCACCCGCCATTGTTCAGCACGAACTGCTCGACCGGCAACGCGTCGAAAAACTCGTTTGCGACGATCATCAGCGGGCCGTCTTCGGGCAGGCTTTCGATGCTGTCATGCCAGATCGCGTCGCGGTGTTTCTGCTTCTGCTTTTCCCGCAGGACCGGGCTGGTCTCGACAAAATGAATGGCCGGCGTGCAGCCAAATTTCATCATCACCCGCCGTGCATCGTCGGCCAGCGTGCCGCGCCCGGGACCAAGCTCGACATAATGGGCATTGTCCGGCGAGCCCTTGCGCATCCACAAGTCGGTGAGCCACAACCCGATCATTTCGCCGAACATCTGACTGATTTCGGGGGCCGTGACAAAGTCACCCGCTTCGCCCAGCGGGTCACCGGATGCGTAGTAATGACTGTTGGCGATTGCCATATACTCGCC
>JAAUYH010119569.1_pt1 | contig 14950 bp, 13 predicted proteins | sample 7278061 | NCBI WGS metagenome assembly JAAUYH01 (sample SAMN14350203, study PRJNA611818) | marine sediment metagenome | isolation source: surface marine sediment (0.6m) | place: French Polynesia: Moorea | collected 2018-08
CCGGAATTTCCTGCTTGCAGGGGCCTATGGCATCTCGGGCGCAGCCGCGATGCGCATGTTGGGGCCATCGCCCGCCATGGCCCTGAACTATAGCGACCCGACCATCGCCTGGAGCTATCGGAATCGCACCAACCCTTATTGGAATGAAATCGTCTCGGGCGGCGAAGCCTTCGTCCGCAGCCTCGGCAAGACGAACGACGACCTGACCCACCTCATCAACGAAGGCTCGTCCGAAAAGTCACTGGCCGACGTCAAGGCGCTCTTGGCCAAGACGAACGGCGAACTGGCCCTTGCCATCGACACCAACGACGCGCCCAATGCCCGCCCGGTGGTCGAAGCCTGCGTCGATGCAGGCGCCTATGTCTCGACCCTTTGGAACAAGACCGACGACCTGCACCCCTGGGACTTCGGCGACAACTATGTCAGCCACATGAGCTGGTCGGACGAAAAGCCCGCAGAACAGACAGCGCGCATTCTGCTCGAGGCTATGGGCGGAAAGGGCGGCGTCGTTCACCTGGGCGGCATCGCATCGAACAACCCGGCCATCGAACGTCTGCAAGGCCTGAAGAACGCGCTGGCGGACTATCCGGACGTCGAGCTTCTGGACGCGCAGCCCGCCGACTGGGATACCCAAAAAGCCAACCAGGTCATGCAGGGCTTCATCACCCGCTACGGTGACGAGATCACGGGCGTTCACTGCGCCAACGACACCATTGGCTACGGCGTATTGGAAGCCCTCCGCGCCGAAGGCATGGACGTGCCCATCGTCACCTACGACGGCAACCCGCAGGCGGTCGAACTGGTGGCCGAGAAGAAGATCCTCGCCACCGTCTTCACCAACCCGCATTGGGGCGGCGGCATCACGGCGGCGCTTGCCTATCACGCGGCCATCGGCACCTTCAAACCGTCCGAAGAGCCCGAAGCGCACCGCGAGTTCTACGGGCCGACCATCATGGTCACGCCCGAAGACGCGTTGGAGTTCAAGGCAAACTACCTCGACAACGTTCCGACCTATGACTGGAACGATTTCTGGGGGCCGTCGAACGGCCAGATCATGTACAAGTGACCCTCCCAAGGGGTGCGGCTGCCCCGGGCGCCGCACCCTTCCTTGCGACACGTGCGAATGAAGCGGGCGGTGCTCTAGGGGCAGCGCGAAAGGGGATGCATGGCAGAGATCACCGCAAACACAAGCGGCCCGGCCGGCGTCCTGACGCGGGACCGGCTGGTGAAATGGGCGCCGCTTCTGGTGCTTGGCTTCCTCATCCTGCTCTTTCCGGTCTTCGAATGGCTCGAAGACTTCCGGGATGGCAAAGACCATGTCTATCTGCTTGATTCCCGGTTCTTTTCCATCCGCAACGCCTCGCGCATCGCGGTCGCGGCCACGCCTGCGCTGATGGTCGCCATCGGCGTGACCTTCATCATCATCATGTGCTCGATCGACCTGTCAATGGAAGGCAACGTCTCGGTCAGCGCCGTGATCTTCGCCTTTGCCTTCATCGCGCTCGGCGGTACGCTTGCCAGCTGGGCATGGCTGGCCATCCCGCTGGCGCTGATCGTCGGTGCGGTGATGGGCTTCATCAACGGGCTGGTCCACGTCAAACTCAAGATCCCGTCGTTCATGGCCTCTCTCGCCATGGGTTTCGTCGGCACCGGATTTGCCCTTTTGATGACGGGCGGCGACCGCATCCGGGTCGAAGACGAGCTTTTCCGATCGCTCCTTACGGTGCGGTGGTTCAACTTCCCCATCATGTGCTACGTCGCGCTGCTGGCCCTGCTGGTCGCCTGGTTCATCCAGTCGCGGACGACACTCGGCCGCAACTTCTATGCCGTCGGCGGGGGCGAGGAACTGGCGGCAGCCAGCGGTCTGAACGTCGCCAAGGTCCGCATCATGGGCTTCACGCTCGCAGGTGCATTCTTCGCGCTGGGCGCGCTGATGGCCGTCGGCCGGATCGGCATCGCGGAGACGGCGACCGGCAATAATTTCATGTTCGTCTCGATCACCGCCGTGGTCGTCGGCGGCACCGCGCTTTGGGGCGGGATCGGCGGCGTCTGGAACACGCTGGTGGGCGTCTTGATCGTCAACGTCATCAACAACGGCATGGTGGTGATCGGCCTGCCCAACTGGCTGCAGGACGGCGTCCTCGGCATCCTCGTGATCATCGCGGTGGTGCTCTCGACCAACCGCAGATCCATCAGTTTCGTGAAATAGGGGCGGGCGCGATGTACGAACTTCAAAGCGTCGACAAGCACTTCCCCGGCGTTCACGCACTGAAGGCCGTGGACTTCGAAGTGAAGCGCGGTGAAATCGTGGGCCTCGTCGGCGAAAACGGCGCGGGCAAGTCGACATTGATGAAGGTGATCTACGGCGCCTATCAGCCGGACGGCGGCAACATCAGCATCGACGGCAAGACCGTCCGCTTCCAGAACCCGCGTCAGGCCATGGAGCACGGCATCGGCATGGTGTTTCAGGAACAGTCGCTGATCACCAACCTGACAGTGATGGAAAACATCTTTCTCGGCTACGAACAGCAGTTCGTGCGCTTCGGTGTCATTGACTGGAGAGCCATGGCAGCCGCGGCCAAAGCGCAGCTTGCCAAGGTCAAGCTCGACATTGACCCGGCCACCATCACGTCGAATTTGTCCTTTGCGCAAAGGCAGTTGGTCGAGCTTGCGAAGGTCCTGACGCTGGAAGAACGCATCGACGGCGATCTTGTCATCCTGCTGGACGAGCCAACCAGCGTGCTGGCCAAGGAAGAGGTCGAGCTTTTGTTCCAGATCGTCCGCGACCTGACCAAGCGCGCCTCTTTCATCTTCGTCAGCCACCGCATGGACGAGGTGCTGGAACTCTCCGACCGCATCTATGTCATGAAGGACGGCGAGGTCGTCGATGTCGTCACCCACGACGAGGCGGACGTCGACGCCATCCAGCACAAGATGGTGGGCCGCGAGGTCGACAAGGAATACTACCGCGAGCAGAAGCAGAAGCCCTATGACACCTCCCGCGTGTTGGTCAGCTTCGAGCATGTCTCGGGCCCCGGCTTTCGGGATATCTCCTTCGATCTGCACCCGGGCGAAGTGCTCTGCCTCGTCGGCACCGAAGGCTCGGGCCGCGAAGCGATCCTCAGAACGATCTATGGCCTCGATACGCCGACCGCTGGGACCGTAACAATCAAGGACGAAAAGGTGACGCGGTTCACCGCGCGCGGCGGGGTCGAACGGGGCGTCGGCTATGTGCCGCGCGAACGCAAGGTCGAAGGCATCGTGAACGGCATGAACGTCTACGAAAACATGACCCTCTCGCAGCTTCAGAACTATTCTTCGAACGGCATCCTGAACGTCGGCGAAGAAAAGAAGATGGCGCGCGATTGGATCGAACGCCTTGGCATCAAGACACCGTCGGAGAACAAGGACTGCGGCGGGCTGTCGGGCGGCAACCAGCAGAAAGTCGTCCTCGCCAAATGGCGCTCGGGCGGCTCGGACATCATCCTGCTGGATCACCCGACGCGCGGTTTGGACATCGGCGCCAAGGAAGACGTCTATGAGATGGTCCGCGAGATGTCGGACGCGGGCGCGGGCATCATCCTGGTCGCCGACACGCTGGAAGAAGCCATCGGCCTCTCGCACACCATCCTCGTCTTGAAAGACGGCCAATTCCAGAAACGGTTCGAGGGGGAGCCGGGCGCGAAGCCCACGCTCTATGACCTCGTCCATCACATGATCTGAGGGATGACATGGACCTTGAACGTCTGAAGCCGCATTTCCCCTGGATCACCCTGCTGGTGCTTGCGGGTCTTGTGGGCCTTGCCAACCCCAGCTTCTTCAACCCGGGCGGTTTGATCCTTCTGATGGCCGACATCGTGCCTTTGTTCATCATGGCGCTGGGCATGACGTTTGCGATTTACATCGGTGGCATCGACCTTTCGGTGCAGCAATTGGCGAACATGGTCACGGTGATCGCGACAGTCTATCTGGCGCAATTCGGGCTGGGCATCGCGCTGATCGTCATAGTCGCGGGTGGCCTGTTTGGCATCGTCTCGGGCTATGTGACGACGCGCCTCTATGTGCCATCCTTCGTCTCGACGCTGGCCATCGGGTTCGTCGCGCTTTCGATCGCGAAATGGCTCTCGGGCCAGCGCGCGCTTTACATGGATGCAACGCTCAGGGACGAAAGCTTTGGCTGGATGTTCGGCAACACCGCCGGCGTACCGCACGAATTGGCCATCGCGGTGATCCTCTTGGCAATCGCCTGGTTCATCCAGACGCGCACCACGTTTGGACGCGCGCTGAAGGCCGTGGGCGCGGGCGAACTGGCCGCCGTCGCCTCGGGCATCAACGTCGACCGGGTCAAGATCATCGCCTTCGGCATCTCGGGCATTTTCGCCGCCATCGCCGGGCTGATCTTCTCGGTCAAGCTCTCGGGCGGGGACGCCAATCTTGCCAACGGGTTCCTGCTCTTGGCCATCGTGGCGGTTCTGGTAGGTGGCACGCCGCTTACGGGCGGTGTGGGCGGTGTGATCAATACCGCCATCGGCACGCTCATCGTGATGGTGATCCGCGCGGCCATGGTCTATCTCGAAGTCGATGCGACGCAGCAGCAGATGGTCTTCGGCATCGTGCTGATCGTCGCCATCGCGCTGACGATCGACCGCTCGAAACTGCGGGGTGTCGTCAAATGAGCACGATGCGCGCCGCCGTTTTGATCGAACCGGGCCGGTTCGAGGTCCGCGACGTCCCGCGCCCCGAGCCAAAGCGGGATGAGGCGCTGATCCGCATCGCGCGCACGGGCATCTGCGGCACGGACATGCACATCTTCCACGGGCACTACGCTGCCGAAAGCCTGCCGATGATCCCCGGCCACGAGTTCACAGGACACGTCGCGGCGGTGGGCGCGGGTGTCAGCGACCTGAGCGAAGGCAAACCGGTCGTCGTCGACATGAACATCGGGTGTACGCGGTGCTACTGGTGCCGCCGGAACGAGATCCTGAATTGCCCCGAGATGCAACAGATGGGCATTACGATGGACGGCGCCTTTGCCGAATACATCTCGGTCCCGGCGCGCTTGGTGATCCCGGCCCCGGCGGAAACTCCGGCAGAGGTGCTCGCCCTGACCGAGCCGCTCGCCTGCGTGGTGCGCGCCGCACGGAAGGCCCGCGTCACCTTCGGGCAGACTGTCGTCGTGATCGGCGCGGGACCCATCGGAAACCTGCATGTGCAGCTTCTGCGCACCATTGGTGCCGCCCCGATCATCGTCTCGGACATCAGCCAGGCCCGTCTGGACATGGCGAAAGAAGGTGGCGCGGACATCGCGGTCTTGCCGGATCAGTTGCAGGATGCCGTCCAGTCGGCCACCCAAGGCCGCGGCGCGGACATCGTGATCGAAAGCGTCGGTAATGCCGCGCTTTATGCGCAAGCCCAGACCCTGATGCGCAAGGGCGGGCATCTGGCGGTCTTCGGCCTGACGGGCCCGGAGGAGACTCTGAGCCTCGATATTCTGACGACGATCCTCGATGAAAACTCGGTCAAGGGCTCGGTCGCGGGCATGGGGCAGGACATGCACGACGCGCTGACGCTTCTGACCCATGGCCGGATCAAGACCAAGGCCTTCACGGGCGCCGACTATCCGCTTGAAGACATCCAGGCGGCCTTCGACAGCTTCGCTGATCGGCCGCAAGACCTGAAAACCCAGATCGTAATGTGAGAAGGGAGCACTCCAGTGACCACCGAAGTCTACTTTTCAAAGCCACAAGGGAAGATCCCCAACAACCGGTTCCCGTTGCTTGTCCACCGGAACGCCATTCCGGGCGGCGGCGCCGAGGCGGTCAAGACGCGGTTTCGTGAAAACGGCTGGTCGAACAACTGGGACTATCCGGGCATCTACGAATACGCGCATTTCCACTCGACGACGCATGAATGCCTTGGCTGTGCGCAAGGCTGGATGGAGTTCAGCCTGTCCGTCGGCGAGGGCGGGTGGAGCAAGGTTCGAATCGAACAGGGGGACGTGATCGTCATGCCGGCAGGCGTCAGTCACGAGATGATCTCGATGGCCGAAGACATTCACATGTGCGGCGGCTACCCCGACGGGCGCGATTGGGACGACATCCAGGAAGCTTTCCTGTCGGACGAAGACTACAAGCGCGCCTGCAAGCGGATCATGATGCTGCCCATCCCGGCCAAGGACCCGGCCACCGGTCAGCCGATGCCGGAATGGCATTCGGCGCCGTCTTCGGTCGAAGGGGGCTGGAACGATTGGCGAACCAGCCTGGACGCGAGAAGCTGAAGAAACCCTTAAGGCCGGGAGTGCCCGAGTAACCCCTTCCCTTCCACCCGCGAGCCTTGGGAGATTCGGCTAAGAATCAATGAAGAAGCGGCGGTGATCGGGAGAAATGGTGGCCGATCGTTGAGATCATTCGAACACCGGGCCGCTCTCGCTTTTGCACCCGGACCATCACGTGAGGATGACATGGACCAATCGTCTCGCAGACTATCACCGCCTGAAGCGCCCCGCGCGTTCGGCTTTTTCATCGATGGCGCAGAACGGCCCGCAGGCGATCGCGAGGTCATGACGCGGACCTCGCCCGGCCATGACGTGCCGGTCACCGAGATACCTCAATGTAGTGCGGCGGATTTGGATCATGCCGTATCGGCAGCACGAACGGCTTTCGAGGATCGTCGCTGGTCGGGGTTGAATGGTGCTGCGCGTGCGGCCGTGCTCTTGCGGACCGGGGCGCTGATCCGCAAGCGCGTGGACGACATCGCCTATTGGGAGACGCTCGAAAGCGGCAAGCCCATTGCGCAGGCACGGGCCGAGATCACGGGCTGCGCCGATATGTTCGAATACGCCAGCGGTCTGGCGCGGTCGCTTCACGGCGATGCTTTCAACAACCTGGGCGACGGTATGTTCGGCGTTGTCACCCGCGAACCCGTGGGCGTCGTCGGCATCATCACGCCCTGGAATTTCCCCTTCCTGATCCTTTGCGAGCGCGTGCCCTATGTGCTGGCCTCAGGCAACTGCATCGTTGCGAAACCGTCCGAATTCACCAGCGCGACGACGGTGATGCTGGCCCAGATCCTGAGCGAGGCCGGACTGCCGGACGGCGTCTTCAACGTCGTCACCGGCACGGGTCCCACGATCGGTCAGGCGCTGGCCGAGCACGGGGATGTCGACATGCTGTCGTTCACCGGATCGACGCGCACGGGACGCGCCATCGTGGCGGCGGCGGGCGCATCCAACTTCAAGAAGCTCGGGCTGGAACTGGGCGGCAAAAACCCGCAGATCGTCTTTGCCGATGCCGATCTGGAGGACGCCGCCGACGGTGTGGCCTTCGGTATCGCGTTCAACACAGGCCAATGCTGCGTCTCGGGCTCGCGGCTGATCGTTGAGCGTTCGGTGGCCGAAAAATTCGCGCAGATGGTGGCCGACAAGCTGGGCAAGGCCGTCACCGGCGATCCGCTGGACGAGGCGACGCAACTGGGCGCGATCACGACGGAGGCGCAAAACGCAACGATCCTGACGTACATCGAAACGGGGCAAGCGGAAGGCGCGACGCTGGTGTGCGGTGGGGCTGCGCTTGATCTGGGGCGCGGGCGGTACATCGCGCCCACGGTCTTTTCGAATGTGACGGCGGACATGGCCATCGCGCGGGAGGAAATCTTTGGCCCCGTCCTGACCGTCACGCCGTTTGACACCGTAGACGAGGCCATCGCGATGGCCAACGACACGGACTACGGGCTGGCCGCCAGTGTCTGGACCAAGGACATCGACAAGGCGCTGATGGTGACGCGGCGGGTGCAGGCCGGGCGGTTCTGGGTGAACACCACGCTGGCGGGCGGGCCGGAACTGCCCATCGGCGGCTTCAAGCAATCCGGTTGGGGGCGCGAGGCCGGGATTTATGGGGTTGAAGAATACACGCAGATCAAGTCCGTTCATATCGAGATCGGCAAGCGCAACCACTGGATCGGGTAAGGCACCATGGCAGAGGCGGGGTATGATTATGTGATCGTCGGCGGCGGCTCGGCTGGCTGCGTGATGGCGGCGCGTTTGACCGAAGACCCGGCCTGCCGCGTCCTGCTTCTGGAAGCGGGCGGCAAGGACAACCATCCCCTGATCCACATGCCCGTAGGCTTCGCCAAGATGACCACCGGCCCCCATACCTGGGGCTTCAATACCGTGCCGCAAGTGCATGCGAACAATCGCGAAATCCCCTATGCCCAGGCCCGGGTGATCGGCGGCGGCTCGTCCATCAATGCCGAGGTCTTCACGCGCGGCAACCCCGCCGATTACGACCGCTGGGCGAATGAGGAAGGCTGCGAGGGCTGGGGGTTCAAGGACATCCAGAAGTACTTCCTGCGGTCCGAAGGCAACACGATCCTGTCCGGCGATTGGCATGGCACGGAAGGTGGTCTGGGGGTTTCGAACATCCCCGACCCGCAGCCCATGACGCGCGCTTTCGTCCAGTCGTGTCAGGAACTTGGCATCCCCTTCAATCCGGATTTCAACGGCGAGACGCAAGCGGGCTGCGGCATCTATCAGACGACGACGAAGGACTACAAACGCTGCTCGGCGGCCGTCGGGTTTCTGAAGCCCGTGATGGACCGCGCGAACCTGACGGTGGAAACCGGTTGCCAGGTCCAGCGGATCGAGTTCGTCGGCACCCGCGCCCATGGCGTGGAATACACGCGTGCCGGCGACCCGCGCCGGGTCCGCGCCGAAAGCGAGGTGATCGTCACCTCGGGCGCGATCGGCACGCCGAAGCTGATGATGCTTTCGGGCGTCGGACCGGCGGCGCATCTGAAGGAACACGGGATCGATGTCGTCCACGATCTGCCCGGTGTGGGTGAAAACCTGAACGATCACTTCGGGATCGATATCGTCGCCGAACTGACCGGGCACTACAGTCTGGACAAGTACAACAAACCGCATTGGGCAGCCATTGCGGGCCTTGAATACATGCTCTTCAAATCGGGCCCCGTCACGTCGAACGTCGTCGAGGGTGGCGCGTTCTGGTTTGCGGACAAAAGCGCGCAGATCCCCGATCTGCAATTCCATTTCCTGGCGGGCGCCGGGGCAGAGGCCGGTGTTCCGAGCGTACCCAGTGGATCGTCGGGCATCACGCTCAATTCCTATACCGTCCGGCCCAAGGCGCGGGGCACGGTCAGGCTGCGCTCGGCCAAGCCCGAGGACACGCCGCTGATCGATCCGAATTTCTTGGGCCATCCGGACGATTTGAAAACAAGCGTCGAAGGGGTGAAGATCAGCCGCGAGATATTCTCGCAACCTTCGCTTCAAAAACATATCCGGGAAATCAGGTTCCCGGATGACAGCGTGAAGACGCAAGCCGATTTCGAGGCCTATGCCCGGCAGTACGGCCGGACCTCGTACCACCCGACCTGCACCTGCAAGATGGGGACCGACGAAATGGCCGTGGTCGATCCGCAATGCCGCGTCCGGGGGCTCGATGGCATTCGCATCTGCGACAGCTCGATCATGCCCAGCCTGATCGGGTCGAACACCAATGCGCCGACGATCATGATTGCCGAAAAGGCCAGCGACATGATCCGGGGCAACAGATAGCGCGCGCACTGTTCACCTCGGACTTACCTCTTGGGTGCAGTCTTTCCCGGCGCGCGCAGTTTCACAGTTGGTGAGCGGGCTCCTATGGCTTCGTCAGAAGTTTCATGGCCCGGTCCGACCGGTCGGATTCCGTACCTGAACGCCTCCCCGGGCAAAAGTAACAGCCGAGATGCAGGCCACCTCCCTGATCGACGATCCGGGGGGCGATCTACGTTGTTCCGGATGTGCCCGATGAGGACGGGACGGAGTTCTCGTTTCGGTGAATGGGGGGCATTCCGGAAGCTGATCTTGCTCAAGTCACGATGTCTCACCATCTGGTATTTCAGTGGTCAAAGCCTGCCGGAAGGATGACATCTTGGCCCGCCCAACTGGCGAAAAACGAACGGAAAAGCTGAAAACGCTCTGGAGGCGGTGGACGGGTTGGGTTCGCCGCAACGTTCCGCCGGGTGCGCGCACGCTGCTTGGTCTACTGCTGATCGTCGGCGGCGTCTTTGGAATACTGCCGGTTCTGGGCTTCTGGATGATACCCCTTGGCATCGTCGTCGTCGCCATGGACGTCAGACTGCTTTTCGCCTTGTTGAACGGTGGCCTTTCTTCGAAGCGCACGGACGACGAAAAGAAGCGGCGTGGGTGACGGCCAGACCGTTGTCCGTCAATCCCACTCGGGCGCCCAGGGCACGAGGTCCTTGGTAACGATCCGGTAGCCGGTATGTGTCAGCTTTTCGATCCGGGCCATATCGACGTGGGACAGGGTGAAATCCATGATCTCGAAATTGGCGCGGATGTTGTCGGGGTTCGTTGACATGGTGTTGACGCTGACACCCTTCTGCACGATCCAGCGCAACACGACCTGACCGGCTGACTTGCCGTAAGGCTTTCCAATCTCGGCGAATTCCGGATGTTTGAAGACCTCGCCGCGGGCGACGGAGGAGTAGGACGACAGCGGAATGCCGACTTCACTCGCGCCGGCCATCAACACATCCTGATTGAGAAGCGGGTGAAATTCGACCTGGTTCGTGACGATCGGCGCATCCACGATGTTCACCGCTTCGCGCATCATCGCGACCGTGTAGTTCGAAACACCGATGTTCCGGGTCAGCCCGCGCTTCAGCGCGTCCTGCAAGAGCCGAAGCGACGGCGCGATGTCGCCGCCATCGGCGGGCGGCCAGTGCAACAAAAGCACATCGACGTAATCGGTGCGCAGGGCTTTCAGGCTGGCCTCGACCGAGGGGATGAACTTGTCTTCCGAGTAGTTGTCGGGATGCACCTTGGTGGTGATGCAAAGTTCGTCGCGCGCAAGTCCGGTATCCGCTAGAGCTTCCCCGGTTTCCGCTTCGTTTTCATACATCTGTGCCGTGTCGAAGGCGCGATATCCGACCTCTGCGGCCGTCAGGATCGCGTTTCGCGCAACGTCACCGGTCAGCGGAAAGGTCCCGAAGGCGCGCTGGTTCTTGTTCTGGAAATAGATGTTCATGGGATCCTCCGCTGAGTCTTTCGTGGAAAGTAACTCATTAGTTACTTAATGCAAAGACAACTTTGCCTAGCGTTTGATTTTTCAGTTGTTTTCCGCCCTTGATTCACCACTATGGGCTTGGCATAGTCATATAACCAGATGGTTACTTATGCGCAGTCGAAAGGGAAAACTGTGTCGAAAGTGATTGCAGCAAAAGACGCGGTTGCCAAGATCCCGGATGGCGCGATGGTGGCGGTGAATTCCTCGAGCGGCCTTTGCTGCCCTGACGCGGTGCTGGCCGCCTTGGGCGAGCGGTTCGACGAAACCGGATCGCCCAGGAACCTGACCACCATTCACCCGATCGCAGCCGGGGATTTCTTCGGTACGAAGGGCGTTGACCATATCGCCAAACCGGGGTGTCTTTCGAAGATCATTGGCGGTAGCTACCCCTCGGGACCGACAAAGGCCGAGCCGCCGCTGATCTGGCAGTTGATCACCGCGAACAAGATCAAGGCCTATAACCTGCCGTCCGGCATCGTTTTCGACATGCTCCGCGAAGGTGCGGGTCTGCGCCCCGGCGTTCTGACCAAGGTGGGTATCGACACCTTCGTCGACCCCGATCAGGAGGGCGGCGCGATGAACGCGGCGGCCAAGGATGACCCGATCGTTCGGCGCGAGACCTTCGATGGCGACGATTGGCTCTATTTCAAAGCCTTGGCGCCGGATGTTGCGATCATTCGGGCGACCACGGCGGACCAGCGCGGCAACCTGAGTTTCGAAAGCGAAGGCGCCTATCTGGGGGCGATGGAAATGGCGCTGGCGGCACATAACACAGGCGGCATGGTCATCGCCCAAGTGCGCCGGGTCGCTGAAAACGGGTCGATCCGGCCCCATGACGTGCGGGTGCCGGGCATTCTTGTCGATCATGTGGTCGAAGCGCCCGACATGCTGCAAACGACGGAAACACCCTATGACCCGGCGATCTCGGGCGAGTTGATCCGGCCGCTCGACACCTTCAGCGTGCCCGAGTTCGGTGTGCAAAAGGTCATTGCGCGGCGGGTCGCGCAAGAGCTGCAATCGGGCTGGGCGGTGAACATCGGCTTCGGCGTTTCGGCCAACGTGCCGCGCATATTTCTGGAAGAAGGCCAGCACGGCGCGGTTACCTGGGTGATCGAACAAGGCGCAGTGGGTGGCATACCGCTTCTGGATTTCAAGTTCGGCTGTGCCTCCAATGCCGAGGCCTTCGTCGCCTCGCCGCATCAGTTTGCGTACTTCCAGGCGGGCGGTTTCGACTGCTCGCTTCTGTCGTTCCTCGAAATCGACGCCGACGGGTCGGTGAATGTCTCGCGCTTGTCTTCGACGCCGCATCGTACGGCCGGAGCCGGTGGGTTCGTCGACATCACGGCGCGGGCGAAGAAGATCGTGTTTTCGGGCACGTTCAATGCAGGCGCCAAGATGCGGATCGAGGACGGAAAGCTTGTCATCGACAAGGAAGGGCATACCGCCAAGATCGTCGAGAAGGTGGACCAGGTGTCATTTTCGGGACGCCGTGCGACCGCGCAAGGCCAATCCGCGACTTACGTGACTGAACGCTGCGTGATCGAGCTGATCGACGGCGACCTGACGGTGACGGAAACCGCGCCCGGCGTCGATCTGGAGCGCGATGTGCTGGCGCAGGCCGGGACGACGTTGCGCGTGGCCGATGATTTGCGGCAGATGGATGCGGCACTGTTCCAGCCCGGGCTGATCGGGCTTTCCGTATGAGCGAACGCATTCTTCTTTCGGTGGAGACTGGCGTGGCGCGGCTGCTCCTGAACCGGCCCGAGAAGCTGAATGCGTTGGATGCCCAGATGGTCGACGATCTGGCGACGCGGTGTCGCGAGATCGAGCGCGGCACCGCGCGCGTCGTGATCCTGTCGGGCGAAGGCAAGGCGTTTTGCGCCGGCGGCGACATCGAGGCCTGGAGCGGTGAAAGTGCCGAGGCGTTCGGGCGTCACTGGGTGCGGGACGGGCACGCCGCGTTCGATGCCTTGGCGCGGCTTCGGCAGCCGGTGATCGCGGTGATCGACGGCCATGCTTTGGGCGGCGGGTTGGAACTGGCGGCTGCCGCCGATCTGAGGATTGCCGAAGCGCATGTGAAGATCGGGCAGCCAGAGGCGGGTCTGGGCATCATTCCCGGCTGGTCCGGCACGCAGCGTGCGGTTCGACGCTTCGGCGCGCAGGCCGTGCGGCGGATGGCGTTGATGGGAGAGGTCTTTTCAGCGGAGGAGGCGCGGGACCTGGGCATTGTGGACGCTGTGGTGCCGACGGGCGAGGGGATGGCGGCGGCCGAAGAGGCCGCGCGCCGTGTGCTGGACCGCGGCCCGCGCGCCAGCGAGTTGACCAAGATGATGATCAATGCGGCCGAAGGGGAAGAGACGGAACGGGTCATCGAAGCGCTGGCAGGCGCGCTGGCAGCCGGGTCGGACGACTTGGCCGAAGGGCTGGCGGCTTTTCGCGAGAAACGAAAACCCGACTTTGGAGGTGACGCATGATCCGGCATCTGGTGGCGCTGCGCTTCAAGCCCGGAACGGCAGACGCGACGAAAGAAGCGCTTTATGCGGACCTCAGGGCGTTGGATGGCCGGATCGAGGGCATTCTCGATTTCCAGTCGCGTGCGAATGTCAGTGTCGAAGACGAGCTGGTGCGCGGTTTCCGCGATCTTTTCTGGTTCGATTTTCGCGATACGTCTGTGCGGGATGCCTATTTGGTGGACGAGGTGCATCAGGCGATCGGCGCGCGCATCGTGGCCGAGTTGGAGGGCGGGGCGAATGGCGTCTTCGTCTGCGATTTCGAGGTCTAGACGCTAGTCCCTCAGGTTCCGCTGCACCCGGCGCACGTGGCGGAGCGTGTCGGTCAGCATGGCGGTCATCAGGCCAAACATCAGGAAGCCGTTTGCGCCTGTCATGCCCCCCATAAGCCGTTGTTCCTGAGGGACAATCACGTCGCCCAGCCCAAGGGTCGTATAGGCGACGAGGGAGTAGTAGATCGCTTCTTCCCACGTGGCGAAGACCGACATCTGCGCATAGACGGCGGCCCACAGGAACACGCCGAAGGACATTATGATCATCGTCGAAAATACGACCATGAAGATGACGACGAAGGTTTTGATCGGCCTTGGCGGGCGCTTCAGCCAGGGCTCCATTTTCAGAAGGGCCTCGTTGAGCACCCACCATCCCAATGCCGCGCCCACAAGCGAAGCGAGCGTTATCAGGGAACCGAGCAGAAGTTGGTGAAGCATGCTTTGGTCATCCTCTGCACGCAGGTGAGTCTTGCCGCCCTTTTAGCTTTTACGGGGCCGGCTGCAAATCGGCTTAGCGGTAAGCGAGCAGCCGGTTCGTGCCGTTCTGGACGGCGACATCCTGCTGGTTCAGGACGTCGAAGGCGAGCGTGAGGATCGCCTGATCCTTTGCGCGGGCGTCGGCGATTTCGGTGATCTCGTAGCTGACGGACAAACGGTCCCCCAAAAGGACGGGGCGGCGAAACTGCCAATCCCACCCCATCGACGCGCGCGCTTTCAGTTGCGCGGTGGTCTGGTTTTTCAGCCCGTCGATCAGCGACAGCACCAAGAGGCCGTGGGCGACGCGTGCCTCGAACCCATGACGGCGCGCGGCGGCGTCCGAGGTGTGGATCTCGAACCGGTCGCCGGTCAGGTCGGCGAAGGCGTCGATCATCTCGCCTGTCACGGTGACCGAACCGCAGTCTATCCTGTCGCCAACTTGAAGGGCATCGGCGCCGTGGTGGCCGGGACCAAGCGTGCGTCCCATGTGCGCTTACGCCGGGACGGGGGCGTCTTCGCGTAGAAGGCCCTTGGATTTCAACTCGGCCCAGAAGTCCGGCGGGATCGGGTGGCTGAACCAGTCGAGGTTTTTCTTGAGCTGGTCGAC
>JAAUYH010163702.1_pt1 | contig 14950 bp, 10 predicted proteins | sample 7278061 | NCBI WGS metagenome assembly JAAUYH01 (sample SAMN14350203, study PRJNA611818) | marine sediment metagenome | isolation source: surface marine sediment (0.6m) | place: French Polynesia: Moorea | collected 2018-08
ATAAAATTGAATTCTTGATGGATTCTTTCATGACAGTAGATCGTCCAGGATTCTGCCGTTTTATATTATATTCTTGTTCAAATTTAATTTTTATACTTAACTCTTTATATCATTCTGAAATTATTTAAATTATAGGAAATCCAGTCTAATTTCCAAACTCCTTGCATAATCAATGTCATAAATTGCCTAATGGGTTGTAAGAAACTGTAGCGCACGTTATTTCTGGCCTGTTGAGATATCTCATGTTTAGATAGATAGAAAAGTTTGGAATTCAATAATCAATAGGCAATTCCCGTACAACCTTATATTCCTTATGGACTTAGAAATAGAGGAGCGAGACGAATTCTTCATGAAACATTTGAGCCATGAAGGTAGTGACGTCATATTCGAAATCTATCATTCTCTGTCAAGAACAAAAATCATGTATGTCAAACAGAATAAGGACGACTATGTCGACATGTCGAAGACATTGTTTGACGCTACCCACCATAATTTGCTGAAGTTAAGGAGAAATCAAGGATTGCCAGCTATGCCAATGTATATTCACGATTATCGATCGCAACGCGAATACAAATGGAAGGGAAGAAATGTCTACAATGTAAAGGATAAGGATGTTGGGCATCATGTAAAGATCGTGCCCGACCATGAGCACCTATCATTCGATATTGTCAGCCATGAAGGCAATCGAACTCTGGCTTGGGTGAGCGTAACAGAGAAATCTATGAGAGGTGTTTGTAGCTACAAGATAAGTGCAAATCCTGAATTTGATATTCCATTCATCGTTACTTTAGTGATGTGCGTTGACGACCGTTACATGTCACTCGAAAGATTGAAAGATTCTTCGCAACAGGCCGCACTCTGTTCTATTCAGTAATTTACTACAGGTTTGACTGCTTTGAAGCAAACAGGACCAAAAGTTGGAATCATTATCCTGTTTCCGTTTAAGCCGAAGAAGCCAAATATGTTGCTGAACTTAAAGCATGAGCCCCTACTCACTGAATCTTTATAAATTTCTAACTTTGAAGTTATGTCGAAGTATTGAAGAACGACTACAATACAATCTTATGAGCAAATTTTATTGATGAAGATCGCTTATTTCCAATTAATCTAATTAATTCAGTGTAACCAAGGGTGAATTTATGTATCACTCAATTGCCAAAAGTACCCCGATTGATTTCTGTAAACAACCAAGTAATTTTTACGGATGGTTGAGTTGTATAAACAAGGAAACCCAGAACTACAACAAACACTGTAAGGGGCAACAAGTTGGACCAAAACGGATGAAGCAGATGTACGATGGAATCAATAAACCTATCAATATCGACAAGCAGCCGACAATCGTTACCTAATCAGCACGAATGAGATACGGCGGATGCCACACACACGACTCAACGTCTTGTTCGTGCTCTTCTCGCGCGCTTGACCTCATCAAGAGCGCTCTTGAGAGGGGCGTAAGGCCAATCACGCGCGACGCGTAGTTCGCCGAAGGTGTACTGTACGCTGGTACGTCCGTTGCGCGAGTGGTAAATACCCAGCTTAGTGAGGAAGTCCGCTTTGAAATTGGCCACCACCGACACGCCGAACGGCGCACAAATCCGCTCCAATTCGTATAGCACTCGCGTACACTCGTCCACGGCGGTGAAGTCGTTCACATAGACGCACACCAAAAACCCGCCCGAGCGTGGATTATATTCGCAGATTTTCACACAACCGCCAAGTCGCCCACGAGCATTTGATCGACATACCGCCGCCCATAACGCATCCGCCACACGCGCAGGTGCGAATATCTTCCATTTCCCAATCGTGTAGTCGGCAGATTCCGCCAATGCGTACATGCGCGCCATGAACCGACGCCGATGCTCTCTGTCTCTTGGCGTAGTCTGTTGCCATCTCGCCAACTTCCGTTTTGCGGAAGCGAGAAACGCATCCAAATCGCGCGGAGTTCGTTGCGTTGCATACGGCGCATAATCGGAATGATGTACAAGTTGTCTATCACTCAGCTCCTTCGCCGTCCATCGACTGTTAGGGCGACTCGGTTTATACGCCTTGTTTGTTTGAAACGGATTCGGTTGTTCCGGCCAGTATGGCGTCTTTGGGGCTCTCCCACTTTTACGCTTTCTCCGTCTTCTTCTTCGTCTTCGCTTCCCGCCTCGTTTCCCACGTGTGCCATCCCCGGTGTAGCGCACTCGCCGCCTCGCCGTCAACAACGCATGCTTGAGTTCTGGCAACAACCAAGAATCCGAGATGTTCAACTCTCCAAAAGTGTAGCGGCAATCAATCGCCTTATCTTTTCGCCGTTGTTTGTACACTCCCAACGCGCTCAGAAACTCGGGTTTGAACGTCGTCACATGGATCATAAACGGTGCGAGCACTATCTCCAACACTTTCAACACATGCACACAATCGTGAATCTCAGCGAAGTTATTGCAGAATACAGCGATCCGAAACGAGTCGGTTTTTCGGTCATACGGCGAACACTCGCAATAGCCACCGAGCTCACCGCGATAATTCGCAGCGCATACTGCCTCCCACACCAAATCCGCCAGATTCGCTGGTACAAACAATAGCCACTTCCCGCGAACAAAATCATAGTACTCCGCTATGTCGTACAATGTCCTCGCAAAGCCTTTCTCTCGCACCGCTGCTTGATAAACCAGATGTTGATTAGCTAGGTCAAAAAAACCTTCCAGTTGCTCATCTGTCATTATCACTGGAGACACTCGCGAAGGCACTCGCGAGGTGGAAGCGAGATACCCCTGTGTTTGCTCCTGCGCTGTCCATGTGTCGGTGGGCAGCGTGTCCACTTGGTCGGGTTCCTCATCACTGTTCGGTTCGGATACCGCCGCCGAAGACGACGCTGATGACGAGGAAGAAGAAGAGGGTTGGTCGGTGTTGTGTGACTTGCTGTCTTCTTCTTCTTCTTCTTCGTTTCGAACGTGTTCTTCGACATGATGTTGTTGCTGTTCCTCTTCGACATCAGACAGTTCCGAGCGCCAGTCCAGTGAATCGACAGACTCCGCCTCATCACTCAATTGCTCCACGTTGTCATCCAACGACTGTTCGTACTGGTCGTCATAGTAGACCTCATGTCCCAGAACTTCCTCGTCCTCATCCGAAGACTCTGGGTCGTCGCTGACCTCATCATGGTAATGGTCATAATCAGGATGATAATAATGGTGATGATGGTAATACTGGTCGGTATCGGCCATAATGGGCGGACGGCCTTGCCAACTAGCCGAACAGACTAGCACTGATAGTGGGGCACCGAGTGGGTGGCAGGGCAGAGCGGCGTAGAGTCCCCCCTGAATGCATAGGAGGTCCGGGGATAAGGAAAGAAGCTGAGTGGATCGAAGGGACACCAAGTATGATAAGACGGTAAGCACGTGTATTCAGTGTATTCCCTGACATCGCTTGGTCGAGATCACACTGCACTGTACTGCACTACTGTACAGTACAGTACAGTATCAGAAACGACAAGATCACACACACGAGTTGTTGATGGTAATACAGCCTAAACTTTATAAATTAAGAAATATCGTTCGAGAGAGTTCATTTCCGCTTCTCCGAATTATTCGATTGTTTGCAATGGGAATCGGTCGATGTCGACGTCATCAATCGCTCACCAACTTGCGTCTTCTTCCAATCCACCACGGGTGTGCGAGTGGGACAGACCTCACAACGCTGCTCGGAAAACACGCGAAAATCAACGGATGCGCATGAGCATGTGCCCCATTCCTCACGATCCCAACTCTTGCATGCACGCACGGTCTGTTACTGTAGCCAGCTAACAATGCTCACATGTGCAGTGAGGTAGCGGTAGATTCGCGAAATACAGCGCGTTCCTGATCATCATCGGAAGGAGCCTTTTCTAAATCGTACATGTAATTGCCCTCTTCGTCCAAATTCCCAACAAACACCACCATTCCGAATGCCAATAAGCCGTAAAATACACTGGTGATTACCAGACTCCAATTGAGCACTGCGAGCGGCACCCAGCTCGATTTTGTTTTTGATGAGTTCACCCAATCCTGGTCGAAAATGAGGCCCAGATAGTAGAACGGTTTCAAATTACAATTCGCTCCCTCGGGTAAGCACGCCATCTGCGCAAAGTGCAGTGACGCCATGAGACATGTGACTACTGCAAGCGCTATACCGCACCCCAGCACAATGGGGCGGCGTAGAAACGGTAGTCCGGGCACGCGTGACGTAATACTGTCGTACACACCAAAAATCGCCACCACTGAGATCACGAACAGTAATGTGCACACAAGCAGGCCGTGCCAGGTCACATTGGCGAGCGAGTACACAAAGGCGACGAACGACACGAGGAGCGACGTGAGGAGCAACTTCTTCGTGCCGGATGCCACAAGATTGGTGTTCTTTCGAACGGCGTGCCAATTAAGGTAACACAACCACGCGCAAACAAACAGCCAGTACAGCCAATAGGCGATCCATTCGACGAACGTGGGCTTGTCCTGATATCCGAACAGTGTGCGCAGGAAGCCGAAGAACTGATTGGACTTATCGTTGCAGCAGGCCGTGGCGTCCCACATCGCGTAGTTCCACCACGGCCGCAGTGTGGCATCCTCGCCCCACCGCCCGAACGCGTCTGCCTCTTGCAGCTCGTGTAGCGCGTGACTGGTGAGACCGGCGGAAAATGCCATCAAAATCACAGAGGTCCAGAAGAAAAACTGCAGGACGTCTAACAGTAGGATGCCACGAAACAGACCATAACTAACTGTTATCCCTACTACCACGGACAGAATCCCAGGGAGAATCACGCCTCGCCACCCCTGGCCATCACCCGTGTCACCTGCGGACGCCGCGCCGAATAGAAAAATGAAGGTTTCAATGCCCTCACGCAATGTATGCACGAACACCATAGAAAAGATGCCCCACTTCCCGCTCGAGCCACCCTCCTCCACAAAGCCCTGTAACCGTTCTTCCAAGCCGAGTTGTAACCTTTTGCCCATAACCGAAATCCATATCACCATCCAAGTGAGCAGGCCGGCAGCGACGAGGAAGATGATTCCCTCGAAGATCTTTCCCCCACGATCCTCAAACAGGCGCAACTTCTTCACATAAAAAATAACCGAGAAGGTGAGTCCCAGGCTGAGCGAGATGCCGATGCCTAATCCGGCGCCCCACCACACCCACTTGGTCAGTTGCGTGGCGCCCGTTTTGCGCAGATACGCCATAACAATGCCGATGACCAGGCATGCCTCTAACACCTCGCGTAACACCAGGAAGAACGCGGGCACGGAGAACACGGTGCTAACCATGGCGTGGCGAGGAGTGTGGATGCTTCGTTCGGGGGTGGACGATCGTGTTTCGTATATTTGACGGTGATTTGCGGCATGAAGGAATAGGGGCTACGTTTGAAACGGAGATCGCTCCTCGTTACAGTTCCGCGAAGCGAGGATGAAGGACGTAATAATAACGATAAATTCAACGGCCGTACAGATATCAGGGTGTGCTTGTTGCACGCTTGCTATCGGGACGATGGTCGTGGGTGCGTGGGGCTGCGCTTGCTTCTCTACAACTGACGCCAGACTTTAGTAGAACTTACGAACTTTCCGCTTCTCTTGACAGTGCCGCTATCAGTGGCCCTGGAGTCTTGGGAGCAATTATGCGATTCAGCGGTGTGGAATCTGTACTGTACTGGTTGGCAGCCTACGTATGTCGACGACGTCTAGCTCTACAACTTGGCACGGACGATGATAGCCGCTTCGTTTTCGGTGGAGTAACCGACCGCCGACTTCCCGTTTCGTCGCGTATTCCGCTATACACTATCGCTATCGACGCTAACTTGCTGAGGTGATATTCTCACGCAGTACGACGGACCCGTGAAGCAGTTTCATATCGGAATGTGGGACATCCTTACTGCCAAATACATACAGTACTGTATCTATTTAATCGCTCCAGCTATCAGGAGGATTGGAATGTACCCGTATTGTAAGATAATTAAATTTCAGCTGAACTGGAGCGATGGGAACAGAACTCGGTTGGAACCGGAAAACACTAGTCGAAATCCGCAAGTCGAGGTCAAATCTGGGTTTCGTAGGGTGGCCCCGAAGAACAGCCATGAAATGCAAATCTACTACAGTACCTATACTGTACGAGTCCCACAAAATTAATGCGCCCACGATGGTTCAAATGATGAAGTGAACTCTTATGGGTTGTTCTGTACCAATTCTACACTTGCATGGATAATGATCTGGTACATTACCTTGCTTCCTTGCTCTACTCGAAATACTGTACGTCGTCACCAGAATCTCCGCGAACCACTGCTGTTTCTTTGCATGTTGAGCACCTCAATTTTTCGGGGCTTTATCCCTCGACTGATCGAGTTAGGGTGATTCGTACGGTATTTCCTGGCTTTGTTTGTTCTCATCGTCCAATCATTCCCGGCACCCTTTGCTAGATCCTGGATAAACGCTGTGCTCTGCGCAATTTACATGCGGGGTACAGCTTAATTGCAAGCTAAACCGTTGAACGTGTACTGTATCGTGCAGTGCCGTACTGCGATACAGCTCATCCGCAGCAAGACACCAATACTGTACATATTCACCTCTCACGAGACTGCTGAGCCCATTTTTCATTCGTTCTTGCACTGTCACCAATGCACATCCATTTCCAGGCCTATGAGCGACACCATTTGAACGTGCCATGCCTCTTTTTTCCGCTTCCTCATTTCAGCGTCCCCGTCGCGCTACGCGTAGTGCGCCACCTATCGCCGTGAACGATGAAGTGTTTCGTAGAGCCCAACGACAAGTATGTGATCGTTGAGATGCCGTCGGCGTTTTTCAACGTGTTCAACTTCATCTTGTTTGACATCCTCCTCGCGTCGTTCGTGTTCTATCTCACCGCCGACATCGCGGGGCTAGTCAACGCCGCCAGCGCGTTGCAGCAACTCGGCAATCGCCTGCACGCGTACAATCCGCCCATCGTCGGCGTGGGCCTCACGTGCACGAGGCGCAATGTGTTTCGGGTGTTGGCCGCGACCCGCGCCGTGGCCATGCTCGGTGTGTTGGCCACCAACTTCCTCGTCGAGGGCGTGTCGTGCGAACGCCTGAGGGAAATTGAGCAGGACGTCGTGGTGCCCGGTCCCATTGATATCAAAATGGCGCAGGTCGACGTACGACGATTGACCTTGTTGAGGAGAGGTTGTCAGGGTCGATATCAGGACATGGTGTATTATGGGGAATTGCGACTTGGAAAGCGCTGCGAATTAAGACGGCAACTTATTAGCACTCCGACGGTCTACTTTGGTCTTAAGTTTGTTAATCGCACAATCGAGATACCCAGCGGTGGCTGCGAATTCTACACCGATGATAAAGCGTACGGCCATATCCACAGGTATTCGTGTCCTGGCTTGGGCACGATAGCTTGTCTTATCGATCGCGAGAATGGCAAGACGATTCCCGAAACTTGTGAGGGCATGATTCTCGCGGGTGATGTGCGAGAAGGCAAGAAGGGAGAGGTCGCCTACATGTGTTCGGGCGAGGCACTGTTTCCTGGCCGTTTCGGATTGAGTCGGAACACGGAGGTGGCGCGTTGTAGGATGGCGGAGTATGCTAACACCACGGACACGACGTGGGTGCCGTTGTTGCATAATACCGCGCGCACACTACGAGATAGCATTGATGCATACAATGGGGGCGGGGTAAGCAAGCGCATGGTGAAAGTCACCGATCCAACAGTCCGTTTTGATGTGGCACAGGTGGAAAAGGCGTGGTTCTATATACTTGGTGTGAAACTGTTCATTATTTTGGTGTTGGTCATCATCGATTTATGGATGCGCTCCAGAGGCCTCATTCCTGCTGCGAACAATGAGTTTGGCTTAGGCTCGTTATTGGCGCAGAGCGCGTCGAATGGGTTCCAGTTTGACGCGGAGGAAATGCCGGATGATGACGGCAGAGAGGGCAGAAAAATGCAGCTACTCCTGCAGAATGAGCACGGCGTACTGAGAGCGCGCTCGGTGGCGAGATAGTTGCCTGCGCGTGTGTAGCCTGTACTAGTATGTACCACTTACTTATTCTCACTCTAAAAGGTAGCCGTGCATTGCAAGTGGGCGAAATTCAGTTGACACGTCGAACGGCTTGCGAAATCGTGCGGGAATGAGGATTGTTTTGTTGCCGATTTCGCAGAGAAACTAATAGATTTGTGTCGGTTCCGAAGAGTCGCGTATTTATGCTGCCCCCATTTCAGCGAACAAATCAATTTCATTTTTTGTACAGTAACAACTTATAGCGAAACCACAATGAAACCACACGAGGTTTTATAACACTGTGGAAGTCGGGGCAGGCTGAAATTGCCTGGGTTTGATTCGCAAAAAACGGCCCACTGCCGGGATCCAATGTAATACGAACCAAGAAATTGAATTCTTGGTATCTCGAAAATTAGAACTAACAAATGCAGGGAGTCTGAAAATTTTTCTGTAACACCACAAGATGTCCGAAGAATCTTCTGATACTCAAGTCTACAATTCATTGGATGAGAGTCCCAAGCAAATCTATGAAAACCGTGCTCGAGAGAATCAATTTTGCTCTACAAATGTTTGAATGGACCTAAGATACCTTTCTCAATTTGTCTATAAGGTCAGAAATTGGGATCAGAGCAAGTAACCACAACTAGAAAACCAAATAGCAAATTGACTGCTTTTTGAATTGTGTTATAATTCGAGTTACATTTCTCTGCAATAGGCCAATTCTAATGAAACACGCCCTTTCACTTTGAGTAGAATCACAGGTCGGTTATTTACGAGCTGCACTGGAATTGTGAAAATTTGGCTTTGGAATCCCTCGATTGATTTCACTGCGTCTTCCCAAATAGAACCTCCGGAACCTACAGTGCTTCTCTTCATTACATCGAACTCAAGCTGATAGCCTCCAAAGGCTGGGGCATTTGTTATTCTAAGTCACATAGCTACGGTGACTCCGGCGATTCAGACGCGTCAATTACTACCAGTGAAAGAAGGCGAGGGCTTAACTTTACTACACATAACTAAACATAGTATTGGAGTGCTCACTCATTCCATCTGCTATTTTTGCCCTGTATATGTACTGTTTTACACTTCTTGCTGTATTTGCATTATTCGGTTAGCCGAAGTCACTATCACGGGGATATTCTACACACTTTCCCTTTGCATATCTTCCAATAGTCTTCGATTTTTCTACGACACCCGTTTCTCTGTTTCTTTGCATATGTGGCGCTCGAGAGTAGGTCGATGCAAAGCACAGCTAGGAGGATTAAGCTCATATTTTTAATAATTAGTTTGACTTCGTGAGATGAAGGGAAAAATATTGCTGTCTAAGTTTTAAGCACTCTGCAACAGCGTATCTATTCGGGTTTTTAAGATTCTTCAATTACTTGAAGTTCCATGGTTACAATACTTATAGATCAGATGTTCTTTCTGCTAAATTCATCATAGAAACAGAAAATGAAAGCTTCGAAACTTGCTTTTCTGGAACATTTCTGTAATCAAATTACTTTCAACGATCAATTTTCGTGGATCAATTCGGATTCTAACTGTTCATTCCAGTTATCTATTACAAAGCACTCCTTTCATATCTAATTTTAACAATGATTTGTCTTTCGAATGCACTATCATTGATTACCTTGGAAAGAATCTTAGATAATTCTTTTTTCATAGGCACGACTATCAACATTTTCTATTAATTAAGGCTGCCGCTTAACCATTTACCCCTCGATTTGAATAATTTAATATCTGACCGCTGCGACATTTTTGATGACAATATTATTGACGGCCAAGCTTATCATACTGTATCGAATATGATTTTGTATTTGGCTAAAACAGTGGGAAAGTCCTCTGAGGAATAAAGAACAAGAGGAATGCGGAAATAGGGAATACAGTTATGTTTAGATTAAATATCTCGTCAGAATTAAAAAGCTGACTAATCTGCAAAAGTAGTGATTCGATGCTTGGAGCATTCGATTTATGTGTAAAGCCATCAATATTCGGTACCTTGTAGTTTGTCCTGTAGTGAAAGTAAATTATTGACTTCTCAATTGGACAGAAAAAATTGTTTTCCCACGAGCAATACAAAATAAGCATATTGAAAAATTTGATATGTTCGGCGCTTCTTTGTCTTATGACTTCGAAGGATAAAATTGGAAGATTAATCGAAGAATCAAAGGATTGCTGGAATCGCAGATTTCTTGGAAAAACAAATCAATCAATATGTGCAGAACAGACAAAAAGTTCTATATTTTACTAGCACTACCAGTTATCGAACGAACTGGCACTACTTGAAAACTGTATTTTACTTGCGGGCAACTATTGCCGTTGAGATTTTTTGCAGTCACCGATAGTATGATTGCTGGTTTTCCCGAAACGAGGACTACTTCAAATGGAACCGTCAGGCTTGCGAGCGGCTGAAGTGGTGCAGGTACCGCAGTACATCGTCTTCCGCTGTATAAGGTAAGAAATTCAGAAATTTCACGTAATCGAAGCATTGTGCCCCCAGTGACTCGTATACTTCTTATTTTTACAGTGTCCCCTTCTCTTACTCCAGTCCGATGTAAATAAACAACATTCGGTGACTCGAAAGGGTTAAGATCTCCTGAATACACGACGAACATCTTAAATAATCGTCTGGCCACAGTATTCGAAGGTGAAGGTGTGGGTTTGACGGAGGAACTTGGAGATGTAGATACACTCGGTGTTGGAGTGGGTGTGGGGGATATTAGAGTGCATCTCTTAACGCAAGGAGTACGTTCTTTCATGCGTCGGCTCCATGCCAGAATACGCCGTCCTCGATATCTTCTGAATTGTCTCTTGCAATTTTGAGAGCCTGTCCTGCAAAACTTGAATACTTCTTTGACGCACCATGAACGGCAATATTTGATTCTTACACCAGAAGCTTCACTGCTATTCGAAAGCATAGCAATGCACACGGCGATATTTGTTAGCAAAATGAACGAGGATGCTCTCATTTTTCTCCCTGTGCGTTTGAATTATGCTGTTGAATAGGCAATTTCAGAGATACGGAGTCTACTCCTAATTGAAATCAATTTTAGTTATACTGACAAAGTGCGAACGAGGTTTCGATAGGAATTGGGAATAAATATATCCTAACCAGCTTAAATAGTACCTTATTCTTCATTATTTTCTGATGAGACTAGTTTAAAAATCAAATGGTATCAGTTCTTTAAATTTGATTGACAATTAATTTTCTTACAGTTCAAAAAGCCGGATAAATCTTATCCAAAAACTCGAGAGCAGCATTGATTGCTTAATGAAGGTTGCTGAGGATCACATTATTGATTCAATTGTTCAGAGTGACCGTCAAAATTTGTTTATCACTTGCTAAATATCAACTACGGTCATCTATAAAGATAATTACAGTTGTACGTAGAGGAATGATCACCTCGAGAATGTTCATTACATTTTTTAGCTTTTCCATAGTCCACCATAAATGTGAATGCATGTAGATGGTTTGCTTTCAAATATTAATTTAACATACGTCAATCCCAGAATTTTTCTGTGAATGGAACATAGCGTGAGTTGAGCAATGAAGCAGTGACAACACTAAGTTGTTTGCAATTCTTAATGAATCGAAGGCTCCCACTGCAACGCTTTCGTGGCCCTGAAACTGAAAATGATAGGTTATTTGCTCTCTGCTTATCCAATAGTGTAAATTAACACTAAGAGAAGTAACAAAAACTAGGAAGGAGTTTTGGATCGAGTAATTCAATAAAGCCACTTAATCTCTTATATAAGTTTTCATACTTTGATTGGTTGGGTTGGCTAAGGAATGATTTAGATCTTCAGTAAATCATTAAGTTTGATTTTGTATTGGAACGAAATTTTCATTGTGATGACTCAGGTAGGTGTTACATTCTCGTTTCGATTGATTCAGAATATTTTCAGTACTTCTTATTTTTACTTTGTTGGCTCAGAATGCCTTGAATGGTTTTTCTAGTTTTCGTGAGCCATTTCAAGCAGGACAAAAGAATTGGCTCCATTTGTTGATGAATTTCAAAGCATTAAACTTTTCAAATGCTCGTTTGGGGATCTAATATTCCATCGCTAGTTTATCCACCAGATTCAATATTACAATAGATCAGTTTTCTATAATTCAGATCAAATTCATATGAACAATCATCACACTTATTTTCCTCGTATCATTTGAATTTTCGATCTACAAAGATGATCTTCATTTGCTCTCGTACGATGATGCTATGTTTTTAGTTCAACAAAATCTCTGAAAAACTGCAAGATAGGCTGATATGCGGGCAACAGAAAATAAACCTTCCTTCAACAATTCTTTTGAATTCTTGTAGAATTTCGTAGATAATCGATAATGTTGAAGAGGAATCTGACTATAACCAAGGAAATCATCAAAATTGTTCGGCCTCCAAAGCATTCTGATTCGTCGATTCCAACGTCATGAACACTCACCGAGAATAGAATCGCGCATATGAAGCCTCAACGAGATAGATATTTTCAACCAATTTACAACTAGTGGGAAAGCAATGAACGAGTTTGTACTCGTGCTACCTTATCTAGAAGCTATTAAATCACCTAAAATATAAGTGAAATAGGAGTTGAAGAAGGAGGAAACGCACGACCTGTGATTTCAGTTTTCCTTTACTGCGGACTATGATGTTTTGGAGCGATCCAATCGAAAGTGAAGAGTTCATGTCCTCAGCAGAGTCACTGATCAGATTAATGAGTGGTCTACTCAAACCGACAAATAATGATGGTATTGAAGAAAGAGTAAAATTTCATCCAATGGAAGGTTGTCCTAAGATTCGTGAAGTGATTCATTCTGATTCAGAGCCCTTGTTCTAAAAGCGCAAGTTCGGCTTGGGCTACGAAATAATAAGAATTGGAAACCAGAAGAATTGTAAAGATACAGTTACGTGATAGGAATCAACTTCTGTTTCAGAGTTTGGAATTGATTATTATTCTTTCCTGAAAGATTCGTTTGCAATTGTACAGTTCTCATATTCCTGAAATTCTTACAAAAATCTATTCAATCTGGCAATGCGAGTATTCTACACACTTACTTCATCTCGTTCATCTGAGCGAATTTTTTCAACTGTCGACAAAATATTTACTAATGACCGCTAAATCTTATCGTCCGAGTACGTAGCTCAAGCAATTTTGACTCGTTCATAATTATACTATCGATTCTTGTAAAATTTCACTATGAATAGAAGAATTAATTAGGATCATTCAATGTTAAATAGAAAAACAATTTTTATGCCATTTGAGCCATATAATCAACTAGACCATATCATAAAGGAGTGATCTGCAACTTTTCGAACTCATGGGGGTGTTTATTCACCCCTGTGTATAACTTATTTTAATACTGTTCCAAAATTCCGCAAATTATCTGCTATACGCATATAATAATTGACATCCATCTAAGGTTACATATTTCAAGGTGAAATTTCACCTGTAAGTACATCAAGCTACTCTAGTCGCCACGTCTGCTACCAACCAACCATAAAACATCTCCAGTTTGATCGAACCTGAGATTCTCGCGAAAGCGCATGGTGAAGATTTTCTCACTCCTGAAGAAGTCCATGACTTTCAAGAGGCAGCAACGAGAAGGTCGAAAAACAGGATTGCTTCTGTAGTAGAGCAGCGTTTTCTATTTATTTTTTAATACCCTAGAGCAGATTTTCGGAACAAGACTTCTCTAGTTCACATTTTTATATTTAATTTCAGTTTCCGACGGTTTATATTTTCGGCCGTTGACCAAACTAAACGGAGGATGCAACGTATTCGGACTGGAGTCTCTCGCTCCGTAGAGAAATTCTAACCTTGTCCAGGTGGGTCTAGGAATCGGCCTGACTTCGGCATATGCCACACGACGCTGTGCCTTTGTGAATCATTTAAGCTCATCAGTTCAATTTCCAATTGCGAGGAGAATCAACAGTTACCTACAAACTTTTTGGGTTGGCCTTACAAGCCACCCGGGTATCGGCGCACGCCTCGTAACGCTGTGCCCTTTCTGAATACAGCTACTAGTGAGCGGACAGCCTTGTCCTTACTTCGGTTTCGCACCGTGCCCTTGCTGTTGGTTGCTTTGCGGTTGTCATTCGAAACTGGCTGGTCTCTCTTCGGCTGGCTAATATTTGATCGCCATCACGGGCGCCAGTAGGCTGTACTTCCACCCGTGTAACTACAGCTCCCTTTAATGAGTGCAAAGGCTGCTTTCTTCGCAAAGTTGGTCGTGGCCACAATCTTTTAAGCCCTCCACCAAGATAGCGCTTGTTAGGCAGTGGAAATGATGGTCCTGACATTTTACTCGTAAGGCTACGCTCAACATGCACTCAGATTAAGGTTAAATTATGCACTATCGATAGACAAGAAGAATTGTTGAGATTTTTTAAAAGGGCATCGCAGGTACCAAGTAACTGAACCCATTTACTATTCGGAGCCCGCAAACAAGAGATATTCTGAAAAATCTAGTTCTGAGCGTCAAGCATCTGAAGAACAGCCTCACGAATCTTCCTCAATACCTATGGTTGAAAAACGTCACTCAAAAGACAATAGAGAATAAAGACAGAAGCTGGAAAAAAAGGGAGTGACAAAAACAGTGGAACTGAAAGTAGAAGAATCGGAGAGATATTGGAAGGATTTGCTCGGAATGAAACAAAATTACTAACAAGTTCTGCTTTCAAACGCCGCTCGGTCTTCATCGCATAACGACGAAAAGTAATAATAAATCAAGAATATATACAAGCGCTCGAGGATGGCGTTACATTCTGATAGATCATCGCGTTTGAATCTTAGCTTTCTAGATTCGGTTGTGTCGAGGTTTTCCTTCGCAGAACTCGAAAATGCGCATGAACGTTCTTCAGGCAAGCTTTAAATGCGCCAGAGTAGATTGAAATTCGCAGGATGAGAGTTGATCACTGTTTTGAAGGTCAGGTACGAACGTCTGAGAACAGAGATTACGAGTCGATG
>JAAUYH010037216.1_pt1 | contig 14949 bp, 10 predicted proteins | sample 7278061 | NCBI WGS metagenome assembly JAAUYH01 (sample SAMN14350203, study PRJNA611818) | marine sediment metagenome | isolation source: surface marine sediment (0.6m) | place: French Polynesia: Moorea | collected 2018-08
AAAATACGGGAAACATGCAGCAACTGGGTCAAAAGAAGCGTCAAAAATCACTCCTTGCTGGGCTGGATGCAGAAACCAGTCCTTCAACGAAGTAAGGGCTGGTAGTTCATATAAGGCATTAAATATGTATGTGGTTTTTCGGAGGTTTGAGCTTGGTTTTATTAATGTCCGATAAACCTTTACTATTTACCATGGTTTTTGACAATTAGTTGAGTTGCTAGGTTACCCAAGCCAACGCTGTTGAGTAAATTCTCCCATTCTTGTTGTAGTTGAGTATCTTGGGGATTTTGCTGATACAGTTGTGTTAATTTTGTCAGCGCATTGTACCAAAAGCCATTTTGGGCATAAATAGCGACTTGCTGTAAAGGTGAGGCTGATTCTAATTGCTTGATTGCGGTGTGACTGATTGCTTTGCGTACTATCAAGCCTTCTACGTAAATAGGGGGGGATTGCTGTTGACCATCGCAGTAAACATTAAAGAACCAGCGGTATTGTCCATCTAGTTGCAATGGGGCAATAGTTTTAGGAAGACTAAGGCTGATAATTCCTGGCTGTTTTGGTAAGGAAATCTCTGCTTGATATACCGGATTTTTTGTTTTATCGTCCAGCAGCACAAATTCTGTGGGATAGTTGGCATCTCTACTGTAAGGTATATAAAACCACAGAGTAGGGAATTGCTCTGTAGTCAATCCCCAGACATTGGTTACTGAATTCTCTTCTTGGGTAAAGGGTACTAAGGCTGTCAGGGGTATTGCTACTTGTGGACACATACTGCGTTTAGCACCACCACGAACGCGACCACCAGGGGTTCCGGTAACTGTTTGGGGAATTGGGGGTGGATTGTAACGCACGACTTGAGAACGGGAATTTTGGCGTGGTTTTGGTTTGGATGGGGATGGATTGGGTTTGGGAGTTGAACCAGAGGACTGAGGGATTGCCGATGAAATTGTACTCAACCAACCGATGCTGCTGAACATGAGTAATAAAATCAGTTGTAGTAATGCCGAAATAGGTTTCATAATTAGGGAATAGGGAATAGGGAATAGGGAATAGGGAATAGGGAATAGGGTGGGGATTGCCCACCTTACCCTTATTGAGAAAGTGCAAGATGTGAGTATAGCAATCCTATTTGAATTGTGAGAATTGCTCCCCTCAGATCCCCGACTTCTTGGAGGATACCAATGGCGAATAAGGGGTATCGCTCCTCACATAATGATTTTTTGCCATCCCACCAGATGTAGAGACGTAAAATTTTAGGTCTCTACCAACCAATTTGTGGGTAAATGTAGACGCGCTATGCGCGGCTTCTGGTAGAGTGGGGTCTGGCACCGAATTCGCCAGCAGCATCCTTGGAGAAGTCGGGGATCTTATTTCTCACTTATTTTTCACTTATTTCTTAGAAATAATTTGGGATTGCTATAGGAATCCGGTTTGATTTATGAATAAAATTAGTATAGGATATTGGGTTACGCTACCCTGCGGGAATGCTAAAAGCAAAGGCGATAACACACCCTAGGTGTTGTTCAAAAATCAAATAGTAATCCTATATTATATATATTAAAAAATTGAAAGTTTTAATTGAGAGTCTGTGCTAAGTCGAATTTTAGAGTAAACTATTACACTACTACCACCTCCTATAAATCCTAAGGCTGAGGGCAAAAATGGCACCCAATATCCCTGGATTAATAGTCCAAAACAAAATACATAAAGGGCAACCGTACTAATACTGATGGCTATCACAAATTTGAGTAACGGTTTTTGCACGAACCAAGCTATTAATCCTCCAGAAACTGACCAACCACAAATCCACATCAGTTCTAGTAATGGGTGCCATGTCTTTAATAGGGGACGCCCATTCAAAACTGCGCTGAGGATTTGGCTGACCATATGTGCGTGTACAATTACACCAGGCATTTGCTCCTCTATGCGAGTACCGTAGGGAGTCCCCCAGTAGTCGGGCAAATCTCCTTTTGCAGTCACACCAATTAATACAATCCGGTCTTTGAAGGCGCTGGGGTTGACTGAACCTGATAAAATTTGTCTGAGGGTTACTTGTTCGGCAATCTTGTTAGAGGAACGCCAGTTGAGTAAAATTTGAGCGCCATTGGCATCTATACCTTGATAGCCACTGGCATGGGATGCTAATTTATGAAAGACTGTTTTACCTAGTTGCAAGTCTCCTTGGGGGGTAAATTGTGGTTGAATTCCCTGAGTGCCTAGGTAGCGAAATGCTAGTTGCACACTGAGGGAATAGTCAGCGGAACACAAAGATGCGGCTTCCTGTCTCATAAACAGGAGATGACGTCGCACCACCCCGTGGGAGTCGTGAATAAAGTCGCTAAATCCCAACCTTCGTTGGGGAATTTCTGGTGGTGGCTTGATACCGTAGGTATTGGAGGTGGAATCGCTACCTTTGCAGACAGCAATTAAGTTTTCGGTTTGTTGGAGACGAGTAATTAAGTTTTGCGGTTCTGCGGGAAAATCACGGTAGACATCCAAGCCAATGACGAGGGGTTGATACTGTTGTAATTTTTCTAGAAGCAGATTGAGGGATTTATCAGAAAGGGAAGTTCCTTTTAATGATTCTCCTTGGCGTCGTTGTTCTAGCAAGTCCTGATCGTCTATACTTACTACTAATAGGCGAGGATCTGCACCTTCACGGGGACGCAATCGCATCATTTGGTCAAATACCTGTAATTCCCCACCCTGTAACATTCCCAGCCATCTACAGCCAGCAATTGCCAAAGCGATCGCCAGGCTGGAAAATATAGTTGTGGCTAATCTGGGTTTTTGGGTTGTGGAGGAAATTTTTGTCTGTGGGACTTTTGCTGGGAGCAAATCTGCCCAAGAGGGTGGTATTTGTGCTAAATTCTGGAAAATAACGGGTAGCCAAGTAGCACAGGGAAAGATATTCTCTAGTCCTTGTAAGCGTTCCCTGGTGTGTCTGAGGGCTAAATAAAGGGAATCCCCTCCAGCATAATGTTGGAGAAAATATTTTAAGAATTCTTGCGCTACGTGATCGGGGACTGGTTCCCGCATAAAAATAGTCTGGGGAATATACAAATCTGCCAGTTCTCGTGCTAGTCCTAAACCATCGCAAGAGTTGAAAATCGCCAGATGCAAACCACTTTCTACGGCTTTACGGAGGGCAAATTTTAACTCGCTGATACTTAGACTATCAGTTTTATTTAAGTAAATTCGCCCAGTATCGTCATTTCCGTGGCTAGAAGTATGTCCGGCAAAGAAGAGAATATCCCAGTTTTGTGCCCATAGCTGATCTGTTAATTCTTGACGCTGGGGTTCTACCAAGAATTTAACTGACGCGCTAGGTAAATTTTCCAATAAATTTCGGTCAGCCTGGGTATCAATTCCCTCACTGTTGCCTACAATTGCTAAAATGTTAACTTTGGGATTGGGATTTCTAGGTTTATCAATGCGATCGTAACTTGGAGATGCTAAGGCAATTTCTGCGTTGGGATAGCGTGACATCAAGTCCCATTGATTCCAGGGAAGTCGTTGCAACTGGCTGTTTTCTGTTTGCAGAATTACCCGTATTTCATCAGTTGGTGATAATTTCTCTAGCCATGTTTCGCGGATGGGACGAAACTTTTCTGCTTGTAACCAAGTATTAAAAGTTGTTCGCAAAATCCGGGCAGTATTTTCACACTCTTGGGTTACTGACACATTTGTCACTTGTGCTTTATCCGCAGATAGACGATAACCGTTACCTAACTGACGATAGCTAGACTGCCAGTGGTTATATTGTAGTGGCATTTCCGGAATCGGTGGTAACCAACCTGTAGTTTCAGTAGAAGCACGATGAGTATCTTCCCCTATCTGAAGTGTGACGGGGAATCCCACATCAAAGTTCCCCTCTCCGATTTTTAGAACCACTAACTTGCCCATGATGAAGTTATGAGTTATGAGTTATGAGTGATTAGTTATGAGTTATGAGTTACTAAATAACGAATTCTTGGGTCATAATGGCATCATCAAGTGCTACCCTAACCCCAAATCTTTCATCGGGTTCCCCCCGAAACTGCAATTGGATGTAATTATCCGCGCTTCTGGCTTCAGCTTGTAGAAATACTGCTCCCGACTCATCTAAAACTGCAAGTTTAATTCTGGGTGGTAGGTAAATTTGATTACCCGTTGGTTGCAATTGCAAACGAATACTGATTTGTCGATCCTCTTGGGGAGTAATTTCCATAATTAAGATGACAGGTTGCTGGGCAATTTGGATTCCCAAATCAATCAGTTTTGCTCCTCTGATGGGTGCATTTTGTTGATTAGCAACAGTTGCAGCATTCCGAAATGCGTAAACAGGTTTAAGTTCTGGTTGGTTCCAGTAAAATTCTAACGTTTGCCAGCCAGCATCGAAAACACCAGCTACCCACTCACTTAAATTTACTAAGGCATTGCTAATTGGGGACTCTATGGACTGCTGTGGTTGTGCTAGGTGTTCGATTAAATCCTCTAAGGATTGCAGTTCAGTTAAAGGTAGTTCTTCGGTGGTGGTACTAGGGACAAATCCTAATAATGTTGCTTCTTGTAAAGATTCATCCACTTGTACAAATATGTATCCCACACGTTCTTCCCAAGTTTCTGGAGGAATGTAGCACATTTGCTCGGATGGCTTTAAAGGACGACATTCCAACTTACCGACTCCTGGTATTACCAAGTCTGCAACATCCGCACACAAACGCACAACCGGGTTCCAGCAATCACTGGTACTAGTGTCAGTTTCCATACCCATCATCTGTAAGTAGTCATTCACCACCCATACAGCTAGAGTATTCAGTCGCACTTGTTCTGCTTTTCTTGGAGTTGGCTGTTGATTGGCAAACTGTTCGGCAGTTGTGCGACCTGCCTGGGTAATAGGTAATGTTAAAGCGAAATTTTCTAACTCATAGGTTCTGAGTGACATGGTTCAATCCCCAGCGAACAATGCTTTTATATATTTATCGCCGGAATTGACTAACTTTATGCAAGAAATTTGAAAAGGGAATAGGGAATGGGGAATAGGGAATAGGGAATAGGGAATAGGGAATAGGGAATAGGGAACGGGGAATAGGGACTAGGGACTGGGAAGAAGGATTTTTATGCTTTGTGCAATACAGACGCTTACCTCACCCCTTTCCCCTCTCCTTAGTAAGGAGAGGGGAGTCGGTCGGACGGGGTGACTTACATCTTGCACCATTTTCAACAAAAGCAAAGAAACCGGGTTTACACACATCTTGCATCAGGGTCAGAAACCGGGTTTATTGCAAATATTGAGTTGCCAAAACCCTAATTTTTCGTTGATAAACCCCGGCAGTCGCTTTAAGTCGGGGAACCCGACCAACGCGCTGCCTCGCTTTCTCCGTGCTTGTTGAAAATGGTGCAAGATATGACTTTATAAAGCAAAAATTAAGGTTTTTAGTTTCAGTGGTTATCAATAAACCCGGTTTCTCACGGTGGTGCAAGATATGACGTGAGGTTTAATTGTGTACTTGACATACCTCCCCGTCCTAAAGGAGCGAGGATTCCTTGACACTTCGTTGGGATGTGCTACCAAAGCAGTCTTACCTTCCCTCCATGTCCGTTTAGAGTCTCCCAATGCCCTATGGCGACTTCCTTCTATTTTACCAGAATCTTTAGAAAAGTCGTCCTTGAAGGACGAGGCTTGTATCCCATTATTTTCGGTCACTCAACCGAAAACTGGTCTAGTAGTCTACCAAGGCAAGGAAAGCCTAGTTTGTAGTAAGGATTTTAGTCCTAAAAAAGTGTCCCGTTGCTGAATCCATGGCATGAAAATGATATTGCATCGTAGTAAAAGCCTTGTAGAGAGGTTGCAGTGCAACGTCTGGAACACCCGAATTCATACTCACTACACTTGATGTTCCCCATTCCCTGTTCCCTGTTCCCTGTTCCCCATTCCCTGTTCCCTAGTTTCACAGATTCCTTTACCTGCTACATATTTATAATCAATAACTTTATATTTACTTGATTAAAGCTTATAAAAAATTACATAAATAACTTTTTTTGATAAAAAAAATACCAATTTTACTGATTTTCTCTAGACAAATTAAATGGATATCGTAATCTAGGTAAGTGAGATAGTAATACCACTTAAATAAACAAAAATAAAACCAAATTTGAATACAATATGGGGCTGTACATTGTTGAATAAACAAAACAAATTAAATCTTCATAATTCCAGGGAAAAATTTAAAAGTAAATGAAGCTGGGAATATCAAAAAATATGTAGCTAGTTGTCTTTGCTGACAGTTGAATTACATGCTGAAGATTTCTAAGTTTTGCCTTGTATCAGCTGCATGGATATTGCTGTCTCTTTTTAGATATCCATACATATTGCTTTGCAGACACATAATATAAAATATGAAGGCTTTATTATTTATCTATCGCTGGTTTAGTCATCAGTTTTTGAATCCGGTACTCACAAAATTCATCAAAGTGAGAAATTATCATTTACTGATTTTGGATCTGGTTATTTTCTCTAGCCTACCTCTACTGGCTTTATTTCTGCGTTTAGATGGTAATTTAAATTTAAATTTTTATCTTTCTGAGTTAGGGATTGTCACAATTGCTTTTTTAGTGATTAAATTAACCATATTTTCGAGTTTTGGATTGTATCAGCGCTGTTGGCGTTATGCAAGTGTTGAGGATATGACCCATATAACCACACTAGTAGGGAGTGCTGTAGTTACCCAATTTTTGGCTTTAATTTTGATTAATAAATTGCCAGTTTTAAACATTGAAAATATACCAATTTCATTACCATTTATTGATGGTTTGCTATGTTGTTTTATCATCGGAGGTCTTCGATTTAGTGTTAGAGTTGGGGACAAAGTCGCTATTCAAAAAAATGTAGGCAAATCGGCAGATAGGGTATTAATAGTTGGTGCTGGAAGTGCGGGAGTTGCCCTAGTACAAGAAATGCAAAGAAATACCCAACTTGGGATGCAAGCAGTTGCTTTTGTGGATGATAATCCTGACAAATTAAATCTACGTATTCGGGGCATTTTTGTAGTAGGTAATCGTTACCAAATTCCTGAGATTGTTAAATGCCTGAATATCCATAAAGTTATTATTGCTATGCCTACGGTTGGGGGAACAGTGATTCGGGAAATAGTAGACATTTGTCAAAGCACGGGGGCACAAACAAGTACTCTACCAGGAATTCATGAAATTCTCAATGGTCGGGTTAAGTTAAATAGCATTCGGGATATACGTATTGAAGATTTACTCAGACGGGAACCTATACAGACAGATATTGAACGGGTTTCCCAATTTATTCAAGGGAAAAAAGTCTTAATTACTGGTGCAGGTGGTTCTATTGGTAGTGAACTTTGCCGTCAAATTTGCAAATGTAGACCAACAGAAATTATCTTGGTGGGACATGGAGAAAATTCTGTTTTTAATATTCAGAATGAACTTAACCAAATTGTCATCGCACTCAAAAATGAGACTCAAAAATACGATTACACTCCCAAAATTTCCGGTTTTATTGCTGATATTCGTCATAGAAACCGTTTAGAATATGCTTTTGCTGAATATCAACCAGATGTGATTTTTCATGCTGCTGCACATAAACATGTACCGTTGATGGAGTTAAATTCTCCAGAGGCAATTACTAATAATGTGATTGGGACAAAAAATTTGGTGGATTTAGCATTGAAATATAATGTTAACCATTTTGTAATGATATCTACTGATAAAGCTGTGAATCCCACAAACATCATGGGGGCAAGTAAAAGAACAGCGGAAATGGTAGTCCTGCAAGCAGCGAAAGAAAGCGGTAAGTCTTATGTTGTTGTTCGTTTTGGTAATGTTTTAGGTAGTCGTGGTAGTGTAGTTCCCACTTTCCAAAAACAAATTGCTGCAGGTGGTCCAATTACAGTTACTCATCCAGAAATTACCCGTTATTTTATGACCATTCCGGAAGCAGTACAACTAGTTTTACAAGCTGCTGTACTTGGTCGTAGTGGTGAAGTTTTAATGATGAATATGGGTAAACCTGTGAAAATTGTAGACTTGGCTAAAGAACTAATTCGCCTTTCTGGATATGAACTTGATAAGGATATTGCTATTAAATTTAGCGGTTTAAGACCAGGGGAAAAGCTATTTGAAGAACTGTTTATTAAGGGTGAAGAATATGAACCGACAGAACATGACAAACTCTTTGTAGTCAAAAATGCAAGTCGTATTCTCCTGCCAAATCTTAATGCATCGGTACAAGCATTATTAATTGCTGCTACTAGTAATGATACTGAATCTATCGTAGATTTATTGATGCAGATTGTTCCTGGTTACAAACCAGCACATCTTAATCAGCAAGTCCCATCAACTATGGCTAAAAACACCAGTATTATTATTCCCAAATCGAGTGTTTCTTCTCTAGGAAAATTAAAAGCAAAAACTGCATAACAAGAACAGTGTATTACAACTATAGCGGATTGCAACCGGGTGGAATACAAACCTCACCCTGGCTAAAGCCACCCCTCTCCTACCCTGCGGGAAGCCACTCCGTGTCTAAGTAAGGAGAGGGGAAGGAGGTGAGGTGTATTCTATTGATTTGAAAATCGCTACAAGTAACCCAATTATCAATCAGTGAACAATGGCATCTATTAAACCACTAACGCTACGTCACAATTTTTCTTGGACTTTCCTTGGTAATGGTGTATATGCTGCTTGTCAATGGGGAATGTTGATGGTGTTAGCTAAACTTGGTACTCCCGAAATGCTAGGACAATTTACCTTAGGTTTGGCAATTACTGCACCGATAATCATGTTTACTGATTTGGAATTACGTGTTGTTCAAGCAACAGATGCTAAAAAAGAGTATCTTTTTAATGATTACTTAGGTCTGAGATTAATTGGTGTAGGATTAGCGTTGTCAATCGTTGCGGTAATTACTCTCACATCTGGATATGGTAGGGAAACATCCCTAGTAATCTTACTATTGGGAATGGCAAAAGTATTTGAGTCTATGAGTGATGTGTTTCATGGGTTACTCCAACAACATGAACGCATGGATCGGATTGCCATTTCTCTGATGATTAAGGGTCCTTTATCGCTGCTAATGTTGGGAACCGGAGTATATATTTCCGGTAGCATTATCTGGGGAACATTAGGCTTGCTGCTAGCTTGGATTGGTGTTTTTATCAGCTATGACATCCGTAACAGCGCTCTAATTTTTAATCAGATTCCCAAACCTAGATGGCATTTTCCAACCCTAAAAAAGTTGGTTTTACTTGCCTTACCTCTGGGATTTGTGATGATGCTAATTTCCCTAAATACCAACATTCCCCGCTACTTTATTGAACAATATTTAGGTGAACGAGAACTAGGTATATTTGCAGCCATAGCCTATTTAATGGTGGCAGGTAATATGGTAGTTCTCGCATTAGGAGAATCAGCCAGTCCTAGGTTAGCTAAATATTACTCAGAAGGTAATAGTATAGGCTTCCGTAAACTACTTTTAAAACTAGTAGGAATGGCTGTGCTATTAGGGAGTGCCATTGTTGTAGTTGCCTTAGTTACTGGTAGAGAAATTTTGACCCTTTTATATCGACCAGAATATGGAGAATATCAGAATTTGTTCGTTTGGTTGATGGTTGCTGCTGGTATTGGTTATGTATCCTCATTTCTAGGATATGGCATCACCGCAGCTAGGTATTTTCGAGTGCAAATTCCTTTATTTACCATAGTCACAAGTATCTCAGGTGTGGCTTGTTTTTGGTTATTGCCCAAATTCGGATTATTAGGGGCAGCCATAGCATTAATAATTGCAGCAATTTTACAAGGTATTTTCAGTTTAGGAGTTGTTTTTCATGCGCTATACAAAATCAATAGAAATTCCCCAACAATTAAGCAAATTAACTAAGGAATCTCCTGTACGTATACTCCATGTAGTTGGTGGTATGAATCGGGGTGGATTGGAAACATGGTTAATGCATATACTGCGAAATATTGACCGCGATTATTTTCACATGGACTTTTTAGTTCATACTACTGAACCTTGTGCTTACGACGCAGAAGTTCGCAGTCTTGGTAGTCGGATTATCCCATGTCTTAATCCCTCACAACCGTGGTTATACGCTCACAATTTTAAGAGCATTTTAAAAAAGTATGGTCCCTATGATGTTGTTCATAGCCATGTGCATCAATTTAGTGGCTATGTTCTGCGTTTAGCACAACAAGCTGGTATACCCATCCGTATTGCTCACAGTCATATAGATGCTTCACCTTTAGAAGCAAATTCCGGAATATTTCGCCGACTTTATCTAAATATTACCAAAGGTTTAATTGCCCATCATGCAACCGTTGGTCTGGGATGTAGTGAAGTTGCTACAGTGGATTTGTTCGGTAATTCTTGGAAACAAGATTCTCGCTGGCAACTTTTATATTACGGCATTGATATGACTCGATTTCAAGAATCTGTTAATGCTGGAGAAATTCGTCAACAATTCAACATTCCTGGGGAGGCATTTGTAATTGGTCATATCGGTCGCTTTGAAGAACAAAAAAATCACCGCTTTCTGTTAGAAATTTTTGCAGAAATTGCTCAAAGAGAACCATTAGCATATCTCTTACTTATAGGTGAAGGTTCTCTACGACCGACTATAGAAGAACAAGCATTAAAAATGGGTCTTAGTGAGCGAATTATTTTTGCTGGTAGTCGTTCAGATATTCCTCAATTAATGCTTGGTGCTATGGATGTGTTTCTTTTACCATCTCTGAGTGAAGGTTTACCAATGGTTGGTATTGAAGCTCAAAGCGCGGGACTACCTTTGATTTTGTCAGATGTGATTACAGACGAACTTTTAAAAATCAAACCTTTAATCCAAAAAATTAGTCTTTCACAATCAGCAAAAGTCTGGGCTAAAGCAGTATTATCTGCAAAAAATCTCAGAGGTAATATCACTCAATTAGAAAGTATAAACACCATGGTCAAAAGTCAGTTTAATATATCTTGTAGCATTAAATCACTGACAAAAATTTATGCTCAAAAAGAAAGCTAAAATCATCACATCATCCCAATTAAAATTAATTACCATCATCGGGATACAATGCAGTATCCTGATAGGTTTTATTCTCTTTAGATTAACCGTGCCATCATTTGAACGGCAGCCAGAAATATATATTTATCCTTTCTGTTGTTCCTTACTAGGGCTGGCTATTTGGTCATTTTTTTCATGGTATTTACTCACCAAAAGCCTCTTTAACCCTTACTCATTTTTTTTATTATCCGCTTATATATTTAACTCTGGACAAGCTTTACTAGAAGTTTTTGGTTTGACTAAAAACGAGTTATTAGAATTTTTTGAATTTTCCTTTTCATCCCAGACAATTCTCGATACATTGTATTTAGTGTTTATTGCCATGGGAACTTTTCATTTAGGAGGATTGCTGAGTTTAATTAATATCAAACATAAAAAATCCAAAAATTTAAATCCAGAACAAAATATCTTAATAGAAAAAAATACCTATAAAGTTGGCATAACATTATTAAAAATCTGTTTTTTACCTGCGGTTTTTGTAATTTTCAATAGTGTCAGAACCGTTTTAACTTCAGGATATATGGCACTCTATGAAGGAGGGGGAACAGCTAGTGCAGCGGGAATACTAGCCGATTTTATTATTCCAGCTTGTTTATTTCTATTAGCTGGTAGCAAAAATGTACCGAAAGGTAGAGTAATATCTGCAACTATTGTAATTCTATATGCCATGAGCAAATTTTTGTCTGGTGAAAGAAACCGGGCAATTATGCCATTAATTAGTTTTGCATGGTTATGGAATTATTTTATTAGTCCATTTCCAAAAACTTTATTTCTAGGTGTGGGTTCTCTAATTGGATTTGTTCTCATTCCCGTTATATCAGCAACAAGAACTGAAGCTGGTGGAGACAAGTTTTCTATTAATTATTTGATAGAGATATTTTCTCAGGTAGAAAATCCTTTGTTTGCTGCTATCGAAGAGATGGGATCTTCAATGATGACAGTCGCTCAAACCATCGAATTAGTTCCTCGGGTGCGTGATTTTCAATGGGGACTTGACTACTTTTATGCCATATTAACTCTAGTACCAAGTATTTTTGGAGATGTACATCCAACTATTGCCCGGGGACTTGCTGAAAAGTGGTTAGTTGAAGAAATTAATCCATATTTTGCCTTTAACTATGGCACCTACGGATTTAGTTTTATTGCCGAAGCTTTTCTTAGTTTTGGCTGGATTGGGGCACCAATAGCCTTAGGAGTAATTGGTTTTTTGTTCGCAAAAATGACCTTATGGGCAATGAAATCTCATAATCCAGCTAAATTAGCAATGCTTACTAGTTTTCTTTCATTTTTCTTATTTTATGCCCGTTCAGAATCCGCTTTAATGATGCGTTCCCTGGTATGGTATTCGCTTTTCCCTTATCTTTGGGTGTGCATACTAAGTAGAACTAAAAGAAAGAAAATAACAATATGAACTTCTTTTAAAAAGGGAACAGGGAACAGGGAACAGGGAATAGGGAATAGGGAATGGAGAATGGGGAAATATGGGTTCAAAATCGACGTGATTTAAACAACTTCCAAATAAAAAAATATCTATTTTTACCTATCCAACATTCCTCTTTCTTATTTATCCGTGTTATCCGTGTTATCCGTTTTATCCGTGTTCTCCGCATTTGATTTTTTGCAAGATTTAAATCAAAATTAACCATGAAATTTAAAATCAAAAATTTATTTATACCCTTAACATTGTTCAGCACTTCTTGGTTAATAGTCCTAGCATTTTTTTCTCAACCAAATTTTTATAATTATATTGCCAAACAAATACAGCAAGTTGCATTTGCCGAAACACAACAATCATTTTCAGTCAAAAACTTTGGAGCTATTGGTGATGGCATAGCGGACGATACCGCAGCTATTCAAGCAACAATTGATTCTGCTTTCCAAGCTGGTGGAGGAATAGTATTTTTCCCCGCTGGTACTTATAAAGTCAGTATTAATCCTTTGACACTCCAAGCTCTTTCTGTGCGCGGAAATTTGATATTACAAGGAACTAATAATCAAGAAACTATTATTAAATTAGCTGACGAACAAGGTAATTACAGTGCCATCATCGGAGGAGAAACTTTAGACACAGATTTATCTAATTTTGCAATATATGACCTAACAATTGATAGCAATGGTGTTAATAATCCAGTTGCAGCAGCATCAGATTTAAGCCTTGAACGTATGAGGTATGCTGTCCGGGTTTATTCAGGTACAAGAGTCACTATTAAAAGATGTCGATTTATTAACCAGAATAATAGCAATGTAATTACCGTCAATGGATACGTTGCTCCATATGTTGTTTCAGTTTCAGATGTTGCAATTAAAAATAACATTTTTGAATTAATTGGTGGAGGAAATGTAGATTACGATCATTCAACCATTTACACCCACGGACAAGGTATTGAAATCTCCAATAATTCTTTTTCTTCTAAAAATGGAGCCGGTACAAATGGAGCCAGAACCGCAATTGAAATACATGGCGATCGCCATACTATCAAGAACAACACAATTACTGGTTTTACTAACGGAATATATATTACAGGTTATGCCAGTAGTTCCGATAATCAAGTAATTACTGATAACATTATCCAAGATGCATATGTAGGCATTACTATCTGGTCATTTTTTGGTTTTGGAAATACCACTAACCCTGCAATTAGTAATAGCTTAGTTGCCAATAATACCATTACTCTTAATATTAATGCTTGGCGTCAATTATGGGGTGATACACCCAGCGGTGGCATAGTTCTGGAAGCAACATCAGATGCACCCATACAAAACTTGACTATTTTAAATAACGATATTACATTTACAAACTACTATTCCCAGCAAGAATTTGCATCTGATAATCTAGCAAATGGAATCAGATTTTGGAGATATACTGCTCCTGATGTCAATAATGACAATATTAATATTACTGACAACCAAATTAAAAATCCATTAGGTAGTGGAATTTATATATCTATGAAGAGTAATGGACTAGAAATATCAAATAATTTAGTTTTAAATTCTGGTCAAAAATCATCATCTTTTCATGAAGATTATCGCGCAGCTATTGTAGTAGGTGGTGATTGGGAAAATGCAAAAATTAATAACAATTATTTGCAAGACGAACAAACCAATAATACAATGACAGCAGGTATTGTTTCTAATGCAAATTGTGTCAATCAATGTCAAGGTTTTGGCAATCAATTAATAGTTAATAGTGGGGCAACATTAGAAATGTTCAAATTTACGCCTCAAACAGAAAATAATTGGAATTTTTAGCCAAAAAAATCATGAATTAAAGCTAGGAATAGGGAATAGGGAATAGGGAACATAAGAATAAATTCAGAGGTTTTTAAATGTCAGATATTAACGATTTTAAAGACTTAAAAATTTGGCAAAAAGGTATGTATATAGCCGAAAAGTGTTATTTGTTAACTAAACTATTTCCTAGAGATGAGTTATATGGGATGGTGCAACAAATCAGGAGATCGGCAGCATCTATCCCAGCTAATATAGCAGAGGGATACGGAAGAAAATCAACCGCTGAATATGTCAGATTTCTTAATATTGCCCAAGGTTCAATTAACGAATTAGAAACACATATTATTTTATCTCAAAGCGTAGGATTATCTAAGCAAAAAGATATTGAATTGATTATTTTTTTACTTACAAAAGAGAGTCTAATGATTCTTGCTCTTATTAAAAAGCTAAAAGAATAACGGCTTTACCGTACTTTTTATGTTAAATAAACAGTCTGTAGGAGGGAACAGGCAACAGGCAATAGTGAGAAGAATTAACATTCACTCATATCTTGCACCATTCTCAACAAGACCAAAAAAACCGGGTTTCTAAACGAAAAATTAAGGTTTTGAGACTGAGAGATTTGCAAGAAACCCCGGCAGTCGCTACAACG
>JAAUYH010083830.1_pt1 | contig 14947 bp, 10 predicted proteins | sample 7278061 | NCBI WGS metagenome assembly JAAUYH01 (sample SAMN14350203, study PRJNA611818) | marine sediment metagenome | isolation source: surface marine sediment (0.6m) | place: French Polynesia: Moorea | collected 2018-08
CCCGGCACTACATGAAAACGTCCAGATTATTGTTAATTAGATTTCTAGTCTTCGTGTCTAGATGTGAAGAAGGTGTTGATTTGGAAATACAAGGACACCTGAATCACCAGCGAAATAAGCTGTGTAATGTGAAAACGATCGCATGAAGTCTTGACGATTTCAATACTAATTATTCTTATTGTTTACAGATATTTGAATTCCATAATATAGAATTTTGTCTGATGCCAGGTCTGACTCTGTCAAAATCTTCTGTTTCGAAGCCACGATGGTAATTTTCATCCTCCTTTATGGCACATTAATAAGGATGAGCGCCTTCGAGTATCAAAACAGTGAAAGCGTAGAAACAGAGGTGAGGAAGGATGACATGATTCTTAATCATTATAGTTAGAAAAAAGGTTCAAAACTCTGTTCGATTTCTTCATCACTGGTAGTGTGCTCTTGCCTCATACAAAATTGTCTTTAAATCCTTTCTCAGAAAATATCAGAAATTCTACATTTTTCAATTATTTGCGAAGAAATGTTTAAAAAACTAGCTGAACTACTCTTTGAAATTGTATTGGTGAAAACTGATTAAGATCCCGTTTACGGAAGTAATGGTACTGTAATGAAGTGTAGTTCTGGTGATAGGTTAGATACAACTTAAATTACTGATCTGATTTAATTCCTCAAAAACGATCTGCATTTAGATGAGAAAAAATTTTCTCGAAGTTTATGTGAAACACTTCATCCTCATTGTAAAGCGTAAAATCAGATTGCTCAGAAATTGGAGCAGGCTATTTTCGATTGCGATTAGGGCATTAGAATAGAGTGGAAGCACAGGCATCTCAATATGAGAGTTTGTATTTCACCAATCTCGGTGAACACTGTGGTTTGGCCGCACCTTGCTGTACGTATACCACACATTTCAAACGGTGATTTGTGGTTTTTGCCTTAAATTAGTATGGCCACAGTTGCTCATCAATCAAAAAAGGTTCCTGCTGAGAAATTGGGCAGGTTTCTTGACGTCTTGTACGCATACTTGAACTAGGAGAATTGTAGCGATAATCCATGGAAGATTCTGAGGAATGAGAGGGTTCTCATCTAAACATTAGTGAGCGCAATGATTTTTTGCTCCTCAGTTTCTTGTTCTGAAGTAATTTAGATGCGACATTTTTCATGTTGTAGCGGCAAAGTGCTTTCTCGAGTCAGGATTTGGGAAAGACTTTTTCGAAGAAGAGCGCGAGATGAAGAGGGGTAATCTCAGTTACCGATACAGTGCTAGTGTTGTACAAGACAATAATGGATGAGTTGGGAGGTACTCGAAGACGAAAGTAAAATCTCGGATAGTTTCGGTTAAATTACGTAACTATTACTTGGTTGTAGGATAAATTGTTGCGCATTGCATGCACTCAGCATTTCAGCATGGTTGGCGTAAATACCATACCGATAGTTAATGGCAAGTTGTCGTTACAATGGACAGATGGTACACCTGTATGGTTACGGGACGTACAGAAACCGACCGGGTTCTGGAATAGAATAAAATGGGTATGATAGGACCGACAATGTAGTGCGGTGCTTCCAACCAATCATGGCGCCCGTGCAGCAACCTCTCGTGGAACTTGGCGATATCTTGTTTTTCGCTTATTTCCCCAGAAAGGGTCCATTCATTACCTCCATTTGCACTTTTTTTACGTCCCTGCAATATTATCACATCAACTTTTATTTCGCTGGTGCTCTGTGTGTGTCTGTGTGCGTGTGCGTGTGAGCGTTTCTGTGTATTTGTTTGGCAGTGCCATATCCGCACTGCGGCTAGCCTCCTCTTCTCGTTGACTACCGAACCACACTGTCATCGCACTGCCACCGTTTGGTAGGCGCAGCACCGCACGATGACTGACCCCAACAATGGCACGAGTCACACGCCCATGTTCCCACCCCCACTCACTCCAATGTCGTCGGCAACATGGGGCACGAACGTTTCTTACGCGCCTAACGGCTCCGCTAATCCTTACCACCACCCCGCTGCTATGCATCAGCAGCCCGTTGGTGCGCCCAACCCCTACCATGCTCAATCTTACGCACCGTCCTCGTCTGGCCTTTATCCTCCTCCATCTCCCGCACCCGGCGGCGCCCCTGTTTCCTCACAACGCCCGCCACAACCTCAACAACCACAGCAACAGCTCCCTTATTACGCGTATGCCGCTCCCCAACCTCAAGGTCCGCCTGGCCCGCAACAACCAACTGGTGCCATCTACGCTTCCACTTCTGCCGCGCCGTTGAGCATGAACTCACTACCTCAACATTCGTACGGTAGCAGCTCCTTACTTTCAAGTCAAATGTCGGGCCACCAAATGACTGGCCATCAAATGCTACCGCCTGGAATGCCACCAGGCTCACAGCCGATGCAACCCATGCAAGGCATGCAACCTTTATTAACAACTCACACCTCCATCAACTATGCCCCTTACCCGTCACAGAGGCCCGGCTTACCCATGCAGAGCGCGGCCGGTGTGGCAAATGTACAAGCTACTGAGGTCAAGTTAGAAATCAGCGCGAAAAACTTGCGAGATCGAGACGTGATCTCTAAAAGTGACCCATGTGCTGTCGTGTTTCTCGAGGAGAAACGGTACGGTGCACCTGGTGGATACCCCGGAATGCCCACACCGGGCCCACCAGCGCAACAGCATGTGTACATGCACATGGACCATGCGAGTGCCTCGTCGCCGAATGAAGTCACACACTGGCGAGAAATCGGACGTACCGAATCGATCAAAGATAATTTGAATCCTCACTTTTCGGTTCATGTTACAGTACCGTACCGATTTGAAGAGTTACAAAACATTCGTATTGGTATTTGGGATATTGACACGCGCTCGAAAGAATTGCATACCCATGATTTCCTTGGGGACATCCGCACCACGCTAGGTGACCTCGTCGCGTCGGGGGTAACAGAGAAGGACCTCACCTACCCGAAGCCGAAGGATCAGAAAACGTTACTGGGAGGAAAACGAAACCTCGGCAAAATCACGATCATTGTGCACGAGAACCGTGAAGGCGGCAAGTTGCTTGTGAAGGGAAGGTTCAGTGGCAAGAAACTGGCGAAACGCGACCTCTTCTCGAGTGATCCCTACCTAATCTTCACTCAACTCGGTGTGGCGGGCAGCGCATCAAGAAGCCAAGTACACAAGACAGAAGTTGTAACTCGTAACCGAAATCCAATGTGGAAGCCGGTGAAGTTCAAGGTGGATTTACCGAAGGGCGGAAGTTATAATCACATCAAATTGGAGATCTTGTGTAATGACAAGGATCAGCTGAGTTGCGATGATGAGATTGGTATCGCGCATTGCACATTGGAAGAATTGCTGAATGCGGATAAGTTGCCGCTTATCTTCAGTAAGAAGAAGGGACGTCGCGGATACAAGGATAGTGGCAACATTATTTGCAAGGATGTGTCGGCGGTTCGCATGCCTTCGTTAATTGAGTATTTGCAAGGCGGTCTGAAGCTGCACTTTAGTGTTGCCATCGATTTGACGGCGAGTAATGGAGACCCGCGTGATCCTAACTCGTTGCACTACCAAACGCCGGGATTCGCAAACCAATATGTACGCGCGTTGACGATTATCGGAAGTATTCTACAACATTATGCGCCAACTGATAACATGTTCAGTGCCTATGGATTTGGCGCAGAACTACCAGGACAAACTGGAGTAGCATCGTCTTGCTTCCCGTTGAGTCTTGGACATGATCCAAGGTGTCCAGGAATTGATGGCATCATTGCAGCGTATCAGCATGTGCTACAAAACGTGCGATTGAGTGGGCCTACAAATTTCGCGCCGTTGATCGAAGAAGCGATAAGGAACGCGGCGGACAGGCCGAACGATGCAAGTGTTCAGAACTATGATGTGTTGCTGATCCTGACAGACGGTGTGGTGACGGATTACAATCGTACGGTGGAGAAGATTATCGACGCGAGTTACACGGCGCCACTATCGATTATCATCATAGGTGTTGGAAACGCGAATTTCGAGAAAATGGAACGCCTCGATGGCGACAACCAGCTGTTGTCCACCGTCGACGGCAAGCGAACGGCCGCGAGAGACATCGTGCAGTTCGTGCCTCTGCGCGACTTCCACAACCAGCCGCCGGACCGACTTGCGTCGACCGTGCTGGCCGAGATGCCCGAGAACATAGTGGATTACTTCATTTCTAGTAGGACGCCCGCTATCATGCCTGGCCAATTACCAATGCGACCTGACGGGTTGCCGGCGTAGTACTATTGCACGTGAGAACAACGCAAACTTGTACCCCCGCACGCTCGCACGCACGCACGTATCACCCGATTTCCGGCACTGTTTGCACCCGCGTTGGCGAATCGCGCGTTCGGCTGCTGCGCGCGCTCTTGTAAACTTATTCGGTTACATCGCTTCGCGAGTTGCGGATTTCGTGCTGTTGACTGTCCCCCGTTTGTTCGTTTGTTCGTTCGCTTACTTTTAACGCTTGTAACTCGACAATCGTGGGCTATTGTACAACCTCCACTTGAGACACTGTCGCTCCGAGTACACTCACTTGACTACACTGTGTTGGTACATCGTAAAGTGCAGGATGTTACGGAACCCTCCGCTCACTCGCGTTCATACAGCACGGGCTCGGTCGACGTAGGCTGGAATTTCACTTTGCTTCGCATGTCCGTTCCAACACGCACGAGTCGTATGCTGGTTTGTTATGGCGCTTTCAGAATCTGTGGAACAAAAAAATACCATGTCCGTACAGTACCGGTACAGTACGGTACACAGTAAATTTATACTGCTTGGGTTTGCTGCAGCAGTGCAGCAGTTTTTTAAACTCACGTTGTAAGTCGCAAATCTCAACGCATTGCGAGGTTCGCGTCTGGTATTCCTTCCACCGTTGGTGACGACGAAATACGACGCCACACCCGCGACGGGTTTCTACTATACCGGCACAGTCTGAATCGCACAACTCCTCGCTTTGTAAGGTGTCTCCTGTTATCGCGAGACGGCGAGCAACGGTTAGCTTGCCTAGAAGCTCAGACACCAATCTGATACTGTACAGTAGAGGATCTTGAGATTCTAGATTTGAAGAAGCACTCAGCTTTACCGACTCTAAATTTAGTTTGAATACCCTGCGAGATAAGCTTCATGCGATTCCTCTGTAAAGGTGAGCTTTTCAATGTAAGAAACACACATCGCCTTGAGTCGCACCACAGCGAATAGCAGCACCACCAGCACAATCACGCTCACTCGAACCGCGGTTGGGTTCGTACTCGCCATTCCAAACGCCGCGGCGAAACTGGGGACGCAGGCCAGCACCGCCACAACAAACAGGCTAATACAGGCCTGCAAAACTACACCCAGCACTCTTTCCGCGATCGAAAAGTTCTTCAACGCACCCTTGCACGCGGTGCAGTACTTGGTGTGCGAGTCGAACCGTTCCAACAGGTTCCTTCTGGATTGCTGTTCGACCACACTGCTATCGTCGGGCGCAGTTCGCCACGGCATCGCGTCGCGATATTCGTCCATCCAGGCGCGCATCGCCACCACGAAAGAATCGGTGTTTGTGGGCACGCATTTCGCGCGCCAATCCCTCGCGTCCCCAAGGTTCCGCTCTAATGCGTTCACGATGATGTTATCGCCGTCTACGGTTTTGTTGAACAGCAGGTGCTGCATCCATCGCGGCTTGGCGAGGAACAGTCTAGTTTTCAACGAGAGCTTTCGGTCCCGCTTACTCACCTCGATCATGAACAAGCGGGACTTTCTCCTGCTCAGCGGCGTGATGGCGAACCAGGCGTTCAGCTCGATGCCACGGTTTAGTTGCCAGTACGACACGCAGGGCGGACAAAACGCAATTTCGTTGCCCTGCCACAACGCGGTCATTCTCGAAACTTCTCGTTCTTTCAGTGTTACTTCGTTCCCAACACCACCGTACTCCCTCCTATACATCTTCTCCGCGCCCACATGAGCCCAGAATATATGCACGGGATCGAGCGGGTTCTCCATTTGCGCTTCGAGGGAGTAGGGTACAATACGGGAGACGTTTCGATACAGAATCAACTCGTTTTCTTTGTATTGTTCCATCAGCGGTGGTAGTGGAATGCGCGATGCATCGGCGGTTTCGGCTTGCCCATACCACATCCAAATGATGCCCCCGACAATCGTGGTCTCGAACGAGGTGATGGAGGCGCGACGCGGGATTGTGGCGCCGTCTGGATTCTGCGGGATTCTCGTGCAAGTGCCGCATCCGCCGAAAGACCAGCCGTGATACGCGCACTCGATTTCCACGTTCCCGTTGTCGCGTTTCACAACGCGGCCCTCTGACAGCGGCGCGAGCCGATGCGAACAGCGGTCCTCCACCACGGCGTACGCGTGTGGCGCGGTGCGGAACAGAACGAGCGGCTCGTCAAACAACGTAAATGCGAACGGCACATCGTCTTCGATGTCCACCTCGAAACTCACCGGATACCACTGCTCGGTCCACGTGAACTTTTGCGATGGCTGTGAGCTTTCGTCTTGGGTGGCGCTTTTCGGTGGTGCGCTCGTGTCAACCATGCGCCACGCCCTCGTGCGCTTCGGCGCATGATGAAGCGGTGCACTTCGCACTTGCCCGCATTTTCGCCCGGGCGATACTCGTTGTCGCGTCGGCACTTGCGCGTGCGTAACGAACGCACTCACGCGAACTTGCGCCATCTCGCGGGCAGATCCTCAGCAGTGGCTGGAAGCTGCATATGAGCCGGTGCTTTTCCATGAGGGAATTTTGTGAACTGTTTTTTTCGGTACACGGTCTACCGCTGCTGCGCATTATTACTAAGGTTCACGAGGGCCTGATTCGAGAGTTTTCCAGCGTTCTGCCACCAATTTGCGAGTCGAATTTTATTGTAGGAAACGCTCCTCGTAGCCGGGTTGCATCAGGATGCAGGAGTCGTTACGTCCAAAAACCCAATACCGGTTGTTCGCGACCACACGCGTGTAGAACGCGTCGCGGAACGGGCGCGGTACGAGGATGCGCGCCAGCGCCGACGGGAAAGGTAGCGGCGCGGGGAGCGCCTCCCCGATTCGTAGCACGGCGTCGGAGTAGGTGTAGGCCTTGTCGCCGTCGATGTACACCACGGTGGACAGGTCGTCGGGCGCGCCCGTTTCGGCGAGCAGCCGCCTACCGGCGTCGCTTTGCAACGCGGCGAATTTCAGCTGCTCGCGCGTATCGAGCCGAAGTAGCCACTGCACGCCCCCGTTGCAGAGCCCGCACACTCCGTCATACAAAACTATTTTTCTCGCCGGTGTCGCCGCGCTGGCGATCATTCGCCGTGCCGGTGATGCGCATGTCGCTGGTGTGCGTGACACAGTTGGCAAAGTCGCGCCGCGAACGAACGCCATTGGAATGGTGCGCATCTTCATCGGCGACAATAGTGCCGAGACCTCGGTCGCATTTCCGACGAATCTAAATATGAGTCGTTGACCACAAAATTAGAGGCGACTGTCTGAAACCAAAGACTACTTGATTGGTGCAATACGATGGAGCTCAAACGCTGCTCAGCCTATTCACTAATGGCTTTGGATCTTTGTGCTGAAAGAGGAAGGCAATAAACACGGAACATTGATGAGGCGCCGAATCTAACTAATACCTAGTCCACGTAACATGATGATTACCAACCTGTTGATGTCCCAACATCGCTCTTCTCTTGCTAGATGGTGTGAAATCGCCGTTCGATGCATCGTAGTGCTGGACATTGAAACATCGACTCTCTGTGACTTCGAATCTACTCCGTTTTAGGACACATTCCGAAGCATACCGCAGCAATCGTCCGCAACCTGCTCGAGCTTCTGCAGAGAACCACGCAACAACCATCGATTACACATCGAGCGCACAACTCAGGCACAGTCAATTTACTTTCAAGTCGATATAAAGAATATCTTTCCCATTCCGTCCCCGCTCAACCTTGTTTTGTCTAGGCCATGCGTTCTCAACTTGAACGTTATCGACCGATATCGCACGACGAGGACGTCAACTTGCCGCCACTGCGGAACACTGGTCCCTCGAACGATGCGCCGACGAGCGATAGCGCAAACGCGCCGAAATCCATTGGGAATTCGTCGCCACTACCCACGTTCAAGGCTTTGGCCGCTATGAATTTCCTTCTCCCCCGAGAGGGTAAGAGCGCCTCTTCACCTTCGTACATCCATGAATCCTCCACGAATTCTAAGCCCGGTTCGAACCCGCTTCCGCCGCGTAAACGATACTCGCATGATTTGGAGGTGGAAGCGGTAACACCATCACCCTCGAGTGAACATTCGCCAATATCGGGAAACTCTTCGAGACTAGCTTCATTACGATCGGAGGCTTCAGATAAGTCGTTGCGTACACATGTGTCTGTATCATCCGAAACTTCGGCGCCTTCACAGCGCACGGAAACACCACCGTCGCGCGCACCACGGCCCGGACGGAAAGCGCCATTCATGCAAGTGTTGGATGAAATTCTCGAGAAGGAAAGTATTCCGAAAGATGACCAACTCATTCTAGACAACTACCCGAATCTCATGCGTTGTTACGATGCGGAGTTGCGTCAAGTGTATCGCGTTGCCGAGGAGTCGTGCTGCCGAATATTGGCTAATTCACATTTGCCCAACTTGCGCGACATCATGTCCGGGTCTAGCAGGTCGACCCCTGACAAGTTGACCGAGGCATTCTTCGATGCGATTGATTCGTTGGAGTCTGACAGTGGCCAGAAAGTGGATAACGTTTCTCAGGCCGCTTCCGTGAAGCTGAAAAACTGGTTCGACCGCTACAAACGAAAGCCGACAGAGGAAACGATGATTGCCCTATGTATGGAGACTGGGGTCTCTGTTAAGGTTGTACGTGTGAAACCTTGATTTCTTTATGATGGATTCTAACTATGTATGTTCGCAGATATCAAAATGGTTCGATGATCATATCGTTCGTGTGTCTAATCTTCATTACTCTTAGTTTATTTCCAAGGTAGTAGTCGAAAGTGGTTACCAACAAAGTTTGTAGAATATTGAAGAATGGTTCAAGTGAATTCCTTGATTTCTTGGACGCCATTTCTTCTTCTAATTCAACATGTAAACCGTGTCTACAAGCACGTAACGGAGAAACAAGCAGTTTGTCAGGTCCGATTTATCATATTATTCGTAGAGTCACTATATTTGGCTCAATTTACAGGTCAGGTGAAGGATTCTGATTGGTTTGCGGACTGTGGCGTACCCCACACACATCACATTCCGCACGTAATGTTACTGACCTTTGTGGTTGTAGTGCTCGACTGTGTAAAGTAGCTCAACCGGGTGCTGTTTCCCTGTGTAACGATGGAATAGTCGGGCCCCTTCTACATGTTGCAAGCGAGAGTGACTTGCGGGACAACAACGGCCCGGACAATGCGCAGCCACGTTGTTGAAAAAGACTCTAGCGGCGCAGGCCACACCCACGAGCCGTGCATAAGCGTTTTCTCGCTTGCACGCACACCGGCCTCATTAGCTGTACGAACTTCTCACTGTGCCACCGTTGCCGTCGATGGTAGCGCTGAAAACCGCTCGCTTGTTTGCCGCCCTCGTTGCATTATCGACTATCGTTGCCGCATCGCCTACACCGATTAACGATGATGCCACCACACCCGCGCAGCTAGATGTTGCGGACCGATTCTTTTTCTCGAAGTCTTGCGAAACCGTGAAGAACGACGACACCGGACGAGAAGAAGAGTGTTGTTCTGGAAATTTCAAATGCTCGAGCCCTGTGTGCAAGGGCAAATCCGTATGTAAGGGATTCTTGCGGAATCTGTTTTGGTGCCGCGGTCGGGAATGTAAAGTGAAAAAACCTGGAACCACACCATCTCCGTCCCCGAGCGAAATCAACGAGCCTGAAGAAGAAGAACCTGAACCCTCTCCCGAACTCGATGAAAGCGAAGAGGAAAATTCCTCACCGACGCCGTCGCCCAGCGTAACTGTCACACCCAACACGACACCAACCCCCACTTCAAGCCGCACACCAACGCCTACACCAACGCCTACGCCTACGCCATCAAATAGTGTGGAGCCCATTCCTCCCCCAAGCACACCACCTAGTGCGTTGCCTAGCCCTCCGCCAAGTCCATCTGCGCAGGTGACTCAATTTGACCCATTGAATTGCAATGGCCCTCGACGGCAACGAAAGGATATCCGCGACCTTCAACCGTGGGAGCGTGCGAGATGGCTGCGCGCTGTTCGTGCCATCATGACCGCACCACCAAACGGTGGTCTTAGCGAATGGGAGCAAATGGTTCAAATGCACATGTCGCACGGTGACGAAGCACACGGTGGGTGCTACTTCATGCCGTGGCATAGATTGTTTTTGTTGAGACTAGAAAACTTGTTGCGCCGTCATGAGCCGGAAGTAACGCTACCATTCTGGGATTGGACTAGGGATTCGAACGATGCCGCTCTATCCATCCTGTGGAATACTGAGTTGCTTGGCGGAGCGAAGAAAGAAGACCAGGCAATTCCCGACGGTCCCTTCGCTGGCCTTACATCGCGTGTGCCACAGTGGCATACGATTAAGCGAAACTTCAACAGTGGGGTATCGGGCAGTATGCAACCATTGTGGACCTGGGCCGATCTCGATCGAGTCATTCAACAACCGATTTGGGCGAATTTCGCGGACGGTGTCGAAAGTGCTCATATTCTACCTCACCTAGCCATTGGTGGCGATATGATTAGCACGCATCACGCGCCCAATGACCCCGCGTTCTACTTGCACCACGCATATATCGATTTCTTGTTCGCGATTCGACAAAGTCGGTTCGGACAATACGACTTTGGTGGAACTCACGATTTCGCCACAGGAACCATCAACTGTGATAGGAATATGGTCTTCAGTGCATTTGGTGTCCCCGCAAGTCGCGCATTCGATGTGTGGTGTGTTGACTACATCGCACCTAGAGATACTGGCGTGAACACGTGGACAGATGGAAGAACAGCAATTTCTGTCCGGTCACGATGTCACGACTCACGCTTCCTCGAAAACACTGGCATGACACCGGAGAGATGTCGGCATGGTGCATCTTTCTTCCAATAATAGGGTTCATGAAGAAAGCGCAGCTGTCTCGGAGTAGATAACGAACTGTACAATTTTGTAGCAAAACCTAACTAACATCCTATAAATTATTGATTAATTTTGGTTTTATAAGGCACAACGGATAGAATATTAACGCAATGCCAAGCAACACTAGCAAATAGTAACGTATAGCCGATGAGGGTCTGGACCACGAAAAGTCGGACAAGAAAAGAACAGCAATCGTTCATAGCTTTAAGAACTTAAAAATATACATATTTATTTATTTCTAAATCCAATTTTTTGTATTGCTTAGCTGGTCAAAATTTTTGGTTTTCTGTATTCAGAGATCTGCAAACGTGCATTCTATTTAAATGTATTTGACTTATTCTAAAATTTATTTACTTATTTTTCTGCTGGTCATTGCAGCAATTACTTAATTCTATACAGGATGCAAATTAATAGTTCATTTTAATTCGTAACTCCCGCGGAGGTAGAATGATTTTTTTGAAGCGATCGAGCATACTAAGATAGCTTTTGCACACTAACAAGATCAATTCTTTTCTTATGACTCCAACAGTTTTAGGAAAATATCTCCAATTAGAATTCACTTTTGCTGTTGTTTTATCGCAAAGATATGAATTCGAACAAATTATTATGTTCAGATAACTGCACAACTCTTATTTCTCTTATCGAATTTCAATTGTATGTAAATGAAAGATAATATTTTGGACTTCACTCTCTATATTTATCCAACTATCGCACAAATACAAGTCGTATTTTCCACAAATTTTCACATGGTATCTTTAATAACTTCTTTTATGATATCATAACCTCCTCCGCACCGAAACAATTGACCTGACTTAGGGTTTTCTATATTCCGAAACAATTGACTAATTCTATAATTTACAATAGTTCGTCACTAAATCGCATGTTCTATAGCTGCTACAGCACGTTTATAGGTAGTTTTATCGAATTTTACGTTACAAATCGCGGTTCCCATCGACCTAAGGTGCTGTTTCTTCATGTTCAGCCGTTCTTTCGATCAACGGGCTGAAGTTTCGAATATGCTCATTAAGCGAGTAATTCTTTATATAAAGCCAAAAATTGGTCATCGCCCAAATCCTGTGAGAGCGGGAACCTTCCATCAGAAAACCTGAAAAAGGTATGGTGCGCGGAGATGATGAAGAAGACACGCACTTTTGTCGTGTATGTGGTCTAGTTTTCGACGGTCATTTTCTAGAGTTCTGGACAAATCATTCCCAATATTACTAATAATCCATAGGAGATTAAATGAAAAGTATGTGCAACATGTATGAAAGCTAAGAACACAAAGAAAAAATTAATCTCGATCAACATGGGAATCTGGAAAATTACGGAGAGCGCATTTAGAACTTTTCCATCCACTCATTTCAGGAGTCAAGGTCGATTGTAAACCTCATCTCACAACCCAGGATGATTTTGATATTTCTGTTCGATATAAATCGTCTAATATACATTTATTTCTGAAAAAATTTAGTTAGTACTTGATTCGGTAATTGAATTTTCATGTTTCATGACCGATGAAAAATTTTGGGGACTTATCTTCCGGTTGTTTGTTGATTCAAAACTGGTCTAGTCTTGTTTAAATTCCAAGAAGCAAGAGACGTAATCAGTCAATCTATCTATATGCCTCTAAAGTAGAAAGTAAAGCTGATGCAACTAGCCTTATCAAATTGCCAAAAAGTGGAAATGAATAGAACAACTAGCCATAAAACTATGAGATCCAGTGGCATAACTATTCGCAAATGATTCTGGTTATTTTCTTTGTCTTCTTAATTGATAAAGACTGAATGACGAACATACCCTGTTTGACTCATGAAAACAGCTGATATCTTAGTTACATCTTTGATTCCTTGATGACTTGAAGGCCATTTAAACCATCCAAATTATTGTAGGAGAAAATTTTCATTAGGATAAGGACGGTAAATTAGTAATTGTAGCTTGACTGAATAAGTAATTACCGAAAATCAAAGTGTCAGTTACCAAAAATGCATAAATCGTAATATTTGCCTAACTAGATTGATATTTAAGACTGAATGATGATCTTTGCAAAAGCAATCCCAGATAAGATGGCCAGTTTCAATATTGCGTCCAACCGAACGAGAGCATTCGTAGAAGTAGTGTTCGTGTTTTCAACTAGATATACAGTAATCAGTTTGAAATTCTAATAGATGTGATTAATTGAATTTGTCTTAAATAAAGTAGGCCGAAGATATTGCCACTGCCAATTTCCGAAAAGAGTTAGGTCGGAAAGATTCAGCCACTTCTATTAAGATAGAGAGAAATATATAGAGTAATCAAATGCTACAAAAGATGAATTAACTAGTTGAAGCAATATTGCCTGTGTTCTTGAACGAACCGCATCCAATCAGATCTCGAAAAATATAACGAAAATTCATGTTGCTAAAGTAAATTATCAACTAAGGACTCGATGCAGCAGGATTTTAGAGGGAATTACACCATGTCACATAATCAGCAACGAAATTCTGCCATTTCTGACAGAGCGCACCACGATAATCCTTAGGATCATTCCTGAATCTATATACAGCGGAGCGAATAATCATCTATGGTTCGCTTTCAATCCAAATGAATGGTTCGAGCCAGCATACGAATACCTGGAAACCCTCATTTTCAAGAGTTTTTGGCGTTTAGAATAATCCAGGGGTACGATTCTATCTGATTCTGTTCAGAGAAAGCCGAACTTTTAGATAAAAAGAATTTGATTTTCGACTTTATGCAGAAGATGATACGACACCAGGTTTTTGATATTTTCATGCACTTCTATCATTTCCTTTGAAACTCTCAGCTGCTTCTAGCTACAGTTTAATCTTTCGAAAGAGCACAGAAGGTGGAGAATATAGAAATGGTTTGGTGTGTTACGCCATGGAAAGAAGAATACTGAACGCTGTAAATTGGATCTCGAAGACTTCATGCATGAGTTCGCATGTTACGGCGTAATACATCTCCTCCCCTAATTACTATGTGATGACTCAAAGACATCGAAGTTTGCTTCCACAAACTGCTTGAGAAAATTAAGTGTGCAATTTTCAGAAAATTTGTCACAGATCTTCGAAATATATCCTCAGGATATTGATGTAGCTATTTGGCATCAGGTGAAACAGTATTATCGCAAAATGCACCTAAAAAGTTCTATAAAATGTTTGGAAATACTGTCAGCTCCTCGAACCATTCCCTACTTTCCTGAAGGACGTATCATGCAACATATCAAGAACCAAGCATATTTTTGATATTTGTGATTCATAGACTCATTTATTGGCATTTACTGGGTGCGTCAGAATTGCTAAAGAGGTTGCAGGATCTCTTCCCATCTATTTTGGCTTTCAAATGCTTAATTAGTATTACAACATCAAACTAAACAGAGAATTGGATCGTAAGTGAAAATGTAAGATCGACAAGGATTTGATTGATTTTTTGGTTGCATTTTGATTCAAACTAGTCAGCTAATGTCTGGATTGATTCATATACGAACTTTATACTCGATGGCTTTTGATGAATTCGACCATTAGCTTACAAACAAGGAATCCTGTTGTATCCGCTAGGCTTCTGTCATGCCCGTTTTATGCAAAAAAAGTCATCAGTAAGTTTCGTAAATGGCCTAATTGAAATCAACGAAAGCGTGAAGAAGCAGTACATATTTTAATTTTGTAGTCCGCTTCATTTCGATCCTTAAACAATTGAAACACTAAATAGAGTCAAAATGATTGAGTGAAGATGCAAATCAGTAAAAAATGGTAGTGCATCAAGGATAATAGAATTTTAATCGTCCAGGTCGAAAACACCTGGGCTATCAAATTATTTTTACTTCCTGTGGCTTGATCAAGAGCATTTCATGGCCTATAATCTATTAGCAGTTCCATCA
>JAAUYH010223784.1_pt1 | contig 14941 bp, 12 predicted proteins | sample 7278061 | NCBI WGS metagenome assembly JAAUYH01 (sample SAMN14350203, study PRJNA611818) | marine sediment metagenome | isolation source: surface marine sediment (0.6m) | place: French Polynesia: Moorea | collected 2018-08
CTCTGGAAGTTTTTAAAGGCCTTGCCGAATATGCTAATGGACACAAAGATCTGATTCTCGGTATCGGCACCATTTGGTCGTTGGAAAATGCCAAGAAATTTTTGGCTCTGGGTGCCCAATTCGTTGTATCTCCAGGTCTTCTGCCCGAGATGATCTCCGGCCTGGCAAATCAGGGTATACTTTGTATTCCCGGTTGTGGCACGATTACCGAAGTATTTTCAGCGATGGAGAGTGGTGCCAGATTAGTTAAGATATTCCCGGGCAACGTTCTCGGACCAGCATTTGCTGCAAGCGTAAAGTCTGTTTTACCGGAAGCGCGACTTATGCCCACCGGGGGTGTAAAACCCACTGCAGAGAATTTGAGCGCCTGGTTCAGGTCAGGTGTTCATTGTGTGGGTATGGGATCACAACTGTTCTCAAAAAACCTGATCAATGCGGGTAATTTTTCAGAATTGCAGAATGAAATATCAGACGCGATCTCATTGGTACGGTCGGTAAGAAGGAATTTATAAAGCATGACAGGAACCCGTCACCTCCTTTATACAGTCTCTTGGGCATTTTTTTTCTTTATGGGCTCTTGTAGCAGTCAGACGAATCTCATTGAAGATGTTCAGGAGACCGTGAACTATGAGAAATTGAGGTATTACCTCTATTTTCCTCAGGATTATGAATCAAATACCGATCAGGACTTCCCATTGCTGCTCTTTCTCCACGGTGGGGGAGAGTCAGGGGGTCAATTAGAAGATCTGCAAATTAACGGTCCGCCTAAGATGATCGTTGAAGGAAAGCAGTTCCCTTTCCTTATTCTGGCACCGCAGCATCCTCACAAAAGAAAATTCTGGAATACGCTGGCCGTGATGCAATTACTGGATAGTGTTGTAGAAAGGAACAGGGTGGACAAAAAAAGGATCTATCTCACGGGACTTAGCCGGGGTGGCACAGCTGCATGGGATCTGGCGGTTCAATACCCGGAAAAATTTGCCGCGATGGCTGTAGTATGCGGCATGACTCCCTTACCCTATGCTTCCTGGATCGATAAGGATATGCCCATCTGGGTATTTCACGGGGAGCAGGACCAGGTGATATCTGTAACTGAATCAGAATCCATGGTGGAGAAGCTGCGCCAGATGGGTCACGATGTGATCTTTACTAAGTATCCGGATGTTGGCCATGATGCCTGGACCAGGGCCTATAGAACAGAAAACTTATATTCCTGGTTTATAAAACACAAAAAAGCCGAATAAATATGCTGAACAGAATATTGGGAATAATATCCTTGATAAGCGGTCTTTTGTCACTGGTCCTGTTATTGATGGATCGGGGCGAACAAGTGGGGCCGCTGCTGATCTTGTTTTTTCTGTCATTGGCACTGGCGATCAGAAAACATCGCATTTTCGGTGGATTCTCCTATACCGTATTGATATTCGCGGCTGTAGTCGCTTCTATGTATTATCCGGAATATTTCAGCCGGGTTGGTAGTTTCGACCTGAAAAAACTGATCGTTCCTCTTTTGATGATCATCATGTTCGGGATGGGAACGGCCATGAGCCTGAAGGACTTCCAGGGGGTAATTAAGATGCCAAAAGGTGTGCTTGTAGGTATTGTTTGCCAGTTCACCATTATGCCATTTGTAGGCTTCGGGCTGGCCTATCTGTTTAAGTTTCCACCGGAAATTGCAGCCGGCATAATCCTGGTTGGTAGCTCGCCCAGCGGTCTGGCATCAAATGTAATGGCCTTTATTTCTAATGCGAATCTCGCACTTTCTCTTACCCTCACTGCTGTAGCAACGCTCCTGGCACCGATCTTTACACCCTTTATGATGCAGATGCTGGCCAATGAACTGGTTCCCATCGATTTTCTGGCCATGTTATGGAGTATTGTCAAGATAGTGATCCTGCCTATTATAGCCGGACTAATTTTTAACAGGTATTTCCATGGCAAGTTCCCCTGGCTGGATAGGGCTATGCCCGTAGTCTCTATGGCAGGTATTGCCATTATTATTACCATCATTACAGCTGCCGGACGGGATTCACTGTTGACCATAGGTCTCACCCTGGTCCTCGCCGTTATCATGCACAATATGGCAGGATATTTTTTCGGATACTGGGGAAGCCGATTGGTAGGATTGGATCAGCGATCGGCCCGTACCGTCGCCTTTGAGGTAGGTATGCAAAATGCCGGACTGGCATCGGGTATTGCCTTGGAAATGGGCAGGGTAGCTACCATGGGCCTGGCACCTGCTGTATTCGGACCTATGATGAATATCACAGGCTCATCCCTGGCAACATGGTGGCGAGGCAGGCCCATCAAAGACCAAACAACGGAAGAAGTGAATTTGAAGGAATTAAAAGAAGAATACGATGAATAGGTCGTGGCTTATATTTACATTCTTGTGTATAGCCCTGGAATTAGGAGCTCAGCCATATTTGACAACTGAGAACGACGCTTCAACTACAGACAGGCCTAACGTTATTTTTATATTGACCGATGACCACCGCTATGACTATATGGGATTCACAGGAAAAGTTCCCTGGTTAAAAACCCCAAGCCTAGACCAGCTGGCTATTCAGGGTGCCTATTTCCCTAATGCTTTTGTAACCACTTCACTTTGTTCTCCGAGTCGTGCCTCTATCCTCACAGGGCTGTATTCACACCAGCATACCATCGTTGACAATCATGCGCCGGATCCGGGTAATCTCACCTATTTCCCGCAATACCTTCAAACAGCTGGCTATCAGACGGCATTTTTTGGAAAATGGCATATGGGCGATGAAAATGACGAACCCAGACCTGGCTTTGAGCACTGGGAAAGCTTTAAAGGACAAGGAGTTTATTACAATCCGGTTCTCAATATTAATGGAGAAAGAATTGCGTATAAGGATTCAACCTATATTACAGATCTGCTGACCGAACACGCTATAGACTGGCTTCAAAATAGAAACAAGGACCAACCATTTTTTGTTTATCTCTCACATAAGGCGGTACATGCGGCATTTAAACCCGCCAGAAGGCATAAGGGAATGTATAAAAACAAAAAGATTGAATATCCGTCTACCTACTATCAGACCAAGACCGGTGAATACCAGGATCTGAAATGGCCGCAATGGGTAGCGGATCAGCGGGTGAGCTGGCACGGTGTAGACTATATGTACCATGGCAATGGGGAACTACAGGAATTGGTGGTAGACTATTGCGAAACCTTAATGGGAGTAGATGAGAGTGTAGGAGTCGTGATGGACTTTCTGGCTGAGGAAGGATTGGATAAATCAACTTTAGTGATCTATATGGGAGACAACGGATTTAGCTGGGGGGAACACGGTCTTATTGATAAAAGACATTTTTATGAGGAATCGGTAAAAGTGCCTTTGTTGATGCACTATCCTTCATTGATCTCAGCTGAAAAAACCCTGGATTTTATGGTGCAAAATATTGATATCGCCCCGACAATTCTCGATCTAGCCGGTATCCCCAAGCCTGAGAACCTGCCAGGACATTCCATTATTCCCTTGTTGACAAACCAGGATAAAGATGATGTCCGTAAAGAGATATTTTACGAATACTACTGGGAATACGACTTTCCTATGACTCCTACCGTTTTCGGTATGCGTACAGACCGCTATAAATACATCAAATACCATGGTATCTGGGATCGGAATGAGCTATACGATTTGTCAAATGACCCGGAAGAGATGTATAATCTAATAGCTGATCCGGAATTTCAGGAGATTTCAAAATCCATGGCCCAGGACTTATACGACTGGCTGGAAAAAACCCAGGGAATGCAAATTCCCCTAAAGCGTACCGTAAAATACCGTTTTGGCGATTATAAACACCCAAAGGAATATTAATTTGGATCATTAGTGGTCCGTTTTGTTGTACTTTAGCCGCGATCCAATTAAGGAAGTATGCAGACTGATATGAGAATGAGATTTTCCATCTGGTTGGCCTTGAGTGCTTTCATAGTGCTATCCTCCTGTAAGGAATCCACACCGGCAAAAGAGCAACATAAATATACCAACGCTTTGGTCCATGAGACCAGCCCTTATCTATTACAGCACGCTCATAATCCGGTAGACTGGAGGCCCTGGAGCGAAGAAGCATTACAGGAAGCTAAAGACCAGAACAAGCTGGTTCTGGTGAGCATTGGCTATTCATCCTGTCATTGGTGCCATGTCATGGAAAAAGAAACCTTTGAGGATGAGGCTGTGGCAGAGATAATGAATGAAAATTTCGTTAATATCAAGGTAGATAGGGAGGAACGACCGGATGTGGATCAGGTATATATGACCGCGCTGCAACTCATCAAAGGCAATGGGGGATGGCCGCTCAATGTCATCACCCTTCCCGATGGCAAACCACTCTATGGAGGCACCTATCACACGAATGAGCAATGGAAGCAGGTAATTTCAGAAATCAGTCGATTGTACCGTGAGGATCCAGCGCAAGCACAGGATTATGCCAATAAGGTTGCCGCCGGCGTTCAGGAAGTTAATCTGATCAGGACTTCGGACCAGGCTCAGGAATTGGATCTGCGGCTCCTGGAAGAAAGCCTGGCCAACTGGAAACCGAATTGGGACCAGGAATGGGGTGGCAATAAGGGGATTCAGAAATTTATGCTCCCTTCCAATCTCAATTTTCTTATGCAATATGCCGCATTATCTAAAGATGGCTCAAGCTTGAAATATCTTGAGAACACTTTGGATAAAATAGCCATGGGCGGCATCTATGACCACATTGGCGGGGGATTTTTCCGCTATAGTACAGATCCTTATTGGAAAGTACCGCATTTTGAAAAAATGTTATATGACAACGCCCAACTTTTGGGATTGTATTCTAAAGCCTATAAGAACCTGTCCAAACCACTATATAGGGATATCGTATATGGTGTTTTTGATTATCTCCAAAGTGAAATGAAAAATCCAGGTGGTGGCTACTACGCAGCCCTGGATGCCGACAGTGATGGTGAAGAAGGGAAATTCTACGTTTGGGAAGAAGCTGAATTGAAGGAAATCCTCGGATCTGAGTTCGACCTGTTTTCTTCTTACTACAATATTAAACCTGATACGGCCTGGGAAGGCAAATACGTGCTCCACAAACTGGAGAGTGATTTTGAATTTGCCGGTGCAAATTCCTTAAACTTGAACGATTTTAAGGAGCAAATCCAGTCCTGGCGATCAGAATTGCTCAAGGCAAGGGAAGATATGGTACGCCCGGGTCTGGATGATAAGATCATCACTTCCTGGAACGCCCTCATGATCGAGGGGCTGGTAGAGGCCTATAAGGCATTTAAAGATCCTGTGTTTTTAGAGGCAGCTCAATCAACCTACAGCTTTATCATGGATAAGAGTTATGATGGCAAGTATCTGATCCATTCATATAAAGAAAACAGCAGACGAATCGACGGATTTCTGGATGACTATGCTTTTCTTACCAGCGCCGGATTGGAATTATACGAGGTAACCGGTGATATCAAATACCTTGAGGATGCTCAGGGCTTTAATAGAACAGTTAAGGAGGAATTTCAGGACGATAGCTCAGTACTCTTTCGCTATAACAGGTCTGATGAGCTGATTTCCAAGATCGTTAAGATCAACGACGGGGTAATGCCTTCTCCGAACGCGGTGATTTTTAGAAATCAACTAAAACTGGGACATATTCTGTACGATACAGAGGCATTAGATGATGTAGAGGATGCAATATCTGCCGTAGTTCCGGCTATTGTATCGGATCCTTCCAACTACACCGAATGGAGTTCCCTGTTGCTATACCGCACCTTTCCCTATTTCGAGATCGCCGTAGTAGGTAATGAAGCCATCTCCAAAGCAAAACAACTTCAATCCAGCTATATTCCCAATGCCATTATTGTGGCCAGCCAGGAGAAAAGTGAACTGCCTCTGTTTAAGGACCGTTTCTTTGAGGACGATACCTATATTTTTGTCTGCCGCAATAATACCTGTAAGCTACCAACCACTTCAGTTCAGGACGCATTGGATCAAATTGAAAATTTCTGATCTGGTAGCAGATTGTTCAGCTTCATAACGTCCTTACAATTTATAAGCTTGCGAATTCATAACAGAGCTTTACTGGATATGCGTGAATCATAAATTAATCCCCCAGCCCGGAATTAAATTTTTAAATTAGGGGAAAATCCAATCTTTATGCAGATTATTGAAAACACCACGGTTTACGATGCTATTGTCGTAGGTTCCGGTGCAGGGGGAGGTATGGCCACTAAAGTTCTCGGCGATGCCGGGTTAAAAATTGCTGTGGTAGAAGCCGGACCTTTTTTTGATCCGGCCAGGCCGGAACATATGACACAATTAAAATGGCCCTGGGAATCCCCAAGAAGAGGTGCCAATACGGTAAGACCTTTCGGTGATTTTGACGCAGCATTTGGTGGTTGGGAAATTGAAGGAGAACCTTATACCCATAAGAATGGGACTAAGTTCGACTGGTTTCGCTCCCATATGTTGGGCGGGCGAACCAATCATTGGGGAAGGATATCACTCCGATTCGGGCCCAGGGACTTTAAGCATAAAGATGTTGATGGTTTGGGGGAGAACTGGCCCATTGGCTATGAAGACGTTAAACCCTATTACGATAAAGTAGATAAACTGGTAGGTGTTTTTGGCACGAATGAAGGATTACCCAACGATCCGGATGGCTTCTTTTTACCGCCGCCCAAACCACGGCTCCATGAACTTTTCTACATCCAGGGCGCTCGTAAGACGGGCATCCCTGTGATTCCATCCCGTATGTCCATGCTCACCAAGAAGATCAATGATGAACGAGGGGTTTGTTTTTATTGTGGGCAGTGTTCCCGGGCTTGTTCGGTTTATGCTGATTTTTCATCCGGCTCCTGTCTTATTTTCCCGGCCCAGAAGAGCGGTGGCCAGGTTGAATTATTCGTCAATGCCATGGTCCGTGAAGTAACTACTGATGAAGAGGGCAGGGCCACGGGTGTATCTTACGTGAATAAAGAAGACAGAAAAGAATATAAGCTCAAGGGTAGAGTAGTAGTTCTGGCCGCATCAGCCTGTAGTACCGCGAGGATACTTCTGAATTCAAAAAGTCCGCAACATCCTAATGGCCTGGGTAACAGCAGTAACCTGGTTGGCAAGTATCTTCACGATTCTACCGGCAGTAGCCGTGCTGGCTTTGTGCCTGACCTTATGAACAGAAAAATTTACAATGAAGATGGCGTTGGAGGTATGCACGTGTATTCGCCCTGGTGGCTCGATAATAAGAACCTGGATTTTCCAAGGGGGTACTATATCGAGGTTTGGGGAGGAATGGGCATGCCCAATTACGGATTTGGATTTAATGCTAATTACTTCAATAAGTTCTTTGGACTGAAGACCGGTGGCTACGGTGAGAGTTTAAGGGAAGATGTGAAGAAGTACTACGGATCAGTTATAGGCTTTGGCGGCCGGGGAGAATCGATCGCCCGGGAGGACAATTATTGTGAGATCGATCCGACTACCGTAGATCAATACGGGATACCTGTTCTGAGATTCCACTACACCTGGTCCGACTTTGAACGCAAACAGGCCAAACATATGCAGGAAACCTTTGAGGAGATCATTCATAATATGGGAGGGGAGCCTTTAGGTCCGAGCCCAGGAGCAGATCAGGATTACGGTCTGGAAACTCCGGGAAGGATAATTCACGAGGTGGGTACTACACGCATGGGAGATGAACCAAAGCGATCGGTCACCAATCCTTACCAGCAGTTGCACGATGCGGATAACGTATTCATCGCGGATGCCGGACCTTTTGTGTCGCAAGCCGATAAGAATTGTACCTGGACCATCCTGGCGCTGGCCTGGAGGGCTTCGGATTATATAGTAGATCAACTTAAACAACAAAATATATAGACTATGGATCGCAGAGAAGGATTAAAGTCGATATTACTCGGGGGCCTGGCCGGTGGTCTGGCCATTCACGGCTGTAAAACAGAGAAAGAAGCAGGCCTGGATGAGGTTGTCAAGATCTACGAAGACCCTTATCAATATGGAAGAACGCCCGAAGAGAAGGAATTGATTGAAGAGCTGGAGACGGACCCGTTTCTTAACGAACACGAAATAGAGACCATCGGAGTCTTATGTGCTCTGATACTTCCAGCCAATGAGAATTTCGGCAGTGCACAGGATGCCGGTGTACCTGACTTTATCGAGTTTATGGTCAAGGACATCCCCGAACTGCAAACCACCTTACGCGGCGGGCTCATGTGGCTGGACCACAAATGTAATACGGAATACAATACAGAGTTTAAATCCACGGCTGAAGCACAGCAAAAGGAAGTACTGGACAGCATCGCTTTTTACGATCCCGAGGAATCTATGGACAAGCAGCCCCTGGAGATCCAGTTCTTTAATCTGGTGTGCAACCTCACGGTAACAGGCTATTATACTACCAAGATGGGTATTGAAGATCTCGGCTACAAGGGAAATATGCCCAATATCTGGGATGGCGTGCCGGAGGAGGTATTACAACAACACGGGGTCTCCTACGAAGAGGAATGGTTGGCTAAGTGCGTCGACCAGAGTAAACGCGGAATTATCGCCGAATGGGATGAGAATGGAAACCTACTCACTTAAACTTAGGGCAATGCGATTATTGATAACATTTATTGTATTCGTATTGGTCATCGGAGCTTGCAAAAGGGCCGAGGAAGTGGCACCTGACATAGGATTGCAATTCTACAGTCTGAGAAATGAATTTAAGAAAGACATTCCCGCTACTCTGGAGATGATCAATAATTGGGGCATAGAGATCATTGAAGGAGGCGAAACCTACGGGATGGAACTCGATCAGTTTGCAGACTTAGTCAAAGAACACAATCTCCAGGTAGTCAGCGTTGGTGCCAGTGTTGAACAACTGAAGGATTCGTTGCCAATAGTGGTACAAAGGGCCAAAGCGTTCGATGCTACCTACGTCATGTGCCCCTGGATCCCTCATGAAGGAGATAATTTCACTATTGAGAATGTAAATTACGCTCTTGAGATCTTTAATGCTGCGGGTGAGAAACTCACTGCAGAGGGATTGCAACTGGTCTACCATCCCCACGGTTATGAATTCAGGCCCTACCAGGAAGGTAACTTGTTTGACTATATGGTGACTAATTCAGATTTCTTTGATTTCGAAATGGATGTGTATTGGTTCACACATGGGGGTGTGGATCCGTTGTCGTATTTAAATAAATACCCGGATCAGTTTAAATTACTTCATTTAAAGGATATGCAGCAGGGGGTACAGGGCAATGATACGGGTCACGAAGATGTGGAGACCAATGTGGTCCTTGGATCCGGTGTGATCGATATAGCATCCCTGGTCCAAAGAGCGCGGGAGATAGGAATCGAATATATGTTTATAGAAGACGAATCTTCGCGGGCAGTGGATCAAATTCCCCAGAGCCTTGATTTTATAAGCAGTTTACGCTGATTAAACGCCTCAATCGGACTTAACAGCCAGTCCCACCATGGAATCCGCAGTACCGTAGTAGAGAAACCAGCGGCCTTTGTAGTATACAAGTCCCTCGATAAAGGTTGTCCCCGCTTTGTATTGTCCGCTTACTTCATGTGGCAAGCTTGGGCATATAAAGGGCTCCTCCAGCCGGTTTAAAAAACGACCTGGATCGTTCTTGTCAAAAAGTACCTGGCCGCCGCAATACGTGCCTTCAGGCACTGATGTCCCGGCACCTTCACCACTCAGATTCTTTCCGTTGTAAAGTAACAGGATGCCCTGATCGGTATATAGCGCAGGCGGACCCGGTTCGGTCAGATGGCTGTCAAATTCACCCAGACTGGGTTTAAAAACCTCCAATAATCCTCCCTCCTCGTTGAGGAGAGGCTCCCACTGTTTTCCATCATCAGAGTGCGCCAGGTTGACAAAAGTCTCTCCCCAGTACATCCAGTATTTCCCATCGATCTGCTTGGCGATCAGTCTGCCGTTGACAAGCTCCGTTATGACGGAGCCCGACTTGCTCCAGGTACTCAGGAACTTACCCCCATGAGCGTCCTGAAATACAGGGCCGTATTTGATCCAGTTTCTAAGATCATCCGATATGGCGCTGGACAAGCGGGCCAGATCGCGATTCCAGCTGGTATAAAGCATCAGATATTGGCCGTTGGGCATTTCTACCACACGTGGGTCCTCAACACCGCCCGGATAGTCATACTTTTGAAATTCATCGTTGTCAGGGTAGAATACAGGCTCGGGATATTTTGTAAAATTCACACCATCTGTGCTGTGCGCCAGGCCAATGCGGGAAGTTCTTCCACCTAATTCCGCCGCCGGATTATCTTCGGCCCGGAATAACATGAAAATAGTATCGTTGCGGACTATAGCCGCAGGATTAAATACGTCTGCTTTTTGCCAGGCCACTTTTTCACCGCTTACCGGGCATTGGAAGATATATGTAGAATCAGCCGTCATGATGGGATTCTTGGCTGTCTTCTCAAAACCAAGGAGCCATGGATCCTGGGCGCAGCTCCAATGCGATATTGTCATTAGGGGTAAAAGAAGAACAAAAAGATGCTTCACAAGAATTCAGAATTAATTAGTTACTCAAAATAAGCAGAAAAAATCGATTTGTACACCTCTTCACCCATCATCAAATATTCCTATCTTCATCAGGTAAATAAAAAACCTTGAGATATTCTAAAAAATGGATGGTGGCCGGACTCCTCATCCTCATCGTTACCGCCAGTTGCAAAGACAAGAAAGCCGAAACTTCTACCGCTCCCGAACAGGAGGTAGAAGTGATCGACACGGTCAGTACGGATGTTGAGCCCTCGGCAACAAGTATGCGTGACTGGTCAGATCTGAACGACACCACTTTTATTCGTCTGGCGGACTACAGTGCTGATTTTGTTTACGACATGCGATATGCCACGGAGAACAACTTTTTAAAGGCCCAGGTATACGAATGTGCGGAATGCTACACCCGTCTTAAGACGGCAAAAGCTTTGGTGGCAGCCAATGCGGACTTTATGGAGCAGGGGTACAGGATAAAGTTTTTTGACTGTTACAGGCCGAATGATGTGCAATACAAGATGTGGGAGATCGTACCGAACCCGCAATATGTAGCCGACCCAGTGAAAGGATCTATACACAACAAGGGTGGGGCAGTGGATATAACGCTGGTAAGCCTGGATGGAGCCTATGTTGATATGGGCACCGATTTTGATTTCTTTGGCAGGCGAGCCTATCACGACAATACGGATCTTCCAATAGAGATCCTTGCAAACCGAAAGATCTTAAAGGAGACCATGGAGAGACATGGATTTTGGTCTATCCGCACCGAATGGTGGCATTATAATCTGGGGTCGGCGTCCAATGAAAAGATTGCCAACTTCAAATGGCCTTGCCCGAGTAGCTAAGCCTATAGGACTTGATCCGGCACACGTTCACAGACTAATACCACCAAATCACTGTTCAGGTCCCTTGTGAAATACAAGGTCTGATCGCCCCCGTCTTTGATCTCTAATTTTTTTCTGAGATTTTCAACGGATTCCGGAAAATTCCTGACACTGATCTGGGCCTTCTCTATCTGAAGCTTCCTGATCATTTTCCGGTTATAATCCAATGCCTTAACCAGCCGAAATCGCCTCCCCGGAAAGTCTACAAGCTTATCGGAGGTATACAAATGCGAATGTTCGTGAAGTTTAAGAAGACCGTATCTGGCACCAGCTAGCTTGTATGCCCCACTCTTCATCAAGGCGGCATTGGGTTCGTAGAGATATACTAGGGGTGGACTGTAATTGTTTTCAGCAGTTCTTTCTTCACTGAACTTGAAATTGAAGTGATGATCTTTACCCCGGCGAATATTGATCGTTTTGACTACAGTTTCCTCCGCATAATCCTTTTGTAGATACCAAAGGATCTCTTTCACTTCATTTTTGACAGCAACTATGTGTATCTCTCTAACATTATTTAGAGCATCCATGCCTGCAGATAGGTCGAGCCAGGGGGAAGTTTTTATCAGAATTTGACTGGTAGATTTCCAGAGCAGGTCTAAAGCCTCTGGTAGTGACGGTTCCGCATCCTCTAAAAGAAATACCCGCTTCTCGCCATGAGTTCTTCTTGACGGGTCCAGGTAGATCCAGTCGTAATGAGTTGGACGATCGTTTAATAATTTTATTCCATCCTCTGATATGGTATGGATATTTTTAGCTCCTAGTACACCAAAATTATGGGTGCTGATCCGGGCCAGATCCGACTGCTTTTCGCAATAGACGAGCCGGTCAACTTTCTGACTAAAGAAGTAACTATCCACACCCATCCCTCCGGTAAGATCGAGCATCGTATTTCCGGATACCAACTCTGCCTTGTAGCGGGCGGTAGTTTCCGAGGAACTTTGCTCGACAGCCTTTTTATCCGGATAGAAAATTCCTTCTGTTGAATACCAAAGAGGAAGCTTATGCTGGCACTTTTTGCGACTTTCCAGCTGTTGCACCAATTCCTTATTGGACACATCCTCAAAAAGTTGCTTTGCAAGGGCGACTGCCAGAATGTCAGAGCTCGAAAAATTTCGTATATACTCCTGTACACCAGTATTTAATATATTTTTATTCAAAGTAAAACTATAAATTTCTTGTCAGCGATTTTACAATCTTATTTTCTGCAAAAAACTCTTTTAAAATTACTTTGATAGCCGTATATCCGGGTACAGCGATGATCATTCCGGTCACACCGAACAGCAATCCGCCGATGATGATGATCAGAAAGATCTCGAGCGGATGAGACCTCACGCTACTGGAAAAAATAAAGGGTTGAGAAAAGAAATTATCTACCAATTGTCCTATAGCAAATCCGATCAGGACATAGAGGGTTTTTGGCAGGATAACCGTACTGAAATCACTTCCGATGTTGCTTGTCATGGTAAGCAAAGCCATAAGGACGCCGCCGATGATCGGACCTATATAGGGTATCAAATTTAACAAGGCGCAGAGGAAGGCGATCACCACGGCATTTTCAATGCCAAATATCAAAAGCCATACGGTGTATATAACAAAGAGGATAGTAATTTGAAGTACCAAACCCAGAAAATAGCGGGATAACAGATCTCTGATACTGGTAACGGAACTGCGAACCTGGTTTTCCTTGTTATCCGGCACAAGTACGAGCAGGATATTTTCCAGCATTTTGCTGTCCTTAAGAAAGAAGAATGCGATAAAGAGCACAGAGAAGAGCCCTATACTCAGCGTTCCCAGTACGCCTACAAATGAGTTCAGGAAATCCGGGATAAAACCAAAATCGAGATTGGAGAAGATCTGTGATTCCCTTAAACTTTCACCAATTTCAAAACTGCTGATGCCAAAATAATCCACGATCTGTTGATAGAGGTTTTCCAGGTTACTCTGGAGGGCATCGATATTCAATAAGGACAGATTCTGACCCTGCTTTATCAACAGTGGAATAAACATCGAAATAATTCCTGCCAGGATTCCGACCATCAGGACCATGGTAGTGATCACTGCCAGGGTATTTCGAAACTTTAATCGTCTTCTCAGAAATACCACAACGGGTCTGCCAATAAGTGCAACCACACCGGCAATCATGATATAGGCGATCACTGATCGCAGCTCGAATAATAGATAAGCGATTAGAGCAATAGCAAATAGAATACCTATCGCTCTAAGAATTCCCTCTGATATGGTTCTGGGATTCACAGTTTACTGGTTAAATGCGTATTGAATGATATTGGCTCCCATCTGGAGCGCTTTCAGGCGAACATCTTCAGGATCGTTATGTACAGCGGCGTCTTCCCAACCATCACCGAGATCAGCTTCAAAAGTAAACAACAACAGGAGCCTGTTTTGCTCAAAGATCCCGAACGCCTGGGGTCGCTTACCGTCGTGCTCATGAATCTTGGGCAGGCCCGCAGGGAAGGAATAACTTTGGTTAAAAATAGGGTGGTCTGCCCCAAGTTCTATAAGTTCTTTATCCGGAAACACCTTTACCAACTCTTTCCGCAAAAATGGCTCCATGCCGTAGTTGTCATCAATGTGAAGAAAACCGCCTGCCAATAAATAGGTCCTGAGGTTCAAGGCCTCTTCTTCCGTAAAAAATACGTTGCCGTGGCCGGTCATGTGAACAAAGGGATATTGAAAAAGATCAACACTGGACACTTCTACCGTTGCCGGTTTAGTATTTAAACTCGTATCGATATTGTTGTTGCAGAATCTGATGAGATTTGGCAAGGCAGTAGGGTTGGCATACCAGTCGCCCCCTCCCTTGTATTTCAGAACCGCAATCTCCTGGCTTATGCCCAGGCTACAAAAAAAGAAAGTAAATAAGAGGGTAAGTTGCTTCATAGATATACGACCCATAAGTAAACCTCAAATTTAGCAAAATCATGGTGAAAAGATATATACTGGCGCTGGTTGTATTGCTCTCTATCGGTTTAGCAGCATTTACGACCTCCAGGGATCTCTTTGTACGAAACACTCCGGATAGGGAGGTGGGGCTTCAGGAGTCGATAGTAGTCCTTGAATTATTCACTTCGCAGGGATGTTCCAGTTGCCCACCTGCGGACGCATTACTCGCCAGGATCCAGAACCAGTCAGATGAAAATGTTTTCGCGCTTTCCTATCACGTGGACTACTGGAATTATATAGGCTGGGAAGATCCCTTCAGCAGTCAGGATCATACAGCCCGGCAGAGCAGATATAACAGGAAATTTGGCAGCCGTAGCAACTACACGCCCCAATTGGTCGTCAACGGAAAAGAGCACTTTGTTGGTTCCAATGCAACCAAGCTGAATCAAAGTATCCTGACCTACAGCAGGGTGGGAGCAGAGAACCAGATATCGATCTCTGAAATCGAAAAGAAGGCGAATCAGCTGAGTTTTAAATATGATGTTTCAGGAGATCTCCGGAATAAAAACCTGAGAACCGCATTGGTGATCGATAGTCGAACTACTTCGGTACAAAGA
>JAAUYH010204820.1_pt1 | contig 14940 bp, 16 predicted proteins | sample 7278061 | NCBI WGS metagenome assembly JAAUYH01 (sample SAMN14350203, study PRJNA611818) | marine sediment metagenome | isolation source: surface marine sediment (0.6m) | place: French Polynesia: Moorea | collected 2018-08
CAGATGGGCACGATGTCGTCCAATGTGCATGAAGTGCATCTTGCCGCGCATCAGCGGGTGCTCGCCCACAGGGCGACGATCTACACCCTTCTCGTGGCGCTCAACATAGACCGCCAGCAGAACCTGGACCTGTTGATGGAGGTTCGCGAGCGTTTCGCCCAGGTCCAGCATGGCCTGAGCAACGGCGACGTCGCGCATGGCCTGGACGGAAGCGATCTCTCATCGGTCCAGGTGAGCCTGCTGGAGGTCGACGTCTACTGGGGGCGCTACGAGGCGGTGATCGATCGGCTCATCGAGCAGCCGGCGCTGTCGGCGGTCGAGATGTCGATGCTGAAGACCGCCGACGCCGATCTGCAGCGCTCGCTCGGCAGAATGATCGAGACCGCGGAACGGCTCTCCTATGGTGGCCGTGGCCACTCGATATTGCTGCCGACCGTGCGCCACGCGCAGCTGCTGAGCGCCATGCTGCAGGACCTCGCGGCCGATTATCTGATGCTGGCCTCGGGCCATGATACTGTCGGCGCGTACCTGGCGATGCGCGAAAAAGCGGCTGAGTTCGATGCGGTTCTACACGCGCTCTTGCACGGCGACGGCGAACTGCGTGTGCTGGGCGCGCCGACCTCGGAGATCCGGGAGCAGTACAACCGCGTGCAGGCCCACTGGCTCGAGTGCTGGTCGGCGATCCGAGCCATGTCTGCCAGTCCAAACGCCGACCCGGTGGAGATCGCCGGCCTGCTTGGGCAGGTGGATCAGGTCGCCGAACAGGTCGACGCGGCGGTCGCGCTCTATCACGGACTCTGAGCCGCAGCGACACGGCGGCTGAGATCAGCCGGCCCCACCCGCCTCACCTGGCGGGCCGGCCAGTCGCGCCTCGGCGGTGGTCGGCCGGGCCAAATCTGCATTTCCCTGAGCCGGCCCAGCGACTACCCTGGCGGTCGAACCCGGGTCCGGACAGGAGGCGACCGCTCGCATGCCGAAAAAGGCCGACGCAGTCCAGGACATCATCACGGCCGCGATCCATCTGGCCGCCGAGCGGGGCTGGCGCCCCCTGACCCTGTCGGAGATCGCCGCCGAGGCCGGGGTCGGCCTGGCCGAGCTCTATCGGCATTTCGCCTCCAAGGATGCGATCCTGGATGGGTTCTCGCGGCTGGTCGACGAGGCGATGCTGGCGGAGGGTCCGGCCGATCCCGCCGATTCGGCCCGCGACCGGCTGTTCGACCTGCTGATGCGGCGCTTCGATGCGCTGCAGGCTCACCGGGCCGGTATCGTGGCGATTGCCGGTGAGTTGCGGCGCGACCCGGTCGGCTCGGCGGCGCATCTGCCGCAGCTGGAACGATCGATGCGCTGGACGTTGGAGGCCGCCGGGCTGGACACCGCCGGGCTGCTCGGACTGGGCCGGATCCGCGTTCTGGGCCTGCTCTATCTCAGCGTCCTGCAAGCCTGGCTCAAGGACGACACCCCGGACATGGCGGCGACGATGAAGACCCTGGATGGCCGGCTGGCGCAGGTCGAACAGCTGGCCAACACGTTTCAGCGGGGCGGGCGACGTCCCCGGGACGGCGCCGCCGAGACGCAGGAAAGCGATCAGGCCGAATCCGATTGAGTTTATGTTGCAATGCAACAAAGAAACCATTAGATAGCCGGTATCAGTCGATTTCAGCGACATTGCGTCGCAGTACGACGAGGTGTGCTCGCGCCTTGTGCAACACGAAAGGGACAATCCGATGGCCAGCAAGACTCCGCCGATGTGGGACGTGGATATCACCAAGATGATGTCGGAATTCAAGGTGCCGGGCGTCGACATGGACGCCATGCTCCAGTCGCAGCAGCGCAACATCGAGGCGCTGACCGCCGCCAACCAGCTGGCGGTCGAGGGCATGCAGGCGGTGTCGCGCCGTCAGATGGAGATCCTGCGCCAGACCATGGAGGAAACCTCGGCGATGGTGCAGGACATGATGGCGTCGGGCAGCCCGGAGGAGGGCGTCGCCAAGCAGGCCGATCTGGTCAAGACCGCCTTCGAGAAGGCGCTGACCAACATGAAGGAAATGGCCGAGATGATCGCCAAGTCGAACTACGAGGCGGCGGACGTCATCAGCAAGCGGATCAGCGCCAATCTCGATGAGATCAAGGCGGCGGCGTCCAAGAAGTAACCGCTTGCCGTCCGGCCGCCCGGCCGGTCTATTCTGTCCCGGCCCCGCCCGTTGGCCCGATCCGGCCGATGGGCGGGGTCCGTCGTTCCCTCACCGTCCCGGGCCGCCATGACCATCTCGTTCGATGATTTTCTCAAGGTCGACATCCGTGTCGGCACCGTAACCGCGGTCGAGCCCTATCCCGAGGCCCGCCGGCCGGCCTACAAGCTGCGCGTCGATTTCGGGCCGGAGATCGGCGAGAAGAAGACGTCGGCGCAGATCACCAAGCATTACCAGCCCGAGCACCTGCTCGGCCGACAGGTCGCCGCGGTGGTCAACTTCCCGCCCAAGCAGATCGGCAAGTTCATGTCGGAGGTGCTGGTGGTCGGCTTTCCGGACGCGGACGGCGAGGTGGTGCTGATCGGCATCGACCACGCGGTGCCCAACGGCGGTCGGATGTACTGAAGCCGGCTTTCGGGGCCGCCGCCCCGTCCACGACGCCGTCTTGCGAGCCGCAGGCGAAGCGGTCCGCTGGTTGCGGCGAGAGGGGATTGCCGTGTCGCCTTCGGCTCCTCGCAATGACACTGTCGATCGGCGGTCGGGCGTTCAGCGCCTATGCCTCATCCGGCCGCAGGACGTAACCCTGGCCGCGCACCGTCTGCAGGTAGCGTGGCACCCGCGGATCCGGTTCGATCTTGCGGCGCAGGCGGGTGACCAGCACGTCGACGGTACGGGTGCTGCCGCTGATCCTGCAGCGCTCGACCAGCACCTCGCGCGAGAACACCTCGCCCGGCGCCTGCGACATCACCGTCAGCAGGCTGGTCTCGGCGCCGGTGATGCGGACCGGGCGTCCGTCCCGGCTCAGCTCCTCGCGCTGCAGGTCGTAGATGTGGTCGCCCAGGCGGACCGGGCCGGCGGCTGATGGCGGCGGCCCGACCCGGCGCATGATGCTGTTGATCCGAAGCACCAGCTCGCGCGGCTCGAAGGGCTTCGACAGATAGTCGTCGGCGCCGCACTCCAGCCCGGTGATGCGATTCTCCGGCTCGCCCATGGCGGTCAACAGCAGGATCGGCGTTGAGCGGATCTGGCGCAGGGAACGGGTCAGCTCCAGGCCGCTTTCGCCCGGCATCATCACGTCCATGACGATCAGGTCGAAATCGAGCGCGCCGAGCTTGGCGCGGGCGTCGGCGGCGTCGCCGGCGGTGCTGACCAGGAACCCGTTGTCGGCCAGGTAGCGGCGCAGCAGCTCGCGCAGGCGTTCGTCGTCGTCGACGACCAGCACATGGGTCTGTTCCTGGCTCATGGGCGCAATCTAGCAGCGGCCCCGATATCGTGCGACGGCGCCGTGGCGGGAACCCTAGCCGGCCCGGCGCGACCGGTCGGAGCTGTCGACGGTCAGATGATCGAGCCGGTCGTCATCCATGATGCCCAGCAGCACGGTGCGGAACCCTTCCACCGCCGCGGCGCCGGCACGGCGGTAGGCGCGGGCGATCCGCTGGCGCTGGTTCTCCGAGAGCTGACGCTCCAGCGCCTCGCCCTTGGGCGTGAGCCGCAGCAGCCGCTGCCGTCGGTCGCGGGTGCCCTGGCGCTGGACGATGAACTCGCTGCGCACCAGCTCGCCCAGGACCCGGCTCAGGCTCTGCTTGGTGATCTTGAGGATCCCGAGCAGCTCCGACACGCTGATGTCGGGATTGCGCCCGACGAAATAGACCACCCGGTGATGCGCCCGGCCGAGGCCGATCTTGGCCAGGATCGCGTCCGGTTCGGCGGTGAAATCGCGATAGGCGTAGAACAGCAGCTCCATGCCCTGGCGCAGTTCCTCCTCGCGCAGGAACAGCGGGTTCGCGGCAGATTTTATGTCAGTCATATTGACATAATAGCGGGTGAATGTTACGACAGCCATCCCCAAACGGGACACAAACGAACAAATTGGATGCATACAAATGTCGATTATTCCATTCGACGATCGTGACGGGCTGATCTGGTGCGACGGCAACATGGTGCCGTGGCGCGACAGCAAGCTCCACGTCCTCAGCCACGGCCTTCACTATGGCCGCTGCGTCTTCGAGGGCGAACGGGTCTATGGCGGCACAGTCTTCAAGCTGACCGAGCATTCCGAGCGCCTGATCCATTCCGCCGAGGTCCTGGGCTTCACGATCCCGTACAGCGTGTCCGAGATCGACGCCGCGACCGACGCCGTCATCGAGGCCAATGGAATCGTCGACGGGTATGTCCGGCCGGTCGCCTGGGCCGGCAGCGAGATGATGGGCGTCTCGGCCCAGCACAACACCATCCATCTGGCGATCGCCACCTGGGAATGGCCGAGCTATTTCGACCCGGAGGCGCGGCTGAAGGGGATCAATCTGACGATCTCCGACTGGGCGCGACCGGCGCCCAACACCGCGCCGGTGCATTCCAAGGCGGCCGGGCTGTACATGATCTGCACCATGAGCAAGCACAAGGCGGAGGCCGCGGGCTTCCACGACGCGCTGATGCTCGACTGGCGCGGTCGCGTCGCCGAGGCCACGGGAGCCAATATCTTCCTGGTGATCGACGGGGTGCTGCACACGCCGATACCGGATTGCTTCCTGGACGGGATCACCCGGCGGACGGTCATCGATCTGGCCAAGGCGCGCGGCTACGAGGTGGTCGAGCGCGAGATCTGGCCCGATGATCTGAAGCGGGCCCAGGAGGTGTTCCTCACCGGAACCGCCGCCGAGGTGACGCCGGTCGGCCGGATCGACGACCTGACCTATACGCCGGGCGAAGTCTGCGAGGCCCTGATGGATGCCTACGCGGTGGAGGTCCGCCGCTCGGTTGCTGATCTGGCGATCGCCGAAGCCGTCTGACGACGTTCGCACGACCAAGTGCCGGGCCGGGGCAACCCGGCCCGTTTTCTTATGCGGCGATCGTCAATCGAGTCTTCGTGAGGGGGCGTTCGAGATCTTCGCGGCTTCGGCCGCGCCTCACTCCGCCGCCTTCGGGTCAGGGTCGGACCAGCGCGCCGCTGCCACGTCGTCATCCGCCCGGGCCTCGACCCAGTTACTGCCGGACGGCCCGTCCTCCAGCTTCCAGAACGGTGCCTGGGTCTTCAGCCAATCGATCAGGAAGCGGCAGGCCTCGAACGCGGCGTCGCGATGGGCCGACGCTGTGGCGACCAGCACGATCTGGTCGCCCGGCTCCAGGCGGCCGACGCGGTGGATGATCAGGGCGTCGTCGAGCGGCCAGCGCTCGCGGGCCGCAGATTCGATCTCAGCCAGCTTGCGCTCGGTCATCCCAGGATAGTGTTCCAGCGTCATGGCCGAGACCGGCGTCTCGCCGGCCATATCCCGCACCAGCCCGACGAAGCTGACCAGACCGCCGACCGACCGGCTTCCGGCAGTCAGCGCCGCCAACTCGGTCGCCAGGTCGAAATCCTCGGTCTGGACCCGGACCGCCATGTCAGCCTCCGGTCACCGGCGGGAACAACGCCACCTCGTCGCCGGCCCGCACCGCCTGATCCCGGCGGGCGTATTCCTGGTTGACCGCCACCTTGACCACCGAATCATTGGCCAACGCCTCGGCGTAGTTCGGACCACGCCCCTTCAGCCAGGCAATCAGCTCCGCCACGGTGCCGACCTCGTCGGGCGGCGAGACAGTCTCCTCGGCGACACCGATCTTGGACCGCAGCCAGGCAAAATACATCAGCTTCATCGCGCGTGCGCCTCAGGGTGGCGAGGAGACGAGTCTATCCTATTGTCCCGGCGGGTGAAATCGGCCGGAGCGTGACCCCTCCCGGCATCGTACTGCCCGGCCAGATCCGATGGTTGCGCGTAGACAACGTTTCGGTATTGCAACGGAGCACCGGCAACAGTTCGGGTTGGGCCGCCACCAGGCAAGGGTTTGCCTAGACTCGATGCATTTATGCGTTGCATTCCTCTTGCGTTTGATTACTTTGCATGCAAATCATTAACCATAACTACAACATGGACCGGAGGTGGAGCGGAGAGCGACGGATGATCCTGTTGAACGAACATGATCTGAGTCTTTACGAGCGCATGGCAACTGAACTGCGGCAGGTCGCGGCCGATCTGCGCAACCGCCCGAACCAGTTTGCCCACACATCGGTCTCCGCCAAGCGGCTCGAGGCCTACGCCTCGGCCATCGACACCAATCTGCGGGTGGAAGTGGCCTGACGCCGCTCCGGCGCCCGACATCCCTATTCGATTTCCGAGAACGGCAGGAACGGGACCACGGTCCCGCGGACCAGCTTGGTGACGTCCTCCGCCAGTTCGACGAGCCCATCCGCCGCCACCATGGAGCTCAGGATGCCGGCGCCGTCGCGCGGAAACTTCGTGGCCAGTGGCAGGCCATCCGCAGCGTCCGTCAGGCTGACCCGGACATACTCCCGGCGATCGCGCTTCTTGCGATAGTCGAAATCCGCCCGCACCGGGAAGTGCCGTGGCGTGGTTTCGGCGGCGCCTGCGAGGCGCAGGATCAGCGGCCGCGCCACCTTCAGAAAGGTGACCAGCACCGCGACCGGGTTGCCGGGCAGGCCGATGAATGGCACCTGGCCGACCTGCCCCAGGGCCACCGGCCGGCCGGGCTTGATGGCCAGGCGCCAGGCATGCAGCCGGCCGCCGATTTCCTCGACCGCCGCCTTCACATGGTCCTCCTCGCCGGTCGACATGCCGCCGGAACTGACGACCAGGTCATGACCCTCGACGGCCCGTGTCAGCGCCTCGGCGATCGTCGCACGGCGATCCGGCAGAATGCCAAGATCGGTCACCACGCAACCGAGGTTGCGCAACGCCGCGGACAGGGCGTGTCGGTTGGCGTCATAGACACCGCCGGGCGGCGCCGGCGAGCCCGGCTCATGGAGCTCGTCGCCGGTCGAGAACAGCGCGACCCGCAAGCGGGTACGCACGGTCAGCGCAGCGCAGCCGATCGACGCGGCCAGCCCGACATCCCGGGGCTGCAGACGCCGACCCGCGGAGAGGATGGCCGTGCCTTCGATGATGTCCTCACCGGCCAGGCGATAGTTCGCACCCCGTTTGATGCCGGCCGGCAGCACCACCCGATCGCCCTCCGCCAGGGGCTCGACCCGGCAATCCTCCTGCATGAAGACGGTGTCAGGGCCTTCGGGCATCGGCGCGCCGGTGAACACGCGCAGGGCGGTTCCCCGTGCCGCCGGGCCGTCCAGCGGATGCCCGGCGGCGACCCGACCCACGACCGGCAACCGCGTCTCGCCTTCGGCCGACAGGTCGTCGAACCACACGGCAAAGCCGTCCACGGCGGAGTTGTTGTGCGGCGGCACCGAGCGGGTGGCCACCAGGTCGTCCGCCAGGATGCGGCCGGCAGCCGCGTCCAGCGGCACGGTCTCGGTTCCGGCGACGCAGACCAGCCGGCCGTCCAACTCGGCCAGTGCCTCGTCGACCGGCGTCAGCCTGCCGCCGAAGGCGAAGCAATCGTCGGTGAGCTGGGCCATCCTACCGGCCGGTCAGCCCGGCATGGCTGAGGATGAAATCGGCGATGGCCGGTATGTCGTTCAGATCCAGCACGGGGACCGTCACCTCCTGGTCCAGCCCGTCGGTGGCAATCGCGACGACGTTGGGGATGGTGCCCCACAGCAGCGGCTTGCCGACCGACCGGCGGTGGACCTCCAGCTTATCATGGGGCTCGGCCTTGTACCCCTCCGCCAGTACCAGATCGACCGGCGTCATGTGTTGCAGCAACGCGGTCAGCGGCGGCTCGGGCGCGTCGCCGCGGATCTCGTGCATCAGCGCCCAGCGCCTGGCCGAGCCGATCATCACCTCGGTGGCGCCGGCCGCCCGATGCCGGTGGCTGTCCTTGCCGGGACGGTCGACGTCGAAGCCGTGATGAGCGTGCTTGATGGTGGAGACGGTGACGCCCCGGCCGATGATCTCCGGCAGCAGGGTGGTCAGCAGGGTGGTCTTGCCGCTGCCGCTCCAGCCGGAGATGCCGAGGACCTTCACCGGACCGATCGGGCGGCGGTCGTCAGGTCGCCGGTTGCGCCGGCGGGCTGGGCTGCGCCGCCTGGGCTTCCCGGGCCCTGAGCGCGGCACGGCGGACACGCCGCCTGTGCAGGCGCTCGCCCACATAGCGGCCGAAGTAATACCCGGCGATCGACCCCGCCAATGCGAAGGGAAGGCTGCCCAGGACGGTGATCGCCAGCGGCAGCCCGATGGTCTCCCAGGATCCAGTTCCGAGCCCGCCGAAGCTCGCCAGTGCGGTGTCCCAATCGCCGGTGAACAGGCCCTTGATGTCGATGGCGTTGATGGCGGCGATCAGCGGCTCGATGGTGATGACCGAGGTGTCGCACTGGATGACGGCGCAGCCGGCGAAGAAGTAGGCGGTGTAGATGGGGGCTATGGTCAGCGGATTGGTCACGCCGGTCAGCAGGACCGCCAGGGCCAGATTGATCGGCCGCCGGACCGCCCGGCCGACCAGCCAGAACAGCACCACGCCGATCAGCTGGATTCCGACGCTGGCGGTGAGGCCGAAGGCAAGGCCGACCACCGCGGTGCGCCCGACCACTGCCGGCGATAGCCGCATCCGGTTGATGGGCCGCAGGAACCTGCGGAAATACTGGCGTCTGAAGAACCGCACCTTGTCTACGCCGTGTCCATGCTATCGCTGTTGCATCCGGGTTTCCCGGGCCTTTCCGACCTCTGTGTGTCCATACATTGAGTGTGCCAGGACAATCGACAAGGCCCAGTAAACACTCACCGATCTCTCATGCCTTCCCAACCGAATCCGCCGCCGACGGAGACTGCTGCTCGGCCTTGGGCGGGCTCTTGGGCGCCTCCACGATCTGGCTCATGCTTTCCCGCACATACTGCCAGCCGGTGACCAGCGTCAGCACGCTGGCGGCCCAGATTCCGATCACCCCGATCAACGTCACCGGGATGAAATCCGGTCCGGCGTCGCCGACGATCAGGAAGCCGAGCGCGACCATCTGGACCACGGTCTTCCATTTCGCCAGGAAGGTGACCGGCAGCCCCTTGCTGCCCAAGCCCGCGAGGAATTCGCGCATGCCCGAGACCAGGATCTCGCGCATCAGGATGATCAGCGCCGGGATGATCGAGATGCCGCTCAACTGGCCGAACCCGACCAGGAGCAGCAGAACGGCGGCGACCAGCATCTTGTCGGCGATCGGGTCCAGCAACTTGCCGAAGACCGAGACCTCGGCGCGCTGGCGCGCAAGATATCCGTCGAGATAGTCTGTCATTGCCGCCAGCGAGAATACCGCGCACGCCAACCACGCCGCCCAATCTCCAGGCACGAAGAACAATCCGACGATGACCGGGATGCAGGCGATCCTGGACAGCGTCAGCATGTTCGGCAGGTTGGTCAGGTTGGCAGACACTTCGGACCCCAAATCTCGGCAGTTTTCGGTCTTCGAACCGTGCTTGATTGACCCCGTCCGGCCGCGACGGCGTTCATCCGTGGCGGCAACGAGTCAGTCTAGCTGTCCTGATTAAAATGATCATAAATCTTTTTCGCGACTGATCTGCTGACGCCGTCGACCGCCTGAAGATCTTCCAGGCTGGCCCGGGCGACCGCCTTGGCTGATCCGAAATGCAGCAACAGGGCCTTCTTGCGCCGCGGTCCGATGCCGGCGATCTCGTCGATCGGCGACTGGCCGACCTGCTTGGCGCGGCGGGCCCTGTGCGTGCCGATGGCGAAGCGGTGCGCTTCGTCTCGCAGCCGCTGCAGGAAATACAGGACCGGGTCACGTGGCTCAAGGCTGAACGGGCTGCGGCCGGGCTGAAAGAACCGCTCGCGCCCGGCATTGCGATCTGGACCCTTGGCGATCGCCACCATCGGCTGATCGGCGATGCCCAACTCGGCCAGCACCTCCTCGGCGACCGCCAGCTGGCCCTTGCCGCCATCGATCAGCACCAGGTCCGGCCATTCGGCGCCGTTGCGGTCCGGATCCTCCTTCAGCGCGCGGGAAAAACGCCGGGTCAGCACCTCGCGCATCATCGCGTAGTCATCCCCCGGCGCGACATCCGATTTGATGGTGAACTTGCGATAGGCGTTCTTCATCAGACCTTCCGGCCCGGCGACGATCATCGCTCCGATGGCGTTGCTGCCGGAGATGTGGCTGTTGTCGTAGACCTCGATGCGCTGGGGCGACTGGTCCAATCCGAAGGCGGCGGCAACGCCGTCCAGCAGCTTTCGCTGCGAGGCGCCGGCCGCCATGCGCCGGCCCAGCGCCTCGCGGGCATTCGCCAGAGCATGGTCGATCAGCCGGCGCTTCTCGCCGCGCTGCGGCGCCGACAGCGACACCTTGTGCCCGGCGTTGAGCGACAGGGCCTCGGCGAGCAGGGTGCCCTCCTCCAAGGGGTGGCTGACCAGCACCAGCTTCGGCGCCGGCTTGTTGTCGTAGAACTGGCCGATGAAGGCGGTCAGCACCGCCGCGGCGCCGACATGCTTGTCGTGGCTCGGGAAATAGGCGCGGGTGCCGTAATTGCGGCCGCCGCGGAAGAAGTAGACCTGGATGCAGGTCTGCCCACCGGCCTGGTGCGCCGCCAGCGCGTCGGCGTCGCCGATGCGCTCGGCGTTGATGTCCTGATGCGCCTGCACCGCCGCGAGAGCCTTGATCCGGTCCCGCAGCCGGGCCGCCGTCTCGAAATCCAGGGCGTCGGAGGCGGCCAGCATCTCGTCGGCGAGTTGAGCCTGCACCGCCTGGCTCTTGCCGCTCAGGAAATCGACCGCCTGGGCCACCTGGGCCGCGTAGTCATCCTCGTCCACCAGCCCGACGCAGGGCGCGGTGCAGCGCTTGATCTGGTACTGCAGGCAGGGCCGGGTGCGGCTGGCGAAGACGGTGTCCGGGCAGGAGCGCAGCAGAAAGGCGCGCTGCAGGGCGGTGATCGTGCGGTTCACGGCTCCGGCGGAGGCAAAGGGCCCGAAATAGGCGCCCGGCCGCTTCCGGGCGCCGCGATGCTTGGCCACCTGGGCAAACGGGTGGTCACTGGCGATGAGGATGTGCGGGAAGGTCTTGTCATCGCGCAGCAGCACGTTGTAGCGCGGGCGCAGGCGCTTGATCAGGTTGGCCTCGAGGAGCAGCGCTTCCACCTCGGATCGGGTGACCACGAATTCCATGGCCACCGTCTCGGCGATCATCTGCAACAGCCGGGCCGGATGCTTGCCGGTCTGGGTGTAGGTGGTGACACGCTTCTTCAGGTTGCGGGCCTTGCCGACGTAGAGCGCGTCGCCGGCGGCATCCAGCATGCGATAGACACCGGGGCCGTTGGGAAGCGTCTTCAGGTGGCTCTGGATGGTCTCGACACCCGCCGCCAGCGTCTCGGCGGTCAGTCGTCGCCGGCCGCTCGCGCCCTTCGCCGGATGGGCGGATTCCGCCGGTTGGCCGGCGGGCGATGCGGTCGGGGAGGTCATGTCCGGAATATCGGCCCCGGCGCGCCGTCAGGCAACCACCGGGCGCGTGGCATTTGTCTCGGATGCAAAGCAATTCGCTATCCACCAAGGCTGTGGATAACTCTGTCGATAAGGTCCGTTGCGGAGCATCGGAGTCGCGCAATCGCGCGGCCTTGACACATCTGCCCAAATAATGGGCAATTCATTTAACGCATTGATTTTTCTACCTAAAACGAATGTCAACCGTTAAGGAATTATGAAAGTACGAAAAAACTGGAATGATCAGAGCGTTATGGTGCGCCGATGGGCCCTCTGTGTACAACTATTGCGTCTGACTCGGATTTCACACACTCGTGATCGTCTTGTGGCAGATTCAGACCCGCGAATCCGAGGTCTGCCAAGCGCTTACCGGTGCTCATTCAACCGGTTTGAAACCGCGATCCGGTTGCGCCCAGCCGAGGTGCTCGCCGCCATCGAGGGCAATCATCTGGCCGGTCATGCTGGGCGTTTCCACGATAAAGCGAATCGCCGCGGCAATCTCGTCGGTGCCGGTGCTGCGCTGCATCGGCACGCTCTGCCACTGCAACCGGAAATGCTCCTCGCTCTGACGCTCTCCTTGCAGCGTCGGGCCGGGGCCGATGGCATTGACGCGGATGCGAGGCGCCAGCGCCATGGCGAGCGTGCGGGTCAAGGTCCACAGCCCGATCTTGCTGACCGTGTAGGACATGAAATACGGCGTCGGATTCCAGACCCGCTGGTCGAGGATGTTGACCACGTTGCCCGCGGCATCGTCCGGCAGCGCCCGGGCGAAGCACTGGGTCAGCACCACCGGTGCCCGGAGGTTGGTCTCCATATGCTGGTCCCAGGTCTCCCGCGTCCCCTCCAGGATGTCGTCGTGGACGAACGCGGCGGCGCTGTTGACCAGCAGCGTGGCCGGTCCCAGCGCCTCGCTGACGGCCGGCAACAGGCCGCGGACGGCATCCTCGTCGGTCAGCGGCGCCTGCAGCGCGACGGCGCGCCCGCCGCCCGCCTCGATCGCGGCCACCACGTCGCCGGCCTCCCCTTTGGAGGCGTTGTAGTGGACCGCGACGTCCCAGCCATGGGCCGCCAGGTCGAGGGCGATGGCCCGGCCGATGCGCCGCGCCGCGCCGGTGACCAGCGCGGTCTTGCCGGGCTTCGTGTCAGGAGAACTGGTCATGTCGGCAAGGTGGGCGAAAAGGACCGGCTGTCAAGACCGGCGACCGCCGGCGGGGTCAGGGCAATATGCGCTCGACGCCGACGAACTGGATCACCACGAAGGCGCCGTAGGTGACCAGGAACAATGCGGCCTCGCCACGGCTGAGCCGCAAGCCGGAATACATGAACTGGATCATCATGGCGCTGACGCCGGCCATCACCCACAGGTCGAAGCGCAGGATCTGCTCCGGAAGCTCGATCGGCAATACGCAGGTCACCACGCCCATGACGCCCATCAGGTTGAACAGGTTGCTGCCGATCACGTTGCCGAGCGCGACATCGGCGTGGCGGCGCAGCGCGGCGACGATGGTGGTCGCCAGTTCCGGCACCGAGGTCCCGAACGCGACCAGGGTCAGGCCGATCACCTCCTCCGACACGCCGAAGGTGCGGGCCAGGCCCTGGGCCCCCTCGATCAGCAGATTGGCGCCGAAGATGACGCCGGCGAGACCTGCCACGACGGCCAGGATCGACACCCAGATGGCGCCGGCGATCGACTCGATTTCGGCGGCCTCCTGGGCGTGCAACCCGTCGCCGGCCTTCTTGTCGCTGCGGTAGGAGAGGTACAGGTAGGCGCCAAGCAGCACCAAGGCGATGGACCCGTAGGCGATGGTCAGCAAGTCCAGCAGCCCGGCGACGATGAACAGCGCGGTTGCTGCCAGCATCGCCGAGCCGTCGCGGAAGATCGCCATGCGGCTGCAGCGGATCGGCGCGATCAGACCGGCGACCCCGAGGATGAGAAGGATGTTGGCGATGTTGCTGCCGACGATGTTGCCGACGGCGATGCCGGGAGAGCCCTCGAGCGCCGCCTGAAGGGAGATCACCAGCTCCGGCAGCGAGGTTCCCATCGCCACGATGGTGAGGCCGATCACCAGCGGCGAGACGCCCAGCGCGCGGGCGATCCCGACGGCGCCCCGGACCAGGTAGTCCGCTCCGACCATCAGCAGCACGAGGCCACCGACGGTCATGGAGATGTCCATGATCACGGTCGGTCGCTCCCGCTGGCTGAGAGCGGTGCGGTGACGGGGTGGGCCGACGGCATGGTGAGCGTGCTTGCTGCGGACTGGCGGTGGACGGGACGCTGGGACCCGCCGCAAACCGGACATATAGGCGTGAGTTGTTCGAGGGCAAAGCGATAATGCCGGATTCCGGCTCGCGCGGTCCGGTCGGAAACACCCGGGCCAAGTCTGCTCGCACATGCATCGCCCTGCGCCCCCGCCCCCGATGGGAGGGAGGGCTTGCGGATGTCAGATTGGGTGAGGGCGGATCGCCGCCGCCGCGAAGACGGTCGTCGAACGGAGTCTACGGGCCCCGGCGCCGTCGGCCCCGCCGTCCGCCCGGCCGGGCCGGCTTAGGGGTGGCGGAACGGTGGCCGGACGGTCCGCCGCTGCGGGCATCGACGATCGGCGCGCCGTACTGTGTGTCGCCTGGGGCGAGACCCAGTTCGGCCTGTTCCAACCGGCGGATCTCGTCGCGCAGTCGGGCCGCCTCCTCGAACTCCAGGTCGGCGGCGGCGGCGCGCATCTGCGCCTCCAGATCGGAGATGTGCTCGACCAGGGTCTTGCCGGTCAGGTGCGGCGCCTCGCCGACCCCGGTGGTCACTGTCACCCGGTCGCCGCGTTCATACACGCTGTCCAGGATGTCAGAGATGTTCTTGCGCACGCTCTCCGGGGTGATGCCGTGCTCGGCGTTGTAGGCTTCCTGCTTGGCGCGCCGGCGGTTGGTCTCGTCGATGGCGAATTGCAGGCTCTCGGTGATGGTGTCGGCGTAGAGAATGGCGCGGCCGTCGACATTGCGGGCGGCGCGGCCGATGGTCTGGACCAGCGAGGTGCGGGAGCGCAGATAGCCTTCCTTGTCGGCGTCCAGGATCGCGACCAGCCCGCATTCCGGGATGTCGAGGCCCTCGCGCAGCAGGTTGATGCCGATCAGCACGTCGAAAGCGCCGAGGCGCAGGTCGCGGATGATCTCGATGCGCTCCAGCGTCTCCACGTCGGAATGGATGTAGCGCACCTTGATGCCGGCCTCGTGCATGTACTCGGTCAGCGCCTCGGCCATCTTCTTGGAGCAGGTGGTGCGGCCGACCGCCCTCACCGACCCGCAGCTCATCGTCCGACCGACCGCCAGCCAGGTCGACGACCTGCTCGCCGAATGCCGCGACTGCGTCGGCAAGGGCCAGCGGGTGCTGGTCACCACG
>JAAUYH010082026.1_pt1 | contig 14936 bp, 9 predicted proteins | sample 7278061 | NCBI WGS metagenome assembly JAAUYH01 (sample SAMN14350203, study PRJNA611818) | marine sediment metagenome | isolation source: surface marine sediment (0.6m) | place: French Polynesia: Moorea | collected 2018-08
ACATCATGTGAAAATTTGAAGTTCTAGCGAATTTTCACATGATGTCTATTCCGGCACGTTTTACATCACTTCTTATGACAAATAGTATACTCCGCACCGTCGAGCGAAATTGTTGAAGAGCTTTGCCCGTGGAACACGTGAACATTGTATTAAGTTTCCAATGCCTCGGTCGGAAATGATGTTTATAGAGCTGCAAGCGCTTTACATTTACTTTCCCAAACATGTATTGCATCATAGTCTCATTTTTCGGATTTCTCTAAACGCGGAGTCCACGCCCTTCTGTTGGTGTACTGCGCTATTCAGTTAGCTTGTAGCTGCACCTGAAGGTCCTACTCAATCCATTTTATTGCATTCCCAATGCTTTTCTATGAGTTCGAAAGTAGTAGCAGATGCTGAATTTATACCTGGAAAATACTTCAGGAGAGATGGATTCAGGAATTACAACCTAAACAGATCAGTTGTGACTACCTTCGCATTTCTGGGAAACGGAACTCGGGCATGTTGAAGCCCAGAAGGCACCTCGAATCATGTGTAATGAAACGCGAAAACACCAAAAGGTAAACAAATAGCTCAGAGCTTTGTTGCCTGAACGTCTGTGGAAGTCGATCCTAGCAATGATTGGCTGATGTTGGGGTGATACAGCTTCGAACGAGTTCAAGGAACAACATGCAGGAATTTTACTGTAAACATCCCCAGGGGTTATGTCTCGCTCGTCGCTAGCGCTCACCGAAACAAAGTGACAACACGGAGCAAAAAGAAAGGCAAAAGGTAGTGGTATTCTTGATTCGCTCACGTAGCCTCAGATAATGTCACAGGTGTTATGGTCGTGGTCCCTTGGGCACTTCCCATAACTTGTTATGGCACTTCAGAAATACTTCAGAAACACAGGGGGTATGTGTTCATATCGCGCTCCTGGAACTGATAGACAGGGAACAGGAATGTTCAGGTTTACTGTAGTTTTTCGGACACTTCACCAACAGCATCTGCCTTGCTTCCTAGTTTGATCCACAATCCCCGGGTACGCAACCCAAAGACTGAGTAAGTTGGACCACTGGTCGAAAATGTCCACTGAAACATATTCGGTCATCGATGATGATGAAGGGGATGGACGAGCAGCGGTTCTGTACCGACAGAGTCGATTGTCGCCAGACAACCGAACTCGAAGTTCGAAACAGGCGTCTAATACAGTGTAATCAGTAGACGAATCAGCGAGTAGATCATCTATAATATCGGATGCTTACGAAGTCAGTTGTCGACTTGAGGCGGAATGTAGAATCCCGACGGGTCTCAGGGGCCGTGTGAGAATCCACAGAGAGGCGGCTCAGGTCGATACATCGGTGAACGAGAAATCGGCGGCCGAGTAGATTTATATAGACTAAAAAGGTATGATAGGAACATTACACTGGTAACGGGCTGTAGACAGTGTCAGCACTGCTGACGGAACGTAGTGCCTCGCCCACCTTCCCTGCAGGGTGGATAGACGCTTCGCCTAGGCCGCCCCTGTGGGTGCTTACTGTGTAACATAGGCTTACTTATTTGCAGTAGTATAGATAGTATACCTCGGAAGTATGTTTTCAAGGAAATCTGCGAATATTCCAGATTTGGTAAAATCATGAAAAGTTTCGGCTGAAGTTCATCTATTGGAGACGGTGTGTCTCTAAAATGTAGTTTGGAAATCATAAAAAGGAAATCGGCAGAAAAGGTAAACAGCGATTTTAAATGAAGGAATTACAGAAAAGTATTTAAAACAACTTTTCTGTAATTCCTAATAAAAGGAGAAAGGGGGAAACGGTTTATTAATTGATAAGCCTCGTTTGTTTTACTTATTGATTCAATTCTAGTCTACAAACTACTTTAAGCCGGGAAACCTAGCAAGTGTCGCATACTTATGTAGTTTTCCACGTGTACAGAAGTTTCTCATCCAGGATGAGAGCAGAAACACATCTGGTTGTATGACCAAGTACAACCATACGGTAACCCAAGATTTCATCTTATTGCATTTTGGGTAAAGAATCGACAAAATCAAAACGCTTTGAGTGTTGAAGTGGGCGACGCTTATCGTGATTCATCTGATTAATATTATCTTCCAATCTCAATGAATTCGAAGATTGAACCCTGATGTCAAGGAAATCGTCACATGTTCTTCGGGACACAATCGTGTAAGTTACTCGACAGATTTATTTAGAATTACAGAGCAGGCATTATTGTAATTTTACCTCATTTCATGTGGGTTGAAGAGAAGGGTTCTCATCTTGGGGTCACATATACATTCAAAAAATTAGTTTTCGGGCTTGAAGAAAATCACGAAGCCTATCTACAGGTAGGCGATCGTATTGGTTCCATTGCACTATGTATTGCTCTTAAATTCAATAAACTTGCAATAGGTTACGGATTGACTTGTTGATCCATTCAATTTCTTAGAAGGCGAAATTGATTCTCTTTCATTCGGCATTAGTACACGCGAAGCTATGTCGTGTAAACCAATCATTAATAAGAATATGGACCTAATGACATAAGAAATTCTAATTTTTTGTATCCCATCGGGCAGAATTATTCCACATGCGCTTTTCCTGTCCTGGAATTTAAAATAGTCATACGAAGTAGAAATTCGGGAACACTTGATTGTTGTTGCCTCCCATGAAACAAGGTTCATTATTCCGCCATGTTATTCAGAATAGGTCATCCATTCGATTTTTCATGGGTCTGGATCTACAGTATGTCACTACCGCAAATATTCCTATTGCGCCCAAACGATACAAAAAATATTATTATTCTTTCTTTCACCTGTAGTGTGTCCTAATTTCATGCTCTATTATTAAGTTCTCCACAGTTTATTATACGAATGAATGCAGTTTTTTTATTGACCTGACTTCAGAAGAATGATTGATTTTCGTACTATTCGGCTCAAACTGAAAAATTCTCTTTGAAATTTGATACGTGAAATTCATCTAACTCGATGCCTTACCTCTACATCTACCAAATATTTAAGTTTTGTATTTCAAATTTTAATTCTAGTTTACTTTGGTTTGGTTTACGAGTCGATTTTCACTCCTAATCTCAGTGCCTTCAAGAATATATTTCTCTCTTGTCCCTAAGCTAGTACTCTGTTTCTCTCTATATTGTTCTCTGTTACAGCTTACAAAGCGTAGCGAAATTTTCGTTGAAAAACTGAATGCAGCTTTTGCACAAATAATACTACGGATTGCACCTACCATTATATTTCGCGCTTAAGCCTTACGTGACTCTGCAGAAGCTACATGAACTGCATCTTCCTCTGATGAAGCACTACTTTTAGTATACATTGATATCAATTTATGAGAAGGAGATTGGATGAATAGCTATTTCATTAGAAAAAAATAATTAGTGCTCGTATCCGATTATACTCGTACCCATACCATAATCAGATTGAACGGTTCCGTAAAACATAAATAAGAGTAACATTTCTGTCTATATCCAATCTTAGCCTTCTATTGTTCATATTCTGAGTTCTGTAGCAAATAGTAAGTAATTTAATGCTAAATATAGGAAATAAAAAGTCATGCAGAAAACGATAACCAAAATTTTCTTTTATGAACATAGTATTTAGTGCACTATGAACGATAAATTAATTTCCAGAGGTCTCAAAAACTCGTAATTCAATTTTAGCAGTTACTTTAGCTCTAAAGTCCTATAGTTACAATTTCTAAGGTAAAGAAAAATAAATTTCAAAAACGCAGCACCGATTTCCCTGTTTCTGTTACGGCATTGTATGTTATGGAATTAGTCCTGATTTGCGCATGCTGTGAGTAATATGTCTTTGGGATTGTTTCTTCACACTAAATCTGTTCCATTAAGCTTTCGAGAATGAAGTTTTTGTATCTAGAAGTTTCCTTAATTCCACAGACTTCGAGATTTAATTCATTTTTCGCGGTTTTATACTGTTGTATGGAAAAAGAAAACCGTTTAATACGTGTCTGTCCCGATGTAATTCCCAGTATTGATACTTTGCAGTAGTTCATGATTTTTTGAAGGTCTCCGTATGGATCTTGTCCGCTCTATTGAAGAAATTGGGTTCAGAATCAAGCTCTTAGATGTGTACCTTTCGCCTCGGGTTCTGATTTCTGAGTCATATTTCGCATGTTAATCGGAAACCTACAGCTGCATTTTCTTCCAGCTTCAATTATTACCACCCTCCTACAAGTTGAGAGTGATTTCTTGATTCTCCGATTCAATCTTGTCTCACATAGATATAATTCAGCAGTATCTTCGAAGCTGGGGAAGATGGGAAGCACGGGGGTGGGCCTCAAGCTGGCAAAACCGGTGACGAAGAAATCGGCAGGGGGTACGTTTGTATAATACTAGATAGGTATGATAAAAACTTTACACTGCCAACTGCTAGTAGACAGTGTCAGCCTAGCTGATAGAACGACCTTGCTGGAAGAATGCCTATGCCCCACTTGAAATAGGGCCGGGCTCTACGCCAGGAGCCGCATTTGGGGTGCTAACAGTGTAAGGAAGGCTTACGCTGTGAAAATCGTGTCTCTAGTGAGATTGTAAAATGTCCCAGATTTGAGGGTGAATAATGGAAAGTTCAGGTTCAGATGCATCTGTAGAAAATGACTCAGTTTTCTAAATAACCGTAGAACTAAAAGGAAAAGCAAATTGATAGTAGAAGATAAAAGAGTACTAAATAAAAGGATTAAAAGTGAAAAAAGACAATTAAGAGAAATTGGATAAAAGGGGGAAAAGGAAAAAATGTTCCAGGTGCGGTCCTAAACATGCAGAAGTCCTGCCATTTCTACTATGCCGGCTACGGATTGTAAGGCAAAACAATAACGTAAGGTTGTGCATCAAAACACCATCAAGTTCGTAAACGCACCATAGTCACCTAGGCCCCAAGAGAGTCGGGAAATCGTGTCTCTTTCTCGGAAACAGGAGGAAGAAATCTACATCATTATTCATTCAGAACATAACTGCAAGGCTAGGGCTTAGTATTGGACGGTGATTATGCTCTCTTTATCGAAAACTGGATGTAAGATTTGAAGACTGATATTTTATCATAAATAGAAATAGGTATCGAAAAATAGTAGCTTGCTAAAAATATAGTAGACACCCAAATGAGTAGCGTCTTTTAGATACTGCGTACTAGAATCAATAGAGGTGCTCAAGCTACATCCAAGCAGAATTAAAACAGTCGAAATAACCCTTGGTTTATTAATGCCCAGTAGTCTGTGGTTCTAGCTGGAGGGCTTCTTGAATTTTGTGCTCCGATTGGTTCAATTCATAGTGGCACGCGTTCCATATTTTGGAAGTTAGAGCTTTCAATATCTTAAATCGGTTGTAAGGAATTGCCAAAATATTGCAAAGTTCTTTACCCATTTTTACTATGAACAAAAAGAACTTCAACCGATCGATCACGGAGAGATTTCAATTTTTCTGTTGTAATGCTTAGACAGTTGAATAAAATTGTAAGTAAATAATTGAATGAAGTTGGATTAAGGAAAAGAAAACTAATCATCAACAAATTTCTCGTCTTTGAAGAATGTAAGATGTTTTATTTCAAGGAATGTTAGTGAATACGTCCAATCATTTACGAAACGGAACGAAAGTAGCGGCATGGGAACTCGAGTAGACTTTTGAATACAGCAAGTTGTTTGGTAATTTATTTATAAAGATTCGTGTTTGTCTTAGTCTATGTCTGTTACGCAATACAGTTTTCGATTTTAAAATATAATTTGGTACCGGTTTAGTATGCTCATGCCCTCCCCCTTCCATTTTTACGACCAACGTTGAAAGTGCTTGTAGGCCCCATTACCTTATATGATCCCAGTTTTCTCCCTGTTACTCAACATAACCTGTACAGGTCGAGTGACAAAATAATATAATACCCTAGTTTCACAGAGCAGTCTCGTCGACGAAATCACACAGAAAATTTAAGAAATTCAAGGTATTGGTTGTTAAGGCTGAATGAGAAAGCGGAACAAAAAACAGACCTCAACACTCTGTAGAAAAATTTTCTCAACTAGAATAGCACGCACAGTCAAACAAATACCGGACATCGGATACTTTAGTGCAGAGACGCAAAAGTTAGTAAATGTACAAAGTTCTTTAGGCCGTTGGAGTCCACCAAGTCTAGCTTCAAAAATACGAATCATAGGGAACTACCACAATTTCTTACAAAGCTTAATTTTTCGTTGATTGTTCTACGTTGGAACACCCATAACATGACACCACTCCGTAGTTCGGATATAATATTGAATTATACAGTACAGCACAGACAGGCCTACCCATCTGGATACCGGCTACAGTTGAGAAAATTTTTCCTCAAAGTGAAGATGTCACTTTTCGTTCGGCTTTCTCACTCAGCCTTAACAACCAAACCCTTGAATTTCTTAAATTTTCTGTGTGATTTCGTCGACGAGACTGCTCTATGAAACTAGGGTATTATATTATTTTGTCACTCCACCTGTACCATATTCCCTCTTTGAGATTAATTTAAATCATTCTATTTGGTGTTATGATTTCTGCGTGAATACACTAAACCGGCACCAATAATTATTTTTGAAGAACACACATATGTTTCATTCTAAGAATTCCAACGGGGTATGGAATCTTGTGCAAGATAGTATGCAATTCGAGTTCTGCGTTTCGATGGAAAGGACTAAACTGGAAATTTGATCTCTGGGATGGAAGCATTGCTGCGAAAACGTACACCGACTGACACAACTAATCTCTTGTGAGAAAATTTTGGAAACGACAAGACCCAGAAGGCGAATTAACATGACATGTCATCAAATCGTAAGAAAGTCATAATTCACCTAAGCTAATGTTGGTTCCCATAGTTGAGTTAAAAAGTTAAAGTTTTCGAATTTGGGTAGAGTTTTTTTAATTTCGATACCTAACTTTAGCTCTTGTAAGTAGTCAAGCTAAACCATAGTAATTCGAATAGCCCCCTCATCTATCGTCTGATCGGTACTGCATTCAACATTCGAAGCATAAGGGTCGAATTTAATCTCACGACTGAATGAAATATCTCAGAGTAGATGGCATTACTCTTCCGATTTTTTGCCTCAATCGAAGAGGGTCTTCTGACTTGACGTTGTTCGGCTCTAGCGATCCATCTCCGTCATGTCACAAATCTACTTGAGAAAAGGCTATCGATAATACGCTCAATGAGAAGAAGCTGGTGATCGAAAATTTCATATTCTGTTTGGACACTCCTGGATTATCAGTCCGCTGATGAAATTCATTATTTTGGGTAGGGCTGTGAAGAAGTTCATTATTCTTTGGATGGCTCGTTGTCATAAATGTTATCATGTTGGTGAATTCCATTGTAACTGTCACTGACGTTTCTGTTTTTTGGAAAACTTGAAAAATACTGTTCGGTAACAAAATAGTTATGAAAGGTTAAAGCCGGTTACAAAACGAGGACATTAACTCGAACCTTTCCGAATTCGGCGATTATTGATAAGTCTATGGTAGGTTTCTATTCTATAACATTTAGGATTTTGAAATTTCTGAACGGTAAATTTCGGCACTCACTAACCGTTGTGCACTATCCATGTAGATTCAGAGCGTTACACTCCGCCAGTCCCACATGTACAGTACCGAACGGGGTATGGTACAGTCACTGTGTAACAAATTTATTGTACGTGATGATTAAGGTCGTTGTTCTCGGATTGAATTTGGTCAGTATTCAAAGCCGAGGTTTCCTCATTCTGGCAGCGAATCTAGAGCGATCTTGTTACGAGGATTGCGCGTAGCCAAACTTTAAATGTTTCGCTTACGATGATTCAGAAAACTGGTGAGACAGGGGCGATTGATTTTGGTGCTCACCAATGCAATGCGCCTACCGTTCTCAAGATCAATGGATGTGACATGTAGGCGGCGATGATAAAGGCAGTTACGCCCAAATACGCAGGAGTGACAACCTCGCCGAGTTTGAACTGTTGCCGTCCATCCGCGATGGCCACAAACGGAAGAATACTTGTCCGTTTCGAATATTCGAGCCACACCTCACCAAACCGGTCTCGTAATCTTCGGTCGCCATTCCAAACCCCAAACAAGTGATGCGCCACAAGTCCACAGCTGGCCACAACCGAAAAGCTAGTGCCCAGCCAAGCGGTATGCGCGACACACCAAAGCACTTGACCCCACAATTGCGGGTGTCGCGAAATTCGCGTGACCCCACTCTCAAATATCGTTAATCGCGGACGCTTTATCGCCGCTACTTGCAGCAGATCGAATGTTGCGGGATACAGAAGTAGAAAGCTCACAAATGTCATAGCCCAGACAGCTTCATGCATAAACGGCACTCCCTGCAGCGACCAAAGCGGTGTGCCGTCGTATCGATGTGCGATGAAGTACGTTATTGTTAGGCCGGCACTCGGTAGCGATAGGAACGCGAACAACACTCGATATAGTCGCTCGCCGATGTACTTCACTGCTAGTGGGCGCAGCGAGGCAAGACCCGAATGAAGTGTGCCGAATCCGAGTAGGAGCAGATACATCACATAATGCGTGGTAAAGTCAGTTATTGGGATGTGTGAGCTTAGTGACAAATATAGTGGTAGCAGTCCGCCGAAAAGAAATACTCCGAAGCTACTGGCGAGTGCGGTGAAAGTTTCCGGCGGAAGTGGTGGTTGGGTTGATTCGGCGATTGGGGATGATGCCGCTTTTTCCGTGGTGTTTGACGGCGTTGATGGTGGTGGAGGCAGACGTGATGCAATACATCGCCGTGTTTTTCGTACGCTGCAAGTTGTGCTTCTGAATTTTGTTCTCGCTGGTACCAGAATCGATGAAGAGAAAGCAATCATCGAGTGCATGTTGTGAAATAGTGTAGATTGGTTTCGAGCTCGAGAAAATGAGATAGAACTATGACATGCAAACGGACGGCGAATAGTACACGAACGATCCACGGGTTGATCTGAGTTGTGCGTTTACCGGTTAGTCAATAGTGCGTCGCACTATTCTACTTGCTTGTATATGAGTGTCAGCATTACAGCACATGATGCTTACGAGCGCAAGCACGATCTACGCTTGTTGCATGCAGCACGGCATGCGAAATCGGCAAACGCACAAAACGACGACGAAATGAACGGCAGTAACGGCGCGCTAACACGAAGCGCAAGTTCAGCCGTGGCCGAGACAGAGTCGTTATGGACCGAGCTGAATCTGGATGCGAAATCGCTCGCACTCGATCCGTCCCCATCGATTCGTTCACCGCAAGCGCCGAAAGCGGGCGCCGCCGCCGCAGCCGCGGCCTGGCGTTCCGCAGTGGACGCGAACGTCAATGCGAATGTGGCGCACGCGAAGGGTGCACGCGCCGCGTTGAAAAGTTGTCGTGACGCGCACGAGGCGTTGTCTTCCGCTCACGCGGCACTCATGGCCACCGCGGAGAGATTGGATGCGGTGGAACGTTCTGTACGTGAATTACAAGAAACCGCGAACGAGTCGGAGAAACACGCGCGTCACGGGCGCGCCGCACATGAGCATCTTTCGGCGTTTGTTCATGAACTGGCGCTCTCGCCGTCATTGGTGCGTCACGTTGTGGATGGACGTGTGGGTGATGCGCGGTATGCGTCGTGTTTAGCGGAACTGCAAAAGAAGCGTGCGGTTTATGCGATGGCTGATGTGCGGAACGCTGCGGTGTACCCGGAATTACGACCGTATCTCGACAAGCTTGTTGCCATTGCTGTGGGAAAGGCACGAGCGCTACTACTCCGAAATATTGCGTTACTACGTCGACCCGCGACAAATGTCAACATCGTCAAGCAAACCGTTCTCTTGCCGCATCGTGCGGCGGTCGAGTTTCTGGAAGATGTTTCCCCATCCGCATTCGCAGAACTACGCACTAGTTACGTGACGACTATGGCGAGGACGTACTTCGTCCTGTTTAAGAAGTATGCATCCGATATGTACGCTTTACGAGCTGAGCCACCCCCAGCCGCCGCTGGATTGTTGGTCGATCCCGAACCTTCTGGTGTCATGGCTACCGCGGCTGCAACTGCATCAGCACTGACAAGGCAACGGTCATTGCTAACCCTATTCTCGCGCAGTGATAGTAGCTCAACGCCGAAGGCAGGGATGCCAAGTTTTGAACTCGATGACCGAGTCAATGTATTGCGGGATGTGAATGGGCACGCGGTGGTGCTCGCCACAGCGCAGAACCAGGGGAAGCGCTTTTGTTATGAAGAAATCCATCGTTCCATTGGGAAGATGCTGTGCGAGACGTGTTGCAGTGAGCATGAATTTTGCGACCAATTTTTCGGCGAGTCGGATGGTCGATTATTCGATGTGTTCTTCAAGCCGGTGGTGGACACGTTACTCGAGAATGTGAAGAACTATGCTGAGTCTACACGCGACACAATTGGGGTATTGTTGGCGCTGAAGATTAACGAGGCGCAACGCGCAGGAATGCAACGACGAAACATTTCGGATTTGGCCGACTTCTTTATCCAGTGCGACATAATGTTGAAGCCAAAGTTCAAAAAGCTGTTGGACGAGAACGTGGCGTCGTTGACGTTGGCGACCAAAGAAATTGCGAAAAGCCACACGCCGAGGGGATTGCGCGATACCTCGCCACATGTAGTGACCAGACGGTATGTGCGATTTTCCGCAGCAATATTGACGATTTCGTCGTTCGGGATGGTGGACGATGGCGTTGTGGATGGTGTGAGACGATTACGTGCGGAGTATAGCGCGTTTTTGAATGCATTAAGTGCGCAGTATCGCTCTCCCAAGCGTCGGTTCATATTTCTTATCAATAACGTTGACACGGTTCTGGCGGCGTATCATCGACATGGACTATCTGGGTCGGAGGAGTATCGCACGTACTCGGAGCTGCAGGGCGTACACACGGCGGCGTTTGTGGAGCATGAGGTGGCGGACCATTTTCCGGACTTGGTCAAAACGGTGCGAGAATACGAACGTGCGGTGAAGACGGCGTCCGAGGCGCCGGAGACGGGGCGAGTGCGCAAGGTGTTGAGAGAGTTTGCGAGCAATTGGAGACTGGCCGTGTTGCATATGCACGAGGCCGTGGGAAGGGAGTTTGCGAACACGACCGTGCGCGCGGATTTGAGCAAAGCCCTGTTTGCCAGACTATTGGCGTATCATCGACGATGCGAGACAGCGATTGATTGCACGTATCCGGAGTTGCGTAACGAGCTCGTAACCTCGACGGAGATTGTCTACGAACTCCGACAGAAGGCGACACACGGTGTGTAGATTCGGTAAACTTTATTAACTTGAAGCAGTGCGAGATTTGAAGACAGTGGGACTGTAGAAGTGTTGTGCAGGCCTCTAGAGTAGTACGTGACGAAGTGTGTTGGATGGCCGTTTCAGTGCAGCCATTTATTTCAGAACGAAGCAAACGCGGCGCTATGGCGGTGTTTTGTACAAAGAGTTTTGCGCTATAGAGCAAGATATACTGTAGTCATTAATAGTATCGCCGTTCAACGAAATCAACGACGAGGCCCTTGAATTCGGGGCCGCACTTTCAGCTCAGAACTCTGAGAAGAAAAGCAATCGCACTTGCGTGAATCCATCATGGAAGTGTCGTAACTCATGGATTCGTCGATATAACTGTCCGAGGAATCGCTCCTACCGTGGCCTTGCTCTTCGTCCAATTCTTGCTGCGTGACGTCGCGCCGCCACCGAACCGTGTACACCACCATGTAGAAGAACACAAGCGTGAAAATCGGGCCCGGGAACATGAACATCGGCACGCCGAGCAGCAGCACGCTGATGCTTGCGCTGGTCTCGCACTTGGGTGGGAGCGAGGAACCGGTGACCTCGTATAGCTTTGATCTCACTTCGTCACGCTCCCTCATGTCGAGTATGGCGCGATCGATTTCCACACGTCTCTCTAGTTCGATGTTGGACGAGTAGTACCAAACGCCGGCCACTTTGCGATTGAGTGGTTCGTATTCAACGACTTGCAACTCGCCGCACAGGCTGCTATTGCGGCGGAACCAATACCGATTGAAATTTTCGTACACATACGAATTCTGGTGCACATCCGACTTGGTGTTGTTCTGGCTGGTGATCGTGAAATAAACGTCCTGAATCGTGTCCAGCTCCAACCAGCATGGCTTGCCGCGCGGGCACGCCTGGTTCCTCCGCTTGGTGCGGTTCAAAAACTCGGTGCGGAACACACGCGACATCGTGGAACTCTTCGTCAGCGCGAATTCGCCCGGCGAGATGCGGTTCGTCTCGTCCTGGCGGTCCTGGAAGATGAAGTCGACGACCGCGATTTCGTAGTAGAGGATGATGATCACGAACAAAATCTTCACGCCATTCGAGATGTACGAGTTGAGGCGGCGCAGCTCCGCCGGGTCCTTGTGGCGCTCCACGGCGGCATTGGCGACGCGATTCGCGTTGCCGATGTTGGTGTGTATGTAATCGCCGAGCAAGTTATCGCGGAATTGCTGCCACGTAAAGGGGTCGGTGAAATGGAACGATATCCACACGCGCAGAAAGATCACCGACCCTGTGGTGAGGAACAGCATGACCCACGCTTTCGTGGTAAACGGCCGCCACAGCGCCTCCCAGGCGTTCGCCCATGACACGCGGTCGTCATTGCGTGGCCCAATGATTATCAGTCGGTCCTCGAGCAACGGTACACTCGGTATGGTTCTGCTGGAGAGCCGATACTCCAGACTGAACAATAATCCACCAGCAATGAATTTGTGTTTGGGTCTGCCATCGACCGAAGTGCGATTCACAAACTCAATCATGTCATCGAATGAACAGTCGGTTCCACCCCACACACATTGGGCGTCGCTGAGTGGAGGGAGCGCTTTGACGATTTCGAAAAACGGCCCATAAGTGTCGGTAAACTGATCGCGGTGTTGCGCACACGGAAACGGCTTTTGGTCCATGAGTTTGTTCATTCGCTCATCTATGAAAACAAACTGTGGATACATGTAAGAGGCAATGCGTTAGCGAGGGATTGCGGCAGGCAACGCGGAGGAGAGGAAACGTACCGGAACTTCGGTGCGAAAAAGAAGGCATTCTTTCTTGAGGCAAACGTCGAAGAGATCGGGCCTGGTATTGAACAGAGACACACATCGTTTCTTCTGCGCTGCGCAGAGGGCCACGAGGGTGAGGAGGGCGAGGCGAAAAAGCAGAGGGGCTCGGTTCGTGGGCATGACGATGTTCAACTCATGAGCTGGGACGCGCGATAGAGCGTACAACAAAATGGCGGCTGTGGTCCGGCGCCACAGCGAGTGCAGAGCGCCACAGCAGCGCACGCGTGATAGGCGGAGTGCAAAATCGTCGCCCGAGTAACGTCTGAAGTAGAGGCACCCACGACGCGATGATTGGAAGTTGGAGGTGTGAGCGAGCGGGCCGCGTGCGCGGTGCGAGAGTGGAGGTGCGAATGCGTGAGTGTGTTGGACGAGTGCAGATTGCAGGGATTTGTGAGGGACTGTCAAATGCGAATTTGTAGTGCAGGACAAGCGGCACCGCGCGCACAGCGTGTTTTTTTGATGCCCCACTGGCACACAGTGAACGAGGAGGTCAATACAGGCGCGCTGTGCGTGTTTCGCGTTTCGCTTGGGCACAGTATCGTATGCGCCCGATTTCCTACATACACGTGAGGACACGCTCTGTGGCAGATATTGCCTGCTTGCCCAATCATATTCCCTTTGCATCTATACAACTGCTCGTATACCCTGTTTACCCGCGTCCTCTGCATATCGTACACGTCCCCTTCAATACACTCTTACTTCCATGCGCGTAAGGAGTTGGTCCGATGTGCGGTCAGTACTACTCACCGCTCTTCACCAGTTTTCTACCTTCTTTTTTGTACCACTCAAACGTTTACTGGGATTCCCATATTTTCACGACTTTCCGTTTGTATACTCATTCATCTTCTTTCCATCGATTGAGTTTTGGGAGATGTGTTATTCCATTTTTGTTGATGAGAATCACTTCCAATTGACAGTGAATTGAAGAATGTCAACTAGAAATCATGATTCACACGTATGCATGACAAGTCGAAAGTATGCTTCATTTCCAATAATGTCAGAACGAAAACAAACGGATACAAACCGTGCAAGTCCTGTTATGGATGGACAAACTACCGGTACTGTAGATCGACATTCCAGTTACTTCGCAATTGCGTACAGACTGGGCAATTACGCAATAAGTCAAGTGTTTCAGTACAGTACCAGTACAGTAATGTACCTTTTAGATCTCTCGTACTGTACTTCCACATCTTATGCTACCGATACGGCACTTACGGTTAGTCCTGACTACACTGTGTTTGTTTGTTTGTTCTCTAGAAATGCCTACGACACTGTAATCATCGAGTACTGTAGCTGTACATCGCAGTACTTGGAACATCGATCTTACTGGTACGAAGTAGTGACACTTTCTATCGTTTTGCAGGGTTCAGTACAGTCGCAAAGCTATGAAGTACGCATTCTTTTTGGTTTCAATAGTAATCCAAGTCCCATGTCCATGACCTACGACTGGTACTAGTAGAGAATGTTATGACCTGTGTCTACTGGAATTGCTTATTGTGATTCCATTTCGTATCCCAACTTCCATCCACTTAGTTCGAATCTGTACGATCTAATCGTTTCTTCGTCCACAGTCTACATTTCACGCGCATATATCTTAAGCTACACATATAACTTACATCTTTTACCTTACCTGGCATCTAGTTTCTCCAAACCTGTTCCTGATACCAGGTGATTCCAATTCTTCACTGATTCAAGAGAAAATGTTTGTTGTCAGTATGGAATCAGTAAACAAATGGGCACGTTGTCGAGTCAAGGTCAGGGCTAAAACCAAACAGTTCGTCTATGCATTTGTCCGACAGCTACTTTCTATATTCTCATTACAATACCGCCCGTTTAAACCCGACACCAAAGTATTGTAAAATGAAACCGACAATGCCATGCACTACAACGATAAGCGGCATCGGTATCTTGAATGTGATTGCCATA
>JAAUYH010017410.1_pt1 | contig 14931 bp, 17 predicted proteins | sample 7278061 | NCBI WGS metagenome assembly JAAUYH01 (sample SAMN14350203, study PRJNA611818) | marine sediment metagenome | isolation source: surface marine sediment (0.6m) | place: French Polynesia: Moorea | collected 2018-08
ACAGCGGCGAAGGCGGCGAGGACCCGGCACACTTTGTTCCAGAGCCTAATGGTGACAACCCCTCGGCCAAGATCAAGCAGGTTGCCTCGGGTCGCTTTGGCGTGACGGCGGAGTATCTCAACCAGTGCGAAGAGCTTGAGATCAAGGTGGCGCAGGGCGCCAAGCCCGGCGAGGGCGGGCAGCTGCCCGGCATGAAGGTGACCGAGCTGATCGCCCGCCTTCGGCATTCGACGCCGGGCGTGACGCTGATCTCGCCGCCGCCGCATCACGACATCTACTCGATCGAGGACCTGGCGCAGCTGATCTATGACCTGAAGCAGATCAACCCGCGCGCCAAGGTGACGGTGAAGCTGGTGGCCTCGTCTGGCGTGGGCACCATCGCCGCCGGGGTCGCAAAGGCGAAGGCCGATGTGATCCTGATCTCGGGGCATAATGGCGGGACGGGGGCGTCGCCGGCGACCTCGATCAAATATGCCGGGCTGCCGTGGGAGATGGGCCTGACCGAGGCGCATCAGGTGCTCTCGATGAACAACCTGCGGGACCGGGTGACCCTGCGCACGGACGGGGGGCTGCGCACTGGGCGCGACATCGTCATCGCGGCGATGATGGGGGCCGAGGAATACGGCATCGGCACCGCCGCGCTGATCGCGATGGGCTGCATCATGGTGCGGCAGTGCCAGTCGAACACCTGCCCCGTTGGCGTCTGCACCCAGGACGAACGGCTGCGCGAGAAGTTCACCGGCACCGCCGACAAGGTGGTCAATCTGATCACCTTCTACGCCCAGGAGGTGCGCGAGATCCTGTCGCGGATCGGCGCGCGGTCGCTCGACGAGGTGATCGGCAAGGCGCATCTTCTCAGCCAGGTAAGCCGGGGGTCGGCGCATCTCGACGACCTCGACCTGAACCCGATGCTGATCACGGTCGATGGCGCGGACGATATCGTCTACGACCGAAACCGGCCTCGCAACGCGGTGCCGGACACGGTGGATGCCGAGATCGTCAAGGACGCCGAACGATTCCTTCAGGACGGCGAGAAGATGCAGCTGTCCTACGCCGTTCGGAACACCGACCGGACGATCGGGACGCGGACGTCGAGCCATATCGTCAAGCGTTTCGGGATGCGCAACGCGCTGCAGCCGGACCATCTGTCGGTGAAGCTGCGCGGCTCGGCCGGGCAGTCGTTGGGGGCCTTTGCGGCGCCGGGGCTGAAGCTGGAGGTTTCGGGGGATGCCAACGACTACGTCGGCAAGGGGCTCTCGGGCGGCACCGTGGTAGTGCGCCCGCCGATGGCCTCGCCGCTTGTCGCCTCGGAGAACACGATCATCGGCAACACGGTGCTTTATGGCGCCACCGACGGCTATCTCTTCGCCGCAGGTCGGGCGGGCGAGCGGTTCGCCGTGCGGAATTCCGGCGCCAAGGTGGTGATCGAGGGCTGTGGCTCCAACGGGTGCGAGTACATGACCGGCGGGGTCGCGGTGATCCTGGGCGAGATCGGCGCGAATTTCGGCGCCGGCATGACCGGGGGCATGGCCTATCTCTACGACCCCGATGGCATCGCGCGGGACTACATGAATCTCGAGACGCTGGTGACCTGTCCGGTGACCGTCGATCACTGGGAGCATGAGCTCAAGGGGTTGATCGAGCGCCACCTTGCCGAGACCGGCAGCCGCAAGGCGGAGAGCATCCTGCAGCACTGGGACTTGGAGCGGACGAGGTTTCTGCAGGTCTGCCCCAAGGAGATGCTGTTGCATATCCCGGCGCCGCTGGGAATCGAGGAGAGCGCGATTCCGGCGGAGTGACCGGGGCGGGGACGGGCTGGTACCTTCCCCGCAATCCCGGATCGCATTCCATGGCGGAGTCCGGTCCGGCCCCGGAGCCGCGCGATCAAAGACCCTGGCGGTACCGCCAGGGTCGAGTTCATCAGTTGAGATCCTCTAACCCCTTGCAATCAAAAGATGTAAATGCCGCGTGGAATGTTGTGCGCGGCCGCTTTTCCGTTGCGTCGGCGCCCCATTACGAGGAACGTTTTCCCAAGGTTTGGGGAGACCGATCATGGTGAGATGTGTCGCATATCTGCGCGTTCTGGGGGTCTGTGTGCTTGGCGTCGTCACCGCGATCGCCATGACCGGCACAGATGCCAAGGCGTGCGGATACGAACGGTGTTTCGGCGCGCTGGCGGTGGGACCGAACGGGACCACGGGGCGGTCCTCGGGCCGGCGCACGGCGCCGGAGGCGTTCAAGCGGGCACAACTCGCCTGCGGTGGGGGGTGCGACCGGATCGAAGTCTTCCACAGCGGATGCGCGGCGATGGCGCAGGCGCCGCTGGGCGCGCCGGACTTCGGCTTCGGCTCCGAGAAAGAGGCGGCCGAGGACGAGGCGCTCTTGCACTGCGCGCAGAACGGCGACAAGGGCTGCCGGGTGCGCGCCTGGGTCTGTTCTCGTTAAAGAACCTCGGCGACACCGACGACGTAGTTCTTGCCGTAGGTCTTCGCGCATTTCGGGCAGGTGGTGTAGAAGAACCAGATCTTGCCGGGCAGGTCGCCATTGGCGCGCACCATCTTGTCCATTTCGTCGTACCAGTCACGGGCGTCGCGGTAGGGTCCCTCGAACACCTTGGTGACGTAGTCGCCGGAGATCGTCGTCATTTCTTCGTCGGGCACAGGCTTGGTCACGGCAAAAAGATGCTCGGCGGACCAGGGCGAGGGGTCGCGGCTGAGAACGATGTAATGGTCCGGATCGAAGGCATCGGCCTTCTCGATATGCTCCTGAACGCGGGTAAAGACCTTTCCCATGTTGAGCGGGATGTGCATCGCCGCCATGGTCACGGCGCGCAGCACGGGCATGTCTTTCAGGTGCAACTCGACACCGTCCCAGGAGTCCGGTTTGAACCTTGGGCAACAGCCGGTGGGATTGTCGGACATGTCATAGGCGGGCAACTCGTTGGTTTGCATTCTCTCCTCCTTGGATGACGGCGCAGCTTAGCGGATCGCGGCGGGGCGCGCCTTGTCCGGGATCAAGCCGGCCGCTTGACCGGGTGGGGTGGGCGTGATTTGGCTCATGCCGATGGCGAAACGAACCCAGACACCGAAGCGGCGCCCGGTGGCGGTCGTGCTGCGCTGGCTCGGGCGCGGGGTGCTGGGCTTTGTGGTGTTCGTGCTGGCTTGCGTGGCGCTTTATGCGCTCTTCAACCCACCCACGACGCCCTACATGCTGTCGGAATCGCGGCGTCTGGGCGGTGTCGAGCAGGACTGGGTGGCGATGGAGGACATCGCCCCGGTGATGGCGCGGGCGGCGGTGGCGGCGGAGGACGCGAATTTCTGCCTGCACTGGGGCTTCGACATGGCGGCGATCCGCGCCGCGATCGACAGCGGCGGGCGGCGCGGGGCCTCGACGATCAGCCAGCAGACGGTGAAGAACGTCTATCTCTGGCATGGGCGCAGCTGGGTGCGAAAGGCGCTCGAGGGCTTGATCACGCCGGTGATGGAAGCGGTCTGGAGCAAGCGGCGGGTGCTCGAGGTCTATCTCAACATCGCGGAATTCGACGAGGGGGTGTTCGGGGTCGAGGCCGCGGCGCGGCATTATTTCGGCGTCGCGGCGGCGGATCTCAGCGCCACGCAGGCCGCGCGGCTCGCGGTGGTGCTGCCCAATCCCAAGAGGCGGTCCGCGTCGCAGCCCTCGGCGGAGTTGCGCCGCCGCGCGGCGCAGGTGCGCGACGGCGCTGCGACGATTGCCGCCGATGGCCGGGCCGATTGTTTCCAGAGTTGAATTGCCGCGCGCTTCGCGGCATTGAGAAGTAACGTTCCAAGACCCGGGCCGATTGCCTTATGAACCGCCTCTTTCACGTGCCGCTCTCGCCCTTCTGCCGCAAGGTCCGCCTGTCGCTGGCCGAAAAGAAGATCGAGGTGGAACTGGTCGAGGAGCGGTACTGGGAACAGGACCCCGATTTTCTGCGCCGCAATCCGGCCGGAAAGGTCCCCGTGCTGAAGATGAACGGGCTGACGCTGCCCGAAAGCACGGCGATCTGCGAATATATCGAAGAGGTGCATCCCGAGCCCGCGTTGATGCCTGCAACACCCGAGGGACGGTTCGAGGTGCGGCGGCTGGTCGCCTGGTTCGACGACAAGTTCCACAACGAGGTAACCTCGAAACTGCTTTACGAGCGGGTGAACAAGAAGTTGATGAAGCTCGGCTACCCGGATTCGAAGAACGTCAAGTCGGGCGCGCAGAAGATCAAGTTTCACCTGGACTACATGGGCTGGCTTCTGGATCAGCGGCGCTGGCTCGCGGGGGATGCGATGACGCTGGCGGACTTCGCGGCCGCCGCGCATTTGTCCGCGCTGGATTACATCTCGGACGTGGATTGGAACCGCAACGGGGTGGTCAAGGACTGGTATGCCAAGATCAAGTCGCGGCCGGCGTTTCGCGGGATCCTGGCCGACCAGGTGCCCGGGTTTCCACCGCCAGCGCATTATGCGGATCTGGATTTTTGAGATGATTGGTTCGGATCGGCTGCGCCGATCCGACCGATTGGGGGGCCAGGCCCCCAAACCCCCCGCGATATTTTTGGCCAGATGAAGGAGCCGGGGCTCAAGGAGCGGTTGGTGGCCCGCGCTTTGGAGGAAGGGTTCTCGAAGTGTCGAGTGACCACGCCGTCGGCGGTGCCGGAGGTGGCGGGGCGGCTGCGGGACTTTGTCAAGGCGGGCTATCACGGGCAGATGGCCTGGATGGCGGAGCGGATGGATTGGCGGGGCGATCCGGCTGCGCTCTGGCCCGAGGCGCGGTCGGTGGTGATGCTGGCGGAGGTCTATACGCCCGAGCATGACCCGCTGGATGTGCTGGCGCGGCCGGACCGGGGAGCGATTTCGGTCTATGCGCAGAACCGCGATTACCATGATCTGGTCAAGAAGCGGCTCAAGCGGGTGGGGCGGTGGCTGCTGGAGGAGGCACCGGGCGCATCCATAAAGGTATTCGTGGATACCGCACCGGTGATGGAAAAGCCGCTCGCCCAGGCTGCGGGGCTTGGCTGGCAGGGCAAGCACACCAATCTTTTGGCGCGCGATTTGGGGAACTGGTTTTTCCTGGGGGCGATCTTCACGACGTTGGAGCTGCCGCCGGATGCGCCGGAGGTGGAGAATTGCGGGAGCTGCACTGCCTGCCTCGATATCTGTCCGACGGACGCGTTTCCCGCACCGTTCCAGCTCGATGCGCGGCGATGCATTTCCTATCTTACGATCGAGCACAAGGGCCCGGTGGACGAGGCGCTGCGGCCGGGGATGGGGAACCGGATCTACGGCTGCGACGATTGCCTTGCGGTCTGTCCGTGGAACAAGTTCGCCGTGGCCGCGACCGAGACGCGCTACGCGGCACGAGACGATCTGGCGGCGCCGCAGCTGGCGGAACTGGTCAGGCTCGACGATGCAGGGTTCCGGGCGAAATTCGCAGGGAGCCCGATCAAGCGCATCGGGCGGGACCGGTTCGTGCGCAACGTGGCCTATGCGATCGGGAATTCCGGTGATCCGGGGTTGCGCCCGGCAGTGCAGGCCCTTGCCGGCGATCCCGACCCGGTCGTGGCGGACGCTGCCAGGTGGGCGGTGGCCCGGTTGAATGCGATTTGATCTGGCGCAAGCGAAACGGGTCGATTCCCGTTATACTGGCCACATGATGGGGGAGGACCCTTTGAAGGAGGCATCAGATGGGAAAGAACATCATCGACCACGGTCACGGAGAGGCGGGCCCTGCGCGGGCGCAGTACTACTCGCTGATGGACCGGATCAAGGCCGGTGAGGGCGGGCATCCGAAGATCCGGATGCTGGAGCGGCGCAAGCGCAAGGGGATGAGCGACGCCAGCCGTGTGAAGCAGTTTCTGCGGATCGAGCGCGGCTATCTCGCCTGACGCACTGGCCCTGACGCGCGGGCGCTGATAGCCAGACGGGGTTTGGAGCCCCGACATGTCGCCCCTGCGTGGAATTCTTCTTATCGTTACGGCGGTCTCGCTGTTCGTGGTGATGGGCAGCCTTGTGAAGGCGGCCGATCGCATCCCGGCGGGGCAGGCGGTGTTCTTCCGGGCGTTTTGCGCGCTTCCTGTGATCGTGGCCTGGCTCGCGTGGCGGCGGGAACTGGCCTCGGGGCTGCGGGTCACGCGCTGGCAGAACCACGCAGTGCGGGCGCTCGCGGGCAGCTGCGCGATGGGACTAGGATTTCTGGGGCTGAAACTGATCCCCCTGCCCGAGGCCACGGCGATCCGCTTTGCGACGCCGATCCTGATCCTGGTTTTCGCGGCGTTGATCCTCAAGGAGCGGATCCGGCTGGTCCGGGTCTCTGCGGTCATCGTCGGGCTTGTCGGTGTGACGATCATCATGTGGCCGCGGCTCAGCTTCGACATGGGCGATCTTGCCCTGATCGGGGCGGTGGCGACGCTGGCCTCGGCGGCGCTCGCGGCGTTGTCGCAGATCTTCATCAAGACGATGGCGGGGACCGAACGGACCACGGCCATCGTGTTCTGGTTCTCATCGACGGCGGCGTGTCTGTCACTGCTGACGCTGCCCTTCGGTTGGGTGATGCCAATGGGCGTCGAGTGGGTATTCCTCATCGGCGCGGGGCTGGTGGGAGGCGCGGGACAGATCCTGATCACGTCAAGCTATAGGTACGCCGAGGCCTCGACCCTCGCGCCCTTCATCTATGTCAGCATGATCTGGGCACTGATCATCGGCTATTTCGTCTTCGGAGAGGTGCCGACCGAGCCGATGCTGGCGGGCGCGGCGCTGGTGATCGGGGCGGGCGTGGCGATCGCGCTGCGTGAACGGCAACTGGGCATACAGCGCAATCTGCAGCGCAAGGTGGACAGCCAGGCGAGCTAAACTCATAGGCGAGTTGCCCTTGGGTTAATTCTCGTTAAACTCCCCAAGTGGCTGTAATCGAATCAAAAAAAGAGATGCGGCCGCGAACCGATTTTCGGACCCAGGGAGGACTACCATGAAAAGATTGATGAGCACGGCGGCCGTGTTGGCCTTTGGCGCGATGTTGGCGGGGCCGGGGATGGCCCAGAGCAACATGGAAAAGCTCAGCAATATGCAGAGGACCGACGCGAGTTTCACGTTCATCGATCAGGAGGGTGATCGCGCCGACGCGCTCAGGGACATTCTGCAGCACATCAACGTGCCAGACGGGTTCGAGATCAGTCTTTATGCGGTCGTTCCCGACGCGCGCTCGATGGCGATGGCGCCGCAGGGCACGGTTCTCTTTGCCGGCACGCGCAAGGACAAGGTCTGGTCGATCGTCGACCGGGACCGGAACCGGGTGGCCGACGAGGTGAAGGATTTCGCACCCTCGGTGACCTTCGACATCCCGAACGGGCCTTGCTTCTCGCCCGACGGGTTCCTCTATATCGCAGAGCGGAATCGGATCCTTGTATTCCCGGCGGCCGAGTTCTTCTTCGAGAGCCCGGACATCGCTGTGGGCCAAGTCGTCCCGCAAGGCGAGCTGATCCCGGTCGAAGAGGAGAGCTTCAACCATTCCGCCCGGGTTTGCGACATCGGCCCGGACGGCAAGCTCTATGTCTCGCTCGGCCAGCCGCACAACGTGCAGCCGCTCGACAAGATCGAGCTTTATGACGAGATCGGCATCGGCGGGATCATCCGGATCAACACCGATGGGTCGGGGCGCGAGGTCTATACCCGCGGCGTGCGGAATTCCGTGGGTCAGGATTTCAACCCGGCCACGGGCGAGCTCTGGTGGACCGACAACCAGGTCGACGGCATGGGCGATAATATCCCGCCGGGTGAGCTGAACCGCCAGACCGCCGCTGGCCAGCATTTCGGGTTCCCCTGGACCAACAGCCGGATCGAGATCGTTTCGGAGGCCGATTTCCCGAGGCCGGAGGGGGTGGAGTTCGTCGAGCCCCAGCTGGAACTGACGGCCCATGCCGCCGATCTCGGCATGCGGTTCTATCACGATGACAGCTTCCCCGAGGAGTACCATGGCGGCATCTTCTGGGCGCAGCACGGGTCGTGGAACCGCACCACGCCGGTGGGCGCGCGGGTGATGTTCACCGCGCTCGATCCTGAGACCGGCGACGCCGTGGGCGCGCAGGTCTTCGCCGATGGCTGGCTGGACGATCGCACCGGCGAATACCGCGGCCGCCCGATGGATATCGAGTTCCTGCCGGATGGCTCGATGCTGGTCTCGGACGACTTCGCCGGCGCGATCTGGCGCATCGCCTATGTCGGGATGTCCGACGGGTGAAGCGACTTATGTTGGCTGCTCTCGGCGGGGTGATCCTCGCCGGGGGCGTTTCCGCGGCCGACCTCGAGAATGGGCGCAAGGTGGCCAATATGTGCCGCACCTGCCACGGGCTCGACGGCTACGCCGCGATCCCGATCGCGCCGCATATCGGCGGCGAGCCGCAGGAGTATCTCGAGGCGCAACTGATGGCCTTCAAGACCGGCACGCGCGCGCATGAGATGATGAGCGTGGTGGCGTCCGGGTTGTCGGCCCAGCAGATCGCGGATGTGGCGGCCTGGTATGCGCAATACGAGGTGACGGCGACGCTGCCCGACGGCGTGAGCCCCGACGATGCCCCGGCGGAGTGCGTCGCCTGCCACGGCGCGGATGGGATTTCCGCCTTGCTCGACGCGCCGAATCTCGCGGGAGAGGTCAATATCTACATCGACACGCAACTGAAGGCCTTTCGAGGCGGCAAGCGGGTGCATGAGATCATGACCGAGGTCTCGGCGGACCTGACGGATGAAGAGATCCGCGCCTATGCGGATTGGTACGCGCGGGTCGAATTGCAGATTTCCGAGCCGGAGTAGGCACGCGGTTGTTTTGACCTGCGTCAACGCACCTTCCGGGGTTCCCGGTAGACTGGCTGTCTTCGAATACCCAGGCCCTTTCCGGCCTGGCAGAAAGGGAGGAAGGCATGTCTCAGGTCGTGACACGCTACGATGGTGGCCAGCACTGCACGGGATCCGACGAGGCGAAGGGAAAGTCCGTCGCGATGGACTGTCCCTATACCGGCAAGGGCGAGGAATTGTCGCCCGGCAACTTGCTGGAGGCATCGGTCGCTGGATGCATGTTGATCTCAATGGGCCCGACGGCAGCGCGGGATGGAATCGATCTCAGCGGCGCGTCGATCACCGTCGATGTTGTCGGAACGCCTCCGCCGAAGATCGATTACACCGCGCTCGACATTCACGTCTCCATGCCCGCGGGGCTCACCCCTGTGCAGCGCACCAAGCTGGAGCGCGCGGCAGAGACTTGCCCGATCAAGCACAGCTTCAAGGACGAGATCGCGGTGTCGGTGACCTACCACTACCCGGACTAGGGTCTTGCCCTTGGCGGAGTAACACCGGTTCGGGTGCGCCGGCGCGGTCGACGATGACCCGGAAGTCAGATCCGAATCCGGCGGACGAGGTCAGTGCGGGTGCCATGGCGATCCTCGCAGGTGGCGACGATCGGCGCGTCCGGGTCGGTGGGCGGCGCGGGTGTGGTGTTTGCCGCGCTTAGGCGGGCGAGGTCTTCGATGCTCCGCAGCGGCAAGGCGCGCAGGTCGCGGGCCAGGTCCGGACGGGCCGGGTTCACGGCGATCCCGGCCTCGGTCACCACCACGTCGATATGCCGCCCCGGCGTGGTGATGCAGCGCACCTGCCCGGTGATGCGGGGAAACGGGCCGGCCTTGAGCGGCGCGCAGACGATGGCGAGCCGCGCGCCCTCGGCGGTATCGGCATGGCCGCCGGATCCGCCGATCAGCCGCCCGTCCGAGGTCGTGGTGACGTTGACGTTGAAGCCGGTATCGACCTCTGCCGCACCGAGGATCATCACGTCGAGTTGGTCGGCGATACTGGCGCGCAGCGGGCTCGCGTAGTCGCTGGCCGACATCGCGCGGTGTGCGGTGTCGTCGCGGTAGGACCGCACGGCGGAAAGGTCGAAGGCCTGCACGTCCATCAGCTGCTCGAAGAGCCCCGCGCGCAGCATGCCCACCTGCTGCGCGGTGATGCCTCCGGCGGCGAAATCGCCGCGGACGCCGGTCCCGGCCAAATGCCGGGCCAGTCCGTCGGCGACGGCGAGCGAGGTGGCCCCGGCCCCGGCCTGGAAACGCAGCCCGTCGCGGATCACGCCCGCGGCCTGCATCACCTCGAGCACCAGCCCGGCGATGGTCTTGCCCGCAGCCGAGGGCGCGCGGGCGGTGGTGCCGCTGGCGATCTGGGCGGCGCTTCCGATGCTGTCGATCTGGGCGATCTGGTCCACCTGGGCGGCGGGGATGCAGATGCGAGGGGCGTTGGTGGTGCGGTGGTCGGTGACGGCGAGCACGTGGCGCGCGTGCGCGGCCTCGGGCATGGCATAGCCGAGCGGACCGCAGGCGTTTGGCCCCGTGGCGCCTGAGAGGTTGCCCGCCGTGTCCACGGCGGGGGCGGCGATCACGGCGAGGTCGATGGGCAGGCTGCCCTCTTCGATCGCTCGCGCCCGGCCGCCGTGGGTCTGCAGCCGGATCGGCTCGGTCAGCAGGCCGCCTGAAATGGCATCGGCCAGCGGACCGTTCAGATACGAGGTGGTGGTGCGGGTGACGGTGCCGTCCTCAAGAAACGGGATCAGCGCGGCGTGGACCGGGAAGAGGGAAGACGCGGCCAGGTGCAATTCGCGCAGGCCGAGGTTGCGGCAGGCGGCAAGCGCGGCCGCCATGACCGCGTCGCCGTTGCGCAGATGGTGGTGGCACGAGAGCGTGCCGCCCGAGGCGAGGCCGGAGCGGGCGATCGCATCCGCGAGCATGGCAGTCGCTCGACCCGGGTCACTTGGCGTTTGAGTGGGTTGAGGCATCTTCGTGCATCAATCGGTCATCACTGAGCCGGCAGCCCAAGGAGCGCTCGGAACGCCTTGGCCGCCTTGCCATCAGGGTCAATAGTTTTCGACTCTGAATTGTAGAACGGTTCCCATTCCCAATCTTCGGGGCCAGCGAACGCGACCCTGCTCCAACGGTCCAAGAAATCCTGGAAATCATGACCGAGGACCGCCCCATGAAAGTCGCTGCCGTCATGGCTCAGGTAGATCACGGCGTCGGGCCGGTCGGGATGCACGTCGATCGCGATGAAATCGCCGTTGCTGACTTCATGGAACGCGAGCTTGCCGTGCCAGACCGCGTCGTAGGGATCGTCTGGACTGGGAAAGACCTCTCGTCGCCAACCCTCTGCGTTATGTTGGGTGTTGGCCAAGAGATCCAGCGACCATTCACACTGTCCCCATTCAGTTCTGCAAATCCCCTCCGGCCGGATAAGCGTGCGTGGCAGTTGCCAGGAGAATTCCATGCTGCTTGCATAGGTCAAGACAAATTGGCGGAGCGCGCTTGGCAATAGGAGACCAAGCTGTCTTTCCACGGCTTCGACCCGGACACGCTTTGCCGGGGCTCCGAACGCGGCGGTGTTGGCCTCACCGCCTCGCGCCGTAACTGCCGACGCAATCTTGGTGCAACGGCTCGCGAGGGTTGCGAGCAGGTCTGCGATCATTGCGGGGCCTAGCTGCGCACCAACGCCTCGTACCCCTCGGCAATGTCACGGGTGAGCGCGCCGACTTCGAAGTTGTAGTCGCCGATCTGGCCGACGGGGGTGACCTCGGCGGCGGTGCCGGTGAGCCAGCATTGCTGCATCTCTTCCATCTCGCCGGGGTCCATGTGCCGCTCGTGCACCTTGATCTGGCGGTCTTTCAGCATGCCGATGACGGTCTGGCGGGTGAGGCCGTTGAGGAAGCAGTCGGCCAAAGGCGTGTGCACCTCGCCGTCCTTGACGAAGAAGATGTTCGCCCCCGTCGCCTCGGCGATATAGCCGCGGTAGTCCATGAAGAGCGCGTCGGAGCAGCCCTTGGCCTCGGCGGCGTGTTTCGACGTCGTGCAGATCATGTAGAGACCGGCGGCCTTGGCGTGCACGGGGATGGTCTCGGGGCTTGGGCGCTTCCATTTCGAGATGTCGAGCTTGGCGCCCTTGAACTTGCTGTCGCCATAGTAGGCGCCCCACTCCCAGGCGGCGATCGCAAGGCGGACGGGATTGCGCGCCGAGCTGACGCCCATGTCCTCGCCAGCCCCGCGCCACGCGACGGCGCGGACATAGGCGTCGGTGAGGTTGTTGGCCTTCAGCACTTCGTATTTCGCGGCCTCGATCTCGTCGACAGTGTAGGGGATCGGCATGTCGATCTCACCGCCGGAGAAGTGCAGCCGCTCGGAATGCTTGCGGGAGAGGAAGATCTTGCCGTTATAGCAACGCTCGCCCTCGAAAACCGAACTGGCGTAATGCATCGCATGGCTGAGGATGTGCACATTGGCGTCGCGCCAAGACACCAGCTTGCCATCGATCCAGATGACACCGTCGCGATCGTCATATCCAGCCATGGGTCCGGTCCTTCTGATGTGCCTGCATTCGGCATGTGTTTTTCGAAAGTTGCGCGAGATAGTCCCGATCCGGACATAATCTTGCGCAAAATCTGAGAATTGCTATCAGTTGAGACTTGGAATGTCAACAAGGCTGACATAATGTGACCGCACGTGGACCGGAGTGTGACGATGGCCGAAGGTGGCGGACCCGGGGGTCCGGGGGGCGAGAACCTGCTGTTTCTGACCGATGAGCAGCTTCGCAAGGGCATCGAGGCGATGTTCTTCGCCTATCGCGGTTTCACGGCGGACCCGGACCGGATCCTCGAGGACTACTCTTACGGACGCGCGCATCACCGGGCGATCCATTTCATCAATCGGAGCCCGGGAACGACGGTGAACAACCTGCTGGGCATCCTGGGGGTGACGAAGCAGTCCCTGAACCGGGTGCTCAGGGCGCTGATCGAGGACGGGCTGGTGGAAAGCCGCGTCGGCACGCGGGACAAGCGCGAGCGGCATCTCTATTTGACCGAGGCCGGGGCGGAGCTGGAGCGCGCCCTGAGCGACGCGCAACGGGCGCGGATGCGCGCGGCCTATCGCGTGGCGGGGCCCGAAGCGGTGGCGGGGTTCCGCACCGTGCTCGAGGCGATGATGGACCCCGAGATGCGGCGACGGTTCTCGGCGTTGAAGGAGAGCGGGGCATGAGCGGGCAAGCCGATGCGCATCTTTTGATCGTCGATGATGACGAGCGGATCCGGGGGCTGTTGCAGAAGTTCTTGATCCGGAACGGGTTCTGGGTCACGGCGGCGCGCGACGCGGCCCATGCGCGGCGCGTACTGTCGGGGCTGGAGTTCGATCTGATCGTCCTGGACGTGATGATGCCGGGGGAAGACGGGATATCCTTCACCGCGTCCCTGCGCGAGGAAATCGGGACACCGATCCTCTTGCTCACGGCCAAGGGAGAGACGGACGACCGGATCGCCGGGCTCGAGGCGGGTGCGGATGATTACCTCGCCAAGCCCTTCGAGCCGAAAGAGCTCTTGTTGCGGATCAATGCGATCCTGCGGCGGGTACCGGCGCCCGCGGCCTCCGAGGAGGCGCCGAAATTCCTGACGCTGGGGCCGATCCGCTATGATGTCGAGCGCGGCGACATGTGGCGCGGCGATGAATTGGTGCGGTTGACGGCAACAGAGTCGCAGCTGATGAAGATCTTCTCGTCCTGCCCCGGTGAGCCGGTGAGCCGGGCGAAGCTGGTCGAGGACCTGGGCCGCGACCGGGGCCAGGCGCAGGAGCGTGCGGTGGATGTGCAAATCACCCGGCTGCGGCGCAAGCTGGAGGTGGACCCGAAACAGCCGCGTTACCTGCAGACGGTGCGTGGGGCGGGGTATATGTTGGCGCCGGACTGAGGGTTTGCGCCGCGCTGCGCGCGTCGCCCGGGAGGCGGGGCCTCGCTGCGCTCGCCCCCGCGGGCGTTGTATCCTTGAGATTCGGTCAGGTGTTAAGCGGGGGTGGGGGCTCTGCCCCCTCTTGCCTGCGGCAATTCACCCCCGCGATATTTTTGGCCAGATGAAGAAGGAGCCGTTGGGGTCAGCTGGTCCCAGGATGCGTACTATTGCGAACGTTCGCAGGCGGTGGGGACGGGCGTGTCGTCTTTCCACGCGGTGGCCGGGAGTGGGGCCTGGGTTGTGCGGATGGGTTGTTTAGGTCCGTCACCTAGGCGGAGAATGCCGCGACCGGTGAGCAGGTTGAGGTCGCAGACCCCCCAATTGCCGGGATCGAGCGTGTCGCGCCAGCGGAAGGTGACCCCGGCGATGCGATAGGCCTCCTGCCGGTAGGCGATGGTCAGCGCTAGCTCCCAGCGGTCGCGGCCGATCGCCTCGTTCATCGAAATGACCTGCACCGAGCCGTTTTCGGCCAGCGCCAGTTCCGGTCGCTGCCCGATGCCGCCGACCCAGGCGATATCTTCGGCATAGATCACGCCGTTGCCCCAGCCGGTGTTCTCGATCTGCAGATCCGCGGTGCCATCACCTGTATCGAGCAATGTGAACATCTCGGCCCGGCCATCGCCGTTCAGATCGGACCGCACCGGGACCGCGAGGGGCTCAGCGACAGCGGGCGCGGCGAGCAGCAGGAGGGCGAGAATGCGGCTTGTCATGGGGCGGGCAATCCGGTTCCTTGGGAGCATGACCACAGCCATGTTCTCACATTTCTCGAGCCTGAACCATGTCACGCCGCCGGGGCATCCGGAGCGGGTCGAGCGCTATGAGGCGATCCTGAAGGCGCTGGCGGATGCGCGATTTGACTCGCTCGACCTGCGCGAGGCGCCGATTGCCGATCCAGGGGATATTCTGCGCTGTCACCCGCAGGCTTATGTCGATTCCATCGAGGTGGCGATCCCTGATCATGGGTTCGTCTCGCTCGACCCGGACACTCATGTCTCGCCCGGCTCGCTGGAGGCCGCCCGGCGCGGTGTCGGCGGCTGCTGTGCCGCCGTTGATGCGGTGCTGGCGGGCGAGACATGAGTGTCCGGGTCGAGCGAGACGAACCCATGATCAGGGATCGCCACCTCGATGGAATCGACA
>JAAUYH010148274.1_pt1 | contig 14929 bp, 13 predicted proteins | sample 7278061 | NCBI WGS metagenome assembly JAAUYH01 (sample SAMN14350203, study PRJNA611818) | marine sediment metagenome | isolation source: surface marine sediment (0.6m) | place: French Polynesia: Moorea | collected 2018-08
CGTCAGAACCCGCAGCTTTCGCCCGGTCGCCAACTGGTCATGGACAAAGTCCATTGCCCAAACCTCGTTCGCAGCACCGGCTTCCTCTCGGTCTTCGCGCAACTTGGCCTTCACGCGGCGTTTCGGCTTCTTATTCCGCAGTTGAAGGCCCAACTCCTTGTAAATACGGTGAACCTTCTTGTGATTGATCTCCCAGCCCTCGCGGAGCAACTGCACGTGCACGCGTCGGTATCCATACCGCACGCGCGTCTCGCAAATCTCCTTCATGCGGGTTTCGAGCGTGACCTGTTCGGGCCGCCGCGAACGGTTCTGGCAGGTCGATCGGTTTACGAGCAGGACCGTGCAAGCCCGTCGCTCGGAGACACCCCAATCTACCTGAACCGTCGCAACCAACTCCCGCTTCCGAGCAGGTCTCAAAGCTTTCGGCGCACGACGTCCTGCAACATCTCCTTGTCCAGGCTAAACTCGGCAACCAGCTTCTTGAGCCGCGCATTCTCGTCCTCCAAGGCTTTCAGCCGCCGCATCTCCGGCGGCGTCATCCCGGCATACTTCTTCCGCCAGCTGTAGAACGTCGCTTGGCTAATCCCGGCCCGTTACAACAGTTTGGCGATGGACGAACGGTGCGCCGCCAACTCCTCTGTCTCGACCATTGCGTCACGCAGCGATCGAGCGTGATATCGGTGTCTTGTACGATCAGTTTCTCTAAGAACGCCCAGCACGGCACCAACTTACCCTGGCTTCGAGGAAGGCGATGCGAAGCAGGGTTCGCATGCCCCCTCGTTCCCACCAGCCGTGCTCAAAGTGCTCCCGTTACTGGCGACAGCTGTAACGTCAACGCCGGCGCGCGCCCGCTCAACCCTTCCTCAATGCACTTCTGAAAACGCGCCCGAAGCGCCGATGGCAAAGTTGCTTACTTGGTCCATCATCCCAAAAGAATGAACCACACCAAAAAACCCTTGGGAATCCCTTCCGGTTTGGGTTTTTCGTCGGAAAGCTCTAGCGCACACAGACCGACCACAGCGAGCGGAGGTTTTCCAAGCATTTCCGATGAGAAGCCTTGAGTGACCGCTTCTACGAAGTTTGCCCTATTGCAGAGAACGGCACGCTGCGGGCACTCGGTTCTAATCCGGTCTCTGCGCCGCGTGATCAAACGGCCGCAAGGAGCGCTAGTGAGATGCAGGGAACGAGTTCAGTGAGTGCCGGACTGGAATCGAGGCAAATTGCCAGCTTTGAACAACCGTTCTTAAGAAGTTCGCTGCGGCGCCGAGCTTGGTTGGCCGCGTCGGCCAGGTAGGCCTTGGTCTTTTTCGCTTAGAACCGCTGCAGTCCCATTCGGCCGCTTGGTCCCGCATCCTCCCAGTCCGGCTTCTGCGCAGCGGATCGCCGCAACGGAAACGGCGGCAGACTATTTCTGCCAATGACCGGTTCGGAGAGATTCGTTGCGCTGGCGAATTCTCGGCGCTGCAGGCGCAGAGGCCGGTGGCGACTTTCAGCGATCGCACTCGCTGCAACTGCACGAATCTCCTTGGTCCGCTGTCCGGCTATTCGCGGCATTCTGCACTAAGGTCCGCAAAGCGGGACCTTGCTGTCATTCGGTCTCCTGGTGCGAATGGCTGGTAACTGCCGTTCGCGGGCATCGCCTGCAGCGGCTCCCGATCCTCCGCTGCAGACACCCGTAGAAACAGGTACAAGCAGATTTGCGGTATTTTGTTTCTGAATTCTCCGACCAAAAGGGGCCTGCGAAACGAAACCCTCAAGTCGCGTTTTGGCGCATGCGTTGTTACAAGACACTGTCGGAGGATCTTTAAGCGTGCTGGCATACCTGATTATCGCCGCATTCCTGGTCGTCTATTGCATGGTTGCCAACCGGCTGGCGGCGACTGTGGTCACGGCGCCGATGGTGTTTCTTGGCTTCGGGGCGTTGGTGGCGCAAGGGGATATGCTGCCCGAGGCGGGGACTGAGGCGACGCTCCATATTGTGGCCGAGATCGCTTTGATCATCCTTCTGTTTCTCGACGCCGCACAGATCGACCAAGCGGCCCTCTTGAAGCGCAACGTCTGGCCGGCCCGGATGTTGGCAATCGGGCTGCCTCTGGCGTTCCTCTTCGGCATCATTCCGGGGTTGATTTTCCTGCCCGGGTGGCCTCTGGCGGCCATCGCGCTGGTCGCGGCGATCCTGATGCCAACTGATGCCGCCCTCGGTCAGCCGGTGGTCGGCAACCGCGACATCCCCGAACGCCCGCGTCGCGCGCTCACCGTCGAAAGCGGCCTGAACGACGGCCTCGCCCTGCCAATGGTGCTGCTCATGGGGTTCTTTGCGGCGCCGGCGGCGATGGCGCCCGCCGAGGGCTGGTTGGTCTTCGGGCTGAAACAGATCCTTCTGGGGCCGCTGGTGGGCGTGCCGTTGGGCGTTGCGAGCGGGTACATCCTGCTCTGGGCAAAACGCACGCAATCGACGGCGGATATCTATGAGGGGATCGGTGCGCTGGCCTTGGCGGCGTCGGCCTATCTCGCGGCGACACATGTTGGCGGCAACGGGTTCATCGCGGCCTTTTCGGCGGGGCTCGGTTTCGGCGCGATCGTGCGCGGCAAATGCGACTTCGTCTTCGAATTCACCGAGGGCGAGGGACAGCTCTTGTCCTGGGCGGCGTTTCTGCTGCTCGGCGCGGTATTGGTGCCCGAGGCGGCCACACACCTGACCTGGCAGACTGCCGCTCTGATCCTTGCGAGCCTTTTTCTCGCCCGCCCGCTGGCAATCTGGATTTCACTGATCGGCACCGACGCGTCCCCCTCAACCCGGCTCTTTTTCGGCTGGTTCGGGCCGCGCGGCCTCGCCACTGCGCTCTTCGCGCTTTTGGTGGCCGAGCAACTCGACCATGGACTTGGTGAAGAAGTGCTGCATCTTGCAGTGAACACGGTGTGGATCAGCGCGGTTCTGCATGGCCTGACCGCCGCCCCTGGGGCCAAATGGTATGCACGCCGTCTCCAGCGCGCTGGCAAGGGCGCCGAACATATGCCGGTGGAGGCCTCCACGGAGGACCACCGAAAATGGATAACGTGAAGACGAGGAACACGCATGAAGAAGGTAGCCGTCGCCACTTACACCAACCTTCCCGACCGTGACCCGCAATACGCGCTGGTGGCCGAGGTCGATCTGGTCGTCGTGCGGTTCGATGAGGACGTGTCGGTGTTCTACGGCCGCTGCCTGCATCGTGGCGCGTTGATGTCGGACGGGTTCGTCCGCGGGCGCAACCTCATTTGCGGCGTGCATGACTGGGATTACCGGCTCGACACAGGCGTGTCGGAATACGCCAATGACGAGAAGCTGCCGAAGTTCACCTCGTGGATCGAGGGCGGCGAGGTGCTGGTCGACGAGGACGAGATCGCCGCCTGGGGCCAGGCCAACCCGCAGCCCTTCAACCGCGACGCCTATCTGGGCCTTTACGCCGATACGTCGCACGGCACCGCCGAGGAGCCTCTGAACGGGTTGATCCAGGGCTACGCGCGCGACGGGCTGACGAAGGTCGGTCACCATGGGGTGGTGGCCTCGATGGGGGTGCCGCGGGATGAGTTGCCGCTTTGGGACGACATCCAGATCCTGACGGCGCAGTTGCACAGGGCGCCGCTTTTGGATGACGACCCGGTCGGCACCGATGTGGTGATCGGGCCCAATGCGCAGAAGCCGCTGCGGCTCAAAATCCCGCTTTTCGTCTCGGACATGTCCTTCGGCGCCTTGTCGGAGCCCGCGAAGGTCGCGCTGGCGCGCGGGGCGGAACTCGCGGGCACCGGGATCTGTTCTGGCGAGGGCGGCATGCTGCCCGAGGAGCAGGAGGCCAACAGCCGCTATTTCTACGAGCTTGCCTCGGCCCGGTTCGGCTTCGCCTGGGACAAGCTTTCCGGCGTGCAGGCGTTCCATTTCAAGGGTGGTCAGGGGGCCAAGACCGGCACCGGCGGGCACCTGCCGGGCGCCAAGAACAAGGGCAAGATCGCCGAAGTGCGCGGGATTGCCGAGGGCGAGGACGCGATCTCGCCACCTCGCTTTCCGGACTGGACGAAACCCAGCCAGATCAAGGACTTCGCCGACGAGGTACGGGACCGGACGGGCGGCATACCGATCGGCTACAAGCTGAGCGCGCAGCATATCGAGAAAGACATCGATGCCGCGCTCGAGGTGGGCGTCGATTACATCATCCTCGATGGCCGCGGCGGCGGCACCGGGGCGGCGCCGATCCTCTTTCGCGACAATATCAGCGTGCCGACGATCCCGGCGCTGGCCCGCGCCCGGCGGCACCTCGACAAGACCAACCCGGACGTCACGCTGGTGATCACCGGCGGGCTGCGCAAGCCGGCCGATTTCATCAAGGCGATGGCGATGGGCGCGGATGCCATCGCGGTCTCCAACGCCGCGATGCAGGCCATCGGCTGCATCGCCATGCGCGCCTGTCACACCAACAACTGCCCCGTCGGCATCGCCACGCAGAAGCCGCATCTCGTCAGCCGCCTGGTGATCGAGAAATCCGCGCGGCAGCTGGCGAATTTCTTCGAGGCCACCACCGAACTGATGCAGGTCATGGCCCGCGCCTGTGGCCATGACCATCTGTCGGGCTTCAACCAAGACGACCTGACGACCTGGAAGAAGGACATGGCGGACCTGACCGGCGTCGCCTACGGGGGCGTCGCATGACCGCAGCCGCCACCATCCTGATGCTGGCCAAGCTTTGGCTCTGGGTGGGCGCGCTGGTCGCCGCGGCGTTTCTGATCGTCGGTCTCGGACGCATCGATGAGGACGCCCGCGACACCTTTGTCTTCCGCGTCCTTCTGGTGCCCGGCATCTTGCTGATCTGGCCGCTGGTGCTGTGGCGCTGGGTCCGGCTGGAACGCGGCGAACCCTTCATGGGCCGCTACCGCCCGCCCCGCGCGCATGGGCTGGCGGCCGTTGTGATGGCGGCGGCCGTCGTCGCGGCCCTGAGCCTCTCCTACGCCGCCCGCCAGGACTGGCCCGTGGACATCGCGCCCGAGCGGATCTCGGAGGCACGGCCATGAGCGTCAAATACGTCCCCGTCCAATGGAACCGGTTCAAATGGTCCTACGACGCGGCGCTTCTGATCGGTGTCGGGCTCTTCCTGTGGCTCTACCTGAGCCTCGACAACGCCGCCCTCGGTCATGACCGCCCGGTCTCGCCCGCGATCAAGAACGCGCGGGCCTTCGGCGCCTGCGCCTACGTGATGCTGACGATCATTCTGGCGATCGGGCCGCTGGCCCGACTGGATACGCGGTTCTTGCCACTGCTCTACAACCGCCGCCATTTCGGCGTGCTCACGGCGGCGGTGGCGACGACCCATGCCTGGTTCGTGCTGGGATGGTATTTCGCCTTTTCACCGGTCGACCGGTTCGAGACGGTGCTCTTCGCCAACACCAGCTACCTCAACGGCGTCGCGGGGTTTCCCTTCGAGGCCTTTGGGATCTTCGCGCTACTGGTGCTCTTGATCCTGGCGGCGACGAGCCATGATTTCTGGCTGAAATTCCTCACACCGCCGGTCTGGAAGGGGCTGCATTTCCTGATCTATCCGGCCTATGCCGCCGTGGTCGGGCATGTGGCGTTCGGCGCGCTTCTGGACCGGCAGTCCTCGGTTTTCACCTGGATCGTCTATCTCGGCGCGGGGTTCGTGGTGGTGCTGCACCTCGTGGCCGCGATGAAATCGCGCCGCGAGGCTGCGGAGGCCGTCGCGGGCTGGGTCGACGCGGGCAATCCTGTGACCATTCCGGAGGGCCGCGCGCGCATCATCGCGCTTCCCTCGGGCGACAAGGTGGCGATCTTCCGGCATGAGGGCGCGCTGAGTGCGATCGGCAATGCCTGCGCGCACCAGAACGGCCCGCTAGGCGAGGGACGGATCCTCGATTGCCTCGTGACCTGCCCATGGCACGGGTTTCAATACGATGTGCGCACGGGCCGATCGCCCGCGCCCTTCACCGAGAAGATCCCGACCTACGGCTTGCGGATCGAGGGTGGCGTTTTGCAGGTGAACCCCGCGCCCAACCCGCCCGGCACGGAAACCGACCCCGTTCCCGTGCCCCAGACACCGGAAGCTGCGTGATGCGCGATCATCCCTTCTTTGTCGGCTACCTCGGGCTGCCGGGGCCGCTGCGGGCCTTCGTTCTGGCGATCACGCTTGTCCTGATCGCCGGGGCAGCGGCGCTGGCCTTCAGCATAGCGCGGACACAGGACGACCCCGGGCAAGGCGCGCTGCGTTTCGACTATGGCCGTCAGACAGTCACTGGCATCGTGGAACTCACCCCGACGCCGATCCTGCACGTTACCGAGGGCAATGAGCGGATCGTGGCGGGTCAAACGCTGATGCTCTCGGGTCAGGGTAAGAACGGCGCGCTGCCCCGCGCCCGCGATCTCGAAGGCAAGATGGCGGTCGCGAGCGGGCTTCTGCTGGAACGCGGTGACCTCGACATGCTGCAACTGCGCGGCGGCCGGAACGGGCTGCGCGCCGCCGAGGACGCCGAACCGATGGACCTGCCAGACCCCGAACCGCTCGGCCGCTGGCGGCTGGCCGGAGAGATCTGCGACGGCAAATGTGCGGCAGGCGCGATGCGCCCCGGGCGCGGCCTCGGCCACAAAGCCTGCGCCAATCTCTGCATCGCCAACGGGCTGCCGCCGGTCTTCATCTCGACCCAACCGGTCGAGGGCGCCGATTTCATGCTAATCGCCGGAGAGGCCGAGGCGCCAATGCCGGAAGAGCTCTACGACTGGCTCGCGGAATACGTGATCCTAGAGGGAGACCTTGCGCGCCACGGGGATCTTCTGGTGCTGACCGTCGATGTCTCCACCCTGGAGCGTGCACCATGACCCGCCGGATCGTCGGACTGGCGCTGGCCCTGCTGTTATGCGTGGTCCTCTTCTACATCAGCCGGTTCTGGGATTTCCGCCTCTGGACGGGCAAGCTTCTCGGCATCGAGGGGCTGCGCCCGCAAGGCGGGCTTCTCGCCCTCTGGCTGCGCGGCACGCCGCTGGCACCCTATGAATTGTTGGTCTGGGTGGTCGGCGGTTTTCTGGTGCTGAGCCTCGCCGAGCGCCTTTTCACCTGGGCCTGGCCCGTCCCCGAGCACAAGGATGACGTGCAATGAATAAGGAAACCCTCGATTGGATCAGCGTCGGCCCCGCGGATTTGCCCGAGGGGCGGGTCAAGACGGTTTCGGCGCGCAATGTCTACATTTGTCTCTCGCATTTCGACGGGCAATGGGCCGCGATGGACAACCATTGCCCGCACCAGGGCGGCCCCCTGGGCGAGGGCACCATCGAGCGCGGGCTCGATGACAAATGCTGGATCCGCTGCCCCTGGCACGGCTGGGATTTCGACCCGCTGACCGGCGCGCCCCCGGGCGGGCATGAGGATACCGGGCAAAAGGTCTACCCGGTGGACGTGCGCGACGGCGAGGTTTTCATCGGGCTGGAACCGGAACCGCCGCATGAGCGCACCATCAGCGATGCCATGGCCGAGACCTTCGTCAACTGGGGCGTCAAGCGCGTCTTCGGGATGGTGGGACATTCCAACCTTGGGCTGGCGGATGCGATCCGCCGTCGCACGGTGGACGGCGAGATGTCCTATATCGGCATCCGGCACGAGGGCGCGGCCGCCTTCGCAGCCTCGGCCTATGGCAAGCTGACCGGCAAACCCGCTGCCTGCCTGACCATCGCGGGCCCCGGTGCCACCAACCTGCTGACCGGCATGTGGGACGCCAAGGTCGACCGCGCCCCGGTGCTGGCGCTCACCGGGCAGGTGCAGACCCAGGTCTTCGGCCCCGGCGCGTTCCAGGACATCGACCTTGCGTCGGCCTTCCAGGCGGTGTCGAAATTCTCGCAACCCGTGCTCTCGACCTCGCGCCACACGGAACTGGCCTCGCTTGCGATCAAGACCGCGCTGATCGAGCGCGACGTGGCCCACCTGATCTTCCCCGACGACGTGCAGACCCAGCCGAGCAACGCCCCCGCCGCGGGACCGACGGGCCGGCTCAGCGCGCCGGTGGTCAAACCCGCCGACGATGACCTCGATGAGGCCGTGGTCATGATCGCCAAGGCCAAGCGCCCGATGTTCATCATCGGCCACGGCGCGTGGGAGGCTCGGGATGCCATCGTCGCGCTGGCCGAAACCCTCGGCGCGCCGGTGGTGACGACCTTCAAGGGCAAGGGCCTGATCCCCGACAGCCACCCCAACGCAGGCGGCGTTCTGGGGCGGTCCGGTACGCCGATCGCCAGCTGGTTCATGAACGAAGCCGATCTGATCATTGCGCTCGGCAGTTCGTTTTCGAACCATACCGGCATCACGCCCTCGAAACCCATCATCCAGGTGGATTTCGAGCGGATGCAGCTTGGCAAATTCCACCCCGTGACCCTGCCGATCTGGGGCGAGATCGGCGCCTTCTGCGCGGCCGTCGCTCCGAAAGTCACCCGCGGCGACGGTCCCGACCAGATCGCCGAGCTTGCCGACCGTTGGACGATGTGGCGCGCCGAGAAGGCCGGACGGCTGGCCGAGGAAGGCGCGCGCGGCGTGGCCTCGGTGGCGGTCTTTGAAGCACTTGCGCGGGTGGCCCCAGAAGACGCGTTGATTGCCGTCGACGTGGGCAACAACACCTATTCCTTCGGGCGCTACTTCGAAACCAAGGGCCAGCGGGTGATGATGTCGGGTTATCTCGGCTCGATCGGCTTCGCGCTGCCCGCCGCCATGGGCGCCTGGGCCGCGACGCAGGATTTCGACGATCTGAAAGGCCGCAAGGTGATCTCGATCTCCGGCGACGGTGGTTTCGGTCAATACGCTATGGAGCTGACCACGCTGGTCAAATACGGCATGGACGTCACCCATGTCCTCTTGCACAACGACGAGCTCGGCAAGATCTCCAAAGAGCAGCGCTCGGGCGAATGGCCGGTCTGGGAGACCTCGCTGGTCAATCCCTCCTTTGCCGCCTTCGCGCGGCTCTGCGGCGCGCATGGGGCCAAGGTGACGAATGGCGAAGAGGTTGAGGCCGCCCTCGCCGAAGCGCTGTCGGTCAACGGCCCCGCGCTGGTCGAGATCATGACCGACGCAGAACTGGTATAAGAGGAACCATGGACAAGTCACATTCCGGCGTACCCGCGACGCTTGCTCCGGCGCGGAACATGGCCCATGCAGCCGCTCAACCTCTATACCGTGCGGCGGCTAAGAACGTAACGCTCATGCCGGGGGACGAGCACTTTAATCTCGGTTGGAACGCGGCGGTGCGCACCTTCGAGACCGTGTAGACCGCACAAATTACCGGTTCGGCGAAGCTGCGGTGCATCGGCGGGTTGGCCGAGAGATGGTCACATTGGGCCGTCTCTTTTGCCGGCGAAGTCGGCAAACTGCGCATTTCTGACCTTCGCGCGTTGCGAACGGACCGCCCTCTGGGCTCTGAGCCGTCATCTGAGTCCTATGGTCGGAATACCTGGCCTGCAACGTCCGCTTCGGGGAATCCTTGCCGCAGTGCCGCGATACAACCCGTGTTCAGTCTAACTCGACTAGGTCGATGGCGCTGCATCAGCATCAGGCGGCTCCGTCCCTCGTTCCGGACATTGATGCAAGTCGCGGCCAAGGTCCGGATTGGAGCCAAAGCAGACAGTGGCCCAGACGGGCCGATCAATGCCCCTGCTTCGGGATTGGGTAACCTCAGGCAAAGCGGAGGATTCGCATGTTCTGAAACTTGCAGACGCAGCAAATCGTTGCTCTGATAGTCGAGTTGCGAACTGAACTTGAAACGAGGACGCAGAAATGGACTTGGACCTGACTGGGTGCCGCGTCATCGTGACTGCCGGAGCCGCTGGGATCGGGCTGGAAGTTGCACGAGCCTTTGTAGAGGAAGGCGCGAAGGTTTGGGTGTGCGATGTTGACCGCGAAGCGATTACCACCCTGGCCAGTTCGGATGAGTGCATTGCAGCAAAAGAGTGTGACGTAACCGACAGAAAAGGGGTACGGGACTTCTTTTTCAGCGCGGTAGAGGACATGGGTGGCTTGGACTGCCTGGTCAACAACGCGGGGGTCGCAGGCGTAACAGCGAGGATCGAAGATACCGCCCCGGAAGACTGGGACCGTTGCCTCGAGGTTTGCCTGACGGGAAGTTACAATTTCGCCCATCTGGCCGCGCCTCTGCTGCGCGAGAGCAACAACAGTTCGATGATCAACGTCTCTTCGGCCGCCGGAAAGCACGGGTTTGCGCTCAGGTCTGCCTATTCGGCGGCAAAATGGGGTGTGATCGGTTTCACAAAATCTTTGGCAATTGAGCTTGGTGGCGACGGTGTCCGCGTGAATGCAATACTGCCGGGGATTGTTGCGGGTGACCGGCAGCGCAGGGTGCTTGAGGCGAAGGCCCAGCGTCTTGGCAAGACCTTTGCCGAGATCGAGGCGGAGGCTTTTTCTTACACCTCCATACACGAGTACGTGACGGCCCGGCAGTTGGCAGACCAAGTGCTGTTTCTTGCCAGCCCGCGTGGACGCACGATTTCAGGTCAAGCGATTTCAATCGATGGTGACACCAAGATGCTGGCCTGAGATCCAAGTGTTCCTCACCAATCGCTATCGGGAGCGTTGGAATCGCTCTCCAAGTTCGGCGCCAGGAGCCAGAAGCCAGAGATTGGCGCCTGACCACGAAACGACGTAAGCGCGTAGAAGTACAGATCCCGCCAGATGAGCGTTCCAAACCCGGAGCGGAATCGAAACTCGTAGCGAAATAGCCGATCGGCCATGAGTTGATGTGAGATCGCTCTAGGCGCACGATAGCATGATGGTCCGAAAGCATCCAAGAAGGCGGGTATCCCGATTTCGGCGACCGATCCATGGCGTCGGCTGGGCTACAGGTGCAGAGTACAAGCGCCCGCATAAGCGCGAGTTTTGTCCCCCATATGTCCCCCAAGGAACATGAGGGAAGGCATAGGGCTGTTGAATTTTCCAGTAAATCTCTGATTTCATTGGCGACCCCTCCAGGACTCGAACCCGGAACCTGCTGATTAGAAGTCAGCTGCTCTATCCAGTTGAGCTAAGGGGCCGCTGCCCGTGGTCATAGGGCGTCACCGGCCCGAATTCAAAGCCTAATCACCTGTCATGCGGGAAGAGATCGGCGTCGAACTGGCCCGACATCGTCAGGACCTACTCCGCCAAGCCGGCTGCATCCGGATACCCGGGCACCGGCGCGGGCGATGTCGCCGCCTCGTAAAGCCGCTGCGCAAAACCCGTCCCGTTCAGCCACGCGGCCACCTCGGCGCGCACCGCATCGCTGACCCGCGCCATCGCGTACCAGTCCGGGGCGACGCGGTCATCCCGCCGGATCAGCTCGCAGGTCATCGCCTGAAGGAACGCCGCCAGCGCCGCCGGTCCTGCCTCGGGATCGTCGAAGAGCGCATCCACATGCCCGGTCACCAGGGGCACCGGCCAGCCGCCGCAGATCAATACCTCGATCAGCCAGAACAGGGGGTACGTCGTCCCCGTGCCAAGCAATCGGTCCGTGCTGTCGGCCGGTCCCTGCCGCTCCCGCTCCGCCGCCGCGCGTAGCGCCCAGCCCGCCCAACCGTCCAGGAGCTTGCGCTGTTCAGGGCTGTAGAGGTCCGGATGCGCGCCCAACCCCTCGCCGAACCGCTGCAGGTCCACACCGACCTGGTTGCCGTCGACCGCGACGTCCTCGGAGATCAGCTCCAGATACCGCGGCAGCAGCGCGCGCAGATCTTCCGGGTTCGACGGCACCCCGTGGGCAGAGTTCGAATACTCGCGCACCAACTTGGCGCTGAGGTCCCGCACCGGCGTCGCAATGATCTCGCGACGGGTGGCCTCCGTCATGCAGACGGGGCACTGGCACACCGCCAGACCCGGCGGCACCCTCTCCGCGCCGAACGCACGATAAACGGCCTCGACCGCGTCCCGCAGGCCGGCCTCTGTGCCCGGTGTCAGTGGGTCCACGCCCCGCGCCGATCGGTGGCGAAATTCTCGCCATAGCCACGCGCGCGGATGTTGGGCTTGCGCTGTTTCGGCTCGAAGACCAGGGCGTCGATCCCGTGTTCCTCGGCGTACTCCAACGCCGCCTCTTTCGTCGCGAACCGCAGCTTCACCTGCGCCTGGGTGTCCGACGAGCTCGTCCAGCCCATCAGCGGGTCGACCTTGCGCGCGCTGCCGGGCGCGAATTCCAGCACCCAGTCATGGGTCTTGGCGGTGCCCGACGACATCGCGGTGCGGGCGGGTTTGTAGATGCGCGCGCTCATGGGCGTCCTCCAGATCTCGCGGCCCATATGCCAGCAGAACCCACGCCCAGGCAAGCGGACAATTCATCACGGGACGCGGCTCTGAGGGGAGGGGTGCAAGCGACTGCCGGACGATGCGAGGGAGCGAGGGGTGGGTGGGTGTTCGCACCGTCCGGCAGCCTGTTCTGCTGCTTGCCCATACACGCTATGCGCGAATCGAACAGGATGCAAGCGAAAAGACGTGACGTAAACTCGCGCTATAAGTGTCATGCGCCTTCCTGGCCAGAATCCCCCAAAAAACAAGGGCTTTCCGGCCCAAAATCACCCATTTGGACCTGCGCGCGTTTCCGCCTCTCAACGTATCCGGGGGCCTCGGCCGCCGTCCCGCCCCACGTTGCAGCGCAGGGCATGCGGCACCTCGTATGGCGCTCCGAACACGCCTTAGGACGTCAACCGGGCAAGATACAGCCCTAAATTGAACAAATTCAAGCACTAACGCCGCGCCTATGGGTAACGACCGGCATATGCATGTGGTGATCGGTGGCGGGTCCGGCTTTATCGGCTCCGCCCTCACCGAGGCGCTGCGCGCGCGCGGCGACACCGTCACGCTGATCTCGCGCACGCCCGGTCCGGACCGCATCACCTGGGACGACCTTGCGGAAAACGGCCTCCCGCCCTGCGACGCGGTCGTGAACCTCGCCGGACAGCACATCCTGCAACCCGGCCGCCGCTGGACCAAGGCCTATCGCGACGAGGTCATCGCCTCGCGCCTGCATACCACGCGCACGCTCGTCGACGCGATCAACGCGGCCGCGCAGCCACCCGAGGTCTTCATCTCCACCGCCGGGAAGTGTTTCTACGGCACCCGCGCCGGCACCGCCGACTATCCCGAGCTTGACGAGGACAGCGCGCCCATGGGCGTCGACTTCCCGGCCGAGCTGGTCGGGCAATGGGAAAGCGCCGCCGACCACCTCGACGACACCCGCACGCGCCATGTCCGGGTTCGGATCGGCGTCGTGCTCGGCGCGGTGCGACGGCAAAGCCTGCTGGGGCGGCTCTGGCGCATCGGCCGCAGCCGCGGCTTTCTGCCCCTGATCCGCTTGCCGTTCTGCCTCGGCATCGGCGCGCAGCTCGGCTCCGGGCGCCAGCCCTTCCCCTGGATCCACATCGACGACATGACCGGCATCCTCGTGCGGCTGATCGACGACCACGCCGCCCATGGCCGGTTCAACGCCGTCGCCCCGGGCATCGTCGACAACGCCACCTTCACCCAGGCCTTCGCCCGCCGCCTGCATCGCCCCATCGTCTGGTCGGTCCCACCCTGGTTGATCAACGCCCTTGTAGGGCGCGAACGCGCCTCGATCCTGCTCGAAGGCCAGAACGTCAAACCACGCCGCACGCTGGAGCTTGGCTACCGCTTCACCTACCCCGACATCGACAGCGCTATGGACGACTTGGTCGAGATCACCATTTGACCCGGCCTTGGGGTTGAAGAAGAACAAAAAGCGATCAAATTAGGGCGACCGGAAGGAATCGCCCCCATGCACACGCCCCAAACCGAAGACCTGCCCGTCCTGCATGCCGCAGCCCCCGACGTCCGTTCCCGCGACAAGCTCGAGGGCGGGATCCGGTTCGTCATGCATTCCGAATTCCAGCCCGCCGGCGACCAGCCCACGGCGATCGCCGAGCTCTCCCAGGGCGTCAATGACGGCGAGCGCGAGCAGGTCCTCTTGGGCGCCACCGGCACCGGCAAGACCTACACCATGGCCAAGGTGATCGAGGAAACCCAGCGCCCGGCCATCATCCTCGCCCCCAACAAGACCCTGGCGGCTCAACTTTATGGCGAGTTCAAGGGCTTCTTCCCCGAAAACGCCGTGGAGTATTTCGTCAGCTATTACGACTACTACCAGCCCGAGGCCTACGTGCCGCGCAGCGACACCTATATCGAGAAGGAAAGCCAGATCAACGAACAGATCGACCGGATGCGCCACTCGGCCACCCGCGCGCTTCTGGAACGCGACGACGTGATCATCGTCGCCTCGGTCTCCTGCATCTACGGCATCGGCTCGGTCGAAACCTACGGCGCGATGACCCAGGACCTACATGTCGGCAAGATGTACGACCAGCGCCAGGTGATGGCCGACCTCGTCGCGCAGCAATACCGCCGCAACGACCAGGCCTTCCAGCGCGGCTCCTTCCGCGTCCGGGGCGACAGCCTCGAAATCTTCCCCGCCCACCTCGAAGACCGCGCCTGGAAACTGTCGTTTTTCGGCGAAGAGCTGGAAAGCATCACCGAATTCGACCCCCTGACGGGCGAGAAATGTACCACGATGGACCGCATCCGGGTCTACGCCAACTCGCACTACGTGACCCCGAAACCGACGATGAACCAGGCCATCGTCAACATCAAACAGGAACTCCGCCAACGCCTCGACCAGCTCGTCAACGAGGGCAAGCTTCTCGAGGCCCAGCGCCTCGAACAGCGTACCAATTTCGATCTGGAAATGCTCGAGGCCACCGGCGTCTGCAATGGCATCGAGAACTACTCGCGCTACCTGACCGGCCGCGCCCCCGGCGAACCGCCCCCCACGCTCTTCGAATTCATCCCCGACCACGCCATCGTCTTCGCCGACGAATCCCACGTCTCGGTCCCGCAGATCGGCGGCATGTACAAGGGCGACTACCGGC
>JAAUYH010236502.1_pt1 | contig 14928 bp, 6 predicted proteins | sample 7278061 | NCBI WGS metagenome assembly JAAUYH01 (sample SAMN14350203, study PRJNA611818) | marine sediment metagenome | isolation source: surface marine sediment (0.6m) | place: French Polynesia: Moorea | collected 2018-08
CGCCGTCAACCTCGGGTAGCTCGCCGGCCCAATCAGGATCACGAGACATATAAACATGACTGAGCAATACGTGTTTCCCATGTCGGTGGCGCAAGTCCAGATGTGGTTCTTGAACCAACTGCAACCCGACGATCCCTTCTACAATATCGCCGGTCAAGTCTGCCTGCGCGGCCGACTCGACGTGCAGGCACTCGAACAGAGCATTGCCGCTGTGCTTGAGCGCCACGAGTGCCTGCGTACCACCTTCGACCTCGTCGACGGTCAACCATCCCAGATTATCAGTGCGCAATCCGGTATGCGTATGGCGCACCGCGACCTGAGCTCGTTACCCCCCGAGAGCCAGGAGAGTCAATGGCGTCGTCTGGCCGCTGAAGAAGCTCAGGCTCCCTTTGACTTGCGCCGCGGTCCACTCCTCCGCTGCACACTTCTGCGTCTTGGTGATGAGGAGCATGTACTGCTCGCGTCCATGCACCACATCATTGCCGACGGCTGGTCACTGGCAGTGTTCACCCGTGAGCTGGCCGCACTCTATAGTTCGTATGTCACCAACGCTGAGTCCAACCTGCATCCGCTGCCGATTCAATATGCAGACTATGCATGTTGGGAGAGCGAACAACTCGCTAGCGAAAAAATCGCCCGCCAGATCGAATACTGGCGCGGTCAACTAGCCGATGCACCAGAGCTCTTATCATTGCCGACGGATCGGCCGCGCCCGGCAATGCAGAGCCACGTGGGCGACGCCATTACGTTCGAGCTTGAGCCACAACTCGTCGCCGCCCTCGAAGTGCTGGGACGCGAACGTGGCAACGCCACTTTGTTCATGATATTGCTGGCCGCCTTTGCCGCCCTTCTTCATCGCTATAGCGGGGAGGACGCCATTGTCATTGGCTGCCCGGTGTCCGGGCGGCAACTGCCGGAGACTGAAGAACTCATCGGTCTGTTTGTCAACACCCTACCGGTGCGCATCGATTGCGGACGTGAAGGTGACCGGCGACCCAATTTCGCCGAACTCATCGACCGGGTGCGTGAAACCGTCTTGTCGGCCCTATCACATCAGGATGTTCCCTTTGCCAAGCTGGCCGGCGACCTCAAGCCATCGCGGACGCCAAGCCATAATCCGCTATTCCAGGTCGCGTTCGTACTGCAAAATACCCCGGCTCTCACCCGGGAACTAGAGGGGCTCTCATTAGCATTTCAGGAAGCGGGCACCCATAGCGCCAAGCTCGATTTGGCGTTGGAGGTCATCGCCGACGAGCCGGGTGCCACCGTGCAATCTGGTTATCGCTGCAAACTCGAATACAACGCCGAGTTATTCGACAAACCGACCGTACAGCGCATGGTCGACCACTACCGGCGTCTGCTCTGGGCACTGCGGGTGTCGCCGCATACATCTATTGCCGCTGTCTCCATGTTGAGTGCAGAGGAGCAGTACCAACTCATCAGCACCTGGAATGACACGTTTGTCCCCCATGCCGGGCCCCCATGTCTACATCAACGTCTTACGCAATGGGCCACCGAGTGCCCACACGCGGTGGCCCTGGACTACGATGAGGGCGCTATCACGTACGCCGAACTCGACGCCTGCGCCAATCAGATCGCCGCCGTACTCCGCGGTCGCGGCGTTGGTGCCGAGACCGTGGTCGGCGTACACGGCCGTCGATCTTGGAAGAGCGTCGCCGTCATCTTCGGCATTTTCAAGGCTGGCGCTACCTACCTACCCCTAGATCCCGACTATCCCGGCGACAGGCTTCGGTTTATGATCGCGGATGCTGGCTGCCGCCTGCTCTTCAGTGAGTCGAGTGCCTCCCTGCCTTGGGCCTCTGTCGCGACAATTCCAAACACCCAAGGCCTAGAGGGCAGGTCGGTGACGGACGTGATCGATCTCGACTCGGACTGGTATACGATAACGGCTCAATCCTCCGCTCCCTGCCACGTTGATGTGGATCCGAGCCAGCTGGCTTATATCATCTACACGTCGGGCTCGACCGGCCAGCCCAAGGGTGTGGCTGTATGTCACCGCGGCCTGAGCAACCTTGCCCAGGCGCAAATTCGCGAATTCGAGGTCACGCCCGCCAGCCGGGTGCTGCAATTCGCCTCGTGGAATTTTGATGCCTCCATGTCGGAGATCGCCATGGCTCTGGGCTCGGGCGCGAGTCTGTGTCTCATGGACACGGATGCGGCCACCCTCGGAGCCGGATTGATGGATCTCCTGCGCGAGCGCGCGATTACCCACGTGACTTTGCCGCCCTCATTGCTCGCGGTGATGCCGGATGCAGAGCTGCCCGCGCTCAGCCACCTCATCGTGGCTGGCGAGCGCTGTCCCGAGCAATTGGTGCAGGCTTGGGGCCAGGAGCGGACGTTTCTCAATGCCTACGGTCCCACGGAATCGTCGGTGTGCGCCTCTTTGACTCGTTGCGAGCCGGAGGATGCTGTGGTGACCATCGGTCGTCCGATTGACAACGTCCGTCTGCACATTCTCGATGACGAATGGAACCTCTTGCCGGTGGGGGTGCCCGGCGAGCTATACATCGGTGGGGAAAGCTTGGCCCGCGGCTATGTGGCAAGGCCAGCGCTGACCGCAACCGCGTTCATTCCCGATCCGTTTGCGGCCGCGCCCGGTGCGCGCCTCTATCGCACCGGCGATCGAGCCCGTTATCGGCAAGACGGCAGTATCGAATTTCTCGGCCGTATCGACTATCAAGTCAAGGTCCGCGGCCATCGCGTCGAACTCGGCGAAGTCGAGGCGGCGATCCAATGCCATCCGGCGGTCTTGGAAGTGGCCGTCTTGGACATAGAAGCCGATGCGGCACTCGTGAGTGGTCGCGTTCAATTGGTCGCCTTTGTGATCTTGCGGCCGGAACATACGCTGGCACCGGCCGATATGCGCACATTTTTGGCCGCGCGTCTGCCCGCATATATGTGCCCCACCCGCACGATCGCGCTCGAAGCCATGCCGATGACGGCCAGCGGCAAGGTGGATCGCCGGGCTTTGCGTCTACAAGTGCACGACCGCACTGCCGGCGGCGACCATGCGGAATGCGGCCCAAGCGTGTGCGGCAGTCCCGGCGCCAATCGTGTCGCGGAGCGCCTCCTCGCCATCTTTGCCGCCGCGTGTGCAATGCCCGAGATGGGGATACACGACAACTTTTTCGATTGCGGTGGTGACTCGATTGTCAGTATCCAGGTGGCAGGGCGAGCGCGAAAAGAGGGCCTCGTTGTCACGCCCAAGTTGATCTTTCAATATCAGACCGTCGCCGAGCTGGTTCCTCACGTGAAAGTCGTGAATCACCTGAACGTGGAACGAGCTGATGAGCCAGTTTCGGGCCCAGCTCCCCTTACGCCGATTCAGCATTGGTTTTTCGCGGGCACGACGGGACGGCCCCATCACTTCAATCAATCGCTGGTGCTTGAGGTCGCCCCCGAGCTAGATGCCTCCACGATCGCGCAGGCCCTTGAACATGTGGTTCAGCACCACGACGCACTGGGGGTTCGCTTCACCCAAACCGATACTGGCTGGCTCAGTGTATACGGCGAAGCCTCTACCGGGATTGAGCTTGAAATATGCGATCTACAAAACCTGCCCGATCGAGAGCATTCAGCGGTCATGGACACCGTTATGCAAGCGGTACAGAGCGGGCTCGATATCGAACGTGGCCCCTTGTTGCGCGGCGCTCTTTTTCGTCGAGGGGCCGATGCGGGTCACCTTTTGTGCTTGGCCGTCCACCATCTGGTTATCGACGCGGTGTCTTGGCGCACGCTCGGCCAAGATTTGGCGACCGCGTATGAACAATTGCTGCGCGGCGAAGTCGTGCGTTTGCCGGCCAAGTCCCATTCGTTTAAGCATTGGGCCGACAAGCTGGTGCAGCAGGGGCAGATCGACGAGCGCGAGCAGGCCCATTGGGCGGACCTCGTCGCCCGGGTTCCTCCGCCACTGCCCCTGGACCGCGAGGGCGGCAGCAATCATTACGGGGCTGCTGAGGTATGCACGGCAGCCCTCAGTCAAGAGGATACCGAACGGCTGCTCGGCGAAGCCGGCCAGGCCTATCAAAATACGGTCCCCGAGATCTTGTTAATGGCGCTGGCACGCGCAGTCGGTAGCTGGGCCAACACGTCGAACATCCTCATCGAAATAGAGAGCCACGGTCGCGAGGACCCGTCGGACTTGGCACCCGGTAGCGAGCTCGATGTGTCGCGCACCGTCGGTTGGTTCACCACGCTCTATCCACTGCTGGTGCGTCTGCAGTCGACGGATCGCGCGGCGCAGCTCAAAACGCTCAAAGAACAAGTGCGCAGCATTCCCGGCCGCGGACACAACTACCTGCGCTGGCGCTACGCGGGCGCTGGTGCTGACATCAGTGAAGACACTTGGGCGTCTATGGCGGCGGCCACCGTTGGGTTCAACTATTTAGGCCGTCTCGATACGGAGGATGCGCAGGGGAGCGAGCATCTGCGGATAGGCAATGTGCATATGAATCAGCGCATGAATCGCTTTGATGTGGATCCGGCGCGTGCCCGAGAACATGTGTGGGATATCGTGACCAGTATCCAGGATCGCCGCCTGATGATCGAATGGATATATTCGCGCCATTTACACCATCGAGATAGTATTTCCGCGCTGGTCGCGAGCTTCCAGCGCGAGCTCGAAGAGATCATTGCACATTGCATGGACCCCGCGTCGGGCGGCTTTACGCCCTCGGACTTCCCACAGGCCAACCTCAGCCAGGACATGCTCGACCGCTTTGTCCGTGGCCTGAATCGATAATCACTCGCAAGACACGCACGGACATTCCATATGAACACCAACGACATCGAAGATATCTACGAGCTGTCCCCTGCGCAGCAGGGTATGTATTTCCACACTCTCATGGGTAAGAGTCCGGAGATTATGGTCGAGCAGTTTATCTGCGAATTCGATCAAACTCTCAATCCCGGCAGTCTCAAACGCGCCTGTGAACAAGTTGTCGCGCGACACACGGCCTTGCGGACCTCGTTCCATACTGGCGATCTCGACAAGCCGCTGCAGGTGGTTGAGCGCCGGTGCGCGTTGCCGTGGCAGGAGCTCGATTGGCGCTCCAGCCAGGCCGCGTCGTTCGACAGCAGGCTAGAGGCATTGCTCGACGAGGATCGTAAGCGGGGCTTCGATACCAGACAGGCGCCCCTCATGCGTTTCTTTCTCCTCTCCCGCCCAGACGGGGGCCATCAGTTCGTCTGGAGCCATCATCACTTGCTGCTCGATGGCTGGTCATTGCCGGTGGTGATGGGCGAAATTCTCACTTGCTACGACGCGCAGGTCAAAGGCAAGCAGACGGCGCTTGCGCCCGCGCAACCGTATCGCGAGTATATCGCCTACCTGCAGAGTCGCAGGAGCGACGCCGCCGAGAACTACTGGCGCAGCCGTATTGGCAGTTTTGCCGCGGCCACTGCACTTGGCAACGGACGCACGCTGTCTAGCGATGACGACCATATCCGAGAGATCGGTTTCCGTCTATCCGACGAACTCGCTCGCGATCTACAAACCCTGGCACGCGAGCAGCGGGTAACCGCGAGCGTGGTATTTCAGGCCCTTTGGGCCTTAGTACTCGGCGCACACAGCGGCGACGATGAGGTGCTCTTTGGCATGACGGTATCGGGGCGACCGGCCGAGCTATCTCAGCTATCGAGTTGCGTAGGCCTTTTCATCAACACGTTGCCAGTTCCCATGCAGCTCAAGCGCGACATGCCGATGCTGGCGTTATTGCGCCTCGCCCAGTCCGAGCGACTTGAGATGCACGAATACGAGCACACGCCCCTGGTCGACATCCACCAATGGAGTCAGCTGCCTCAGGGAAAACCGCTCTTTCATTCTCTCTTGGTGTTCGAAAATTTTCCCCAGCAGCTCTCGGTGGATACCCTGGTGGTCCGCGACGTGCGCATCCATGGCGGCAAGACCCCATATCCGCTCACCATCATCGTGGATCCCGAGCACGGGTTTTCCCTCCGCCTACTATATCATCGTGATGTTATTGACGACGCTGTGGCGCAGGCATTTGCGCAAGCGATCTCTCACCTCATGGAGCGGGTGCTCGCGAACCCGGAGGCTGGTCTCGGTGAGTTGATGGACTCGATCGTCTTGCCGAAGGCGGCACGTCTGGTGGCCGCAGAACCGTCGTCAGAATCCGCCATCGAGGCATCGAAGACGGGCGACAAGAATGGGCCCAGAACCGCTGTCGAGCAATCGTTGTGGCAGATATGGACCGACTTGCTCGGCACTGAGGACGTCGGCATCGACGATGATTTTTTTGAATTGGGCGGCCATTCCCTCTTGGCTACGCAGGCGATATCGCGCATTCGTATGGCGTTTGGCACCGATGTACCGCTCAAGGTCCTCTTCACTAGCGGCCACACGATTGCCGAACTGGCGTCCGCCATTGAGGAACACCTCATCGCCAATGTCGACGACGAAGAGCTGGCCGGGCTCTACCAAGAGCTGGAACATATGTCCGATGAGGAAGCAGAGCGTCTACTGGCTGAGGGGTGAGCAGCACGATGAAGTTTTTATTGATTCAGCCGATTGAGCACCTATCGTTTCTCGACGGTGCATCCAAGGCCAACCGAATCATGGTCGAAGGCTTGGCCGAGTGCGGCCACACCTGTCGCGTGCTCGGCTGGTCGGGGGCGAAGCGCAGCAGTCACGGCAATGTCGATTATGCCGAGAGCCTGCAGCGTCGCGGAATCGCCATCGACGCTCAGAGCAAAGACGTGATCGCTTTCCGTCATCGGGGTGTCGAGGTTCGCACGGTATTGAATGCGTTTCGCTGGCATGCGCTGATTCATCAGAGCATCGAGGAACTGAGACCCGACTGTATCGTGATCTCAGAGGATCCCGGCTTCTACTTCCTTGAGACCGCGCTGGAGGCAGATGCCGCACCCGTTGTCTATATCGCCCACAGCCAGGCCAGCCTGCCATTTGGCCCCGAGAGTTTTGTTCCCGATTCCGATAGGCGTCCCGAGCAAAAGGGGTTGCTGCAGCGGGCCAGTGCCGTCATCACCGTCAGTAACTACGTCAAATCGTATATTGAGCGCTGGTGTGATGCAGAAGCTACGGTGTTGCGCTTTCCGGTCTACGGCAGCGGGCCCTTTGCTTGCCGCGATAGCACAGGCGACGACGGCTACATCACCATGATCAACCCGTCGAAGCTCAAGGGCATCACCATCTTTCTGGCATTGGCCCGCCGCTTCCCCCAGATCCCCTTTGCCGCCATTCCAACGTGGGCCACGACAGGCGAAGATATGGCGGCCATGGATGCGCTGGCCAATGTCAGCGTGTGGGAGCCCATCGAGGATATCGACGAGCTCTACGGCAAGTCCCGCATCTTGCTGGTGCCTTCGCTATGGGGTGAGGCATTCGGCCAGGTGGCGGTCGAAGCCATGTTGCGCGGCGTTCCGGTCTTGGCCAGTGATGTCGGTGGATTGCCCGAAGCCAAGCTCGGTGTCGATCACGTATTACCGGCCGAGCCGATCACGCAATACGAGCCGCGCACAAGCGACCAACACATCCCAATTCCCGTGGTTCCCGAGCAAGACATCACCCCGTGGGCCGCAGCGCTTGCGGACCTCGTGCGCGATCCAGTGCGCTATCGGCAGTTGGCTCAGCAGTCGCGTGAGACGGCCCATGATTTTGTCTCGGCGCTCAGCATCGCCCCCTTTGAAGATTTTTTCCAGCTTGTGGTGACGCGCCATCGCGAGCGGCGCGCGCACTCTCAGGACCCGCCGCCCGCCACCGTTACCGCCACCGCGGACCAGGCAGCGCCGCGTCGTGCGTTGCTGTCGCAACTGTCTCCGGCCAAGCGAGCGCTGCTGGCAGCACGCTTACGCCGACGGGCCCAGTCGGCGTCGGCACAGGATACCTTGCCGATTGCGGAACGATCTCCGGGAAAACGCTATCCGCTTTCCTATGCGCAAGAACGTCTGTGGCTGTTACAGCAACTCGACCAAACCGGCGCCGCGTACAATACGGCCCTGACCTATCGTATTCACGGCGAGCTCGATCCCGATCGACTGCGGCGCAGTGTACAGATCTTGGTCGACCGTCATGAAGCCCTGCAAGTGCGCTTTGGCGTCGATGCACAGGGGCGACCATGGCAGCGATTGGCCGCTGGAGAACGGGTCGGGATGCCCGTTATCGACGTGGTTGCGGGCACAGACCTCGCCAGCGACCGCGGTGACACAGATGAGTTGGTGCGCAATCAGATTCGAACTGCGCTTGCCGAGCCCTTTGACTTACAACAAGGTGCGGAGTCGCTGTTTCGCGTCCGTCTGCTGAGATTGGGCCCAGCGGAGCATGTCTTCGCCCTCGTCATTCATCACAGCAATTTCGACGGTTGGTCAGCGGGAGTCTTTGCCCGTGAATTGGTGGCGACGTACAGCTCCTTGGCCGCCGAGCGAACGTCGACATTGCCGAATCTGGCCGTCAATTACATCGATTACGCAGTATGGCAGCGAACGCAGTGCGATAACGGCCATATGGCGCCGCATCTCGCCTATTGGCGGCAACAGCTCGGTGGTCGATTGCCAGTACTTGACCTACCCATGTACCGCCCACGGCCCAAAATACAGTCGTTTCGCGGTGATCAGATCACATTCTCACTACCGCGCCAAAGTACCCAGCGGCTGCGCACGCTTGGCCAAGAGGTCAACGCAACCCTATTTATGACGTTGCTTGCCGGCTTCAAGGTGCTGCTGCATCGCTACACCCGCGAGGAAGACATTGTCGTTGGCACACTGACGGCCAATCGCGAGCGGCCGGCACTCGAATATCTGGTGGGACTATTTCTCAACAGCCTGGTGCTGCGCACAGCGATTGCGGGGAATCCCACCTTCATGGAGCTACTGGCGCGGGTACGCGATATCACCCTCGACGCTTATAGTCATCAAGCCGTCCCCATTGAGCTCCTGAGCGCTGAGCTCAATCCGAGGCGAGATGCCAGCTATCATCCGCTGTTTCAGGTGTTGCTCGTCCTGCAGAACGCGCCAGATCCCGCCATCACGGTGGACGGGCTCACCCTTGAGCCGCTGCATTTCGACAGTATCGCATCGGATCTCGATCTTGAGATTCATCTTCTTGAGACCGACGACGGACTGGCTGGCAAAGTTATCTTCAATACCGATCTCATTGCGGCCGCTGATGTGAAACGCCTGATGGCTCAATACGCCATGCTACTGACCAGCATTGCCGACGAGCCACATACCGGCATTTGGCAGCTCGCCATGATGTCGCCGTCAGAGTACGACGCGGTGCGAGCGTCCCATTGCGGACCTCAGCGGGTCTATCCCCTTGAGAGCTGCGTCCATGCCTTGATCGAGCGCCATGCTCGAAACACACCGGATGCCGTTGCAGTGGCATTGCCCGATGATGGCTCGCTCACCTACGAACAATTGGATCGGCAGGCTCGGTGGTTGGCACTGCGCTTGCGCGAGTTGGGTGTGGGCCCTGAGGTCCCAGTGGTGCTGTGCTGCGACAAGCGTCCGGCCCTCATTGTGGCCATGCTCGCGATCTTTAAAGCGGGCGGGGCGTATGTACCGATTGAGCCATCCTACCCGGCTGAGCGCATCGCTCACATTCTCCGCGATAGTGGTGCACGTCTCGTATTGACGATATCGGCGCTGGGCGTCGAGTGTCCGGCGCATACGCCCGTCCTCGATATCGAGGAGCAACTCGCCCAGCTAGGCGACCGTTCGGTGCCGCCGCTGCCTGCCGTGGCCGGCCCTGACAACGCTGCATATATCATTTATACCTCCGGCTCCACCGGCCAACCCAAGGGCGTCATGGTGCGCCACCGTTCGCTCACGAACTACGCCTGCAGCGCGGTGGAAGATTACCAGCTCTGTGCTGGGGAGCGCGTGCTGCAGTTTGCCTCGATCAGCTGGGATACCAGCGCAGAGGAGATTTTTCCCACTCTGACGGCGGGGGCCACACTGGTATTGCGACCACCACATATGATCGAGTCGAGCGCACATTTTTTGCGCATGTGCACCCGTTACCGGCTCGATGTGGTCAATCTGCCAACCGCGTTTTGGCACGAACTAGCTGCCGCGGTAGAGCGCGATAACTTGTCCACCCCCGCGAACCTTCGTCTCGTGATTGTCGGCGGTGAGCGAGTATCTTGGCATCAGGTGCAGCGTTGGCACCGCCATATCGATGGTAATGTACGATTGGTCAACACGTACGGTTGTACCGAAGCCACGGCTGTTTCCACGCTGGGCGATTTAGAAGCGGAAGTGGCCGACATCTATATTCGTCGCGAAACCCCCATCGGCCGCCCCATTGCGAATATACAGACCGACGTGCTCGACTCGCTACTGCAACCAGTACCGACCGGCATGCGTGGTGAGCTGTATATCGCTGGCGAGGGACTGGCTGCTGGATACGTGGGCCAGCCGTCCATGACGGCGGAAAAATTCGTACCCAATCCCTTTAGTCGCGAGCCTGGTGCTCGTATGTATCGCACTGGTGATTTGGTGCGTATGCTTCCTGATGGCCACATGGAATGCTTGGGTCGTATAGATAAGCAGATTAAGGTGCGCGGTATACGTATTGAACCAGCAGAGATCGAAGCCGTCATCGAGCAATATCCGGGCGTGGGGCCGGCCGTTGTCATGAGCGTGACGGACGCCGTCGAGCAGAACGCCCTTGTGGCATATGTGGTGGCACATCGAGACGCGTCCGAGGAAAGTGAGGCCGCTGGTGCCAATGGCTTGCACCCGGAGCCACTGCGCCGCCACATGGCCCAGAGCTTGCCTGACTTCATGATTCCCAGCCGCGTCATCGTTATGCAAGATATGCCAATGACAACGAGCGGGAAGATCGATCGCAAGCGATTGCCCATTCCCGGCCCAACGTGCGGTGGCAGCAATGAAGGGCAACGGCGTCCGCCGTGCAATGAGGTGCAGCGCCGCCTGGTCGCCATTTGGCGCGAAGTCATGGGAATCGACGATCTCGGCATCGACGATGATTTCTTCGCCCTCGGCGGCCATTCGCTGATGGCAGTTCGGCTGATTACGCGTATCGAACGCGTCTTTGGCCGCCGGCTGTCGTTGGCCACGCTGTTGCAATCGCCGACAATCGATCGATTGGCGACGGTATTGGCGGCGGATGAAAACGGCGCGGCCTTTGCCAACTTGGTCGCCATCCAGCCCAAGGGCCAGCAACCACCCCTGTTCTTGGTGCCCGGCTCAGGTGGCAATGTCATGTATTTGCGGCCGCTGGCCATGGCCCTTGGCGCAGACCAGCCCTGTTATGGCTTGCAGTCCACGGGGCTAGATGGACACACGCCACCTGTGGCCCGGGTTGAGGATATGGCGAATCAATACATTACCGCCATGCGAGAAATACAGCCGCACGGGCCGTATTTCCTGGCTGGGCATTCGTTTGGCAGTACAGTGGCATATGAAATGGCATATCAACTGGAACAGAGCGGCCATCGGGTCGCCTTGGTTGCCAGCTTTGATAATCCGGCCCCGTTTGCCAGTGACACGATCATCGGTGCCGACTGGGATCAGGCCCGCTGGACTGCCAGCGTGGCAACAATGATTGAGCGCATGTTTTCAATCGATCTGAATCTTCCCGAGAGCGCACTGAGCCAGCGCAGCGAGGACGAGCAACTGATGCTGCTACTTGAGCGTCTACAGGCCGCTCACGTGTTGCCGCCTGACGCTGATGTTGCGCAAGTGAGTGGTTTCGTCCGGGTATTTCAATCCAATACCCAGGCCCGCTACATACCCCGGGGCAAGCTGCAGGCCCCCATCGCCTTATTTCGCGCCGAGCGCTTTGCCCGCAATGATGTCGATGCCCGCATGAGCGATACGTTGGTGGCCGATCCCACGTGGGGGTGGCAGAAATACACCAGCGGCGAGGTCACCGTTCATCGCGTCGCCGGAGACCACTTGACGATGCTATCGACGGCCCATGTTGCCTCGCTGGCAAGAGCGCTGAAGACCGATATACAATCCTTGCTCGTCTAGCGTATGAATACTCCCGTGCAACATACCACAACCGGTCTTTGGCGGTTTGTCGTCATTTGGTTGACGCAAATGGTGTCGCTCGTCGGCTCCAGTGTCACCGGTTTTGCGTTGGGCGTCTGGACCTACCAGGAGACAGGGTCCGTCATGCAATTTGGCTGGGTGCTCTTGGCCGGCAATTTGCCTGCGGCGCTGCTATCTCCGTTTGCCGGTGTCCTCATCGATCGCTTTCCCCGCAAGCGCATCTTATTGATATGCGATTTGGGCGCAGCGCTCGGTATCGTCAGCTTTTTTCCTCTGCTCGGCGATGGACAGCCCAGCGCGTGGCATATTTACCTGTTCAACGCGTATCTGTCGGCCCTGAGCGCATTTCACTGGCCCGCCTATTGCGCCGGCATCACCTTGATGGTGCCCAAACGCCTCCTCGGCAATATCAATGGCATGGTGCAGTTTAGCAAGGCCGTTGGACAAATTGGCTCACCCCTACTCGCCGGTATCCTCATCACCTTGATCGATCTGCGCGGCGTCCTGCTGCTCGATGGATTCACCTTCCTTATCGCCTTTATTGGGCTTTTGTGCATTCGCATCCCTGAGCCCCCGATAGCGGCTGACGATCCCCATACGGCTCCGTCAGCGAGTAAGAGCAAGCTGATGGCCCTCTTGCGCGACGCCCATACGGGGTGGCGCTATTTGATCGAACGCCCCGGATTGGCCTGGCTGCTGGCGTTGTCGGCCACCAGCAATCTGCTCTTGGGTATGGTCGAAGTTCTGGTGATTCCGTTGGCGCTGGCGCTGACGTCGCCAGTTGTTCTAGGGACGCTGATGACGATCGGCGGCGTGGGCATGTTGGCGGGCGGCTTGACTCTCTCGATATGGGGTGGGCCCAAGCGAAAAGTCTGGGGCGTGTTGGGATTTGATATGCTCACCGGTTTATGCACGATGTGTTTCGGCATATTCCTCGACCTCAACATCCTCGGTGTCGTCATATTCGTGTTTTTCTTTTCTTTACCACTCACCAATGGTTGTGCGCAGGCGATTTTGCAGCAGAAAGTGGCGCTGCGTCTGCAAGGGCGGGTATTCGCCATTGGCTCGGCCGCCGTTGTCGGCGCCCTGCCACTGGCATACGTCATCGCAGGGCCTTTGGTGGAACATCTCTTCGATCCGTTTATGCGCGGCGATAGCGCTGCGATTCCCGTTATTGAAGCCGTTATCGGTCATGCACCGGAACAGGGCACACGCGTGCTCTTGGTCATTGTCGGCGCCATTGCCGTGGTAAAATCGCTCTTCGCCGCCTGGCAAAAGCCACTCATGCGGGCTGAAACGGCCCTTCCTGACGCCCATGATAGTCGGTGATGATAGTCGGTGATGACAATCGGTGATGACGCGTTTTCGAGCCGTCTGCAGTGAATGCATAGACAATATGGAGTGAGGACCATGGAAGAACGTACAACGTATACCGTCGTAATCAATCACGAAGAACAGTATTCCATCTGGCCCGCTGACCGCGAACCGCCTCTGGGCTGGGAGCGTGTGGGTGAGCCCGGCAACAAGCAGAGTTGTCTCGATTATATCGAGCGCACGTGGACCGATATGCGCCCCCTCAGCCTGCGCCGCAAGCAGGATGCCGCGGTATCATGAATATCATCGGTGAGATTCCCCGTATCCACGCTCCCGAACCGGCGCACTTGCGCGACGAGTATATGCGCACGGGGCAGCCTGTTATCATCACGGGCGCCATGGAGCATTGGCGAGCCGTCGACATCTGGAGTATCGACTATCTCATCGAACATTGCGGCGACAACGCGGTTCCGGTGCGCACACTATCGCCACAGACTGGTGCCACAACTCGGACGAGTACGCTGCGGGCGTATCTGCAACACCTGCGTCATCATTCCGACGCGAGCACAAGTGGCAGCATTGGGGACGTAGCGTTTGCCAACGTCCTTCATCAGGTCACCGATGACGTCGGTAGCTCGCGTTATCGGCAGTCACCCATCGCCGAATTGGCGGTGATGATAGGGCGGTGCACCTACGCACCGCTCCACTTCCACGGTTCCACTGATGCTTTTTCATCCCAAATCGTGGGCCATAAACGCTTTGTCCTTTTCGATCCCCGGCAATCCGCGGCCTTGTATCCGAACGCCTGGTTCGATCCGCGCTTTTACAATTTCAGTCGGGTGACTCTCGCGCCGGGGGACGAAGGCCAAGAGGCGACCGAGGACTTTCCCCGCATCGCGGAGCTTGAGGGCTGGGAGTGCACGCTGGGCCCCGGTGAGATCCTCTATATTCCCGTACATTGGTGGCATGCAGTCTACGGCAGCGATGAATTCAACGTGCTACTTGTGGACTTCTTCCCCGCGCCCTTGCGCCAATGGACGTTTCCCCAACCAGGCATGCGCAGCCTACTCCATTGCGCATTGGAGCGCGCAGTGCAGCGCGTGGTACCAGATCGCCTAATCGATTGGTACTTGTCGCGCTAGAGGTCCCGATAGAGATCTAAAATGATAGTGCGTATACAATTAAAACGGTGATACGATGTCGAAGAATTTTATCAGAAAATCCAATTGGTGGCAGTCTGCCGTATTCTACGAGGTTTTCCTGCGCAGTTTTCGAGACGGCAATGGTGATGGAATCGGCGATATTCCCGGTCTCATTGAGCGTTTGGACTATCTTCAGGAGCTCGGTATCGATGCGATCTATCTATCTTCGCACTATCCATCGCCGTTCTTCGACGGTGGATTTGATATCACCGATTTTCGCGACGTCGATCCGACATTCGGCACGCTGAGCGATTTTCGGCAACTTCTTGAGCAAGTGCATGCCCGCGGCATGTACCTCATTATCGATTTCGTGCTCAACCATACCTCGGATCAACATCCCTGGTTCATGCAGTCGCGCTCCAGCCGCGACAACCCCAAGCGGGACTGGTAC
>JAAUYH010066903.1_pt1 | contig 14927 bp, 13 predicted proteins | sample 7278061 | NCBI WGS metagenome assembly JAAUYH01 (sample SAMN14350203, study PRJNA611818) | marine sediment metagenome | isolation source: surface marine sediment (0.6m) | place: French Polynesia: Moorea | collected 2018-08
GGTCGATTGCCTGAAATAGCTAAAGACTGATTAAACTCAACAGTACCTTTAGTTACAGGTCTATTGGAACCAACAGAGGTATAGGTATGAACTATTTCTAGATGGCTTGGTTCAACGGGTCTATTTTGAGGTAGTAAAGTTCTATTATCAGCTACAGATAAAGCTAATTTTTGACTGTCTTTATTATCTGCATTGTCGGCATTGTCAGTTGACTGATTCTCGGTATCTTCTAATTGGTTGCCGTTAGTTTCAAGGTTTTCTACAGTCATAGTGATGATCCCCCAATTTTAAAGAATATTGTTAGGTGGTATTAAGAACTAAGTTACTAATTATTTACTATTTTTATTTTCTCTTAATAACTATCTTCATTGTGGCACTCTATGGTTTTAGCGACAAGACTCACCCTACAAAAACCAAGCAGCGATTAGTTCAGTTTATTTTATCAATCTGTTTAGCCAAAACTATCTAAATCTAGGGCTTTAATACCTCCCTGTTTGAGTTGTCTAAAAACATCACTTAATTGACCCCAAATTAAAGAACAAGTCCCTAAAGCGATGGGAAGAGCTACCCCAAAAGAAGGAATAATACCAAAGCCAAAAATTAAAAATCCTCCTGCCAAAAAAATCCAAACTCCTAAACCAATTCCCCAATAACTTAGTTGTAAACCAGAGCCTTGAAGTTGATAAGCTCCCTGGCGATCGGGGTTTTTTGACCAAGATGCCAATTTTTCCTCGGTTAAGTTTTGAAATACTGCGCCAAAAGTTAGGGCAATAAATAGTCCGAAAAGAGCCACTAAAATCGGTGGTTGGGGAAAATAGTACATAAATAGCTATAAATGATTTAATTGAACTAAAAGTTAACAGTTAACAATCTGTTTAATCTTGTTCGGCAATGTTTTTAGCGGGAACAGTGGGTAAGGCAGGAGTAAAACTGTCACTAGCCGCTGAAATATTTTTCTGAGGCTGGGGTGAATTGTTGCCGATTTGCTGCATTAAATTTGCCATTTCCAAAGCATTAAGGGCATAATTCCAACCCAGATTGCTTTTAATGCCTGCTCTTTCTAGAGCTTGTTGCATCGTATCGACGGTTAAAACCCCAAAAATTACTGGTACGCCAGTTTGAAAGCTAGCCGCAGCAATTCCTTTAGCTGCTTCGTTAGCTACATAGTCAAAATGAGGTGTTTGTCCGCGAATTACTGCACCCAGGCAAATTATGGCATTATAACGCCCAGAAAGAGCCATCTGACGCGCTACCATAGCAATTTCAAAGCTGCCAGGAACCCAGACATAATCTACTTGGGTACCGTTAGGATTAGGATCGACTCCATGACGTTTTAAACAATCTTGACAGCCTGAGATTAGTTTATCGGTTACTAAATCGTTAAAACGACCAATGACGATCGCCAAACGTAGTAAAGATGGATCTCCTACAAAAGTACCCTCGAAAACAGCCATAATTTGCTAAGTTAAAGTTTATTTTTAGTGGTTCGGATTACTGAGGAAACCTTAGTAATAAGAGAACCAGTGATTTCACTGCGATGTGCTGGTGAGAATTCTAGATGCGATCGCTTTTCATGTTTAATCATGGCGATCGCCCAGAACTATGGTTAAACCCATTTTGCTGGTTAAATAACAAAAAAGTTTAAAATGGCAACTAAGATCACCAAAAGAGTCCAAATCCCAGAACCAAGGAAAATAAAATTCTTAGACTGTTCCCAGTTTTGGGGCGATGCATAAGCTACGGGTACACCAATTACCATGACAAAAGAAAATAAAACTAATGCGGTTAGGGCTAATTGAAACAAAATAGTCATTGATTGATTCTCCTTGAATAGCCAAAATTGGCAGTTAATTAAATAAAGTTTTAATTTGGTCAGAGAGACTTCGCCTGGGAACGGCAAGGCTGACTCTGACTTCGTAAATTTTTCCTGAATAAATATTACGCTACCAAAAAATGGCTACATCTGAGAAGGGATGTAGGGATTTTCTTTAGTCTATTGACATACTCCCCCATTAAGCTGACATAGTTTTTTACTCCGTTTTGTGAGCCAGCATGATGCAACTTTAAACAACAATCTTTAAAGTTTTGTAAACTAAGATCCTAGACTAGCCAGCAGAAAGCTATGGTTTTTTTGGTATGAGGATAATAGTCACTAGTAATCCCACTCACTACTAATAAATGTTAGATTCTAGAGCCTGCGGTGTTTTACTCCATCCAACTTCTTTACCCAGTCGTTTTGGTATTGGAGATTTAGGAAAAAATGCTTACGAGTTTGTCGATTTTTTAGCCGATAGCCACCAACAATTGTGGCAGATTTTGCCCATTGGACCTACGGGTTTTGGCAATTCTCCCTATCTATCTTATTCTGCTTTAGCAGGAAACCCCTTGTTAATTAGCCCAGAACTGTTGAACAAACAGGGGTTATTGACAGCCAAAGAGTTAAATTCTGTCCCAGAATTCCCTCTCGATCGGGTCGATTTCGATCTGGTTATTGCCACGAAAATGCCTTTACTGAGAAAAGCCTGCGGACGCTTTCAAGTCCAGGCTTCCCAGAAGGAATTAGCTAAATTTAAACAGTTTAGCGATCGCCATGATTACTGGCTCGATGATTATGCTTTGTTTATGTCAATTAAGGAAGCTCATAATGGCAGCAGTTGGTATCAATGGGATAAAAAGATTGCCAGGCGTGAACCTAAAGCGATGACAGAATGGGCAACTCGCCTTAAAGATGAAATCTATTTTCATAAGTTTGTCCAATATGAGTTTTTTACCCAGTGGACAAACCTGAAAAAATACGCCAATCAGCAAGGAATTAATATCTTTGGCGATATTCCCATTTATGTCGCCCACGATAGTGTAGATGTTTGGGCGCATCCTGACATTTTTCATCTAGACGAAGAGACAGGAGAAGCAGCATTAATGGCTGGTGTACCACCCGATTATTTCAGTGCCACAGGACAACTATGGGGCAATCCCGTTTATGACTGGGAAGCACTTCAAAAAACCAATTTTCATTGGTGGATTAGAAGAATTAAAGGGATGCTGGAATATGTCGATCTGATGCGTATCGATCACTTTCGCGGTTTTCAGGCATTTTGGGCAGTCAAAGAAGGGGAAAAGACTGCCATAAAAGGTAAATGGCTAAAAGCTCCTGGAGAGGAATTTTTTACCCTGTTAGAGCAGCAACTAGGCAAGTTACCCATCGTTGCCGAAGACTTGGGGGTAATTACCCCAGAAGTAGAGGCACTGAGGGATAAGTTCAACTTTCCAGGGATGAAGGTACTGCATTTTGCCTTTGATGATACGCGGGATAATGGTTTCTTGCCTTTTAACTACGTCAATCGTAACTGTATTGTCTATACTGGCACTCACGACAACGATACAACTGTTGGTTGGTTTTATAATCGCTCTGAGGAAGATCGAGCCAAAGTAGTAGATTATCTAGGTTGTATTTGTGAAGATGGTATTCACTGGGCGATGATTCGGCTGGCATTATCTTCTGTTGCCAACATTGCCATTTTACCTTTCCAAGATATTTTGGGCTTAGGTTCAGATGCTAAAATGAATACCCCTTCTCAACCAGAAGGCAACTGGGATTGGCGTTGTCGTCTAGAGGCATTTAATCAAGAATTGAGTGGCAGGATGCGCTATTTAACCTATCTTTATGGACGCGCACCGCAGAATAAAGAGCAGAATCAAGAGTCTAGTCAATAACTGACTGCTTGCTGATTTAGCGATCAGCTTTGCTGGTGGAGGGGCTGTCTTTTGAGGTTGCCTCAAAAGCTTGTACGCCCCGTCGCGGAGCGCAATCGCCGAAATCACAACAATCGAGTAACTAATTATCTGTTCCTTACCATCCCTAAAGATGGATTGTTAACAGTATCAACTGGGTTTAAAATTGCTCTATATTGTTGAGCAATAATTTTGGGGGTAAAGTTAGCAACCATATATTCGCGCCCAGCATTACCCATAGTTGTTGCTAAATTAGGAGCGGACATTAACCTTAAAATAAACTCGGCTAAACCCAGACCATCATGATTGTCAAAACACTGACCACAGTTAGCATCCTGAATTAGCTGACGTAGATAGGAATGGGGTTCACAGATAGCGGCGATCGCTTTTCCTGCTGCCATAATGCCATACAGTTTACTAGGGGCGACTATTCCTTCTAAACTAGGGGCAATACTTACTAAAGCGAGATCGCAAGCAGTTAGAGAATAGGGCAGATTTTTGCGGTCTTGATAGGGTAAAAAAGTACAATTATCTAAATGGCGATCGCTGGCTATTTGGCGACAAATATCGTGTTTTGCTCCCGCACCAATAAAGACAAATTTTACTGGTACATTTTGCAATAATTCCATTGTCTCTATTATGGTATCTAAGTCATGACAGCGACCTAAATTACCTGAATATAAGACTGTAAACTGGCGATCCATACCATGGATGTGAGCGAACCAATTTTGTTGTTTAGCTAAAGGTTTAATCCAATCTTCATTTGCCCAATTGTGAATTACAGAAATTTGAGGAGCAATTTGAGGATGTCGAGCCAGAATCCTTTGTTTCATAGTTTCAGTTAAAACTACAATTTGTTTGCTGTTTTGCCACACTAACTGATTAACTATATGCCAGAGTTTAGCCAGAGGATGATTGGCAGTAATAACCCCTAATTTTATAGCTGCATCAGGATATAAATCATAAATCAAGCAAACATAATTAACTTTAAATAATAAATTAGCTACATAGCCTGCTACTGATAAAAAGGGCGGTGCAGTAGTTAACAACACCGTATCATAATTACGGGCATGTCTTAATAAGTGTAATCCCGCACGAATAGTAAATAAGATACCATTGAATGTTTTGCCGCGAATTCTGTTTAACCATAGTTGACAAGTTCGCGAACGTCTAATAACAACGCCTTGTTGTCTTTCTAATGCTGGTGCTTTTTGTTGCTTAAAAGCATATCCTGGCTGTCCAGTAAAAACACGAACCTGAATGTTTTCTTTTCCTAACTGAACCGCTAGTTCTTGAATTAACTGACCTGTAGCGGCATAATCTGGGGGATAGAACTGAGTAATAATTAATAAGCGAAAGTTTTTGTTTAGATCTTTAGTCTGTTTGCTTTGACCTCTAATTGTCTTGGCAAATAACTTTTTGGTTTTAATTGTCCAGCGATTGGATACTTTAAACACTTCTGTATTTACCCTGCTTGTTAAGAGCGATTATTTTAAGTGTTCCCAAAAAGTTTAATATTCACCTACGTAATTCCCCTGTTTTTTAAAATCTTTTAGGGATAGTTTGTATTTTTTTGTTGCATATAACTACTTTATAGCTATTAGGTAACGGCAGATCTATAAGTTGAAATGTTTGTATAAAGTTATGGCAAATTACTGAGATAATTTGATAAAGACTTGATGAAAAAAAGCTCAGTAATATGACGTAAGAAAATACACGGTGTAGGATTAATACATATACAAAATCAATATAATAAAAAATGTCATTTCTCAAAAAAACTGCCGTTTCTACCATTACTTTTATTAGTTTTTTCACTTTATCTTCAATCGCTGCTCCTATTGAATCAGCCTTAAGCAAAAATGAGCATAAAATTCAAGATTATAGTTTGAATTCTCAGCAAAAAAGTAATTACAGCAAATCTAGAGAAATGACTATAAATTCTAGTTTTGTTGCTAATGTCAATATTCAATTAGAGGGTGCCAGAATTGTAGCTCAATTTGCTCCTGAAAATAGTCAGGGAGAAAAAATTGAATTAACCACATTGGCAGCAATGATGGGTTATGACCATTTTAATTGGGTAAGCTATGTAGAAAAAGACCCCTACGGCATTACTAATAAACAAGGAGAATTATTATCAACTCCCTACAACGATCCTCCTCTAGGAGGATATCAATATGATTTTGCCGACCGACTTCCTTTCTATTGGGATTTAGAACAATGCGTCCGCTGTAGCCATAGATACAACTATCAACATCCCTTAGTTACTAAACAATATGAATTAGTATTTGAAGATATTCCCGCAGATCCCAGACTGCAACCAGGAGAGGCGGTGGAGTTTGTGACTCATTTGGTTGGGGTCAAAAGTTACGATACCCAAACTAATCGGGCAGAATGGGATATTCTCAATACTTTTAAGTGGCAACTAACCAATCCTCAACCCTATCGCGGACAAGTATCTTTAATTGCTGATAATCTAGAGCTTACTAAAATTGCACCATCGACTAGAGCGCTAATGCAAGCAGATGGTGCAACTTTAACTAACGATATCTATTTAGTTACCGATCGCTAATTACCGATCGCTATTCTGAAGTTCGGTGTCCTCAGAATTATCAAGCTGGGGATAATTACAATTAGTAATACCACCAATACCGATAATAAAATCATCAAAGTCAGTATCTTGATAATCAGTCTTAACTAATTTAGAGCCTGTATCATCGAAGTTTATTAATACCCCGCCATCAACCATAGCATCAAAATAGTTCTCATCCAAAGCTGACGTATTTCGGCGTTTAGCTATCTGAGCGGCAGTAAGACCTTCTTCATTAAATAAAGCCTGTCGATTACCTTGGGAATTAAAGAGATCGGTGGCATACACTGTACCACTATATTTGCCGTTAAATTGAGATTCGAGATAAAAAGCATATTTTTTGTTGGCTTTGAATAAAAATTCGGCAATAAATTCGGGAACAGTGTTGCCAGGCGTGCCTAAAAAGTCGTTTTGTTTGGCATCTGTCTGATAAGTCGAACGTCGATAAATAGTGTCGTAAGTATCAGATGCTTTAACTTCAGTTAATAAAGGAGTTTTGGTACAGGTGTCAAACATGACAATACCTGAAGGATCGCTCTGACAAGAATCTAGGTCGATCACCCCAAAAGCAGACTGATATGCGCCGTGAGACTCAATAAATTCAAATTCAACAATGGTATCCTTCTCAAAATGGATACCTTGATTATTGATAATATCTGCTGCTGCTGCTGGTAAGTTCCAAGCACTAAGTAATCCCCATGTGCCTGTGAAAACACCCAGACAAGCTAGTTTAAATCTACTCATAGTTTTACGATCGAAGAATATTTGGATGATGTGCTTGAGGTTTTCCAAGTTGTTACTGGTTACCACAGACCATTATTAGGATCGATCTGATTTACTTCCTCAATAAAATCTCGCGATTGTTCTAGTTTTTCTGCTACTTTTTGTCGAACTTGTATGGCAGGATTGATACAGGCTCTAGTATCTTCTGCCACGTTTCTTCTTCTGGCAATGCGTCGAGGTGCTGCTTCGGCAGTTTTCACAGCCTCTTCTACTTTTGACAGTTGTTCTAAGGATCGATCGATGTCTGTTTGTAGTAATTCAGCAACATTATTGACACTTACTTCTTGAGGTTGATTGGTTGATGATTCAAAACTATCTTCAGTAGCATCGGGTGTAAGGTTAATATCAGTGAACAGTCCATCACCATTAACCCTACCTGTAGTGGGATTATAGTCAGGATTAGTACCACTATGAGAACTATTAATGGGAACGGAAATGGCATTTTTAGTGTTGACCCCATTACCAGTATCATGTTGCAAAAGCTGACCATTAGCACTGTCTGGAGCGATCGCTATACTGCCGAGAGATAGGATTGTGGCGATCGCCATTAGGGGATAACAGGAAAACTTTGTTTGTTTGTACTTTGTTTGTTTGTACATAGTTATTTCTCTAGATCGATTGCAGGGAACTTAAAATCCTAGTCCTAGACCACCAACAAACCTTACGCCATCGCCAGCACCAGCAATATCTCGCAAGCCAAGGTTAACAGTTAGGGGAATTCTTTTTAACGGCGATAGGGATACCCCCATACCCAAATCTTGCCCAGTCCATTCAGTGACAAAGCTTACGGGTTGGGCAACGCGGACAGCCAAACTAGCAAAGGGGTTGAATCCTGGATCGTCATTGGCGATCGCATCTTCAGTGCGAAATGCACCGTTGCCAATACCCGCAGTTAGGGCAATACGACTAAAGGGTGCATCAAGACTTTCTTTAAGCCGAAATAGTTTAGTGGTGGCGACATAAATCGAGTCTTCAAAATCATTATCATCGCCAACATTTAAAAATCCATCCCAACCAGCAGCCACACCCCAGCCATCAGCTAATCGGCGATGTACTTTAGCATTGAACCCACCGCTACCAAAGCTACGATTAACAGCACCAAAACTAGCCATGGTATAGCTTAGTTCGACACCTACACTCTTTTGGGCATTACCCAAACCAAAGCCAAAACCCATAGTGGCATCGGGGTCATCATCACCATAGCGACTATTACTAGTAAAACCAATACCTGCAAATCTCGAACCACCATCTGCGCCAAATCCATAGGGATTAACTAGGGTTAGACCTGGTGCGCCTCGATTGGGTTCAAAATTACGTTGACTAATATCTTGCAGTTGAAACTTAATATTTTCTAATTGTTGACGGTCTACAGACTTAGAGTCATGCCAATAATAATTGTCAGCTACAGTATTAGACTGATTTACTGGATTGGCGGAGGCACTCAATTCCCAAATTGGTAATAATACTGCCGTACAGCAGACACAAGTTAATATACGCATAAGTTTAAACAATAAAACAACAGAAATATATTGGTTGTAATTGTTAGTTGTTAATCATAAAAATTGGGCTTAAGTTAATACTTTGTCCATAGTTACTTTTATTTGTCCTTATCTATTTACGTTCTAGTAAATAAACTGAATCGCAGCTTTTCGAGCTTTAAATTATGTACGATTATGTAGTTACTTGCTCGTAAACCTGGTCATCTTATTGCTGTTATACTCTGCCTTAATAAAAAGCTCAACAATTTTGATATTTTTGGTTATATTTACGTATGTTTTAGTTGTTTTTACTGAATCCTATTAATAGCAAAACTGACCAATCAACTATCTAGTTAAGTATTTTAATGGAGGTTTAATTGTCAAAGCGTAGTTACAATGAAGCCAAAACCAAAAATAGGGCAAACAACAAAATATAACTATTTCCAAGAAATAAAAATATATTTCAGTTCTAAATTATTTAGGTATAAATATGAAGCTATCCACTTTATTCTTATATAGTACTGTGGTGCTAGCAATGGCGCAAACTCCAGCCAGGGGATTTAGCCTCGATCTTTTTAGTGAAGAAGATGGTAGTAATCAAGCAGATTTTTACAATGCCGGTAGTTATCTGGGAACATTTCCTACCACAGGTCAGAGAGTTGTTATCAATGAGAGTACTAGTGGAACTGGTTTAGTCTATGGTTCTACTAATACTGATTCATCTTTAAGTACTGCTATAGGAGGCAATCGTCATTTAAAAATAACTGCATCTAACACTAATAATCTAGCTTCATTGGAAACTGCAACAACTGAATATTCAAATAGTCTCAATCTCAATACTAATAGTAACGTAGTGTCTACAGGACTTGTAGTATGGAATGGTAGTTCTTCGATCGATTACGACGATCTTACTGCTAATGCATCTCTTAACGTTGATTTGGAGGCAGACAATGATGATGATGATAGCATCGGTATAAACGTTAAATTTGCTGACTTGGGAGGTACGCTAGATCTTACACTTTATGATGGAACTAACACTCATACTACTAGCCAATCCATCCCAACAGTGTCGTCAGGATCTCCTGAGACGTTGTATTATAACTTTTTCGACTATAGTAATGCTGGTGTAAATATTAACAGTGTTGATTACATCTCCATGGAGCTTACTGGTCCAGCAGGAAGTGACATTGAAATCGATTTTATAGAAACAGTAAAAGAAATTCCTTTCAACTTTAGCTCTAGTTTGGGACTTATAGTTTCTGGGGGTTTTTTCGGATTTCTTGGTATGAAAAGAAAAAAAATAATTAGAAGATCTTAAAAATGATTTAAACGCCAATTTAAACATTGATACTTAATACCATGATTACTTTTTAATTAAAATAAATGACTTCAAATTTGTTGCCTAAAAGCGATCGCGCTTGGCTATTTTATAGTTTGATTGGGTTAGGTATTTTCTATCTCAATTTAATTTGGAAAACTACAGGAGATGTCGATCGCTTGGCAGAAGATTGTTTATTTTTGTTAGCAATTTTTCGGTTACTTTGGCAGAAGCGAAATCGATTCAATTACGACAGCAATATCTGGTCTAGTTTTTGGGGAGTAACCGCGATCGCCTTGGTTTTAGGTAAGACTATTTCTTTATTTTGGTTTGAATCTAACTTACTAGCTTTAGTTCCTTTTTTTACTGCTATTAGTTTGGCTTTGATTGCTTCTGGCTTTCAAGGTTTATGGCAATATAAAACTGAATTTTTTTTAATATTGTTTCTGTTTTTTCCTGAAGGAATAATCGGTCATTTCATTGATAATTTGATTCATATTACAGTTTTAACTGCTTCAGTTTCTACCTATTTTTTGTACTATTTTGGTTTTAATGTTGTCAGTCGAGGAAATGAAATTATTTTATCCTTACCGAACTTGGGAGACTTTAAAGCCATTGTGGATTATCCTTGTGCGGGAATACCAATGATGTTGTTAATGTTGAAACTGGCTTTGCTACTGGTTAATTTATTTCCCGTCAAAAAAACAAAGCGTATTATCATTCCCTTAGTTTCAGTAGGTATAGGATTTATTTTGGGAGCGATTAGAGTTTGTATCCTAACTCTACTCATCCCAGATCGAGTTAAGTTTGATTATTGGCACGGTTCTGATGGTTCACAGATATTTTCTACTTTGGGAATTGTGATTTTTTCTGGCTACTGTTATTGGCTCTTAGAGCAACAACAATCATCTAAATTACAACAGGAAAATTCTTTGTATTTTGCCGAAGCCATGACTTATCCTAGTACTGCTGCGGGAGAATATTCTCCTGATACTAATGTTGATGATGTAGAAAAATCTGCTGGTAAATATTGATGTGATTTATTAAGCAAGATGATCGATTCATTGGGATGGCGTAATAGTTTTTTAGCTGCTACTAGTATCGGTATTGTTGTAACTACTGTTTATACCGTATTAGTACCAACTGCTGGCAATCGTTCGGTTGCCGCTTTTGATTTTCCCCCCCGCATTCCTTTAAATGCCTGGCAACAAACCCATAGTCAGCCTTTAGCCAACAATCAAGCTAAAAATGAAGAACAAGGCGAAAAGATTGAATCCAGTCGTAGTTATGGCTATAGCCAAGACGGTAAAAATTTGACCGTGGAAATGCGTTATTTAGTGGGTACACAAGGTAATGTAGATAGTTATATTGAAAACTATACAGATATTCCAGCAGCGGTTCTACAAAGAAATAAAGTAAAACAGAGCCAAGAGCTTGGCTATTATCGTCTCTTTAGTCATGGCGATCGCATTTATTTAAGTAGCTGTATTAGTCCCCGTAGCCCTAGTAATGTTACCCACAAACAGTTTTCAGAAAATCGCTACCGTCACGACCTAAATTTGCCAGTCATCTTAGACTGGTTAAGAGGAAAAGCCAGTATACGCGATCGTCGCTGTCTATGGACGCATATATCTACCAAGATCGATCGAGCCAATCCCCAAGAAACCTATAAAATTTTAGAAACGACTTGGAGCGATTGGTATCAATGGTGGCAACCCCAATTTCCCAATCTTTAAATCACTAATTTTGCAACTATACTGGGCAAGTTGGAATTAGATGAAGTTGTAAATTATCTGATGAATATTTTCCAAGCAAGAGAAAGATTTACTTCTGGCATTGTCAGACTGGTTGGTTACGGCTTATTGGTTATGGCATTGATAGATCTAATATTTTTACTAATTCCTCCCAAATTTATGAATCCTGCTTGGGAGTTAGAAACAATAGGCACGATTATTGAAAGAATTCCCGTAACTCTTTTGGGTTTAGTTTTAGTTTATTATGGAGAGAGAAGCGATCGCGCTCCCATCGAAAGATTTTTGCTCAAGTGGTTATCTTGGCTGTCTTTAATTTTTTCCATACTCTTATTTTTAACCATTCCCCTCACTATTACCAACAGTGTACGGATTTATCAGCAACACAATGCCACCATCAATGCCAAAGTAGTTGAGCAAATAGAATCAATTGAAGATTTTAAACAAGAATTAAATAAAGCTAATTACCCTGGGGAAATTAGTGCAGTTCTACAAAAACAAGCCAATCAACCCCTTAATATTTCCAAATCCGTAGATACCAAGAAACTCAAAACTGATGTTTTACAAAGTATACAAACCAATCAGAATAGATTGAGAGAACAAGCTCGCTCCTTCCGCTCTCAAAAACGTTCTACCTTGTTTAAGAACTGTCTTAAGTGGAATCTTGGAGCTTTAATTGGGGCTATTTTATTCTTTTTCATCTGGCAAACTACACTCTGGTCAAGACTAGAAATAGACATGAATGACTAATTCTTTATTATCCATATAGATAAATTAATCTCAGCTTCAAATTGCAGATAAATGAGTAGAAGCACTGAAGCTGATTGAAAAAAATATATCTAATATTGATAAACAAAGTAGCCCGAAATTTCCCTATCAGTATTTATTACATGTAGCTTCAATTCAAACAATTAAATTAATAGATATAAATAAGTATGAATAAAGCCACGATCAGATCGGATACAGTTGATTTAAGCTCTTTACCCCCTCAAGAATCGGGGATCTCTGTAGCTGAAATCCAGCAAATTATTTATCGTCGCTGGAAACCAGCTTTAGCAGCAGGCATCATTGCTTTTTCGGGAGTTTTTATGACAACTGCTTTAAAAACTCCTGAATATCGCTCTCAAACCTTAATTTTATTAGAAAACCCTAAAACTGACCAATCAGCATCAGTCTCTCCAGAACGACAATCAGCAGTCAATCAATACTATTCGGTCAAAGATCTATCTACAGAAATTTTTGTTCTACGTAGTAATTCCTTAGTCGCTAAAGCAGTAAAAACTATTCAACATCGCTATCCAGAATTGACTGTTGCGGAAGTAACTGGTCGTTTATCAGTTAACCAGACAGTTCTCAATCAAGTGCCTACAGATATAATTACTGTTGCATACACTGATACCGATCCCGAACGAGCCAAAGTTATTTTAGAAGCACTGGGTTCAACTTACGTACAGTATAGTTTGGAAAAACAGCAATTACAGGCAGCTAACGGGATTAAATTTATTAATGCCCAGTTACCCAATGCACGACAGGAACTAGATGAAGCAGCCAAAAAAATTCGACAATTTAGACAAATCAACAAAATTGTCGATCCAGAAGCCTCGGCGGTTAAAACTGAAGCAGCTAAGTCTGCTTTAGAAGCACAAATTAGAGAAACCGAATTAAATATCAAGGTCAAAGAACGGCAAATTATCGAATTGGATCGTCAGTTAGTCGCACTAAATCAGAACGCCAAGACAATGGTTCCATCCTCCGTATTGGCTCAAGACGCAGTGTATCAAAAGTTAGCCACTCAACTGAAAGACCTAGAAACTCAATACAATTTGGATAAGATTGATTTCCATGAAACCTATCATGTTATGGAAGACCTTAAATCCAGACAAAGAAAACTGAAAAAGCTGTTACAAGAAAGAGCCGAACAGGTTTTAGGCGGACCTGTTTCTCAAGAAGTATTAGATAGAGTAATTATAAATCAAAGTAGTGAAATTACTGCTAGTAACTCTGGAGCAGAAGCTAACATGGCTAATGATTCAGGAGCAAGTTCAGGAGCAATTTCTGGTAGCAACTATAGTTCTAATGCTGGCACTTCTACTGATGAATCAGGCGAAAACCTATCTTCACAAGGTTCAATTATACAAACTTTTGTTAATCAAAAAATACAGCTAAAAAATGAAATTGCCCAGCTTAAAAGTAAGTTAGTAGGTCTTCGTAATAACAAAACTAAAACTGAAACTGATTTTGAGTTAATTCCTCATTTACAACAAGCCTATACTGAATTACAACGACAATTAGCTCTAAAATCAAAGACCTATAACTATCTCTTAGAAAGACGACAGGACTTAGAAATTTCTGAAGCAGAAGAAATTGCACCCTGGCGAATTCTTGATGAACCAGGTTTACCCAGTAAACCCATTTCCCCCGACATCAAGCAGGGGTTGCTCCAATCTTCAATTGTAGCTATCTTTTTTGCTGCGGCTACCGCTTTTGTTATGCACAAACTAGATCAACGCATCCGACAGGTTGAAGAAGTTAAACAGCTTACCAGACTGCCAATTATTGGCGTTGTTCCTAAAGTAGACAATCCTCTAATTGATGTTAATATTCACACTACTAGACAGTCTTATTCTTATTATTCTTCCTTTACCGAAGGATTACGCTCTTTGGCGATGAACCTCCGCTATCTGGTAATTGAATCAGGTGCGGTTAAAACCTTGGCAATTACTTCTTCTACTTCTGCCGAAGGTAAAACTACTGTTAGTTATAACTTAGGCATAGTATTGGCAGAATTTGGCTTGCGAGTACTAATAGTCGATGCAGATATGCGAAAGCCTAAAATCCATAAACTAGCCAAAATAAATAATGAAACAGGATTAAGCGATGCGATCGCCTTAGAACAACCTTGGACAGATTTTGTGCAAACTAGTAGATTCGATAATTTAGATATCATTACTGCTGGTGAAACTTCTCCTAATCCGATCGCTTTGTTAAATTCTGACAAAATGGAAGGGCTAATGGAAGAATGGCAAAGGGCTTATGATTATATACTAATTGATACTCCACCCATTGGAGTGATCGCCGATGCTAAGAGTATAGCCAATCTAGTTGATACCACAGTATTTGTAGTTGGTATTCAAAGAGCCAGCCGTAAAGCCTTTGGTAATGCTCTGGATGTTTTATATAGTAGTCACGGCGATATCGCTGGAGTTGTCGCTAACATGGTCGATCCACAATTCGACTACTATGCTTACTCTTACTACGACTCTTATTACAATCAGTTA
>JAAUYH010128479.1_pt1 | contig 14925 bp, 12 predicted proteins | sample 7278061 | NCBI WGS metagenome assembly JAAUYH01 (sample SAMN14350203, study PRJNA611818) | marine sediment metagenome | isolation source: surface marine sediment (0.6m) | place: French Polynesia: Moorea | collected 2018-08
CCTCCAACAGGACCGTGACGACTGGCTTGCCAGATTGACCAACCCGAAACGTTCCGGGCCAGGCCGAAGAACAGGGCGCACCCTGGACACGGCGATTGATCAATCCCCGGAACCCTCGCCCTGATCGACGCTGCAAGCTCGAAATTCCCTAAACGGTTAACAAGCAATTTGCGGACGAAGCGGCCATCGCGCAACATTTTACCGATGGCCGCTTTCCAAAGTTCTCAGCGCTGCATTCGGTCCGACTAAGGCCGAACGAGAAACGCAAAATCAGTCCCATTCCGGCATGAATGCTTCGGCGTAGCGAGCACCAAACCCGCCCTTGGGAAGGATTTCTGCGATCGCGCTCAAGTCCTCAGAACTCAACTCCAGTTCTGCCGCGCCGACGTTCTCTGCAAGACGATCCTGACTACGTGTTCCTGGAATAGGAACGATGTCGTCGCCCTGGGCCAAAAGCCACGCCAAAGCAAGTTGCGAGACAGAGGCGTTCTTTGTTTCGGCAAATGCTTTGACTTTTTTAACCGCGTCGACGTTCTTTTCAAAGTTTCCTGGCTGCCAGCGTGGGTCGAACCTCCTGAAATCGCTTTCTTCATATTCGTCCGCTGGTTTTGCGTGTCCTGTCAAAAACCCTCGTCCCAGTGGCGAGTAGGGAACAAAACCGATCCCCAGATCCTGCAGCATCGGAAACAAGACCTCTACGTCGCGAGCGAAGAGCGAATACTCAGTCTGCAGGGCAGCGACCGGATGCACGGCATGCGCGCGTCTGAGTGTCTTCTCACCCGCCTCACTTAATCCGAAATGCAGGACCTTGCCCTCTTTGACGAGATCAGCAACGGCACCAGCAACATCCTCGATAGGAACATTGGGGTCAGGCCGGTGTTGATAGAGCAGATCAATGCGGTCCGTTTTCAAGTACCGCAGGCTGTTTTCAGTCACTCTACGAATGTTCTCAGGGGTACTGTTCAATCCAATGCTCAAGCCACCTTCCGGATCGGGAATGAATCCGAACTTGGTTGCGAGCACCACGTCATCACGGAACCCTTCGACGGCCTTGCCAATGAACGTCTCATTTTCACCCCAGCCGTACAGCTCCGCTGTGTCGAAAAAGGTGACGCCGAGATCATAGGCCTTGTGGACAGTGGCCAGCGCCGCGGCTTCGTCACTTGCACCGTAAAAGGACGTAACGCCCATGGCGCCATACCCGATTGTCGATACGGTTAGGCCGTGGCCGCCCAGTTGTCGCGTTTTCATATCAATTCTCCAGTTTTGCTTGATCGCTGACCAGGATATGGCCGTGGCGTACGAGGCGTTCCTGCCTAATTATGTGCAATTATTGCCTATTCCTGTCACTTGGTTGACTTTTCGCAGATCAAGCGCCTTATTTCTTGCATGAAACACCTGTCCGATCTTACAGACCTCGCAGTAAAGCACGCGGGGTCTACTGCGGTTCCCAACCTCGAAATCCACAAACTGGACCAGCCGACCGAGCTGATTCCGCTGATTTATGAACCCAGCGTGTGTCTGATCCTGCAGGGCGAAAAGCGTACCATCATTGGCGACAAGGTTCTGGATTACGCCGCGGGGTCCTGTTTGGTGATCGCGGCGGAATTGTCAGCCCTTGGACAAGTGACGCGTGCGTCGCCAAACGAGCCGTTTCTCGCGCTCGCGCTGACCATCGACGCACCACAACTGTCGGAGGCGATGCGCAAAACCCCGGCTACGACACACGACCAAGGGAACCAAAGCTTTGCGTTGCAGTCCGCATCTGACCTCTTGATCGAAACATGGGCCAGGTTGCTGACGATGCTTGAGCGTCCTGACGAAATTCAAGCAATTGCACCGCTTTACCAACAAGAGCTCTTGTACCGGTTCCTTGTCGGCCCGATGGGTCCATTTCTGAGGCAGATTGGGATAGCAGACTCTGATCTTGCTCGCATCCGGCGGACCATGGACTTCATTCGCAAGCACCATGCGGATCGACTGGAGATAAGCGAAATGGCCGAACTTGCCGGCATGAGCCGGACGACATTCCATCGTCGTTTTAAGAAAGTCACGGGTGTTAGCCCGCTCCAATACCAGAAGCAATTCCGACTGCATGAGGCAAAGCGGTGCCTCGTTGCCCGTGAAGGCAATGCTGCGTCGGTGGCTTATCGTGTGGGCTATGAAAGTACGTCCCAGTTCAGCCGTGAATATCGCCGCCTATTTGGATTGCCACCGCTTCAAGATGCTGCCGCAGCGCGAGAATTGGCGAAGGTTGTATCAGCATTCTGAATTTCGAGGCGTCCAGAACAACCGACATGGGCTTTGTCGGGGCCTGCTTCGCGAACAAATCGGACGTTGGTCCCGCCGTCACTTTTACTGCTTGTAGTGAGCCAGGAACATGGACACGCAATCGTCCATGACGCCCTTGGGAGTCCGGTTCTCGCCCAGGAAAAACTCCGGCCAGAAGAAGAAGTTTTTGACAAGGGCCAGAAGCTGGTTGGTCGCGAAGACCGGATCGGCTTTGCGGATGATACCTGCGTCCATGGCCTCAGTGATCAGCCGCGTGATCGGGTAGTCATGGGTTTCGGTTTCTGTGAAGAATTGCCGGGAACGGTCGAGGTCACGGATCAACTCTGAAATCACCATGCGGTTCAACCCGAGCGCCGTCTCGTTAGTGATGACTTCGACGTAGCGCCATAATGCGTCCTTTAACTGCTCGACAAAGTCGCGATCTGGATCATAGGACACCGGCTCCATGCTCCGGTTCCGCTCGAGCATGATCTCTGAGATCGCATCGAAGAGGGCTTCCTTGCTCTCAAAGTGATTGTAGAGCGTGCGACTCGACACATTCGCCTTCTTGGCGATCGAGGTCGTCTTCGCCCCCAGGAACCCCTGCTCGCGAAACTCCTCGATCGCCGCATCGATGATATCTTTTCGTTTTTTTTCAGTGCGTTTCACGATTTTCGCCTCAAAAGTAAAAGCGCCTGTTTACAAGCGCTGTTCCTGTCAATAAGTAAATAACACGTTTTACTTTGGCAAGGCAAAACGCCGACCGACCCGAAAGGACCAAGACCATGAAGATTCAAACGCTCACCGCAGGCAAGAACCCCGTTACCTTCAAATCCTTTGGCGTGGATTTGGTTGGCGACCTCTACCTTCCCGACAGTTTCGACGAGACCAAAACCTACAAGGCCATCGTGGGCGCCAGCCCGTTCCCGCAGGTTAAGGACCAGATCCCGGCCACCTACGGCCCGGAAATGGCCGCCCGGGGCTTCATCTACCTTGGTTTCGACTATCTCGGCATGGGGTCCTCCCCGGCGCTGCCGGGCGAGCACAAGCAGTCGCGCTACATGTTCCGGCTGATCGAAAACACCTGGGACGCCGTATCCTATCTTGGAACGCTGCCATTTGTGGACGAGATCTACGGCCTCGGCGTGTGCCAGGGCGGCTCGATCATTGCATCGGCGGCTGTTACCGATCATCGGATCAAGAAAATCGCCATGGTGTCCGGCATGATGGCGGCGGATGGGTTCCAATGGACCGACCGCGACATGGCGAACCAGCAGATCGCGGCTGCGAACGCTTCGATGCAGAAGATGTATGAAACCGGCGAGCCGGACTATGTGGCACCATTCGGATTGAATGACGAGCAAACCCGAGAAGAGTTTGTTGGATCGGGCGTCAACCCGATGGCAGGAGAATCCTATGATTATTACGGACGCGATGGCGTGAAAGGGCCTGTCGCGGTTCCGACCTACACCAACATGCATATCGGCGATCAGGGCATGCAGTCGCTCATCTCGATCGGAGAAGCCTACGCCGACAAGATCGTGCAGCCGTCTCTGACCATCTATAGCAGTTCGGCTTTCACGGCCCCTTGCTCAACCCAGTTTGTGGAGAAGCTGACGAATGAGCATGAGGAACTGGCGTTTGATGAGTTCAGCCATGTTGACTTCTACTACAAGCCGGACGCCGTGAAGGCGTCGACTGATGCAGTGGCGGAGTTTTTCAGCAGGTGAACCGATGAGGCAGAGGTCACGGCGCGACCTCTGCCTCTTCGACCAATGGAGAGGAAATTGGTGCGAGGCGCAGCATCGGTGAAATGGGCTCAGAGCTGCCCAATGCTTCCGCGGCAAGCGCCTGCTTTCGGGCCCCGCGAGACCAGAAGTTGGCCACAATCGCCAAACTTTTGATCTTTCACCGTCCCTGTCGATCACCAGACATTCGCGCTTCGGCAGGCGACCTTCATGTCGAACGCCGCGAATTCGGGCTTCGAGCCCGAAGCGAGGGATGCTGCGCCCTGTTCGAAATGGTGAAATGCGCGATTAGCGGACGTAGCCAGTGAAAGAGAAGGTTGATTGTGACCTTTCCCCGGCTACCCCGCCGCTGCAACGTAGCTTAACCGAATTGGCCGTTCATACGGCATGTAGCGTGACAAACCAGGTGTGCGACGGCTGTGCGGAGATTCTGTTGAAAAAGCCCCAAATCGCTGAGATTCCGAAGAAAAGTTCGCCATACAGACGCGGAAAGGAATTTCAACCGAGGGGTCGGCCAAAATGGCGCTCGGACCACCAGAGGCCAACACAGAGGTTCTGAAGGGCTGTTTGACAGCGTTATTGCCGCTTCGGCTTGTTTTGCGAAATTCCGCAAACTTTCGGTTTACGACTTTTTCAACAGTATCCGGACCGAGCGCACACACAGCGTGGAAACGCCGCCACCTTACCCAAAGTGCCACGCAACACAAACAAGTCGGTCCAAGTAGCTCAATCGCGACAGTCTCTGAGGGCCTGAATTCACTTCGGTCGTTCGCCGCGTAACCAATCAACTGGGCAGGTGAGGAGATAGAGGAGCCTTGTCCTACCTTTGTCGCATGCAAGAACGCATCAGTCCGACACGATCTCTGGCAACGACCTTCGTGGACCCGCCCGACAGACCCGTGCTACGGACAGGCTGACCGCGGGGAGAGATCATGACCGAGACCGTTCCGTCCGAAGACCTGAAATCCGCCGAAGAGGCTGTCGACCTGCCCGAAATCGGTGACCTCTCTCGCTACGACGCGCTGATGCAAACCATCCGCAACCGTGTGACCGTGCGCAAATTTGACCGAGACTACGTTGTGCCGGAGGCGCATTACGATTTGATCCTCGAGGCCGCGCGCCATGCGCCATCGGGTGCGAATGCGCAGCCCTGGCAGCTTATCGTGGTGCGGGACCAGCCCACCAAGGACAAGATCACCGAGTATTTCGTTGCCGAGCAGCGGTTTCGCGCCAAGGCGAAGATGAAGTTCCCGACCCCGGATTACCGTGGGCTTGCCACGGCACCCGGCTTCATCGTGGTGTGTTCCGACATGCGCTGGGTCAACGCGTTCCCCGTTCTGAATGACGGCTCGGACCTGGACCGCATGTATCACGAAAACGCCGAACGCATCCTGCTGCAATCGGTGGCGGCCTCGACGATGTCGGCGCATCTTGCCGCGGCAGCACTCGGCTACAATGTCTGGTGGGTCACCGCGATCGGGCAGGAGGAAGCTCAAAGAGCGATGCGCCCGCTGCTGGATATTCCCGACGACATCTCTGTTCTCGATATCTTCCTCTTCGGACCGGCGGCGGCTGCGCCCTACAAGCGCTATCGCCGCCCGATGGAGGAGATCGCACATTACGACCGATATAACCGGGCGCATCAAATGTCGGAGGACGAGTTGAAGGACTGGATCAAGTCCCGTCGGCACCGTGTGATGTATAAGGATTCAAGCCGCGTCGACTGACGGCGCCAGCGTGTTGCGGCTCAGGTGTTCTCCGAGCCTCCGTTGACCACCAGCGTCTGGCCCGTGACAAAATCGCTTTCGCTCGAGGCCAGGAAGACCCGGGCGCCGATCAGGTCTTTGGGGTGGGCGTCGCGGGCAATCGCGCGGCTGGCGATGACGCGCTGGCACGTCTGGTCGAGGTGATCTTCGTTTTCCAGGATGCTGCTGCTGAGCGTCAGCCCCGGGGCCAGCGAATTCACACAGATCCCCGAGCGGCCAAGTTCACGCGACAGGGCGCGGGTCATTGCCGTCACGGCGCCCTTCGACGCAATGTAGTGCAACATGTTGGGCGGGCCCTTGTAGACGGTGCCCGAGGTGATGTTGATGATCTTGCCGTATCCGCGCGCCTCCATCCCCGGGGCGACGGCCTGCACCATGTTGAAGGTACCGCGCACGTTGACCGCCGTGACCGTATCCCAGAGATCGGCCGGAATTTCGGCGTAGGATTGCATTGGCAGGTCGGCGTAGACTGCGGCGTTGTTGACCAGGACGTCGGGGGGCCGAGATGGCGTTTGGTCTCGGCGGCGGCGTGACGGGCGGCGTCCGGATCAGAGACATCGGTTTCGATGTAGATCCCGCCGAACTCGGCTGCCGCAACGGTTCCGTCGGCGATGTTCGCGATGGCAACCCAGGCGCCCTCGCGCGCCAGGGCCCGGGCGAAGTCCAGCCCGAGCCTCTTGGCGCCGCCGGTCACGATGCAGGTCTTGTCCCTAAGCCGTCCCACCGCTCAGCCGGTCGGCAGACGCCCGAACTCGGCGTAGATATGCTTGGTCTCCATGAAATCCACCAACCCCTCGAGCCCATGCAGCCGGCCCATGCCGCTTTCACGGTAACCGCCGGTTTCGGCCTCGGCGAAGAGCCGGTTGTGGCAGTTGATCCAGACCGTGCCAGCCTTGAGCGCGCGGGCCACGCGGCGGGCGCGGGCGTGATCGGTGGTGTGGACGCTGGCGGCGAGGCCGTAGCGCGTGGCGTTGGCGCTGAGCGCGGCGGCCTCTTCGCCGGAGAACCGCTCTAGCAGGCCGATGGGCGCGAAGAGCTCATCCTGCACGAGGCGGTGCGAGGTGTCCGCGACCTCGTAGAGCGCCGGGGTCACGACATTGCCTTGCGGGTGTCCGGCGCGGATGTCGCCGGCCAGGATGGTCTTTCCAGCGTGTGCGGCCTCGGCGGTGTTGGCGGCGTAGCGGTCGGCACTGGGTAGGTCGAAAAGCGGTCCCATGCGCACGGACTTTTCGAGCGGGTCGCCGACCGTGACGGCCTTTGCCGCCTCGGCCAACTCGGGCACGAACCGGTCCCATGCGGTGTCCTCGACCAGGACGCGGGCGATGGCGGTACACATCTGGCCGGCGTGCGGAATCAGCCCGTTAACCACCTCGCGCACCGCCGTAGCCATGTCGGCATCGGCAAAGACCAGCGCCGGCGCCTTGCCTCCCAGCTCCAGCGACAGGCGTTTCAATGTCGGCGCGGCCCCGGCCATGATCGTTTTGCCGGTGCCGGACGAGCCGGTGAAACTGACGACGTCCACCTCAACATGAGCGCTGAGCGTCCTGGCGACATCTATATCGCCATGCACGATATTCACCACGCCAGGCGGCAACGAGGGACAGGTTGCAAGGCACTCGGCGAAGATGTGGTTCACCGTGCTGGTCTGATGCGCGCCCTTGACGACGCAGGTGCAGCCCGCCGCCAACGCCGGGCCAAGCGAGCGGAGAAGCAGGGTCGAGGGCGCGTTCCAGGGCACGATGATCGCGGCCACTCCGACCGGCTCGTGGGCGAAGATCGACTGCTTGCCCTCGTCGATCTCGCTTACCCGGCCGAAGATCGCGCGGGCCAGCCCGGCATAGTACCGCGCCTCGCTGATCGCGGCGTTGGTCTCGTGCAGGCAATGGGCCAGAACCTTGCCGTTTTCATGGGCAATCGCCCCGGCGATGTCGTCCCGGCGCGCGGTGATGGTTTCCCCCAGTTCCAGCAGAACCTGTGCGCGCAGGCGCGGTGTGTGCGCCCAGGCCGTGCGATCGAAGGCGTGGCGCGCGGCCGCAATGGCGGTCTCGGCCGTACCTGGGTCGCCGATCAACACACGGCCATAATCCGCGCCGGTATAGACAACCCGTGTGACCGCGTCGGTCCCCTTGGAGACCCAGGCGCCATCAATCCAGTGCCGTGCCGGTTCGGTCATGCTGATCCTCCATAACCCCGGGCCGAGTTTCACCCCGGTTGCCGAATTTGGCAACGCTCCGGCGGCGGGTGTTCGTGCAAAGGGCTTCACCGAAACCGGTTTCGCGCTTAACCTGCTGGCGGTGGGGGGCTTTCAGTACGTCGTTTTGCCAATGCGGAGCCTCCGGAGTGCCCTAATGGCACCAAGACGATACGGGAGGAACATCATGCGAAAACTGATTGGGTTTGCCAGTGCGGCGCTCTTGGCGACATCCCTTGCCGCCAGCGCGGCAGAGCTGTCGCTGGCGTATTTTATGGGGCCGAAGCATCCGATGAACAAGGCCGTCTTCACCCCCTTTGCCGAGAAACTGGCCGAGGTTTCGGGCGGGCAGCTGACCGTAAAGCAGTTCCCCGGCGGGGCGCTGAACTCGGTGCCGCCCAAGCAGTATTCGATCCTGCTCGACGGTGTGGCCGACATCGTCTTCACGCTGCCCGGCTACACCGGCGAAGTCTTCCCAATGACCAATGTCATCAATCTGCCAGGGCTCTGCGACGACTCGGTTTCTTGCACGGCGGCGTTGCAGAACGCGCGGGAGCTGATCGAGACCGAGTATAACGCCAAGGTCCTGGCCCTTTGGGCCAATTCGCCGCCGATTCTGTTGACCAAGGACAAGCCGGTCCGCACGCTTGACGACCTGCAGGGGCTGAAACTGCGGGTCACTTCCTCGGGCCAGGTCCCCTTTGTTCAGGCGCTTGGCGCGAGCCCGGTCGGCCAACCGGTGAGCGTGATCAATCAGAACCTCGCCAATGGCGTGATCGACGCGATCTCGATCGATCCGTCGGGGATTGGCTCGTTCAAGCTGCATGAGGTTGCCAATTACCTGACCACCTGGTTCCCGGGCTCCGGCAGCGCGTTCGTGCTTTTGCTGAACAAGGACGTCTACGACGCCATGTCCGACGAGGAAAAGGGCTGGATCGATGCCGCCGCGGATGCCTCGCTGGCCGAAAGCGGCGCGTCCGGGTTCAAGGCCTCGACCGAGCGCGGGCTCAAGATCGCCAAGGAAGCGGGGCTGGAATTCATCGATATCTCCGACGAGGAACGCGCCCGCTGGCAGGCCGTCATCGACGAGACCATGGCCGAGGTCCTCGCGCAGCCGGCGGGATCGATGACCATTGGCGACGTGCTTGAGAAGATGAAGGGCATGTAGGCGGCTTGCGCGCGCTACTTGCGACACTTGACGAACAGCTCGGCCGTCTGGCCGGGCTGTTTGCGCTGGCCGGGGCGGCGGGCATCCTGGTGCTCTTGGGTGTCACGGTGGTCGCGGTTTTCTGGCGCTATGTCCTGAACGCGCCGATTTTCGGGATCGAGGACGTGTCGATCGTGACCCTGACCGTGGTCGCGGCGGGCTCTGTGGCGTATGGCGGCAGCAAAGGCGCGCATGTCTCGATTAATCTCTTGACCTATTTCTGGGGACGGCGGGTGACGCGCCTGACGGATGCGGTGATGCGGTTTGCGGTGGCCGCGATCGCCTTGCTGGCGGCTTATGCGCTCGTGACCAAGGCCTGCGGGCTGGAAAAGGCCTGCATCACCTCGAACCTTGCGATCGAACACCGGGTGTTCTTCTACGTTCTCGCCGCGGCGATGGGGCTCTACGGGGTGAACGTCGCGGTTCACTTGGCCATCGGGCTGGCGCATTGGAACGAGGCCCGCGACCCCAACGAGGTCGAGGACTGATGGACGGCGCGACACTGGCGCTGGCCGGTTTTCTGGCGCTATTTGCATTGCTTTTCATTCGGATGCCCGTCGGCGTGGCGATGCTGCTGGTGGGGACCTGGGGCATTTGGATGGTGCGCTCGAAGGCGGCAATCCCGAAGCTCGCCGGAGAGATTTTCGCCGAAGCCTCGAATTATCCGCTTACGATCATCCCGCTTTTCGTGCTGATGGGGAACCTCGCCGGTGTCTCGGGGATGAGCCGCGACCTTTATGATGCGGCGCATACCTGGCTGGGGCATCTGCGGGGTGGGCTTGCCTCGGCCACGGTGGTTGGCTGCGCGGGGTTTTCGGCATTGAGTGGCTCGTCACTGGCGGCCGCGTTGACCATGGGGCGGGTCAGCCTGCCCGAAATGCAACGCTACAGGTACCACAACGGATTGGCCTGCGGGTCGATCGCGGCGGGTGGCACGCTGGGCATCCTGATCCCGCCCTCGGCCGGTTTCGTGATTTATGCGATCCTGACCGAGGAAAGCATCGGGCGGCTTTTCATGGCCGGCGTGATCCCGGGCTTGTTGCTGACCTTGCTCTTTATCGTGGCGATCTGGATCGTTGTCACCCGCAGCCCGGACAAGGCGCCGCCCGGGGCGGGCAAAGTGCCGCTTGCCGTGCGGCTGCGGTCGCTGCTGCGAGCCGGGTGGATCACCGGCATCATTGTGCTTACGATCGGCGGCATCTATACCGGCGTCTTTTCGGCAGTCGAGGCTGCGGGCATCGGCGCGTGCCTGGCGCTGCTTGTGACCGTGATCCGGGGGGCGGCGACCTGGGCGAACCTTCAGGAGGTCTTCGCCAGCACGCTCAAATCCTCTGGCACCGTGTTCATGATCCTCTTCGGCGCCTTCGTCTTCAAAACCTTCATCGGCTTTACAGGGATCACTTATTCGCTTTCGCTTTGGGTCGAGGCGCAGGGCTTTTCCGGCATGCAGGTGGTGATCGCGTTCCTGGTGATCTTCATCGTGCTGGGCATGTTCATGGACGGCTTTGCCATACTGGTGCTGACCGTGCCGCTGGTGCAGCCAATCATCGAGCCCCTGGGCATCAACATGATCTGGTTCGGCGTGCTGATGGTGATCGTACTGGAGATGGGGCTGATTTCTCCGCCGGTCGGGGTGAATGTCTTCGTGGTCAAGGGCATTGCGCCGGGCGTGCCGATGGGCACGATTTTTCGGGGTATCTGGCCGTTCTGGTTCGCGATGCTGGCGGCGGTGATCCTGGTGATCCTGTTCCCGGGATTGGCGTTGTTGTTGCCGAATACGATGTTTGGGTAAGGGCGGCAGGAACCCTTGCATTTTTTTTGAACGGTCCGGATTTCCGAATTGGCTGCGCCAGTCAGATCGGCTGGGGACCTCTGCCCCCCAGACCCCCGAGGTATTTGTGAACCATAAAAAGAAGACCCAGGCGGGTTCAGCACGGGATGTCTTGCCCCGTTGTCGATGCTTTAGATCGCCGACCAGATCAGCCGCAGCGCCAGCAGGGTCAGCAAGACCAGGATTGCCCGGTCGAACTGTGCCGCCGAGAGGTGCCGGGCCAGCCAGGCGCCGACGGGCATCGCCGCGAAGATCGGGATCAGTGCGAGGGCCGCCAAGAGCAGAACCTGCGGCGTCAGCAGTCCAACCCAGAGCAATGCCGGGATCTGCACCAGCGACATCGTCGCAAAGAATATCGATATCGTGGCGATGAAGACCAAGCGGTCCAGCCGCAATGCGTTGAGAAAGCTCACGGCAATTGGCGCCGAGATGCCGGCCGCGCCCTGCAGGACGCCCGCGGCGGTGCTGGCCGGAAGCACCACCCGTCGCGCCGCGGCGATGTCCAGGCGGAAATCCGGCCGCGCCAGGCGCAGCACGATGTAGAGGATCACCGCCGCCGCCATGGTCAGCGACAGCGAGCGCACCGGCAGCGCCACCAGCAGCCAGGTGCCCAGCAGTGCGCCAATCGCGCCGCCCAGGGCAAAGCGCGTCGCGAAGCCCTCGCCCAATCTGTGCTGGCCATGTTGCCGGATTTGCCAGAGATTGGTTGCCAGATTTGGGATCACCATGACGACCACGGCGAGTTTCACATCAACGAAGGCGGCCATGACAGGCACGGCCACCACCGGCGTGCCCATGCCGGTCGCGCCCTTCATCAGGCCACCCAATGATAGGGCGGCGAAGATCGCGACAAGCGCGGAAAGATCAAGCTCTGGCATGACCCTCGGTGGCGTTGACGGTGGGCTTAGTCAAGAGAGGTTGGTATGTATGATGTTCTGATCTCCGGCGGCGGGCCGGTCGGGCTGGGACTTGCGATCGAGCTGGGGCAACGTGGGCATTCGGTTGCGATTGTCGAACGCAATCTCGAGCCACCGCGCATCCCCAAGGGCCAGAACCTGACACAGCGCACGATGGAGCACATGCGCGCCTGGGGTGTCGAGGAGGAGATCCGCGCGGCCAAGACAATCCCGCGGGGCGTGGGCCTGGGCGGGCTGACGGCCTATGGGTCGCTCTTTAGCGGTTATCACTACGACTGGTTCCGGCGAGCCTCCGTCAGCCAGTACTACGCCGCCGAGAACGAGCGCCTGCCACAATACGCCACTGAGGCGGTGCTGCGGGCGCGGCTGGACGCACTGGAGAGCGTCGATTTTCTGGTGGGCTGGGCGGTGACGGAGGCCTCGCAGTCGGACGATCATGCGGAGATGCTGATTGAACGCGAGGGCGAGACTCGCGTCCTGTGCGGCGCGTATCTCGTGGGCTGCGATGGCAGCCGCTCGCTTGTGCGGCAGGCCTCCGGCATCACCGAATCGGTACAGGATCACAACCGGCCAATGGTGCTGATCGTCTTCACCTCGCCGGAGTTCTTCGAACTGATCGAGCGCTTCCCCGATAAGCAATTCTACAATGTCCTCCATCCCGACCTCGACGGCTACTGGATGTTCTTCGGCATGGTCGAATGGGGACAGTCGTTCTTTTTCCACGCCCCAGTGCCGCCAGAGACGAACCGTGAGAGTTTCGATTTCGCGGGCCTGCTGCACCGGGCAGCGGGCGGGGAGTTCGCGGTTGACCTGGACTATGTCGGCTTCTGGGATCTGCGTATCTCGCAGGCCGACCAGTATCGCGCGGGCCGGATATTCATCGCTGGCGACGCGGCCCACAGCCACCCGCCCTATGGCGGGTACGGCGTGAATACCGGGTTCGAGGATGCCCGAAATCTCGGCTGGAAGCTGTCAGCGGTCCTGCAAGATTGGGGTGGCGCAACGCTTCTCGACAGCTATCACGCCGAGCGCTACCCGGTCTTTGCCTCGACCGCGCATGACTTCATCGACCGGTTTATCCGCGATGACCGGGCGTTTGTCCGAAAGTTCGACCCTGCCGTCGACAGGGCGGCTTTCGAAGTGGCCTGGGGGGAACGATCCAAAGGTGGGTCCGACAAGGGCATTGCGGGCTATGCGCCGCATTATGGCGGCTCTCCGATCGTGACCGGTTCGACGGAAGATGCGCCCAGTGCCGTGGGCAAGCATGAGCTTTCGGCGCGTCCAGGCCATCATCTGCCGCCGCTTTCGCTTGGCAATGGTCAAAGCACGCAGGATAGTTTGGGGACGGGTTTCACGCTGTTCTCGGAAACGGCGACTTTGGTGCCCGGCGAATTTCCCGTGACCCAAGTGCGGACGGTGCCTGAGGATGCCGAGGCGCGCCACGTTCTGGTCCGGCCGGATGGCTATGTCGCATGGGCGGGGGACGATGCAGCGATGATCCCCAGAGCGCTTCATCGGGCATCAGGCAGGTAGCGGACAGCAAATCTAAATTTCCGCAGAGCAAGCCCATCCGCTCCGGGCTCGACTCCGTCACCTGAGCGTTTCAGTCTGTCATCTCGTGGCTGAACGGCCTGTGTGGATGGCGCCCGCATAGCAAGAGTTTTCGGAGCTTCGTGGGCATGGTCAGATGCTGGCATGTGCCCGGCCTTTTGATGCGGTACACATGACCGCTGGCCCTGATGGGGTCCGCCAACTGAGTCCCGAAGCAGCTTTTCGGACTTTGGTGTCCTGGACATTCGACGGGGTTTCTCGGTCTGCGGGCTGACTGTGCGCCATCACTCCGATCGTCTTGTTATTCCTCTGGTTTCCTCTTTTCTCCCAACCGTCAGACGGCCCGCGACTGATAACGTTCGTTCTTTGTCAGTAGCGCCCATGCGATCCTCGCGGCTTTGGTCGCCATGGCGACCGTGACTGGCCGGAAGGGTTTGCGGGCCAACAGGTCCTCGGCCCACGGGTCAGCCCTCTCAGGCTTTCGCTTCATCTGAACGACACGCGCCGTCATGCCGGCGACCAGAAGCCGCCTGACATATCGGTCCCCCATCTTCGAGTTGCGGCCCAAGCGTTCCTTGCCTCCACCCGACCTGTTCAACGGGATCAGACCGAGCCAGGCAGCAAACTCACGGCCGTTTCGGAACTGCTTGGCACTGCCGGCCGTCGCCACGATCGCTGAGGCCGTCACCGGACCGATCCCGGGACTCGTGCGCAATAGGTACACGCGTGGATCGTTGCGGGTTTCGAGCGCGATGCGCCGGTCATACCAACCGACCCCCAGATGCAACGCGACAAGCTGGTGGCTGAGGTTGACGACTACATCCTGCGCTGCCTCATGCAAGTCGGGTTGGGTGCCGTCCGCCACACTCTTGGCGAACTTGATGGCGTGGCCGCCCCCGCGGGCCAGGGTGATCCCGAACTCAGCCAGCAGACCACGCAACATGTTGCTGAGTTGGGTGCGCTGGCGGATGATCAGGTCTTGCGCATGGTGCAGGAATGGAACAGCTTGCTGCGCCCCGGACTTGATCGTCGCAAAGCGCATCGTGGGGCGCGTCACCGCCTCGCAAATAGCCTCGGCGTCGATCGCGTCCGATTTGCCCCGCTTTACGTATGGCTTCACATACATGGCCGGGATCAGGCGGAGGTCGTGACCGAGCTTCGTGAGCTCGCGCGCCCTATAATGGCTCGAACTACAGGCCTCCATGCCAATCAAGCACGGGTCGAGATCCCTGAAAAATCCCAAGACCTGCGATCGGCGAAGGGCACAGTTGAACGCAACCTTGCCATCTTCCGCGACACCGTGGACCTGGAAAATGTTCTTCGCAAGATCAAGACCGACAGCTATACCTGCCCAGGCGACCGGGTGCTGCAAACCTATCGGCGCAACTTCTCCAAGCCACGAAAGCCAAACGGCGGCAAGGACGGGTTCATCAAATACCGTGC
>JAAUYH010150642.1_pt1 | contig 14924 bp, 13 predicted proteins | sample 7278061 | NCBI WGS metagenome assembly JAAUYH01 (sample SAMN14350203, study PRJNA611818) | marine sediment metagenome | isolation source: surface marine sediment (0.6m) | place: French Polynesia: Moorea | collected 2018-08
CAAGCAAGATATCAGGCTATCAAGGAACAAATTAGAGATGGGATAGATCCTGACCAAGAAGTTAAATTACAAAACCGTCTTCAGAAGATAATTGCTGAAATCAACTCGAAAGAAAATGAAATAAGACAATTAGAAACTAAAAATAAAATTACCCCTATCATAGCTAATAATCAAAATCAAAATTATACCAAAGTCCCTAGAGATTTTACTATTCTCAAAAATCAATTAATGACTCTAAACTACATAGAGCAAACTGATTCTTTTCGCGACTTTTGGAATTCCGAAAATAATCCTCCAATTGGTGCTTTTTTGATTCAGGGCAAAATAAAAGGATGTCATCAATGGTTGATAAATCAATTATTAATAAAGAATTTTCCAGACTTTTCAGATACTAGTGAAAAACTTAGTATCACTATTGAACGAGAAACTTCTATAGAAGATTTATGGAGAAAATTAGCTCTAACCCTATCTGAAAGTAGTTCGACTACACCACAAAATTTAATAGAAAAAGTATATAAAATATACCAACAAAGAACAGTTGTTTTAGTTTTTTACCATTTAGAAAGACTAGATAAAACTGAACCAAAAAAACTGATAGAAGAATTTTGGAATCCTTTAGTTGAACTTCTTCAACAACATCCTAATGAGCATTATTTTAACTTGGCAATGTTCTTAGTAAATCATACTAGTCAGTCAAATGAATGGGATATTGACTGTGCTGAAACTGTAAAGACAGAGCCTGTTTATAAACCAATCAGGTTAAAGCCAATTGAGAATTTTCGTAAGATTTTAATTAGAAATTGGATTATGCAAAATCGGAATAATTTTTCTCAATTACTTCCTAAAGTTAACAAAATAGATTTGATTATACAAGATATTTGGGAAGAAAGTAGTGAAGGAGAGCCAAAAGATGTAATTGAAGGACTGTGCAATAGATGTGGGACGGCTTTTTATCCAATACTTCAATCACTTAGCATATGAATCAACAACTTAAATGGAATCTTGAATATACTGGTACAGTTAATCCTCCCCCTGGAGATAAATCTATTATTTTTCATGGTCAACCTTTAGAACCTTATCTTCCTAGTGAGGAATTGTTGGAGTCTGTTAGACTTGCGATCGCCTTAAAAAGACCTTTATTGTTAATGGGTGAACCTGGTTGTGGTAAAACCAAATTAGCTAGAGCGATCGCCTATGAATTTACACAAAATAATCAGAAATCACTCAAATCTTTTGAATTAAAAGAATGGCCCTATCAAGCTTGGTATGTTAAATCTACTAGTAAAGCAAAAGATGGACTTTATACTTATGATGCGGTAGCACGTTTACGTGATGCTCAATTAGCAGGAGTGAATCAGCTTGACACAGAAGAATTAAGACTTCTTAAAGACCCGATGCAAGAGAAATATATTAAAATTGGAGCTTTAGGAGAATCATTTCAAAGTCAGATTCCTACAGTAGTTTTAATTGATGAAATTGATAAAGCCGATATTGATTTTCCTAATGATTTGCTATTGGAGCTAGATGAAAAAAGATTTTTTATTGAAGAGATAAAAAAAGAAATACCCGCAGAAAATCAAAAACTAGCTAATCCGATTATTTTCATTACCAGCAACAACGAACGGGACTTACCAGAAGCATTTTTACGTCGTTGTTTTTTTCATTATATTGAACCGCCAAATCAAGAAAAATTAATTGAAATTATTAAGGCTCATTTTGGTGAATTACCTGAATTAGTAACGCAGCAAGTTAAAGAAAAAGAAGTTAAAGAAAGAGTTGTCGAACTTGTCGATCGCTTTGTTGAACTTCGTGATTCAATAAATCGAGGTAGTGGTAAAGAAATAAGTACCAGTGAGTTGCTAGATTGGGTTCGAGCCTTATTATTATCACCAGATGATATCGAGCAAAAACTAGAACAAGGAACACCTTTTTTAGGCACTTTATTAAAAACCCATGATGAGTTAATTCGTTATCGACAAACCAAAAGATGACAATCACAAAGCAAGTCAGCCAATGATTAATTATCCAATACGAGTGATTTAATTGTGAAACCACAAGATCCACATCTAATTGAGCTATTTTGGGGATTACAAAAAGCAGGTTTACCTCTTACTCTTCAAGACTATTACCTGCTGCCTCAAGCATGGGATGCTGGCTTTCAACCGCAAGACTTTCAGCAATTACAAGTCTTATGTCGTCGTTTATGGGTTAAATCTTTAGCAGATAAACAAAAATTTGATGATTACTTCGAGAAATACTTTAAAACTTGGTCTGAATTGTCACAACAAAATTTATTGTCAGAATTTGATAACCAAAAAGAAATTGAGCAAGAAACGATAAAACAGCCAAAAACGAGAACTACACCAGAAATTCCTTTTCCTCAAACTAAAGAAACTAAAGAAATTCCAGAAATCGAAGTAGGACAAGCTGTTTCTCAACCTTTACCTCCCAGTAAGCAAATTACTTGGGGTAAATTCACCCTAAATCAAGATTATTTTCCGATTAATTTTCGTAAATTACAACAGGGATGGCGATATCTGCGTACTCCACAACGAGAAGGTGCTGCTACTGAATTAGATTTAAATGCAACTATTAAGCGTATTTGTCAACAGGGTTTTCTTCTCGAACCAGTTTTGCGTCCTAGCTTTGTTAATAAAACCGAACTGGTGTTATTAATTGACCAAAGTAATTCTATGATGCCTTTTGCTCCCTGGGTCAGACAATTAAAAGATTCTGCGTTCACAGAAGGACGTTTAGGTGATACTAAGAATTTTTATTTTAGTAATATTCCCAAAGATAGTCTTTATCAAGATTCCGATTTACTGCAAACACAATCTTTATCGCAAATTTTGCCTAAATTCAATACAGATCGCACTGTAGTTCTTATTATTAGCGATGCTGGTGCTGCTCGTGGTGGTTTTAACCCTAGAAGAATTGTTTTTACAGAAGATTTTGTACAACAAATCCGCAATCATGTCAGACAAATAGCATGGCTAAATCCTCTCCCAACAAAACATTGGCAGGGTAATACTGCTGAACGGATTGCTAGAGAAATCCCGATGTTTCCTTTTACATCTGCTGGATGGCAAGATTTGATTAATCAACTTAAGGGAACAGCTAAACTTTTAGGTGGTTATTATCCCGTTGAGGAGGAATGGAAAAGTAAAACCATTGATGTAAAAGCAGTCGAAAATCGTTTACGGAAATTAATTCCGGGAGAAGATAAAGATAATTTATATCGTAACGAAACTGCTATTCGTAATATTCTAGGTTGGGCAAAACAAGGAGAAGCTTATCTCCATTTGGCATATCATGCTGCTTTTCCTCTTGCCCTTACTCCTGATTTATTACATTACCTACGAGGCAATTTTTTTATAGATATTCCTTGGTTTGCTGTTAGTGAACTTTTGCTGTCTCCCTTGTGTCATCCCGCAGGGTATCAACTTTATGAAATGGATAGTATAGTGCGTCATCTGTTACTGAAACTACTCAAGGATGATAAAAAGTTTGGTAGCAAAAGATTAGAACAACTATCTGATGCTTTACTCTTTTACATTCAGCAAGGATTGGAACAAGAAGAATCATTAGTTGAAATTAAAGATTTAGGAGAAAAGCCAGAATGGATTTCCCTTGCTTATACCGAACCTAGTGAAGTAGCTAAAAAATTAGCATTGACTTTACAACAAGCTTATGGGGGAGATAAAGCAGAACTGATCCGCCGTGCTTCTTTGACGGCAACTTTTGCCGAACCTTTAGTCGAAGCAGGATTTCAACCTTTGTTGATTTATTGCAAAGGAATCCATCGCTTAGTCAGAGGATATGAATCAGGAGCAAAAGAAATATTACAGCAACTTCCTCAAGATTTGGAGATAGAAGGCATCAAGTTAACCAATCTTCTTGAGTTTGAAACCGTAACCGTAAACAGTTCAGGACAAGTAATAAAAACTGAAACCCATCAAGCTTTTTACTACGAAGAATCATTAGGAGATAATATTCAACCTCTGATTATGATGGGAATTCCTGAAGGTGAATTTATCATGGGTTCGCCTAAAAATGAACCGCAAAGATATAACAATGAAACCCCCCAACATCGGGTTAAAGTAGCTCCTTTTTGGCTGGCTCAAACCCCCATAACTAAAGCCCAGTGGAATTTTGTTGCTAATCTACCCCAAATACAAAGAGAACTTAATTTTAAAGATAGCAATAGTGAAGATGAGCATCCTGTAACCGATGTCAGTTGGTACGATGCGATGGAATTTTGCGCTCGTTTATCCCGTTATATAGGCAGAGATTATCGTCTTCCTAGCGAAGCTGAATGGGAATATGCTTGTCGGTCAGTGATCAGTGATCGGTCATCAGTGACCAGCGGTGCGACCCCGCGTCGGCGACAGACGCAAGGGAACGCGCACCAAGAGAGTGAAGAGTTGGCAGTAGAAGAATGGAATGAGAAATATCATAAACCATTTCACTTTGGAGCGACTATTACTAGCGACTTAGCTAATTATCGTGGAACTGTGACCTATGCTGATGAACCATCAGGGGAATATCGAGGAAAAACCGTCCCAGTAAAAAGTTTTTCTCCCAATGCCTTTGGTTTATACGATATGCACGGGAATGTCTGGGAATGGTGTGCCGATCCTTGGCATGAAAATTATCAAGGTGCACCAGAGGATAGTCGAGTATGGGATGAGCGAAATAAAAATGATAATCATTGTCTAAAAATAACTGAGCATTTAGCAGATTTACTCAAAGATGATCGCCGTCGTGTTCAGCGCGGCGGCTCGTGGGTCATCGGTCCTAGGTACTGCCGTTCTGTCTATCGCGTCAGTGCCCATCCTGACTTCACGAGCAGCCACGACGGTTTTCGTGTGGCGTGTGGTGGCGCGAGGACTTAGCCCTCTGCCCTTTTCCCCTTTTGCCCTTTGCGCTGGAAAATTAAATTTTGTATTATAAATATTTTTTAAATAATACAAACGAGGTCTCTTATTACTTGTATGAAACCTAAATTAGTACAAATACCCTATGAGGTGTATCAAAATTTAATCAATCATCTTGAAGCTCATGCACCTACCGACACTTGGGCTAAAACTTGTCTGGAGCAGTTAGAAAAAGAATCGATCGCCGTGTACAATTCCCACAAGTTAAGGAGTGGAACATATATTATTGATGATCCTGGAGCTAAGAGATAAGAGTTAGTTGTGTAATAAAAGGCGTACGCCCTCTCACAAGATTCAACTGACAGGCAAAGGCAATCTCAGCCAAAGCGGTAGATGGTCAGAAACCTCGTGTTCAAAGGTTGGAAAAAATTCTTTTTGCTCCTCTTGGCTCAGTTCACCGAAAGGTCTTCCATAAAGGGCTGAGCTAAATAATTCCCCAAAATTAAACACCCCATAATCGGGACCAACAGGATTAGACCCCATTGAAGCATTGTCTTTATAGGTAGGTAATCTGAGATCGCGACTAAATAAACCAATCTGGTCAAATGTCTCGCTCAATCGGGCATTGGTACGAAATACCTGACTATGTTGGGGATGTCGATCTAAGAAAGGAAAATTAACACTAACCTCGTCTCCCATTTTCTGATTAAAGGTTTTGATGTGATTTTCAATTCTGCTGCGATCGCGTTCTGGATTATCGAAATCTAAATTTAAATCTCCCAGTAAAACAAAATTAGGAAAATAAGATTTCCCCTCCTGTTTAACTCGCGCCAAAATCCACTCCATGAGCGCGTCGAATTCTTGTCGTCGGTCATTAATAGAATTACCAAAATACAAGTGAGCATTGACTGCCATCAAATCGTAGGATGCCGTATTAGGATGACCTATCACGCGAAAACTGGCACAGAAAGGCTGTCTGACAAAACTCAGAAAAACCGGCAGTTTAATTTTGGGTTTCTTGGGTTTGGTTGAACGCTTTCCTTCGGAGTAATCGTTTAATTTATCCAGGTATTCAGCATAAGGAGCTAAGGATTCATACAATTCGTCATGATGCTGGGCAATGGTCTGTAATAACTTACTCCTGTCATAAGTTACATCAGAAACTACATCATCTCTCCAAATAAGATTACGATTGTAAATATAGCCTAACCGTTCCCCTAATCCCCTTTCACCAGGAAAAACCCCAGTCTGGTCAGAAACCACGGTTCCATATTCTGAACCCATTTTTTGGGCTAAAAATTTGAACCCGCTTAGGTCATCCATGATTTCTTGAATTGCTAACAAGTCGAAATGTTGACAGACATGGGTAAGAAAATCCCAAGTTGACTGACGGCGTTTATTAATTGCTCCTAACTTACGGATATTAAACGATGCCAGCACAACGGAGCCATATTCACGCTTAGGAATTCCATATTTAGTAGGGTCTTTGTCTAAGGTGTCTCGGATTTTTTTCCATTGCTCTCCATCGAATCTGCTGCTCATGGCTATTCTTGGTTATAACTTTCTCAGTTCTCTGAAAGAAATTTGACTGTCGTGTAAATACCCTTAACCTCTACCAAAGAGTTGTGCGTTTTGATAGCGCGAGTGTTAATTCATACCGCAGCCGTTGATTCCGAATCTGGTGATGGTTCTTTCTTTTTCTTCTCGAAAACCTGTATTCCTGCCCCTTCCAGTTCAATTACTCCATCAGCAGAAATGTTGGCAATTTTTCCTGAAAGCGCACCAACCCAGTCTTCATACTCATCCATCTTAGCTACTTGCTTCTTTAGGGTTTTACGGTTAACTTCTGCTTTGATGGTAACGTTGTTTTCTCCCTGAATTTCCACCGTTACTTTTTTTCCCTCTGTGGGTAAGTCGGGTTTGTCGCTGAATTTAATGGTAACTTCGGGAATTCTGCCTTGAATCATGATGCTATCGATAAACTCGCACTTAATTTAGGCTACTAGGATTCGCTACAGATACCTGTAAACTTTAGTTTCATTTAGGGATATTGGGGTATGGCAACGATTGTTGAATTATACTCCCATATCCCCCTCAAACCCTTACGCTGAAAAGATTATGAGGTTTTGATTTTTAGTTTTTTGGAATCTTAAAAGGTTCAAAAGCATATATAGCAAGCTTTTTAAGGATTTTAACTCCTCTGATTTTTCTATGCTTGTTAAAGACATTGCCGAAAATAACTGTTTTCGCATCATGAAAAAGTGGCTGAAACTTAATAAATTCGTTCTCTTATAGGTTTAAGTGTTTTCGTAACTCCTCAACATTTCTAACCTCACCCCAATCAACCCCCGCAGCTTGCAGTAAATCGAGCGCTCGTGGCAACTAGAGCGCTCGCTCGTCAAGATTGATATTTCCAGTTTCTAAGTCTTGCATAGGACTTAAAAACTGGATCGGAAAAACGATAATATTTTTCTCTAATTTTTATTAGTACTGGCGCACCTCTATCTGGTGCGGTAAGTTCTTTCATTAACTGAGATGGATTAGTAACACCTAGTCCTTTGACAAAGCGATATACATCTTCGGTATACATTTCATCACATTCAGTTTCAGAAAATGTTTTGAGTAGAAGCTCTCTTTGCGGTGAATTTTTAACAGCAGAGTGATAAATATTTTCGTATATTGTTTTTAATTTTCCCTCCGCGATTTTTTCACTAAGTAATAAAATAATTCGCTCATCAATAGTTTTTTGTCCTCGCTCAAAAGCCATTAGCATAGCTTCTCTACCAAGCAAATGAACAAAATAAGGAAACCCCTCAGATTTTCCGACAATTGATATTTTAGATAATTCGTTAAAAACAATTTCTTTTCTTACATGAAATTCCGCTTTACCTAAAATATCAAGCAATTCATATTCTGGCATTCTATCTACTTCAATAGATTCAATTTGCCTACCGATAGATAAATGATCGTCAATTAATTCTGTAAGATCAGAAGCAATTCCGATGATTCCAAATCTAACGAATGATGATGAACAAGTTTTTATAATAGATGCAAAGCCAGACTTGTCTTCTAAAGTGTCAAACTCGTCAATTATTATTAGTAAACCAGATTTGTTTTGATTATCTTTTTGAATAGTTCCAAGAATTTGCTTTAATTGCTGAATTAAATCATCTGATACATAAGTCTTGTAGCTTTTCTCTTCAGTTCCTTTTGCTCCTATCTTTGCACCAAAAAGGTTTCCACCTCCCTCTGCACTAACTATTTTTTTGAAGGCATCTAATTTTCTTTCTCCTGATTTTGTAAGAGAAAAAAGAGAGGTGCTGTTGTTATCACCAAATAAAATTCTCTTGATTAAATCCTCGACATTTTTGACGAAACTATCTACTTTTATGTAGTGAGTTAAATACTTAAAACCGCCTTGGGGAATAAACTTGGTTAAGTTCAAAATTTTTGGCAAAGTTGGATTACCTTGGGCAATTAATTCTATTTGGTGAGCAATTGATGACTTTCCTACACCACGAAGTCCATATATGGACATAAAAGAACCTGGATTATTTAAACATAACATTCCATCTCTAATCTGTTCTTTTCTACCTACAAATAATTCTGGGTCTAATATTTCTTGTGCAGGGGAAAAAGCAGTGTTTATGTATTTGATATCTACCATGATTTTAATACTTTATTTAATGTAAAAATTACCAAGTACCTTTTAGTTAATGATGTCGATCGCCCGAATCCATCAATCCTCAACATCCTTCAACACATCATCCAACACCATACGGATAATATCCGCCTTAGTCCTACCACTCTTAGCTGACAAGATAGATAGTTTACGGTGCATCGATTCAGGTAAGTCAACAGTGAATCTTTTGGTTGCTTCTTTGGGTTGAACTTGTAACTTATCCATTAAGCTTGACTCCTTATTCTGTTTGGCGGTAGTAGGTGAAGCTGATTTCTCTGGTTTTGGTGGTGCTGGTGACTGTTCGATTTCTTCTTCTAATTCTGGTGATTTATCTTCTGGTTCGTCTTTTCCATAAACAAAGTCGGATGCTAGGGCATCATCGAGGGGTTTTCGCTTTCTTCTATTCATAATAATTTCAATACTTCAGTAAACAATTTTTCGTATTCGGCTGCCGATTCACTAGCTGGTCTGACTGGTAAATTCCAGACTGTAGCAGATTGACCAGAGGTATCGGCGATCGCCTGTTTTTGATGAATCACCGTATTTAGTAAAATCGCTCCTGGGTTCTTACTAAGTAAAGCGAGCGCTTCATCTTTTAACTTTGTACCTTTCACCGCTCGACTGAGAAATAGTGCAGCTAAAGGTAATCCACCCCTAACGGATTGAGCTTGTTTAACCAATCTCATCGCATCAGAAGCAGAACGTAAATCGACACCACTAGGCTGAACGGGAATAACAGCCAAATCAGAGCGAAATAAAATAGCTCTAGTTCCTTCCGATAGACTGGCGGGCCCATCCACAATCAAATAGTCATAATCTCCTGCTAACTCTGGTATCTGTTCGAGCAGATCGTCAGGAGTTTGAATAACTTTAAAAGGAATTTCCACCTCTTCCATCCCCCCAACCCACAAAGAACTCGAGCGCTGAGTATCCGCATCGATGAGCAACACTTTTTGTTTCTTCTTAACGATTAACCAATAGGCTAGGTGTACTGATGTAGTGGACTTAGACACCCCTCCCTTTTGATTGACCAATGATATGACCTGTCCCAAGTTAACCCCCTCTTTGAATAGTTCGGAGTTCAGAGTTAGGAGTTCAGAGTTGGGGGATAATAACTCCTCATTCCTCATTCCTAACTCCTAATTTATTAATTACTGCAATACATACTGCATTATTGCATCATTTTGATATTTGAATGCTTAAACTAATATTTAAAGTTTTGAGGCATTACTAAATTAATTACTAAAACATTGCAGAACAATTATAAGTAAATGAGTAATGAAATGAATTCTGCAATGCTCATCTAAACAGCAAAGATGCTCCAAAAAACAGCTACGCGGAGAGCCAAAGTTAATCAAAGCTACATAGCTACTTTCATCTCCTTCAACTCACAGCAACCTCTGACCTCTGCCTAAAAATCTTCTTGCTACTTTCGCTCCAGCAAGGCGATCGCATCCTCTTTAATTCGTAGAGGTACAGAATTGATTCTGGGGGTGAGGGGGGTTTTCTGCGGTTCGGTAGCGAATTTATGTGATGTGAATCATAAAAATTTATAAAACGTTTCCATATTATGTACATAAGAAAAAAAATTTTTTATGATACTTTCGGCACTATGACCCAGAATTCTGCACCTAATAATTCCATCCGTCCCGACGAGCTAATGTCTGAATTAGGTATTAAAAAAGATGCTTACTACAAAGACCTAAACTATCTAGACATCAATCCAGAGAAAGATTCTGAGGGTAAGGCTTATCTTACAAACGAACAAGCTAATCAAATTCGCGCTCTAAGAAGTCACGTTCAAATAACTGGAAAGCGTAATGGTTTTGATAATAGTTCAATTGTTAAAAATAATGATAGTAACGAAATAGTTTCTAATAATAATGAAACTGAAGATGATATCTACATTAATCGGGAAGAACCTACAGCCAAAATTGATTCAACAATAGTCAGGGAAGCTGAGGAATTGGCTGCTCGTGGGATGGCAATGAATGACCTGATTAAAATTCAGTTGGCTAGTCAGATGAGTTTTGACGATCTATCACCCGATTTACAAGAAAAGGTAACGATAGCGAGGGAAGTAGCCAACCCAAAGTTTACACCAGCAGCGATCGCCCAACAATTATTAGCCCAACACCGCAGTCAAAAGGCACAAGCAGAAGTGTAAATTTTAGAGATAATGATTCTTTTGATCGCGTTATAGATGCCGTTCGTGCTGGTAATTCGGTAATCGTTCTGGGTGAAGCGGGAACTGGTAAAGGTGAGTTGGCTATAGCTCTCCACGATGAAATGTTAGGGGAGTACCAGAGCGCGATCGCTACTTACAAAGGTTCGATTAAGAAATTCTTTATCGCGATCGCCATGCAGTTAGGTTGTCCGACAGAAAATGATGAAGGTAAACCCATGACTGTGGATGCTCTCAAGGAAGAGATTTTAATCAATAGTGGTGAGGATACTTTACTCGTTTTTCCAGAGGCTAAGAGGTTGACTACCAGTATCAGATATTGGTTGGAAGACATGATTTCTGCTGGTGCGAGAGTAGTCTGCTTTGCCGTTACCAATCCTGGTAAAGATATCTTTCTGGAGATGCTGGAAATCGAACTAGAGTTGCCCAGTGATGCTCATATCAGGGTAGTTATGGCAGCAGAAGCTCAACGCCAGGGTTTAGAGATAAGTAAATCTCGGTTAGCCGAACTGCAACCCCTAGCAGGGAGAAATCCGATGTTAGCGAGGAAGATTATTAAGAATGAAAAGTTAGGAATCAAGCAGGACAAACCCGAACATACTCAGTACGTGGTCATCATGCCAATTATTATTGCTGCACTGATGGCTTTTGGTATCGTGCGGTTTATTGGCATGGGTACTGGTAATAAGGGGTTGTATATTACTGGTGGGGTTTGTTTGGTTGCAGGTATGGCGTTGAAGCAGTTGGGTAGTGTTAAAGGTGCGAGAAAGAGGTTAGGGCAGTGAGAAAGCGCTCGCTGGTATCCTAACTATGTTTATCAATTTTACTATTAATGCCTCGTCAGCCAAGGGAACTTAAACCAGGATATTGTTATCACGTTACCACTCGTTGTAATAACCGTGAGTTTCATCTCAACCGCAGAGAATGTCGAAATGTCTTTTTGTACGCAATCAAAAAGGCTTTGGATAAATTTAAGTTTAAGCTTTATGGTCTGTGCATTATGAGTAATCACGTTCACTATTTGCTCGAACCACTACAGCCAGAAGATTTGCCCAAGATTATGCACTGGCTCAATTGGTATACAGCAATGTGTTTTAATCGAATGCTCAAACGAATTGGACATTTTTGGGAAAAACGCTATCACAGTAGCGGATTTGAGAATACTGATAAAGAAAGAGCTTTAAATACTCTAAGATACATTCATGCCAATCCCAAAGCTGCCAAAATCAAACAAGGTTTTTTCTATGACTTTAGTAATTATGGTACTCACGATCGCCTTTTGGATGATGGTTTAACTCAATGGCATCCTGCTTTTTTATCCTTGGGTAAAACCTTAGAAGAATGTGCCGAGAAATATAAAGGATTTTGCCGTAGATACAAACCTCGAACTAAGACTCAGAAAAAGAGTCATTGGGGAAGTAAATTACTTGCGGGAATTAGCCTGAAACCCAAGTCGAAAAAGAATAAGTCTTCTCCAGGTCAAATGAAACTAGATTTACCGTGGGACTTGTACCAGGTATCGGATAGCCCCCAAGTGCAAGAAGTGGCGAAAAAGTTTGTTCGGGCTAATGGCTTATACTCTGAGTAATTTGCTAAGATAACAGAAAGCCGTTTTTTTTCTTTTTTTTTTTTTCGTTCCTCTTCGTACATTTACGTATTTATTTTATTAAAATCAATATTTTGTGAAGTTTAATAATATAGTTTTATATAGTTTTTTTTACGTATTATTTTATTAAAATCAATATTTTGTGAAGTTTAATAATATAGTTTTTATATAAATAGTTTGGTCGTTCTGGTTTGACTTTTTGGATTTTATATATTCGCTGATTAATATCATTAAAAATAGCCAAAGTCATATATATGCAGCAGGGATTATAACTCGATCGAGTTTCAAAATTCTTTGAGCTTGCAACTCTTTTTTATTATTAAATTAAAATTGTCTGACTTAGTCTGAAAGAGCCAAAAATCTTAACTTTAGCCTTTGATAATACATTGCGTAAGATTTTCTGTAGCACATTCCCCCACAGTATCCGTATGTCGGCTGTACCCCAAAAACGAACCACACGAACCATGCACGCCAACCATAATAACGTTCTGTACAACTCGCTGTTGATCAGCTTACAATACAAACACAGTTCGTTCCACAGTTGTTCAGTTGTTGACTCTGCCTATTTTTTAATCTATCCACAAAAATAGGATATGATGATTAATGGAAAAAATAAACGGATGGCGAACTGAAAGTTAGCCAAAAAAAAAGCAACAAAAAAACAAAGAAACGGACAGATTTGTCTGGCTATCGTCATACCTACTTGGTTTTGACTTTGCTCGAATCTGGCTGCTTCTTATAATGACATTTATCCATGAGGAGAATATGTCTTGTTTTGAGTTGCCAAACCGTAAAATATCAACATTTTCGTCTTCGATTTCTAGCAAAGTTTAACCAATAAGGGACTGTCTCCAGTCAATGATGTCCGCTTCAAAAACATCAAGTTAATGGGAGGTAGTTTTGATGGTTTTAAAGTAATAGGAAAAAATAAGCTCAATGCTGCTACCAACAGCACTGGGCTTTCGTCGTTTGTACGTTATGTTCTTGATTTTTTTGAGGTAATCAAAATGCAATACAAACATTTAAAACGCTCTAGTCAAAACTTATTTAAGTTTCTTAGAGTGCCTAGTCTAATTGTATTACTAATCGTTTTGCTGACGATGGTAATGGCAATTGTTGTCTATATCGCATCTATAAATGATGTTGACTTTAAATTCATCTTGAAATTACTGGATGTATTTGAAGTGGAAACTCACCTAACTAGGGGTTAAACATCCATTATTTGTTAATAGGAGGTGAGGAGACTTGTCAGACTTGCCTCCTTTTTTTATTGTTAATCAGTGAGCCAAATAACTGACGTACGCCCTCCCAAAACCCACACTGGTAAAAAGTAACTCCACTCTTTACCGCCTATGATGAGTATTACTCATTGTTCAATAGCAGCAGCAGGAACATCTTTAATCTTAGGAACTGGTCAACCTTTACCGCTAGGTCTGTCTATTCTTGGCTCACAGCTTCCCGATTTAGACACTACAACTTCAACCATTGGTAAAATCTTTTTTCCTGTTAGCTCTTGGATTGAGGATCGTTTCCCTCATCGTTCAGTTACTCATTCTCTTCTGGCTACTGCGGGTATAGCTCTAGTTACCCTTGGAGTTAATCACTTTTGGTTACATGGAGATATCAAAGCAGCGATCGCCCTTCCTCTCGGTCATCTCCTCTCTTGCTTCTCCGATACCTTTACCAAGCAAGGAGTACAATTGTTTTATCCCAATCCAGCTTGGGCAATTAGTGTTAGTAACCCCCGTAGGAGATTAAAAACTGGTGGTGCTGGTGAATTATGGGTTTTAGGAATAGCGATCGCCCTTCTTTGTTTGGGAATCTATCTAGCCAACGGTGGGGGCATAACTCAGAAAGTTTCACAGAATCTAGGTTTGAGAGATGGCATTGTGAGGATGTATAACGAGAATGCTAGCACTAACAGTATATACGCCAATATCAAAGGTTATTGGGCATCAGATCGAACTCCTGCCGATGGTAAATATTTGATTATTGGCAATGAGGGTAAAGAGTTTATCGTTACCGATGGTAAGGGTGTTTATAAGACTGGAGAGCAGATTATTACTAGTAAAGTTACTACTGAAGTTGGGGAAGCTGCCAGGACTGAGATTAGGAATCTGACTTTTAATGATGAGGATGCTGTAGCCCCACTGGAAGAATTACAGCAAGCTTATCCTGATGCCGATATTTATTTGACTGGCGAACTGTCGATCGACTTTCCTGAAGATGTATTGATTCCCATCGAGTCTAATCAAATGGTTACGGCTTCAATTAGTGGGAGTAGTATTAAGTTTAATTATTGTGGGTTGGAGAAGGCGATCGCGCTTTTGAGAGGACAGTATGCAGTGGGGACAGTAGAGGTTAGGATTGTGCAGCCTATAACAAGGTTGTAAAATAATTTAATTCATTATCTCGAATTAGTTGAGGTAGTGGTGATTATTTCGAGATTGTCTGTGAAGAGTTCAACCCTATAACATTTAGGACAGTATCGATGGTATTACGCTCATGACTCAAGACAAAAAAGGTGCGTCCGAGCTATTTTATGCATTTTTCTCATTTTTCAAGCCTCGTCAA
>JAAUYH010236475.1_pt1 | contig 14921 bp, 9 predicted proteins | sample 7278061 | NCBI WGS metagenome assembly JAAUYH01 (sample SAMN14350203, study PRJNA611818) | marine sediment metagenome | isolation source: surface marine sediment (0.6m) | place: French Polynesia: Moorea | collected 2018-08
CGCTGGGACAGGCCGCCGAGAATGGTGAAATAGTACATCTCGTAGCCGGGCAGCACGCAGCATGGGTGGTAGCCCCGGTCGAGGCAGATCGTCGAGCCGTCGACGATGTGATACGCGTCGCCCGGCTGGCCGTCTTCGCGCTGCAGCATCTGAACGCCCGAGCCGTGCTTGGGGCGGAAGCGGAAGTTGTAGGTCTCGTCGTGGCGCGTTTCGTCGGGGAGCCGGTCGGTGTCATGCTTGTGGCTCGGAAACCCCGACCAGCCGCCCGCGCCGACGGTGAACAACTCCGAAACCAGCAAGCGCCCGACCTTGCCATGCTGCTTTTGGCCGAGGATGTGCTTGATCTTGCGGTGGGTCTTGGTGTCGTCGCTGCCGTACTGCACAAGGTCCAGCTCGTCGGATCTGACGGCAAAGGGTTCGAGCGTTTCGTCGTATTTCGCGCCCGCGACGAACACTTCCGTTTCGTCCTTGGCGACCATGAGCGCCTTGGCCCCGGACGGGACATAGACGCCCTCCGGCTCTCCATCCCAGACATCTTCTCCGCGACCGCCGAGCGCCTCGGCCCTGAACCCTTCCACCTCGACATCGACGGTGCCCGTGGCCGGCACGATGCAGGTCTCGTAGCCCGGCACCTGGTATTCGAAGGCCTCCCCAGGCTTCAGTTTCACGATGTTGAAGTAGTTCAGCGGAACGGTGGCGTCGCCTGCATCCACGATCGGCGTGTTCTGGTTGTCATAGGGGGCGATATGCATGCGAGGTCCTTTACGGGGTGGTCGGGCCGGGATGGTCGGCCAGGAATTGGGTCAGGGTGGCGGTGTCGGGCAGGGCCGGGGCGCACCCGGGCTTTGAGACGGTGACCGAGGCACAGGCCGAGCCGCGCAGGATCGCCGTCTTCAGATCGTATCCGTCGGCCAGCGAGGTCATCAGACCGGCCATGAAACTGTCGCCTGCGCCCACCGGCTTGAGGGCGTCGACCGGGTAGATGCCGGTGCGGATTTCCTCGCCCCTGTGGAAGGTGACCGCACCTTCGCCGCCCATCTTGTAGACCACGATGTCGACCGTTTCTTCCGCGAGGCTCCGCGCCTTGTCGAGGCCCTTGTCATAGTCGCCGGCCATGAAGCCGAATTCCTCGTCATTGCCGACGATCATGTCGCACTCGGCTGCCGCGCGGCTCAGCACGTCGGAGGCGACTTGCGCGGAAGGCCAGGAATAGGGGCGATAATCGACGTCGAAGATGATCGGCAGGCCGGCGGCCCTGGCCAGTTCGAAGGCCTTGAACGTCGCGCTGCGCGAGGGGTCTGCGGCGAAGACGGTGCCGGCGGTGATCAGCGCGCCGTACTGGCCGTAGTCGACGGCGGCGACATCGTCTTCCGACATCTCGAAATCGGCCGCCCCGTTGCGGTAGATGACATTTCGGTGGGTGTCGAGCACGCTTTCATAGACGGCCAGCGAATTGCGGAATTCGCCGCCGACGGTTTTCACATATGTGGTGTCGACGCCGTAGTGTTGCAGGCGGCGGGTGCAATAGCTGCCGATGCTGTCGTCGGAGACCCGGGTGACCAGTGCTGCCTTGCCACCGAGCTTGCAGATACCCGCGCCGATATTGGCCGAGCTTCCGCCCAGATCGACGGTCATTCGTTCGGCCTCTTCCAGCGAGATGCCGGGGTCGGTGAAGAAGTCGATGCCCGCGCGCCCGACGATGATAAAGTTGTTCTCCGCGATGCCGTTCAGGAGTTTGCTCATGGGTTTTGCGCTCCCTTCGGGATCGCGGTGGGGCCGCGCCTGCGGCGCGGCGGAAAACTTTTAGGTAAAAGTTTTGCCGGGGGCGCTGCCCCCGGACCCCCGGAGTATTTCTCACAGGATGATGAGGTCATTTGCGGCCTGCGGCGTTGGTGGCGGCGGCCTGGTCGAGCACTTCCGGATAAGGGTAATTCAGGCCAAGCAATTGCCTGATGTCGTCACTGGCCGCGTCGACGAAGCCCGGCGGCATTGCATTCGGCATATCCTCCAGCGGCTTGACCCATTTCGGCAGGTAGTTGATCAGCACCGCGTTCCGGTCATGGTCCGACCGGTTGGGCATGGCGCAATGCCACGCCGCGCCAAAGAAGAGCACGGTGTCGCCCGGCTCGCCGATCATCCGTTCGCAACTGTCGTAGAAGCTTTTCTGCTCGGCCTCGGTCGGGTAGCGAAGCTCCCTTTGGGTGCCGGGGGCGTACGCGGTGGCGCCGCTCACCTCGGTGAACGGATCCAACACGATGGTGACTTGCGCGTTCATCGGGAAAGAGGCGTTCAAACCAAGCGGATGCGTCTCGGCGTCGTGAAAATCCCAGTAGGGGTAGTCCACGTGCGGTTCCTGCCCCGGGCCGCCGGGCAGGATGCGGTTGGCGGCGATCGAGCCCATGATGAACTCGGTGCCCAGCCAGCGGCGCAACACGGTCATGATCACTGGGTGGGCGGCCATCTCTGAGAATACGTCTCCCTTGGCCAGCAGATTCCAGACCCGGCGCTGCAGATTGGCGGTGCCTTCTTCCATCGCGGCACCCTGGAAGTGGGTGACCTTCTGGTCGTCCTGGTCGCTTTCTTCCATGATGATGCGGCGCGCCTCGGCGCTCTGGTCGTCGCTGAACAGGCCCTTGAATTTGACCGCGCCGCCGCCGTCCAGAAGCTCGTCGCACACCTTGACGGGGTCGATCTCGGCTTCGGTGAGTGTCAGCATCTCAGACGCCTTTCCGCTGCTTGTCGCGCGTGCTTTCCCAATCGACATGGGCCGCGCGCACCTTGTCCTTGTCGGTGACGTGCGGCGTGCCGACTTCCCACCAGGTGTGGCCTTTGGTCGTCCAGCCGTCGTAAGCGTCGACCTTCATGACGATGACATATGTCGTGTCGCTCTCCTGCGCCCGCTTGAAGGCTTCGCCGAGCTCCGAGGCATGTTCGACGGTTTCGGCATTGGCGCCCATGGCGCGGGCGTGGGCTTCGAAATCGACGCCGACAAGGTTGGTTGCGGTCGGGGTGTCGGCGAAGAGGTTGTTGAAGCTCTCCTGCCCGACATTGTTCTGCAATTTGTTGATCACCGCGAAGCCGCCATTGTCGAGCACGAGGATGATGAGCTTCTTCTCGGTCAGCACGGATGAGTAGATGTCGGAATTCATCAAAAGGTACGAGCCGTCGCCGCAGAAGCTGATGGTCTCGCGCTCGGGCTCGCGTTCGTCCTGCGCGATGCGCGCGCCCCACGCACCGGCGATCTCGTAGCCCATGCAGGAAAAGCCGAACTCGACATCGACCGTGCCGATGTCCAGCGTCTTCCAGTTGGCGGTGACCTCGGCAGGCAGACCGCCTGCTGCGGCGACCACGCGGTCGCGCTTGTGGCAAAGCTCGTTCACCACGCCGATGGCTTGCGCGTAGGAATTGGGCCGGTTGCCGACGCGTGTATTGTCAGCCACGTAGGCATTCCATTTCCGGCGCTCTGCCTGCGCTTTGGCTGTCCAGTCGGTGGGTGCTCTGTAATCTGCCTCGGCCTGCAGGGCGGGGAGCGTCAGTTTGCAGTCGCCGATCACCGGAAGGCTCATGTGCTTGGTCGCGTCGTGACGGCCGACGTTGAGACCGATGAACTTGGCGTCCTTGGCGAAGGCGGTCCAGGATCCGGTGGTGAAGTCCTGAAGCCGCGTCCCGACGGCGAGGATCACGTCCGCCTCCTCGGCAATGGCGTTGGCGCTGTCCGAGCCGGTCACGCCAATGGGGCCAATATTGAGCGGATGGTCGTGGGTCATGTTGGCGCGCCCCGCGATGGTTTCGACCACGGGGATCTGCGTGGCCTCGGCAAAGGCGGTCAGCTCGTTGACGGCGTGGCCATACTGCACGCCACCGCCGGCGATGATCATCGGGCGTTTGGCGGACTGCAGCAGCAAGGCGGCATCGCCGATCTCGGCCGGATCGGCGGGCTGCGAGCGGATGTTGTGCTCGCGGCCCTCGAAGAACTCAGCCGGATAGTCGTAGGTCCACCCCTGCACGTCCTGCGGCAGAGCGATGAAGGCCGGGCCGCAATCGGCCGGGTCGAGCATGGTGTTGATCGCCGCAGGCAGCGACTGGATGACTTGGGCGGGATGCGTGATCCGGTCCCAGTAGCGGCTGACGGCCTTGAAGGCGTCGTTGAGGCCGTAGGCCGGGTTGCCGAAATGCTCGATCTGCTGCAACACCGGGTCGGGCAGGCGGGTGAGGAAGGTATCCCCGCAGAGCATGAGAACCGGCAGACGGTTGGCATGCGCCAGGGCGGCGGAGGTCAACAGGTTTGCGGTTCCCGGCCCGGCGGACGCGGTGCAAAACATGAACCGCTGCCGAAGCCACGCCTTGGCGTACCCGGCGGCTGCGAATCCCATGCCCTGTTCGTTCTGGCCCCGGTAAAGCGGCAGCGTGTCTTTCACGTCCTGCAGCGCTTCTCCCAGGCAGGTGACGTTGCCATGGCCGAAAATACCGAAGCCACCGCCACAGAGGGGCATCTGTTCTCCTGCAATTTCAGTGTATTGCGCGTTCAGATATCGCACGATCGCTTGCGCTGTGGTCAACGTTACGGTGTCAGCCGCCATCGTTCTTGCTCCTCCCAGGCCGTCCGTTTGACTGCATCGATCTTTTGTATATTGACCGCGCTCGTAAAACCAAGATACCTGCTTTGCAACCGGTTGCAATATCATCGGTGGGAGGAATGTGAATTGACCAGCATTGGCATCGGCATTGTCGGCGGCGGATATATGGGCAAGGCCCACGCGGTGGCCTATTCCTCGGTTGGGGCGGTGTTCGATACCAAGCTGCGTCCCGTGCTCGAAATGGTCTGCGCGACGACGCCGGAAAGCGCCGAGCGATATCGGGCGACCTACGGGTTCAAATCGGCGACCGACGACTGGCGTGTTCTTGTCGAGAATCCTGCGGTCGAGGCCGTGATCATCGCGTCGCCGCAGAGGTTCCACCGCGATATCGCCTTGGCCGCGTTCGCGCTGGGAAAACCGGTCTTTTGCGAGAAGCCCCTCGGCGAGAACCTCGAGCAAAGCCGCGACATGGTGGCGGCGGCAAAGCAGGCCGGTGTTCCGAACATGGTCGGCTTCAACTATATCCGCACGCCGGCGTCGCAATTCGCGCGGAAATTGATCGACGAAGGCCGCATCGGGAAGGTCACGGCCTTTCGCGCCGAGATGACCGAGGATTTCCTGGCCGATCCCGCACTTCCTGCAAATTGGCGGACGGAAGGCCGCGCCAACGGAAACCTTGGCGATCTGTCGCCGCACATCATTAATGCCGCGCACGCCTTTATGGGACCGATGGCCGAGATTTGCGCCATGGCCGAAACCGTTCACAAGGACCGGGGCGGTGTCGAAGTCACCAACGACGATCAGGCGCAGATGATGATCCGGTTCGAAAACGGCGTCATGGGGCACCTGTTCATCAGCCGCATCGCCACGGGCAGGAAGATGGGCTATGCCTATCATATCGATGGCACCGATGGGGCGCTCTGGTTCGATGGCGAAGATCAGAACGCGGTGCATCTTTACACCCGAGAGGGGCCCGAGGCCGAGCACGGGTTTCGCAAGATCCTGACCGGGCCGGAACATCCCGACTATCTGCCGTTCTGCCAGGGGCCGGGGCATGGCACCGGGTATCAGGACCAGATCATCATCGAGGCGAAGGATTTCCTGACCGCCATTGAAACGGGCGAACCGGTCTGGCCGACCTTCGAGGAAGGCATGGAAGTCAATCGCGTAATTGCGGCGGCATGGGCGTCGAGTGACACCAGGGCCTGGGTCAATATCAAGGATTTCTGAGGGAAAGGACCTCTCGCATGATCAAGATCGGGAACGCGCCGTGCAGCTGGGGGGTGGAATTTGCCAACGATCCCCGCAACCCGGCATGGCGGACGGTGCTGAAGGAAAACGCCGAGGCCGGCTATACCGGGATCGAGCTTGGTCCGGTGGGCTTCATGCCGGAGGACCCGGTCGAACTGGGCGAGGCATTGGACGAATTCGGTCAGGAGCTGATCGGCGGCGTGGTGTTCCGCGCGTTCCACGATCCCGATCAATGGGATGATGTGATGGACGGCTCGGTGCGGACCTGCAAGGCGCTGGTCGCCCATGGCGCGCAGCATCTCGTCCTGATCGACAGCATCTCGCCCCGCCGCGCGCCCACCGCGGGCCGCGCCGACGAGGCCGAGCAGATGGACGCCGCCGAGTGGGCCGCCTTCCGCGACCGTATCGCCACCGTCGCCAGGATGGGAGCCGAGGAATACGGTCTGACCGTCGGCATGCACGCCCATGCCGCGGGCTTCATCGATTTCGAACCCGAACTGGAACGGCTGCTGGACGAAGTGGACGAGAGCATCCTGAAGATTTGCTTCGACACCGGTCACCATTCCTATGCGGGGTACGATCCCGTGGCCTTCATGCAGCGGCATATGGACCGGATCAGCTACATGCATTTCAAGGACATCGACCCGGCGGTGAAGGCCGATGTCGTTGCCAACCGGACTGACTTTTATAAAGCCTGTGGTCAGGGCATATTCTGCAAGCTGGGATTGGGCGACGTCGATTTCCCCACCGTGCGGCAGGTGCTTCTCGACGCCGGGTTCGAAGGCTGGTGCACGGTCGAGCAGGACTGCGATCCCGAGGGCGACACCTCGCCGCTGGACGATTCGACCTACAATCGCAAGTATCTGGAATCCATTGGCTTTTGAAGCAAGAAGAAGGCTCCGGATTACGTCCGGAGTAGGGAGACACAAATGGCACGACTGAACTGGGGCATGATCGGTGGTGGCAAAGGCAGCCAGATCGGCCCGGCGCACCTGATGGGCGCGCGGGCGGATGGTAATTTCGTTCTGGCGGCGGGTGCACTGGACGTCGATGCCGACCGGGGGCGGGCCTATGCCAACTGGCAGGAGATGCTGGACGGTGAAACGGGCCGCGAGGATCGGGTCAATTTGGTGACGGTGGCGACACCGAACTCGACCCATTTCGAGATCACCAAGGCTTTCCTCGAAGCGGGTTTCAACGTGCTCTGCGAAAAGCCCATGACCATGACCGTGGAAGAGGGCGAGGAGATCGTGAAGGTCGCCCGCGCCTCGGGCAAGATCTGCGCGGTGAACTATTGCTACTCGGCCTATCCCATGGTGCGCGAGATGCGCCAGATGGTGGCGAAGGGCGAGATTGGCAAAGTGCGCCTTGTGGTCGCCAATTTCAGTCACGGCCACCACGGCGATGCAACCGACGCCGACAATCCGCGCGTGCGTTGGCGCTATGATCCCAAGATGGCCGGTGTGTCAGGGCAGTTTGCCGATTGCGGCATTCACGCTCTGCACATGGCCAGTTTCGTGACGGGCGACGAGGTGGCGACCTTGTCGGCCGATTTCGCCTCGACCATCGCCAGCCGGGAGTTGGAAGACGACGCGCTCGTGAACTTCCGGATGAAAGGCGGCACGGTGGGCCGGCTCTGGACTTCGTCCGTCGCCATCGGGCGGCAGCATGGGTTCGACATCCAGGTGTTTGGGGAAACCGGCGGGATGCGCTGGGCCTCGGAACAGCCGAACCAAGTCTACTATACCCCGGTGGGAGGCCGGACCCAGATCATGGAAAAGGGCGAGGGCGGGCTGTCGGACGAAGCCGCGCGCCTTTCGCGTGTCGCTATCGCTCACCCCGAGGGCTTTCCCCTTGCGGTGGCCAACATCTATGTCGATCTGGCCGCGGCGATGCGAGGCGAGCCTTACGGCGCGCTGCCCACGGCGGAAGACGGATTGCGCTCGATGACGGCGGTGCACCAGGCAGTGGCGTCGGCCCGTGCGAACGGAGCATGGGTAGACGCGGAACCAGCCTTGCTGAAGTAGGTTGTGCCTGCGGTCGACAATCGCCCCTGAACTGACTAAGGCAAGGGTCGCAAAGTGCCCCGCTCGACAAGCTCGGCATCGATCTTGTGGGCTTTCGGTGGAACGCCCGGATTTTCGAGCATCTGATCCACAAGGTCGAGCGAGGTTTCCACGATCTGACCCAGCGGATTGCGGATCGTGGTCAGGTTGACGGTCTGCCAGCGTGACATTTCCATGTCGTTCACGCCGATGAAGCCCACATCTTCCGGGACCCGCAACCCGGCGCTTTCCGCCGCGGCGAGCGCGCCGATCGACAGAACGTCGTCGCCGCAGAAATAGGCCTCGGCACGTTCCTGCTTCAGCAGACGCGCCATCTCGGACAGGCCTGCATCGAAGGAGTAAGCATCGGCAAAACTGTAGCTGGATCGGATGTCGGGACGGCCTTCGAGCTCGGACAGGAAGCCCGCCAACCGATCCTGCGTCGTCGTGGCCTGTTCGGGGCCCGCCATCATGGCAATGTGGCGATATCCCCGATCGATCAGAGTGCGCGCGGCCAACCGCCCTGCGGCTTGGTTGTCAATCCCGACCACGTGGACATGGGGATCGTCCGCCAGCCGTCCGAAGGAATGGACCACGGGCATGCCGGCCTCGTAAAATCCATTCGCGAAGCTCGGTGGCAGCGTTGACGAGGCGACGATCACGGCATCGACCGAGTATTGCTTGAGCATGCGGATCGCGTTGTCAGGCTCGCGCTCATTCGAGAGGTTGACCAGAAGCGGCCGCAGCCCCCGTTCCTGTAGGCCCTTCGTGCAGAGGTCGAAGACCTCGAGGAAAATAGGATTGCGGAAATTATCGGACACAAGGCCCACCAGCTTGGTGCGGCCGGTTGTCAGCGACGAGGCCAGCACGTTCGGACTGTAGCCCAGAGCGGCGGCGGCTTTTTCGACCTTTTCGCGCGTCTTGGCCGACACCGAGGCGCCCGCCGTATAGGTGCGCGATACTGCCGAGCGCGACACGCCCGCCCGTTCGGCGACTTCCTTCAGCGTTACCACGGTTAAAACATGCCCTTTGTTCGTTATCGTTCGGATATTGTCGCTTGTGTTCGCTTTGCACAAGGTTGGGTTTGCCCAGGCCTGCGTTATCGGTCAGGGTGCGCGCGAAGATGGATGGAGGCCAAGACGTGGGCACGAGCGTTCGCATGGGCGTCGATATCGGCGGGACGTTCACGGATGCGGTGATCGAAACCAGCATAGGGCAGTATTCGACCAAGGTGCTGACGACCTACGCCGCGCCCGAGGATGCCATCGTCGAGGCCATGCACGAGGTCTGTAACAAAGCGGGCATCGCGCCGCGCGACATTGGGCAGATCATCCACGGCACCACGCTCGCGACCAACGCGCTGATCGAACGGCGCGGCGCGAAGACGGCGCTGATCACGACCGATGGATTTCGCGACGTGATCGAGATGCGCACCGAAAGCCGGTTCGAGCAGTACGATCTGAACCTGGTGCTGCCCGAACCGCTGCTGCCGCGGCAGATGCGCTTCACGGTGCGCGAGCGGGTCGATGCCAGCGGTCGTGTGCTGGTCCCGCTGGACCGCGCCGATATCGACGCCGTGGTCGACCGGATCGCGGAAGGCGGGTACGAGAGTGTCGCCGTCGGCTTGATCCACAGTTATTTGAACGACGCGCACGAACGGCTGATCCGCGAGGTACTGGCCGAGCGCCTGCCCGGGGTTACCGTTTCGATCTCGTCCGAGGTCAGCCCGCAGATGCGCGAATATGAGCGCTTCAACACGGTGGCCGCCAATGCCTATATCAAGCCTTTGATGAAGTCCTATCTCGGGCGGCTGGAGGGGCGGCTCCACGACGAGGGCGTGGGGTGCGACATCTTTCTCATGCATTCCGGCGGTGGGATCATCTCGCTGGAAAATGCCGCCGAGTTTCCGGTTCGGCTGGTCGAAAGCGGGCCGGCAGGGGGCGCGGTGTTCGCCGCTGACATCGCCGCCCGGCACCGCCTGGACAAGGTGGTGAGCTTCGACATGGGGGGCACGACCGCCAAGATCTGCCTGATCAAGAACAGAACACCCAAGACCAGCCGGGTCTTCGAAGTGGCGCGGTCCTACCGGTTCAAGAAAGGCTCGGGGATGCCGATCTCGATCCCCGTCATCGACATGGTCGAAATCGGAGCAGGGGGCGGATCGCTGGCTCATGTCGACGGGCTGCGGCAAATCCGGGTCGGCCCGGAAAGTGCCGGGTCGGAGCCCGGGCCAGCCTGCTATGGACGGGGCGGGGATCGGCCCGCGGTGACCGACGCCGATCTGTTGCTTGGCCGGCTGGACCCTGACAATTTCGCTGGCGGGTCGATTTCGCTGCATCTCGACAAGGCGTCTAATGCGCTTTTCACCCACGTGGCCGAACCTCTCTGGATGAAGACGGCGCGCGAGGCCGCGCTGGGCGTGGCCGAGGTCGTGGACGAGAACATGGCCAATGCCGCCCGGATGCACGCCATCGAGAATGGTGAAGACCTAAGCGAATACGCGATGATCGCCTTCGGCGGTGCCGCACCCCTCCACGCCGCCCGGCTGTGCGAAAAGCTTGGGATCGACCGATTGCTGGTGCCGAAAGGGGCCGGGGTCGGCTCGGCCATCGGGTTTCTGCGCGCGCCCTATTCCTACGAGGCCAACCGATCGGTTTTCATGCAGCTGAGAGCATTCGATGCCGCACGGGTCCGCGCGCTCTTGTCCGACATCGAGGATGAGGCGCGCGGCTTCGTCCGCTCCTGCGATGCCGAGGCCGAGATCCACACCGAGGCGAAGGCGTATATGAGATATGCCGGGCAGGGTTGGGAGATCCCCGTGAGCCTGCCCGCTGATCAACTTTCGGCCCCGTCAGCGGACGCTTTGCTCGCCCTCTTCGAAGCGGAGTATCAGAAGCTTTTCGGGCGATCGGTCGCGGGGATGGAGGTGGAAATCACGGTCTGGTCCGTCAACGCCTATACCCAGGTGCCGGACGCAAAACCTGCATCGCTGCCGTCCGCAGTTGCCAAGCCGCCGTTCGACGGGGTTCGACAGGTTTTCGATCCCGGTCACGGTCAGGCGCTCGGCTCGGCGGTGGTGGATCGGGAAGGAGCGGTGCCGGGCATGGCGCTGCAGGGCCCGGCCTTGTTCACGGAACGGGAAACAACGACCGTGGTGCCCCCGGCGTTCGGCGCGCGTGTCTGGAGCGATGGTACACTGGTCCTGACGCGAGACACCGAAGGCGCGGCAAAACCGGCCGGTCAATCCGGCGCGGTCGCCCATCAGGTCATGTGGAACCGGTTGATTTCCGTTGTCGAGGAGCAGGCGCAAGCCCTTGTGCGAACAGCGTTTTCCACATCCGTTCGAGAAGCCGGCGATCTTTCTGCCGGCGTCTATGACACCCACGGCCGCATGCTGGCTCAGGCCGTCACCGGAACGCCCGGCCATGTCAACGCAATGGCCGACGCGGTGGCGCATTTCATCCGTCGGATCGGGCGGCAGGACGTCTTCGAAGGCGATGTCTACCTGACCAACGATCCGTGGGAGGGCACCGGGCATCTGCATGACATCACGATGGTCACGCCATCGTTTCACAAGGGTGTTCTGGTCGGCTTCTTTGCCTGCACCGCGCATGTGGTCGATATCGGCGGGCGCGGGTTCGGCGCCGATGCGCACAGTGTCTACGAGGAAGGGCTGTACCTGCCGATCATGAAGTTCGCCGAGCGCGGCGAAGTGGATGAAACGCTGGTCCGGATCGTGCGCGGCAATGTCCGCGAGCCCGAACAATTGATTGGCGACATGTATGCGCTCGCCACCTGCAACGAGATCGGGCATCGGCGCCTGGTTGAGATGTTGGACGAATTTGGGCTGGACGATCTGGACGGGATCGCCGGGTTCATCCTCGAGAACTCGCGGCGGGCAACGCTCGAGCGGATCGCGGCCCTGCCACGCACCGAGGCGACGGGATCGATGACCGTGGACGGGTTCGATGAACCGATTACGCTAAACGTCACATTGACGGTCGAAGAGGATCGGATCCTGTCCGATTTCACCGGAACCAGCGGGGTGGACAAGAAGGGCATCAATTGCCCGCTGGTCTATGCCAAGGCCTATTCCTGCTACGCGTTGAAATGCGCCATCGCGCCCGAGATCCCGAACAACCATGCCTCGCTTGAACCGTTCGAGATTATCGCGCCGGAAGGCACCATCGTGAACGCGGTGCATCCTGCGCCTGTCGCGTTGCGTCACATCATCGGGCATTTCGTGCCCGACGCGGTCTATTCAGCGCTCGACCAGATCCTGCCGGAGACCGTGCCGGCTGAAGGCGCGGGATGTTTGTGCAATTTCCAGGTGTCGCTCCGGCCCCGTTCCGATGCCGAAGCGCCCGACGGTGCGCGCCGCGCCGAGGTGCTGACCTTCAATTCCGGCGGATCCGGCGCGCGCCCGACTTTGGATGGGCTGAACGCCACTGCGTTTCCCTCGGGCGTTATGACCATGCCGATCGAAGCAACCGAACATACCGGGCCAGTGATTGTCTGGCGCAAGGAACTTCGCCCCGACAGCGGCGGAGCAGGACGGTGGCGCGGCGGTCTTGGCCAGGTCATGGAGGTCGGCGCCGTCGAGGGGCACGAGTTCGACTTCCAGGCCATGTTCGACCGTGTCGCGCATCCCGCGCGGGGCCGGCAGGGCGGCAAGGACGGCGCGCCCACCACGATTGCCCGCGACGATGGTGCGACGATGCGCGGCAAGGGCAAGCAGTTCGTCCCGCACGGCCACCGCGTGCGGCTGGCCTTCCCTGGCGGGGCCGGATACGGCGACCCGAAACAGCGCGACCCGGCGTTTGTGAAGCGCGACCTGGCACGGGGTTACATCTCGGCCCAGACGGCCGCCACCGACTTTGGGCTGTCCGCCGAGGACATCGCGGCGGTGGAACAGGCCGTGCGCAAGGGAGAGCCGCTGTGATGGAGAAAACACCCCGTCGGTCAAGATATGACGTGGTCATCGTGGGCGGTGCGATCATGGGCTCGTCGACGGCTTTCTTCCTGACCGACACGCCTGATTTCGACGGGTCGGTTCTGGTGATCGAGCGTGACGCAACCTATGAGGCTTGCTCGACGGCACACACGAATTCCTGCATCCGTCAGCAATATTCCGAGGACCTGAACGTCAGGATCAGCCAGTTCGCCGCCGATTTCATCAAGAACCTGCGCGGCTACATGGGGGATGACGCGCGCATCCCCGACCTGTCGATCCGGAGCTTTGGCTATCTCTATCTGGCAGGGGCCGAGGCATTTGCCAACGTATTGAGGGAAAACCAGAAAATCCAGAAAGCCGCCGGTGCTGGCACGGTGCTGATGACCCCTGACCAGATCAAGGCAAAGTACCCTTACTACAATGTCGATGACATCGTTCTGGGCTCGATCAACACGGTCGACGAGGGATATTGGGACGGCTCGGTCGTGTTCGACTGGTTCCGTCGCATCGCACGCCAGCGCGGCGTCGAGTATGTCGAGAACGAGGTCGTCGCCATGACCAGAACCGGCGGCCGGGTCGACAGCGTCACCCTCGCGTCCGGCGAGGTCATCGCCTGTGGACACGTCGTCAACGCTTCGGGTCCGCGTGCCGCGCGCACCGCCGCGATGGCCGGTCTCGACGTGCCAGTCGAACCGCGCAAACGCTATACGTGGATCTTCTCGGCGGCGCATCCGGTTGACGGCGATCTGCCGCTGACGATCGATCCGTCCGGCTTCCATGTGCGATGGAATGGCGGCGACACCTACTTGGCGGGAGGACATGCCGATATTGACCCTGCCGTTGCGTTCGACGACTTCACCATGGACCAGACCTTGTGGGAAGAGCACGCCTGGCCCGCCATTGCCGCCCGAATCCCGCAATTCGAGGCGATCAAGGTGACCCACGAATGGGCCGGGCACTATGCCTACAATACGTTCGATCACAATGCGATTGTCGGGCCACATCCCGAGGTCGGGAATTTCGTCTTTCTCAACGGCTTCTCGGGCCACGGATTGCAGCAATCGCCCGCCATGGGTCGCGGCACGGCGGAATGGCTGACCTATGGCGCGTACCAAACCCTCGATCTGTCGCCATTCCGCTATGAACGCATTGTGCAGAATACCCCGATCGTCGAAAAGGCGGTCATCTGACGGGAGAGGATGAATGAAGAAACTTGTTCTGACCGGGGCCGCCGGTCGTTTGGGCGGCGTTCTGCGCGGCCCGCTGTCGAGGATGTGCGATACCCTTGTCTCGACCGATATCGCCGACAGCGTCGAGGGGCTGAATTCAAACGAGACGTACGTGAAGGCCAATCTCAACGATCTGGTCGCGCTGGTGGAGATGCTGCAAGGCGCTGATATGGTTGTCCATTTTGGCGCAATTGCCGACGAGGCGCCGTGGGACGACATCCTGCAATCCAACATCATCGGGGCCTACAACGTCTGGGAGGCCGCGCATCGCAACGGCCTTCGCCGCGTGGTTTACGCCAGTTCGATCCATGCCGTCGGGATGCATCCCAAGAACGTGGCAATCGGCATCGACGCAGCACACCGCCCGGATACCTACTACGGGTTGGCCAAGTGTTTCGCCGAAGACCTCGCGAGCCTGTACTGGGACAAGAACGGGATCGAGGCGGTATGCCTGCGCATCCTCAGTTGCGCGCCCGCCGTGACCAACCCGCGTGCGGTCGGGTCGTGGCTGAGTGATGATGACCTCGTTCATCTGGTCGAACGCGCGATTGATACGCCGATCACCGGGCTGTCGGTGATCTACGGTGTGTCCAACAACGACCGCTGCCCGGTCGACAATGCCGGCGCCATGCACCTGGGCTACAAGCCGAAGGACAATGCCGAACAGTTCGCCGAGCGGAACCGTTGCGAACGGACCACCGTGGCAGGTGTTGGCGGGGTCGTGTGGGTCCAGCGGCCCGGCCTCGGCATAGACCTTCTCGGCGAACCGTTCGGCATTGTCCTTCGGCTTGTAACCCAGGTGCATGGCGCCGGCATTGTCGACCGGGCAGCGGTCGTTGTTGGACACACCGTAGATCACCGACAG
>JAAUYH010007225.1_pt1 | contig 14918 bp, 16 predicted proteins | sample 7278061 | NCBI WGS metagenome assembly JAAUYH01 (sample SAMN14350203, study PRJNA611818) | marine sediment metagenome | isolation source: surface marine sediment (0.6m) | place: French Polynesia: Moorea | collected 2018-08
CGGCAGCAGATTGTCAACGACGACGTAAATGACTGATTTAAAGCGCATTTTGGGCTAAAATCAGCAGCCTGATGAGTGCTGAGCAGAAGCCCGGGACGGACCCTGAATCGATCGCCGCCGGAGGTGGCGAACGGTCTTCGGCGCGCGGCTTGCTCGCATCCACGTCGATTGTCAGCGGCATGACCCTGCTGTCGCGAATCCTAGGCCTGGTACGCGACATCGTTCTGGCGAACTTCTTCGGCGCCCGTGTGGTCATGGACGCATTCCTCGTTGCCAATCGCATACCCAATATGTTGCGCCGGTTTTTCGGCGAAGGTGCATTCTCCGCCGGGTTCGTTCCGGTCATGGCCCGTTACAAGGAGCGCCATGAGTCGCAAGAGGCCAGGCAGTACATTGACGCAATGGCGGGCACGTTCGGCATCGTGCTGTTCGTCGTGACACTGCTCGGCGTCATCGGCGCTCCGCTGCTCGTGTTGGTCGTTGCTCCGGGCTTCGTGGGCGAGGGCGGCGACTTCGATCTTGCGTCGCTGATGTTGCGCTTTACGTTCCCGTACCTGATGTTTGTTTCGCTGACGGCATTTGCGGGCGGCATTCTCAATACCTACGGCAAGTTCGCTGTGCCGGCTTTTACACCGGTAATCCTGAACATTGTGCTGATTGCCTGTGCGATCTGGCTGTCGCCGCTGCTCGAGCAACCCGGCATGGCGCTCGCCTACGCGGTTCTCATCGCCGGCATTCTGCAACTCCTGTTCCAGCTGCCATTTCTGGCACGCATCAAAGCGCTGCCGCGACCGCGCTGGGCGCCTCGCCATGACGGCGTTCGACGCGCCGTCAGGCTGATGGTACCCGCGATTTTCGGTTCGTCGGTCGCGCAGATCAACGTGCTCATCGGCGGCATCATCGCCTCGATGCTCGGCGTGGGTAGTATCAGCTACCTGTATTACTCCGATCGACTCATGGAGTTTCCGCTCGGGCTGTTCGGAATTGCGCTGGCGACCGTCACGTTGCCGCACCTCTCACGGCTCTGGAACAACGACAAACGCGATGAGTTCTCGCGAACGATCGACTGGTCGATGAAGCTCGCATTGTTGATAGCCTTACCTGCTGCCGTTGGATTGTTCGTGCTGGCCGAGCCGTTGATCGCGACGATCTTCTACCGGGGGGAATTCGACGATCGCGACGTGCAGATGACGGCGGTGGCACTCAGGGCGTACGCGATGGGGCTCGTCGGTTTCTCGTTCGTCAAGATCCTAGCGCCGGCATTCTTTGCTCGCGAGAATACCCGTACCCCCGTACGGATCGGCATCATCGCGTTGCTGGTGAATCTTGTCCTGAGCATCGCTTTCTCGTGGTACCTGACGGTCCGCGGATTCGAAGCGCGGCATGCCGGGCTGGCGGCTGCGACGTCGATTGCGGCCGTGCTGAATGCAGCACTGCTTTACCGTGGCCTGCGTCGTGACGCGGTCCTCAAACATGACGACGGCTGGATCGGTCTTGCATTGAAAGTGCTGGCCGCAAACGCGGCGATGTGGGCGGTGCTCGCGTGGTTGCAGCGAGACCTGTCGTGGTGGCTCAATACGGGTATCGTCGAACGATCGGGCTGGCTACTGGTCAGTGTGGCCGCCGGTGCGGGGACTTACGCGTTTGTTCTCGTGGCGACCGGCTTGAGGCCCGCCCAGTTCAGCATCAGGTCGCGTTGATATGAAGCTCGTACGCCATCTCGTCGATATACCGTTCGCGCGTCTGGAGCGCGGCAGTGTCGTCACGGTTGGCGCCTATGACGGAATCCACCTCGGGCACGAGAAGCTCCTGGAGCGGGTATTCGAGGAGTCTCACCGGCGCGACCTGCCGGCCGTGCTCATGAGTTTCGAGCCAACGCCCAAGGAGTTCTTCTCGGTCGAGGCTCCGCCGGCGCGCCTCATGCGATTTCGCGAGAAGTTCGACGCGCTCGCCGATCACGGCGTCGACATCTTTTACTGTCCGCGTTTCGATCACGCCATGCGAGCAATATCCGCTGCGGACTTTATCCGCCGCATCCTCGTACACGGTCTCAACGTCCGACATCTCGTCATCGGGGACGACTTCCGCTTTGCGCGTCGGCGCGAAGGCGGTGTCGAGCATCTTGAGCGTGCGGGAAAAGCGCTTGATTTCAACGTTGAACGCGTGCCCAGCGTGATGGCGGCCGGCGTGCGCGTATCGAGCACGGCCGTTCGGGATGCGTTGGCCGTCGGCGATATGCCCACGGCCAATGCGCTGCTGGGCCGCCCGTATCGAATGTCCGGGCGGATCATCCGCGGCAGGCGGCTGGGACGCACGCTGGGCTACCCGACGGCGAATGTTGACCTGCGTCGGCGCCAGAGTGCCGTGCTGGGTATCTATGCGGTCCGTGTGAATGGCCTTGCGGGCGGCCCCCACGATGCCGTCGCCAGCGTCGGCACGCGGCCGACCTTCGAGGACGGCAACAAGCCGTTGCTCGAGGTCCACATTTTCGACTTCGACGAGGATATCTACGGCGAGTACATCGATGTCGACTTCATCGCGCGACTGCGCGCCGAGAAGAAGTACGAGTCGGTCGACGAGCTGGTTGCACAAATGCATCGCGATGCCGACAATGCCAGGTCCGCCCTGGCGAAAGCCGTAGCCTGAGAAAGAAGATTGAGCGACGCCACTGAGTCAAACACCCGATCCGCGCGTTTCATCCCTTGGATCGCGGTATCGACGCTCGTCGTCGTCGCCGACCAGGCGACGAAGTGGGCGGTCGTGGAGTGGGTCAGGCTATACGATCGCATCCCGATCAACGATTTCGTGAATCTCACGCACCAGCGCAATACCGGTGCGGCATGGAGCTTCCTCGCCGATGCCGGGGGTTGGCAGCGCTGGTTCTTCGTGGTGCTGTCGACCGTTGTGAGCTGTGTCATCGCCGTGTGGCTGTGGCGAATTCGGCATACCGGCCCTGCCATATTGGCGGCCGGATTGTCGCTCGTGCTCGGCGGAGCGCTCGGCAACCTGATCGACCGTGCACGGCTCGGTTACGTCACGGACTTCATCCAGGTCTTTCTCGGCGATTGGCTGGGCTATTTTCCGTCGTTCAACGTCGCGGATGCTGCGATCACCGTCGGCGCCGCGTTGCTCATCATCGATGCATTGTTTTACTCCGGCCGGACTGAGCAGCCGGAGTAATCCCTAGCGGGTTCGAGTCCAGCAGTCCGGGTCAGGATCTGACGTCTTGTTATTACGCCCGTCAATCTCGAACCATGCGCACTTGTTGAGCTCGTCATCGGGAAATGCGTAGTCGGCCCGGCCTGTGTAGTTGTTACAGGTAACGTTGTTCAAGCTGATGTTGTAGTTGCCCGAGTCGGTGACCGCCGGCACGCCGAGATCCGCCAGGTTGTTGGTGAAGCAGTTATTCGAGAGGTAAAAGCGTTCCTGGTTGGTCGCGATCAGAAGCAGCGCAGCCTTGGCCTCGTTGCGCTTGGCGCGTGCCGCGAATTCCCGGTAGTTCGGGTACGCGAATGCCGCCATCAGAGCGATGATCACGACGACGATCATCAGCTCCAGCAAGGTGATTCCACGCGTGTACTTGCGCAATTGCATATTCAATATCCTGTCGTGATGCGCTGATGCGCCATCACGGGCCGTGCGAGTTTATCCGGTTTTCCGCCATGACGGCGAGCACCCACTCCTCAGTTATTGAATCCCGTCCTGCGTCCAGAGCGTGCGAACCGGGTTATTCGCGAAGCCGGGATCGAAACACTCGAAACCCACGCAGCCGATCGGCGGCGGCGAGCATTCGTCGCCCGTGCAATCGTCCTCCGGACTCGGGAACAGGAACTGTGGCGACGAAGCGATGCCGCCCTGTTTCAGATCGGTCACCCGCGCCGCGTCCTCCGTTCCAGGCGCTATCGTATCCAGGTCGGCGATCGGATCGCCGTTCAGGACGCTGACGCGATACAGGAAGTTCTTGCCGGCACTCGCCTTGCAGGTTTCGGCATTCGCGATGTCGGGTGAAAAAGCTACGAAGAAAACTTCGTTGTTGAACGTCGCCGATGTCGCCAGTACTTTCTGGTTTGCCGGCAACGTGAACTTCCAGCCGGCCTGGGCCGGACCGATCGTCGTGCCTACAGTACCGCTGACCTCCGCAAGGTTCGCTTCAGTGTATGGCGTAAATGCGTCGTAATCGGCCTGCGACATCTGGTTGAATACATTCCTGTCACGGATCGAATAAAAGCGATCTGCATTCGAATTGTCGAGCGGGTGAGATCGATAGCCGCTACCGATACTGATTGCCAGGAAGCGGCGGTTCTGGGCGTTGTCGTTAAACAGCGAAACGTCAGGTGTGTTGTAGAAACGCCGTGTGTCTGCCAGCGTCGGACTGCCCAGCCCTTCGGCGCCCAGCTGCGCCATTACGCCGCCGGTCACGAGTTCGAAAGGCTCTTTGCCATTGAAGACGTCGAAACGCAGGATCTGGCCACCCATGTCAGCGGCGTACATGCGATCGGCAAACCGGTCGCCGTTGATGTCGATGACACGAACCTGGGTCGGAATAGCGCGAATCATGCCCGGCAACTGCAGGTCGGCGCCGGCGTCCGCACCGGCGCGCCAGAGCACGCTGCCCGACTGCAGGTCGAGGAAGTAGATTCCGGCGCCCTGCGTATCCGCTGTAGACGGGTGCGCCGCCACGTCGTGCACGACGTCGTAACCGCCGCCGATCACGACGACGGCCTTGTCCGCGTTCAGGCCCGGGTCGTTTATGTCGATACGTGCCACTGTCGGCCGCGACCACGTTTGGCCGAATTCCGCGGCACTGACGCGCCACTTGACCTGCGGTGAGTTGCGATTCGTGACGTCGAGCATGTAATAACCACTGCCACCCCGACGCATGCCGAACATGATGTACACGAAGTCGCCATCGACCGGTTCAACGACGCCGTCGCGATCGACGTCCTTCACGATCGGGACAATGTCGCCATCGACGCCGTAATTCTTGAACGCCGAGTCGGGGTTCAGGTAGAGATTCGGCAGATTGTCGAGGTGCTCTTTCGGTATGAATGCCCAGAGTTCCTCGCCGGTGTCGCCGTCGAATGCATGTACGAAACCGTCGTTCGTGGCTGCATACACGACCAGATCCGGGTTGCTCGCGGAACCGCCGTACACGATGGCCGCAGGCTGCGAATGCAAGGGATCACCCATGAACTTGCGCGTTGTCGTCATCGAGTTCAGGTCTTCGTCCTGCACGTCTTCGCCGCGAGTCCAGCGAATGAGCTGCTCCTTCGTCGGCTCGCCGGCAGCACCTGTCAGGCCGAAATCAGCCAGCGAGAACGCCGCCATGTTGGCGACGCTCAGCGCATTGGCGCCCGCTGTCAAATCGTTGTCGGCCGACTGGTTGACGTACAACTTGCGAGCTGCCGGATCCGGCATGTTCTCCACGGCACCGCCCTTTTCGACGTCATTGCCGTCCGCATCGTCCGACCAGAAACTCGTCGCCGTCCCGTAGAACAGGCCGTCTGCCGGATTGATCGCGGGGTCCTCGAACCGGTCGACGACCAGGCCATCCTTGATCTGGTACTTCTTGACGTTGCCCGGCCAGCGATAGGTTTCGCGCGCGGCAAACGTCGTGAGGTACAGATCGTTGAGGTTTCGTGTGCGGTTGAACGAGTTGACTGCCACCGCCGGAGCCGCGAATGACAGCGATCGATCGGTGATGTCATTGACGATCTCGAGCAGCGCGATGGTCAGGCTCTCCACGTCGTCGGCGAGGAAATAGTCGCCACCGCCACGAAGCGCCGCTTCTTCGAGGATCGGCAGGTTGATGTCGAAACCGATCGTGTGGGTGATGACTTTCTGCTCGCCGGAGTCGGTCGATATGTCGTCGCTGTTCAAATAATCTGCAATGTCGTCCAGGCAATCGCCCTCGGCGGTACCGGTACAACCTGTGTAGCCGAGCACGCCCTCCCAGTCCGGCAGGTTGTCGACGATGTCCGGTGTTTCCGCGTCGTCGACAGGCTGGCCGTCGGTCAACACGACATTGAAGTTCTTCGCGCAGGTCTGGAAATTGGGCTGTTCGTAGACTTCCGGGTCATCGGGATCGGAAGACAATGCCGCAGGATCGGTGTCATGCTCGCTGACATTCTCGCCGTAATAGGCGGGCAGGCCGCGCCAGTAGCGAGCGGCTTCGTACAGGGTTTCTGAAACCGGCGTTGCGCCGCCCGCGCTGATGCCGTTGATCGTCGCGAGAATATCCGCGCGATTCGCGTCCAGGTCCTGGATATCGAGGATCACGGGCCCACCCTCGTTGTCATTGAAGCGCATGATTCCGACATTAATGCCGCTGATCGAATTCAGGATGGCTTTCGCAACGTTGTTGACGACGTCGATCTTCTCGTCGTTGATCGTGACCGGGTTTTCGCGGTAGTTCAGGTAGTTGCCGTCGTAAAACGTGATCGACTGGCTGGTTGGCCAGCTACTCCAGTCGACTTCCTCGGTCTTGTCGGCTGTAAACGGTGCGACATCACCGCCCTTTTGCGCGTACAAGGCGCTCGTGTCCACGCCGTCGCCGTGTACGTTACGGTCCTTCCTGCATTCGACAATGTCGGTCTCGTTGCCGGCTTCCATCTGCTGCCAGCGGACCTTGTCGAGTCCAAGGAATATGCTCAGGAAGCCCGAGCTGCCGTCGCGAAACTGCGCAACCTTTTGCCGGTACAGGCCGATGCCCTCCAGCTGGCGTTTCGCATGATTGCAGAGAAAGGCGGTCTTCAGTATGCGCCTGGTATTTGCCGGGTCACAGCTTGGCACGATCTTCTTGAACTCGCTCCAGTACAAGTAGCTGGTGTCGCAGGGCGTTTCGCTGCCGGTATAGGTGCGGGTGTTGTCGTAGACTTCCCGCGTCTCCACAGGGTCGCCCATGCTGCCGGACGAGTCGATAATCAGCATGACGTTAGGTATTGAGTCAACATCAGCACTCGGATTCAGCAACAGCAGCTCGGTATCGTCGGCGAGCACGGGCGATCCACAGCAAATTGCGAACAGCGTGCCGACGCTCATCCATGATGCCTTGTCGAAGTGTTTAATCATCATTTGTCCCTCGGAATCCTCAGCGGCGAGCTAGCGGATGTAAAGCGACACGCGCGTGATACGATCCGTGTCGAGATGGCGCAGCACCGTCGCGTGCCGAATCTTGTTTGACGGGACGGCCAATACGCCCTCCCGGAACTTTTCCAGTGAAACACGCTGACCATTGAGCACCCAGCGGGTTTCGGCGTTGACGCGCTTTGTGATGAACGTGCAGCCATCGCATTCGCGAAATGCGATCGTGCCGTTCTCGTTCGCCGGCAGTCGCAAGTTGCCGAGCGAAACTTCGTAACCCTTTTGCAGCAGCGTGATCTCCGCGCCTGCCGGTAGGGCAATTGCGAGGAACAGCGCCGCCAATAACATTCTGATTTTCATTGCTGTGCTCCGTGTGCTGCGCGACTTACAACGTCGACGATTCCGGGCCGACCACATAGAAGGCTTGCGTGTGTACGGCCTGCGCATCGCGATCGGTCGGATTGCCCGGGTCCATCTCCCAGACCGCCTGCGACGTCGCGAGGAAGTGATAGGCGGAGATTCCGCTGCCGACACCGAGGCTGAAAGCGCGATCCGGCACCAGCGTCGAATCCTCGAACTCGATGTCCGCGTCAACCTTGTCGTTGTAGTTGTAGTACTGCGGCAGCGTAGTCGTCGACAGTGTGTCGAAGCTCCCTTGTGCCAACGCGGTCTCGAGACCGCGTTCGGCCGCCTGGAAGACGTTCTCCGCCGTCTGATCGTTGCGCGCCATGGCGAGCTCTGTCGTCGCGGTGTTCATGCCGGATATGGCAAGTACGGTAATCACGACCAGCAGCAGCAGGCCGACGACGAGGGCTGCACCCTGTTGATATTTGCGTTGCGTCATTGCCTTCATTGCGGTTCTCACTATTTATGTTCTTGCGTTACGCAGGAGAATGGTTTTGGTCATCTGCAAGCGACGAAACTGGTCGTTCTGCACACCCAGGATCGCGTTGCCGGGGCGGTAGTCGACGTTGTCGCGAATGCCGGTTTCGGCTTCGATGCCACGGACGACGAGCCATACGCGCGCCGTGATGATGCGCGCGCCGGGGATGTAATTCGCGTCGGTCGGATCGTAGACGCCGTTGCCCGGGTTGACGTAGCGGTCGACCGTGTTGTCCTGATCGACGTCGACGCCGAACTGGATCTGCAGGTTCTCGACGCCCGGGGCGATCTCGAGATCCTGGACTTCCGGACCACCCGCGCCGCGCCCCAGTGTGTGCCGGCGCAGCGCCGGGACACCCGGAATCAGCTCTGAATCGTCGGCAACGTAATAGGTATTGACGATGAGATTGTGCGTCGCCGAGTCCGCGGGCGAGAACGACGACGGAACGTTGCCGTCCACGAAAAGCTCTCCCTGGATGCGCGTCGACTGAATTTGCAGACGGCCGGCTTCGAGCGGCTGCGGCTGCACGGTTGCGCGCCGCACGGTGAAGTTATCCGAGGCCGGCTGAGGATTGATTGCCGGCGGAGGTGCGCACGCGAGCGTGTAGTCATTGTCTTCGCCGTCGAGCGGGCGGCCGAGGTCGAGTGCCCAGTCCGGGCCGCAGTCGGTCGGGGCGGGCAGCGTCGTCGGGTTCGGATCACCGATTACCGAGCGGCCCTCGACCGCGAGCCCGCGACTGTTGCGTCCCCAGTTACTCGCCATACGCAGGTCTGCCTCGATCGTGTCCATCGCGAACTGTGCGGTTTCCTGGACCTTAGCGATCGAATCGTTGACCAGGTAGGCCTGGCGACTCTGGTTATAGATCTGCACGGCGCCGATGATCAGGAAGGAACCGATGGCAAGTGCGACCATGAGCTCGACCAGCGTCAGCCCCTGCTGTCTGCTCGCTTTTCTGTCAGTCGTCGTCATTACTCGCGGCCCCATCAGATTCCGAGCACCGGGATGTTGATTGTGTAGCTCGGCGGGTTGATCGCGTTGGGTTCGTCCCAGGTGACCGTGATCTGGTAGTTCGGTGGCACCGTGGAGTCGTCGTAGACCACAGTGACGTTGCCGGTCGGCAGTGAATCGAGCGCCTGGGCTTTCCATATGAAGATGTCGTTGCCGGCCATCGCGTCCTCGTCGCAGTCCAGGTTTTGTGCGATGCAGCTGTTATCGTTGCCGGCGCCCGCGTAGGCAGCGCCTGCACGAGGATTGGCGCGAATGCGGTCGGCGACGTCGCCGGCTAGCGTGACCGCATGGTGGCGGAACAGCGACGTGCGCCCGGCCTGCATACTCTGCACGTACAGTCCCGCAATACCGAGCATGCCGACCGACATGATAATGAGCGCGATCAGCACCTCGACGAGCGAGAAGCCATACTGCTTGTTGTTCTTATTTATCGAAATCATCCCGTACATACCTCAGAGCTCAGGGACAGGTCGCGCCGGTAACGGTGATCAACGTATCGATCCGGTTCTTCTGGCGAACGACGGTTGCGCGGCCCAGCGGCGTAATGACGAGTGCGCGTGCCGCGGAGTTGGCGCCGATGGCTCGTATGTTGCCACGCTCGTCACAAAAGATTGCCGTCGTGACCGGCGGCTGGGCCGTGACGGTGCCGCGGCCGAGGCCGGTAGGCGCAAACGAGAAATACTGACCCATGCCCGGCGTCGAAATGCTGATCTGGTTCGGAATCGGCGCGTGGCTGCGAAGCAGCGCTTCGCCTGCGTCGCGGGTGATGTCGCCGTCGGTGTCCTCGAAGACGATCCAGCCGTCGGCAAACGTGCCGCCGCAGTCCGAGTCGTCCTCCAGCGGATTCGTGCTGGAGCAGATCGTGATGTTCTGCCGGGCCCGTGCGGCCTCGGACCGGGCCATGTGAAATGCCGAGTGCAGGTCATTGACGGAGCCGGTCATGCGCGCGTTGGCGCGAAACTCCTGCAGGTTCGGGACGCCGAGCGAGAGGATGATGCCTGCGATAAGCACCGTAATCATGAGTTCGTAGAGCGTGAAACCGCTCTGGGTCGCTTTTGTCATGACCGTAATATACCGCGCGATCGGGCCCCTCATTCAGGTATCCGATAAGCGGCGCAGGGTATCCGACAAGCGGTCGGTTGCGTGGCGCCTCGCTTGACTTAATCCGCGCAGGCATAAGGGTCGCCCGAGCGTTGTTTTGACGCCACGCGAGGACGCCCCGTGTAGCTCACGACAAGCGCTCGCGGCCGAACCCGGCCGGCGCGGTCGCAGACGACGAACGTCCCGTTGGTGGCGCGTTTCACGGTGGCACGCAGTGTGAAGCCGCGGCGATTGGCCGTGACGCGCATGGCTCGATCCACGGTACGCCGCGTCAGTACCGGCTCACCGTCGTCGACTTGCGGCGGCTCGTCCGCGTCGCGATTGTCGAACATCAGCCAGCCCTGCGACCAGTCCCGCCCCGGGTTGCAGCGCCGCCCGTCCGTGGAAGGGCAGAGTGAAACGACACGGCGCCGCATGATCGATTCCTTGCGGGCCAGGTGGACCGCGTGGAACAGGGCATCGATTTCGACACGTTGCCGTTGTCGTGCGATGGTGCCCGAGAACGAAGGCAGACCGATCGACATCACGACCGCCGCTACCGTCAATGTCAGCAGCAGTTCGTACAGCGTATAGGCGCGCTCGTTCCCGGGCATGGCAGACCTCCTTGTCAGGCCCAGTGTCCGCCGCTCCAATGCCGGGTTGCCACGACCAAATAGGCGTTCTCCGCCCATAAATTCGATCCGAATTGGACCCGTTCCAAATCGCTTGTGGTATTGTTACGGGATGGATATTCGCGCAATTCTCGAAGACCACGGCATCGCCCCAACGCCGCAACGCATGGAAGTGGCCACGGTGCTGCTGGAACGCCCGCAACACCTGTCGGCCGACCAGATCATCGACCGGCTGCGCACCGCCGGCAGCAAGGTTTCCAAGGCGACCGTGTATAACTCTCTGAAATTGTTCGGCGAAAAGGGCGTCGTCAAGGAGCTGACGGTCGACCCGGAGCGGCGCTTCTACGACTCGACCACGCACGCTCACCATCATTTCTACAACGTGGACACCGGCGAACTCGCCGACATTCCCGATGAGTACGTGCGCTTCGCGCAGTTGCCGGACCTTCCGGCAGGTACGATGAGCGAGAGTGTCGAGGTCCTTATCAAGGTGCGCTCGATCCCCGAATAAATGCCAGCGGGCCCTTTTCGCGGCATCGCCGCAGGGCTATACTGCGCGCCGCCCTCGTGCCGAAGTAGCTCAGTTGGTAGAGCAACGCATTCGTAATGCGTGGGTCGGAGGTTCAAGTCCTCTCTTCGGCACCATTTTTCCTCACCCCAGCAGATCCGTCAGACGCGCGAACGCAGCCGGATCCGTCGCCAGCACAAACGCAAGCCCGGTGAACGCCCCGCACAAGTGTGCGTCGTGGTTGATGTTGCCCTTGCCCTGCTGGCCGGCCCACCAGGAGTAGCCGACGTAACCGACCGCGAACAGCACGGCGGGAATCGGTACCGGTATCGGGAAGATGACAAGCGTCGTCAGGGGAAAGTAGACAATATACGCGAACAGCACGGCGGATACGGCGCCCGAGGCGCCGAGGGTCGCGTACCCGGCGTTGTCACGATGTTTGCGAACCGAACAGGTCGAGCTCAGTACCAGGCCGGCAAAATAAAGAATGGCGAATTTCACCGAGCCGAGAAAACGGTCGAGCGAGAAGGCGAAGAAATAGAACGTGAACATGTTGAATGCAAGGTGCGCGATGTCGCCGTGCAGGAAGCCGCTCGTGACCACGGTTTCGAGATGCTTGCCGCGCGCGACGAGATACGGCCGCATCACATAGCGATTGATGATCGCGGGCACCCGGAACAAAGCGAGCAGGCTCACGCCTATGGTGACGAAGAAGATCAGCGTCGCCGCCGGCGTCGTGATCTCAATTCCCGACATGCTCGAAATCGGAGTAGGCGAGCGCGGTGGTCTCGTCGAAACGGAACACGAGGACCGCGCGTCCTTTGACCTTGACGTCAACCGTACGCGGCGCAATCGGCCCACCGTCGGCAACCGGCGCGAACGTCAGGCGCGTCAGAAACTCGTCGAATTTCACGCCGAATCCGGGTTTGAACGGCCTTTGCGCGACGAGCTCGATCTCCGCAAGGTAGCGGCCGTCCTTCATGATCCTGAGCGTCGAATCGACGTTTCTCAGGAACGCCTCATCGTCGTCGGAGGGTACGAACGCGAAGCGCCAGAAGTCGTCGGTTTCCTCGATGAGGCGCACTGAGCCCGGTTCGATCATCGCGGACACACTGCTTTCGTCTCCGCCCGACGGGTCATCCTGGTCGCCGAGATAGTCGTCGATTTCGTCGTCACTGGGATCGCGCCCGTCCACCGACAACAGGCTCCAGCGTTCGTTTTTCGGCCGACTCGGGTCGAAGCGGCCGACCCAGAGCTTCTCGTCTTCCAACTTGGTCTCCGTGAACGCCCATTCCTCGTGATAGCCGGAGTCCAGCGCTGTGACGGCATCCTCGACGAGCGCGGAATAGTCGTCGCCGGCCGGTAGCGCGCCTGCCAGAAAGAGCGCACCGGCAGCGGTCAATCCCCTGGTCAGATTCACCGCCAGCTACTGCGCGCCGCGCCGCAGCTGGCTGCTGTCGAGGATCAGGTCGAAGCCCTGCATGTTGGCGGGGATAACGACGACGCTGCCATCGTTGTCGGCGAATTTCTGCAGTGCTTTGTTGATCTCGTGCTGCAGGTATTCGGCCGTCAGGCTTTCGTTGATGATGTTATTGGCTTCGGCGATGCCCTTGGCGCGTTCGATCTCGATCTCGGCGTCTTTCTTTGCAATTTCGACCTGCACCTGTTTCGCCTCCAGCCGTTTCTCGGCTTCCACTGCTTCCCGGATCGCTGCCTCGATGCTCGGGTCTGTGTTCAGGGCACGAACCACGACGCGGGTGATGACGATGTCGCCCGGGTCGGTTTTCTCGAGTCGCGCCTGCAGTTCTTCGAGTACTTCGTTTTGCAGTACCTCACGTTGTTTGTGCAACTGCAGGCTGTCGATTTCCGACACCTGTTCGTAAATGGCCGAGCGCGCCTCACGGAACAAAAGCCCGTAGGCCGGCATGTAGACGCCGTCAGGTCCGCGCGCCGCCGAGGCCGCGTACTTGACCATGAGCTCCGAAATCCGGTCCTTCGGCACCCTGTAGAAGATCGATACGTCGAGATCCTTGAGCGACAGGTTGTCGGCCGCCTTCGGAGTAAGGTCATTGATGTCGATTGCGATTTCCTTGGCACTGAATTCCAGCGAGTCGGTCAGGAGCGGCATCTTGAAGTTGAGACCCTGGAGTTTTTCCTCGTGGTCGACCTTGCCGAGGGTGCGCTCAACGGCGACGTTGCCGGTTTCGACCGTGTACGCGGCCATGAATGCGAGCAGGATGACGGCAACGACTGCCGCGATAATCTGGATTTGCATGAGGCTCCTCACCTTGAGTTTCTGCAGCTCGGATCTGTCGAATCGAACCATCGATTGTCTGCGTCTGCGGGACATGGTGCACGCAAGGATAAGGGAGGAGGGAGAGCGGCGCCAGCCGGCGATGCGGGGATTGTCTCTGGCTGATGTAAACTCCGGCAACGCCAATAACGATTCGGGGGGACGGTGCTCACAGTCGAACATCTCGTCAAACAGTACGGCGATTTCACGGCGGTCGACGACGTCAGTTTTCGAGCGGTCGAAGGCCAGGTGTTCGGTCTGCTCGGTCCCAACGGTGCCGGCAAGTCAACCACTATTAATTGCATCTCCGGTTTGTTGTCGCCAACGTCCGGCCGCGTTGCCGTTGCCGGTCACGACGTGGCAAAAGACGGCAAAGCCGCCAAGCAGTCGCTCGGCGTGGTTCCCCAGGAACTGGCACTCTACGAGGACCTCTCGGCCATCGAAAACCTGCGTTACTGGGGCAAAGCGTACGGTCTGCGGGGTCACGAGCTCGACGCGCGCGTCGTCGAAGTGCTCGACTACATCGGCCTGGCCGACCGTGCGAAAGATCTGCCCAAGTCGTTCTCGGGCGGCATGAAGCGAAGGCTCAATTTCGGATGTGGCGTCGTGCACAAGCCGGGCGTGCTGCTGCTCGACGAACCGACGGTTGGAGTCGACCCCCAGTCCCGTGCGCGCCTGTTCGACCTCGTGGAACTGGAGCGCGACGCGGGTGCGTGCGTGCTCTATACGACGCACTACATGGAAGAGGCCGAACGGCTTTGCGATTCGCTGGCAATCATCGATCACGGCAAGATGATCGCCGAGGGCTCGGTCGACGAACTCAAAGCGCAGCTGGGTGCGCGAGATGCGCTGCAGCTCACGGGCGAGTTTCCGGAATCGGTGCGGCCGGCACTCCAGGACCTCGGCGGCCAGGTGGGCGATCTCGAGATCATTTCGGCCGACGAGACCGGTCTGACCATGGCGTTGTCTTCAGCCTCGCAGCACCTGCCAGCGCTGTTCCAGGCGATTGGCGATGCCGGCGGCAGCGTTGCCGAGACCAGCCTGAGGAGCCCCAATCTCGAGACGCTGTTCCTGTTGTTGACCGGCAAGGAACTGCGCGAGTAGCGGATGGATTTCGTTTTCGCATCGGTCCGCAAGGATCTCGCCCGCTGGTCGCAGGACAGGGCGTCCATGCTGATCTGGCTCGGCATTCCGTTCCTGGTCGGCGGCCTCATAACGTCGATGATCGGCGGCGCCGCTGGCACGCCATCCGGTGTCCTGCTGCTTGTCGACCAGGACGAATCCGTGCTCAGCGGGCTGGTTGCCGGCGCGTACAGCCAGGGCGACCTGGCCGAACTGATCACGGTGCGGGAAGTCGACCTCGATGAGGGCGACGCGCTCATCGAGGCAGGGGAGGCCAGTGCTCTGCTGGTGATACCGGATGGCTTCGGC
>JAAUYH010153614.1_pt1 | contig 14916 bp, 9 predicted proteins | sample 7278061 | NCBI WGS metagenome assembly JAAUYH01 (sample SAMN14350203, study PRJNA611818) | marine sediment metagenome | isolation source: surface marine sediment (0.6m) | place: French Polynesia: Moorea | collected 2018-08
AACGGCCTCCTGGAATGCCCACACTTGTGCATGGGCTCCGTAAGTTTGAGTCTATCTTCTTGGGATGGAAACTAGCTCAACCTTGACTTGTGTGTACACGGTAGCTTGCAAAGGGGGAGGACAAGAGTTGTCCCCCCTTTGCAAGTACTATGTACACCAAGTCGATACGGTTGGCGTCTGATGATTTTGTACCGCACCTCCTAGAACTGACCGATCAGCTATCCCCTCCTGGGAGGGGCTGCGGGGTGGGTTTATCCCAGCGCTAACGACCGAAAACCTACCCCACCCTTTGGGCGCCCCTCCCAGGAGGGGATTTTAGCCGCGAAATCCCTTTGCCAAGGAGTCGTAAGACGTGACAGATAACTTGTGTGTACACGGTAGCTTTGGAAGGGGGGGTGGGGGGATCTTCAACAGTAATCGGAGCTCATCAGAACAGTATTGGCATTTGTGCGTGTAGAAGACAGTCTTAATCAAGGAAAAATGCTATTGAAAGACACCGTGAACACCCAAACTAGAGGTCTCCCATTGTCATCTTCGCCGACTTAAGGGATCTACAGAAAAATAACATCCCATCCACCCATCTACCCATCCACCCATCTACTGCCTTTTTCTGAGACTTTATCTTGACGCAACTCCCTAACCCTCCCCCTGTTGTCTGTCGCCGCCTCCATATCCAACAGCCACTTTGCAATGTTTAGCGTTTTGTGCTGAATTGTATCGGCGGGTCTTTTATTGCTTGAAAATGAAAATACCCTATGAGTAGGTGGAGATTTTTTCACTGAGTGTGAGGAGTGACTACGACCGCTAACACCAGCAAACCGTAGCTCACACAACAGGAAAATAATATTATGAAACGCCTCATAACTGCGACGCTGTTGACTGCAGGGCTCGCGCTGATAAGTATGCCTGGGTTTGCCCAAGATGCTAACTCCGAACTGAAAGTTATTACAGATATTCAGTCCTTACCAACCCTCTCGACAGATTTATCTAATCCCGATTTAACTCAGTCGGATTATCTTTCGGTAGAAAGTGTAGGCGCTGGGGAGACTGAGATCATTATTCAGGGATATGAGCTGAGAGTTCGGGGTAATGATGCAAGTAACATCCCACGAGGGTGCGCAGATTCACCGTTCTTATCCACCCATCCAGCTCAACTCAATGCAGATGGCGACTGTATAGGAAACCTTAATCCGGAAGTCACCAGTTTAACGGGCTCATCGCGAACCCATACAACGGATGGCCTAATCATTAATCGATTGGGTTTAGTCCAAGTGGGAGAGGTGACGCTGGGCGGCTTTTATGGAGAATTCCTGGCAGGAGATGAGGCGGATGAATTCCTGAATGGGACCACTGGAGATGACCACAGACTGGGTGGAGTCTTTGGAAGTGTCTCATTCTGACAAAACAGGCTAATCCGTGGGTGCTAATCCGTGGGTGCTATTCCATGGGTAGGGGGTTTGCCTCGGATGCAAGCGGGGAAGATTGAGTGACTATCTGGCTCCCGATAGAGAGCGGCGTCGCAGCGTCAGGCACGGCTAAATCAGCTGCACGGGTTGAAATTGAGGAGGGGGAGAATTGAGGTTGCACGCCCAAGGAAGGCGGAGCCAGTACCGGCGGCGATGTAGGCGCCAGGGGTGATATCGCCTCGATGCGGCTAGGGGGGGTAGCAGAGTTTTCGGTTGGCGTTAGGGAGGCGGAAGGCGCCGTCCGTTGTGGGAACGACGTCTGCGCTGGCGCTTGTGTCAGGCTGGCGGAAGAGGATGATGGGGAGGCGATTTGCTGTCGAACCAGCTCAATTTGTCGACGTCGCCGATTGTGCTGCTGAAATGCGGATCCAACCGCCTCAAAGGTGAGTCGGTTTCGCACCGCTTGTCTACCCGTCCTAGAGGGGGTAAATTGCCAGTTGCTAACGGTTGCCAGGACCGTTTGATCAATTTCTGGGTCGCCGCTGGATTCCCAGACCCGTAGATTCGTGACCGAGCCATTGGGGGCGATGTCATAGACCACCCGCGCACTTCCCTCAGCCCCAAAATAATCTGGGACAGGGCAGCTAAGGCAGACAATAGGGCCGTTATTTGCCGGTTCAATCGCCTCGTCAGTTGAGCGATTCCCCGAGCTGGGCAAAGGAGTTCCCTGTGCAAAACTATTAGATGAGTCGGTTCCCAGCCCAATGAGTTGGGACGCTTCTCCTGATTGACCAGAGCTGATCCCAGAGACGTTAGCATTTCCGCTATCAAACCCAATCGCCCCAGCCTCTGAATATTGAGTGGCCGCCAATGGTATATCTGCACTAGGGGGCGTCAGCGCATCCGATATTTGTCTGTCCTCAGGGTGGTTGAGGCGGTCTGCCTGAGCGTGGTTCGGTGGTCCAGATACTCTCGCAGGCTCAGCCCATGAATTTTTCGTTGTCGGTGGGATAATTTGGCTGGTGGGGGGTGTCCCAGCTTTTTCAGTGTCTAAATCATGAGGGTTAATAGGCTCGGAGGCGACTTCTCCATAGGACTCGGAGGCAGTCTCCTCAAACCGTTCAGCGGTGAGGAATTCAACCTCTATAAAATCGGCTTTTGGTTGAGGCGACTGGACAGGGTCAGGAGACTGGAAACTGCAAGTGAGCAAACCCGTGTGCAAAACTACCGACCCTAGAAGGCATAGTTTTAGGGAAGTCCCTGAGGAATTCTGCTGCTTCCGATGCTGGTAAAAGGTGTCTGACGGGGCAATGTTTGTGGTTATAGCCTGTAGCTTAAGCTTTTGACGGTTAGTGGCCACTAATTCCCCTCTCCCTGATTATGATTACAGGTACAGTATTCCCCGCACAGTCTTGATGCAAAGGCTTATTCCTACTTTTCAGGCATTAAACTTGTTTTCCGGGATCATAGTCAACTGTAAGAGATTGCAAGGTATCCTCAGGGGTGACGACAGCAGGGGCTATGGCAGTCTAAAATCTCGTCAGGGAAATTCTATCCTGACTGATTTATCCGTGCGCACATAAAAACTTGTCCCTATGCCCTCGCCAAATGTGAGCGTCATTAGTGCTGTTTTACTGACCTTGCTAGGGTTAAGCGCTTCCCCAAGCAGCGCCCAAGCAATGCTTGAGAGAAAGCCGCCGGTATCTTTATTGGCTTTGGCTGAGCCCGAACAAAAGCTGGCCCCCAGATTGGCCCAGGCAGATCCCACCAATGCCCGTCAGACAGAGGCCAACCAACGGCTGGAACAGGGGAATCAGCAATCTCGGATCAGTCAATATCGGGCCGCGCTGCAGTCCTATCAAGCCGCGTTAGCCATCTATCGGGAAATTGGCGATCGCTATGGTGAAGGCTCCACCCTGGGCAACATTGGCATTGTCTATCAATCTTTAGGCGACTATCCCCAAGCGCTGGACTACTATGAGCAATCCTTAACGATTGCACGCGACATCGGAGATCGCGACGGCGAAGGCATAACCTTGAACAACATTGGGGAAGTCTACCGTTTGTTAGGCGACTACCCGCAGGCGCTAGAGAACTATGAGCAGTCCTTAGCCATCATACGCGACATCGGAGATCGCTCCGGCCAAGGCGTAACCCTGGGCAACATTGGCATTGTCTATCAATCTTTAGGCGACTATCCCCAGGCGCTGGACTACTATCAGCAATCTTTAGCCATCACACGCGACATCGGCGATCGCTATGGCGAAGGCAATACTTTGATCAACGTTGGCCTTGTCTATGATTCTTTAGACGACTATCCCCAGGCGCTGGAATACTATCAGCAAGCCTTAGCTATCACACGCGACATCAGCGATCTCTCCGGCGAAGGCGCCACCCTAGGCAACATTGGAAATGTCTATCAATCATTAGGCGACTATCCCCAGGCGCTGGAGTACTATGAGCAATCCTTAGCCATCACACGTGACATCGGCGATCTCTCCGGCGAAGGCGCCACCCTAGCCAATATTGGCATTATCTATCAATCATTAGGCGACTATCCCCAGGCGCTGGAGTACTATCAACAATCCTTAACGATTGCACGCGACATCGGCGATCGCTCCAGCGAAGGCACCACCCTAGGCAACATTGGCCTTGTCTATCAATCATTAGGCGACTATCCCCAGGCGCTGGAATACTATGAGCAATCCTTAACGATTGCACGCGAAATCAACGATCGCTCCGGCGAAGGCAATGCCCTGGGCAACCTTGGTAATGTTCATCAATCTTTAGGCGACTATCCCCAGGCGCTAGAATACCATCAACAGTCCTTGATGATTGTACGCAACATCGGCGATCGCTATAGCGAAGGCAATGCCCTGAGCAACCTTAGCAATGTCTATCAATCTTTTGGCGACTATCCCCAGGCGCTGGACTACTATCAACAAGCCTTAGTCATTATCCGCGAAATCAGCGATCGCTATAGCGAAGGCAAAATCCTGGGCAACCTTGGCATTGTATATAGATCTTTAGGCGACTATCCGCAGGCCCTGAACTACTATCAGCAAGCCTTAGCCATCAAACGCGACATCGGCGATCGTTTAGGTGAAGGCAATACCCTGGGCAACATTGGCAGCGTCTATCAATCCTTAGGCGACTATCCGCAGGCCCTGGACTACTATGAGCAATCCTTAACGATCGCACGCGACATCGGTAATCGCTACGGCGAAGGTAGCTCCCTGGGCAACCTTGGCATTGTATATAGATCTGTAGGCGACTATCCGCAGGCCCTGAACCACTATCAGCAATCCTTAGCCATCAAACGCGACATCGGCGATCGCTACGGCGAAGGAGTGACTCTGGGCAACATTGGTAGCGTCTATCAAGCTTTAGGCGACTATCCCCAGGCCCTGGATTACTATCAGCAATCCTTAACGATCGCGCGCGATATCGGCGATCGCTCTGTTGAATGCGACACGCTAGGCAACCTTGGCATTGTCTATCAATCCTTAGGCGACTATCCGCAGGCCCTGGACTACTATCAGCAATCCTTAACGATCGCACGCGACATCGGTAATCGCTTAGTCGAGGGTAGCGCCCTAAGTAACATTGGCGTTGTAAATGAATCTTTAGGCGACTATTCCCAGGCCCTGGACTACTATCAGCAATCCTTAACGATTGCACGAGGTATTGGCGATCGCGCCGGCGAAGGCGGAACCCTGAATAACATTGGCAATGTCTATCGCTTGTTAGGCGACTATCCCCAGGCCCTGGACCACTATCAGCAATCCTTAACGATTGCACGAGGCATTGGCGATCGCGCCAGCGAAGGCGGCGCCCTGGGCAACATTGGCCTTATCTACGATCTTTTAAGTGACTATTTCCAGGCCCTGGACTACTATGAGCAAGCCTTAACGATTGCACACGACATCGGCAATCGCGCTGGTGAAGGCTTAACCCTGGGCAACATTGGCAATGTCTATCAATCTTTAGGCGACTATCCTCAGGCGCTCGATCACTATGAACAAGCCCTAGCCATCGCCCGCGGCATCGGCGATCGCTCAGGCGAAGGTACAACCCTGATTAGCCTTGGTAATCTCTATGGCTTGTTAGGCGACTATCCGCAGGCGCTGAACTACTATCAGCAATCCTTAGTCATGACCCGCAACATCGGCGATCGCTCAGGCGAAGGCAATGCCCTGAGCAACATTGGCAATGTCTATCAATCCTTGGGCGACTATTCCCTGGCGCTGAACTACTATGAACAATCCCTAGCCATCAAACGCGACATCGGCGATCGCTCAGGCGAAGGCAAAACCCTGAGCAATATGGGACATATTTACTGGCGTCAAGCACGGTTGGAGCAGACGCTCAAGACCTTCCAAGAGGGCTTGATATTAGAGGAACAGTTGCTGTCGAACAATCTAATTGTGGGATCAGAGGCGCAGAAGCAAACTTACTTCACGTCATTTCGCCGGTCCAGCGATCTGCTGCTCTCTCTCCACCTCCAGCATTTGTTGCAAAGCCCCGACGCGGCGCAGACGGCCTTGACCACTGTGCTACAACGCAAGGGCCGCTTACTCGACCTATTCACCATGCAGGATCAGCTCACTCGCTACAGTCAGCAATCTCAACTTCTGCCCCAATCGATTGACCTCGACACGATTGGGGGGTTGTTGCCGGAACCATCTGTCCTGGTGGAGTTTGTGCGCTATCGGCGGTATGACCCCGAGGCCGGGGATAGGGGGGAATTCCAAGAGACCCGCTACGCCGCCTATATGCTGAAACCAAATGGGGAGATTAAGGGCGTTGATTTGGGGTCGGAGGCGGAGATTGAGCCGCTGATCGTTAGTTTGAGAGGGAACTTGCGGGACCCGAGGTTTCCTGAAGAACAAGTGAAAGCCGCCGCCCATGCGCTGGAGGAAGTCATCCTCGCGCCATTGCGGTCGGAATTAAGTGGGGCGACCCATCTGTTGATATCCCCAGATGACGCCCTGAATCTCATCCCCTTTGAGGCGCTAGTAGATGACGCCGGGAAGTATCTAGTGGAATCCTATGAAATCAGCTATCTCACCTCAGGCCGAGATTTGCTGCGGTTGCAAACCGAAGTGGATGCTGAATCTGCGCCGTTGCTCGTGGCGGATCCCATCTTAGGTAAGCCAGGAGAAATAGCGGTTGAACCTGATCCTGAATCCCCCGAGGAGACCCGATTTATTGATCTCATAAATGGCTCCTTTCCTCCCTTACGGGGCGCTGCGGCAGAAGCAACTGCAATTGCCGATAAGCTAGAGGGAGCTAGACTCAGACAAGGCACACAGGCCACAGAAGCGGCGATCAAGCAGGCGAATCGACCCCGGATCTTGCATGTGGCCACTCACGGTTTCTTCTACCCAGTCCAGGCCTCCCAGAGTGCGCAAACTGACAATCCGCTCCTACGTTCCGGCCTTGTGTTGAGCGGCTTGCGGCTAGGTCAAAGTGGCCCCGGCGAAGATGGGATTCTTACCGCCTTAGAAATGAGCGGACTGAATCTGCTGGGCACTGAGCTAGTGGTGCTCTCCGCTTGTGATACTGGCTTAGGAGACTTATCCGTGGGCGAAGGGGTGTATGGACTGCGGCGGGGATTGGTGTTAGCCGGATCAAAGAGTCAGGTGATCAGCCTCTGGCAAGTGCAAGACCGCTCCACCCAAGAACTGATGGTGGCCTACTACGATAACTTACTGGTCGGCCAAGGCCGCAGCGCCGCCCTAAGACAAGTTCAGCTGGAAATGATAGACTCAGAGCCACATTCGCATCCCTACTTCTGGGCGGCCTTCATTAACTCTGGCGATTGGACCCCCCTCAAATGAGCCGCCTGCGTCCTCAACGACCATCTCCTTGGCTTATGACTTCTACCGTGGCATCGTCATTTACCCAATATCAAGCGGCGCTGCGGGCGCTGAAGGAAAGTAGCGGCATTAGCCCTGAGGACGCCCTGGCGATCCTCTGCAGTCGAGACGCCCTGCAAATCGCGATCGCCGACAATCCCGAGCAAATGGCGACTCAACTGCAGCAGATTCAAACGCTAGATAATTTCCCTTAAACAGCACGGTCAGAAAATAGTCAAGGCGCTTGACCTGTCCGCCTGACCTATCCCGCCGCCACCCCCGGCAGCTGGTGGTGGCGCTTAGACGAGGCCCAACCGCCCCACCCATTGGATCGGTTTGACTGGCTGGTGAATGGACTAGCCCTCGGAAGTTGGACTGCAAATCTGGCCTTACTATTCAACATCGGCGGTCGGTTTTTGAGCGGCGGGCCCGATCTTTTAGGGGCGTCAGCCGTCATTTTTTCCAGCTTACTGGCGTTATTAAAAGCTAAAAGCGACCTGACAGAGACAGACCAAGACCCCTTGGCCCCATTAATCAAGGCGCTCAAGATGCCTTCGATTTGGCAGGCGGAGGCCAAGCTCGGGTCAACCCTAATTTTATCAGTAGGATTGCTGCTGTTTTGGCAATCCCTGCCCCGAATATCCAATCTCTACAACCGTCGCGGCGTCGAACAATATCGCGCGGGACAACTCAATATCGCCGAAGCCAGGTTCCTACGCGAGATCGCCCTAGCGCCAGACAATCTGAAAGCGAGTTATAACCTGGGTTTAGTGTATGAAGACTGGCTAAAATTTGACGAGGCGAAGCAAGCGTATCAAGCCGCAGCGGTGGGCAAAATCCCCAGCGCCTTTAATAACCTGGCCCGTCTCTATAATCGGGAAAAGGAATACGACGAAGCGGTAAGCCTCTTAACTAGAGGCTTGGAGGAAACCAAAGCCCAAACCGTTTATCCAGAAGACCTCTACAACTTCTACAAAAATTTGGGCTGGGCCCGCTTAGGCCAGCAGCGGAATGCAGAGGCAAAAACAGCGCTAGAAACCGCCATCTCTATCGCCGAACAACCGATAGACCCGCCGATGGAGGGAGCGGAGCGAGTGTCGGACTTTCTGCGGAACCGAGCATCGGCCAATTGTTTGTTGGCCCAGGCGCTCGACCCACTTCAGCCCGACGCAGCCCTGGAACATTGGCAAGTGTGTGCTGAGCAAGGCAATCCCCTAGTCGAGGAAGAAGATACCTGGATGCATCTGGCGCGACAACGACTAAATGCGCCTGAGACATTACCTAACCCGTCACCTTAGGAGCAAGAAGACCGATGAAATGGAAGTTGATTGTCCCCCTCTCGTTAGTGAGCGCTCTTAGCTTAGGGGGCTTAGGGGGGCTTGTCACCCACTTGAATGCGTCTGAAGGCGTTCACTATATTGCAACCTTACAGGGCGATGTCCGCCTCAGACGGCGCTGGTGGCCCGTGTATCGCACCGCCAATGTGGGGGATGTGCTGGGGTTACGGGACTGGCTGCGGGTTGAGGGTCAACGGTCTTCGGCCACCGTCCTGTGCCACAATATCAATCCTTGGGAGGTCTCCCTTGGGAACTATCAAGTGTCCAAGGGCTACCCGACTGGACCGCAAGTGGCGGTCAGAGACCGGGATCTTTTACACACGCGGGGGGAGTTGCGGGGGTACGAAAATGACGCTTTGCCGTATCTAATTAGTCCGCGCAACACCGCTGTTTTGTCGCGCGACACCCTGGCGTTGCAGTGGAATCCAACCCCTGCAGCGGAAACCTATGAGGTCAGAATCTTATCTCCCCAACAGAGGACAATTTGGTCCACCCAACCCCACATTGCAGAGGCTGACTATCGCAGCCTAGCGTCGCTTACTCCGACTGATCGGTATTCTGTGACGATTTCCACCAATACCGGCGTCACCTCTCCGGAATTGAATGCAAACGGGTTCCTCTTCTGGGTGTTAGATGAAAAGACCGTGCAAGCGCTGGAGTCAGACGCGGCTAAAATCGCCGCTTTACCTCTGGATGAGGACAGTCGAACCTTAGCGATGGCCTATTTGTATCGCAAGTACGAACTCTAGCAAAAGGGAATCGACACATTGGAAACGGCGATTCAAACCAACAGTCAAACGGCGGCGATTTACCAACTCCAGGCAGAACTTTATCAGAAAATCGGGCTGACGCGACAGGCTCAGGTCCGCTATCTGCAAGCGTTCGGTTTGGCGAACAACGCCGACAATTTAGATCGACAGGCTGAGATGGCAATTGGGAAATATCGCCTATAGCACCGAAGACTTTGAACAAGCGATCGCGTGGCTGAGCGCCGCCGCGGCGAATTATCGCACCCTGCTAGACGCCGACAATCCTGATGTACAAGAGGAATTGAGCACATTGAAAAAACTGATCCAAGATTCTCAAGCGAGGCTGCCAGATGCATGAACTTCAAGCCCTAGTCCCCAACTTGTCGTTAGCCCAATAGTTGGGGCTAACTGTTTGCCGGGTCCATGTCCTATAAAGACGATGTGGGTAAGGGACAGACGGCGATTTAAATTGATAATTATCGACGAAGCTGACGGTGGGCTTCGCCATTCTCGCCTCTGGCATAGATGCGCCAAGCGCTTCACATATTCAGCCTAATTTTTATCTCGTCAGAGTGATTAAAGAGCGCTCAGGCTATTCTCCTCTACTCAACCTTGCAAACCTTGGATTTGAGGTGATTCACGAGCGTAACGCCTGCAAAGTCCCGATCAACTTGGCGGTTGATGAGTCTGCTCTAGTTACGCTGATTGCAAGTGCCATCAATGGCTAAGGTCTAAGCTAAATTGTTGACTCAGAAATGCTCTCCGATGGGGAGCATTTTTTGTCGCGATCGCACTCAACCTCAGGCTTCTTAACCAAACCCTCTTTGCCGCCACGCTGAACTAAAAGACAACCGTTAAACTTATCCTGGCCACACCATAAACTTTCCCACCACTAAAGTCATACCTCTAATGTCAAGGGCAATCTAACCAAAGGCCAATACCGTGATTTCATCGAGTTTACAATCTAAGTATCTATGCTAAAAATTACACATAGAGATTTCGTATTCCACTTAGATAGCCAAAAGCCCAAAAGAACCCGAATGATTTTCAAAAAAGCAAAGTCAAAAGCTTGACATACCATAATTTCAGCCGACTTACAACCTAAACGCATCTGCCAAAAATCATATAAAAGACCATAATCATTCCGCCTGTGGCCAAGTGGAGAGATAACTCTCTTAACCTTTACCCCCCCTAGTAGAGAATGCACCCATTAACGGCCCATTCTCCCGAACTCCCTCCCAGTCTTGGTGAGACAATACAACCGATGCTGTCATCTCTAACCACTGCTAATCCCTCCTCAACCGACACAAGGACAACACCTTCTACCATCGCCCAACTGCCAACCTCAGCCGATAGGTCCATCGTCAAGGTGCTGTTGGTTGACGATCAACCGATTGTGGCTGAGTCCATTCGCCGATTGCTCGCCAGTGAACCGGATATCCAATTTCACTATTGCCATGATCCTCAGCAGGCAATCCCCATGGCGATTGAGATTGAGCCGACTGTGATTCTGCAAGACCTGGTGATGCCCGACACCGACGGGCTAATGTTGGTCAAGTTCTTCCGGGCGAATCCCGCCACTCACGCGATTCCAGTGATTATGCTGTCTAATCGGGATGAATCCATAGTTAAAGCGGAAGCTTTTGCCACAGGAGCCAACGACTATCTAGTTAAGATCCCTGATCCAATTGAGTTTGTGGCCCGATTGCGATATCATTCCACCGCTTATGCTAACCTCCTCAAACGGCGTGAAGCTGAGCAAACCTTAGCCTATAACAAAGAGCTGGAGCGCCGCGTCGCCGAACGAACCGCTGAACTCCAAACTGCCCTAGAGAGTTTAAAACAGACCCAAGCCAAGCTAGTTCAAGAAGCAAAAATGGCCAGTTTGGGACAGTTAGTGGCTGGTGTGGCCCATGAGATTAATAATCCCCTCAACTTTATTTCCGGCAATCTGAAGCCAGCCCGGCGATATACGGAAGATTTACTGCATCTGATCGCCCTCTACCAGCAAGAATATCTCCATCCACCAGAAATCATTCAAGCTGAAATAGAAAACCTTAATCTGGATTTTTTGGTAGAAGACTTTACAAAACTGATTGGCTCCTTGCACACTGGGGTCGAACGCATCCATGACATCGTGCTTTCCCTTAGGAATTTCTCTCGCCTGGATGAAGCAGAATTCAAATTAGCGAATATTCACGACGGAATTGATAGCACCTTGTTCATTTTGGGATCCAAACTGAAGGCCATTAACGTGGTCAAAGACTATGGTTCTGGCCCCCATATAAATTGCTTGCCTGGGCCATTAAACCAGGTTTTCATGAATATTTTGGGGAATGCCGCCGATGCGTTGGAGGAGGAAGTCCACAGTAGAAAAAAGGCCACAGACGATGAATCTCAGACCTATCAGCCCGAAATTCTGATCCGCACCCACGCCACCGAGGATAATCAGGTTCAAATTACCATTACAGACAATGGCCCAGGGATTCCAGAGACGATTCTCGACCGACTCTTTGAGCCGTTTTTTACGACTAAGCCAGTGGGCAAAGGAACCGGACTAGGACTGTCCATTAGTTATCAGATAGTCGTGAAAAACCATGGGGGCTCCCTCGAGTGTCATTCAACCTCCAGCCAAGGAACTACTTTCATAATTAAGCTTCCCCTTTGCCCACCAGACGCTGCAGGTTGTATCATCAATGCGCCAAGCAAGGCTCAGTTTTGTCACGGGTGAGAAGTTGAGCGGCAATGATATTGAATTAACTGGGGTGGGATCTGCTCTAGAGATAAGATGCGGCTAGCGGCTCCCCGATCAATGGCGGCTTTGGGCATACCAAACACAACGCAGCTCTGAGCGCTTTCAGCAATGGTGCGCCATCCGGTTGAGCGTAGCAACATCATGCCATCGGCGCCATCGCGCCCCATGCCGGTAAGCAGGACGGCGGTTCCAGGTTGTCGCCAGTGTTGGGCCACACTCTGAAAAAAGACATCGACAGACGGGCGGTGGGGATACTCAGCCGGTTCATGGGTATAGCGCAGGGTTTGATTGGGTCGGAGTATCAGATGATCGTTGGAGCCTGCCACCAACACCTTACCCGCCTCGGGCCGATCGCCATTGACTGCCAAAGCCACAGGCAGGCTTGAAGATTGATTCAGCCAGTTCGCTAAGCCAGAGGCAAATTGACGATCAATGTGCTGTATCACCACAATGGCCGCATTAAAGTGGCTAGGGAGTTGACTCAGGATCTGCTGGAGAGCGTTGGGACCGCCCGTAGAGGCGCCAATGACAACGAGCTGGAGTAGATCGTTTTTAGGCTGGGTGAATTGGACAGTTTGAGGAGGGGATGTGCGGGCGTACGGAGGAGCGGGTCGAATGAGTTTAGCAATGGTTCCTATTTTCCTCAACAAGGCTTGAGCCGCCTGTGGCTCACCGGCGCCTAGCGCTGGTGTTTTGACCACATCCAGGGCCCCATAGCCCATCGCTTCGAACACCTTGGCGGTATTACCCGTAACACTGGCGGTCACAATCAAAATCGCACAGGGCGACTGCTGCATAATCTGACGAGTAGCCCCGACACCATCCAGATCCGGCATGTTCATGTCCATCAGAATCAGGTCAGGACACTGAGCCGCACAGCGTTCCACCGCTTCGACACCGGTAGAGGCTACCCATAGTAGATGGTAATCCGGTATGGCCAGGATCACCCGTCGCAAGGCTTCAACGGCGATCGCCGCGTCATTCGCAATGGCAATAGTCAGCATCAATTAACCAATCAGATCAGTCACAGCGTTCAATAAACTATCATCGTGAAAACTGCTCTTCGTCAGATAGTAGTCGGCGCCAGCGTTGAGTCCGGCAATCTGATCCTCCTGACGATCTTTGTAAGACACGATGATAATGGGAATGGACTTCAGCCGAGGATGTTCTTTAACTTGTCTGACCAGTTCAATGCCGTTCATGCGGGGCATATCAATATCTGAAATGACCAGATCATAGTCTCCGGTCAGTACCGTGTTCCATCCCTCCATCCCATTAACCGCCACATCGACGTGGTAGCCTCGATTTTGCAGCAGCTTGCGCTCCATTTCCCGCACCGTGATGGAATCATCCACCACCAATACCCGCTTCTGCCGAATTTGAGCCGCAGTAGCGGTCTTGTTTTCTAGCATCCGCAGATTGCCGCCAGAAATCAGTTGATCAATCGACCGCACTAAATCGGCAACATCGATGATCAGCAGCGGCAATCCCTCGTCAGTCAGAGCCGCCGCACTAATGTCCTGCACTTTACCCAGGCGCGGATCCAGGGGACGCACCACCAGATCCCGCTCCCCCAAAAACTTGTCTACGATAATACCGAAACGGTGAGTATTGTCACTGAGGATCACAACTTGGAAATTTTGGCGATTGGCGTCGTTAGACTCAGGTAGCTCCAGCACCTGCTGAGCTTTAACTAAGCTGATGTTTTCATCATTGAGGACGATATAGGGTCGGTTTTCACTGACAGAAATGTCCTGAGGATCCACCATCAGCACCTGATCAATGCGGGTGAGGCCAAAGGCGTAGGGTTCCCCAGAAATTTCCACCATCAGGGCCCGAATCACCGACAATGTAAGCGGCAGCTGAAAATGAAACGTGAGGCCCTGACCCGGTTGGGAATAGGCCCGCAAGAGTCCCCCCACCTCCTGCGCCATACTCTTGGCGATATCTAGCCCAACCCCGCGTCCGGCAATCTCTGTAACTTGGTCAGCCGTGGAAAATCCGGGCAAAAACAAAAATTCCATCAGCTCGGCTTCGCTCAGTTGGGCGGCTAAATCCGGGGTGGTGAGTTGTTTTTGCATCACTTTGCGCCGCAGTGCCTCTAAATCAATGCCGCCGCCATCATCGCTGACCGTAATCGACAACATCCCCGCGCGGTGAGCGGCCTCTATATGAATGGAGCCGATTTCAGGCTTGCCTAACCGCCGTCGCTGTTCCGGCGGTTCGATTCCGTGGGCGATCGCGTTTCGGAGCATGTGAGTCAAGGGGGCTTCCAACTTTTCTAAAATGTCTCGATCCACCTGAGTGGCGCTCCCCACGATTTCTAAAGTCGCCGATTTGCCCAGCTGCTTGGCCAAATCCCGCACCATGCGTGGGAAACTCTGTATCCTGTCAGCAAAGGGGCGCATATGGCTGGCGATCACCTGCCGATAGAGATTGTCAGAGAGCTGGGTAAACCGACAAGAAAACTGATCAAGATCCCCCAGGCGATCGCTAAGCAGGGCGTGGCAGTCTTGGGCAGTTTTTTGAGCCTCGGCCAGGTACTGTTTCCCCAAGGTTGAGGGGGCGACCTCTTGCTGCAGCTTGCCTAGCAAGCGAGATAGGTCTTGCTGCTGCCGCTTCAGGTGCAGCATCGCGTCGGTAAAGGGCTGGAGCCAGGCGGCCTCTACCAGGGATTCGCCTGCCAGAGCCATCAGTTGGTTGAGCTTGTCAGCGCTGATGCGGACGACGCGATCGGTGTTTAGTTCAGGAGGATGGCCGTCGACGCAATCGGTGTTTAGTTCGGGAGGATGGCCATTGTTGTAGGGG
>JAAUYH010203987.1_pt1 | contig 14914 bp, 12 predicted proteins | sample 7278061 | NCBI WGS metagenome assembly JAAUYH01 (sample SAMN14350203, study PRJNA611818) | marine sediment metagenome | isolation source: surface marine sediment (0.6m) | place: French Polynesia: Moorea | collected 2018-08
CATCAACTTTTATTGGCTGAGTAATAGTTCCTTCCCACTTCCTCTCAAGTTGTAAAGACAAGCTACAGATTTCCCGACATAAATTAAACCAGATGACAATCGTAGCTGTCGCATATCCAGTTTTAGACATCATTTTTTCGACTGTATCAGTCCCATGTAACCAAAAGTAAGAAATAGTAATAATTCTTAATAGTAGCAGATTACTTCATGGTCGCTTATCTTTGTCCATGAAGGTGAAAAAAAGCATTGTTCATACAGATTTGTATGTTTGTTCGGCTCTTAACGTGCACCTCCAACTCATACAGGTCCCTTTTTGCGTGATTTTCACTCCATAAGACGCGTTAATCCTCCATATTCTTTTTCTTCTTTCTTGCGAGTACGTAGCGTGGTGTCTCTACTCAGCAAGCCATGCGAGCGAAGATATTGAAAACTTTTCAGTTCTGAGCTTGTGACATTCCCTACCAATTCGTCGACAATCATGTTGGGTGGAGCAGTCTTGTGCTAAGACCATTTCGCATTGTAAGTAGTACCGTAATATTTTGGATGCAAAATTAGAAGCGGCTAGTGCAGCATTGCTTTGTGCACTTCTTACAGATGAGATCGCACACTAGACTAGCACCCGGTCATAATATGCTGTCCGAAACCAAACCCCGGGTTAGCTGCAGCTGAGAAGATCGGGACTCGCAGCCGCTGGACTAGAGTAAATAACCGACCAGTTGGCAACCGAGACTCGACGAGGCGGGAGAGGCGTTGCACCACCCCGTGACTGCATGTTATTTTACTGAAATAATTGTAGTGTAGGTACTATGAATTTTTTTGTATTCTGCTATGATTGAGTAGCAAACTATAGTAGATCTCATCGATTTGTATTTCATTTTCAATCAACTCACTAATTTCGAACAGCAGTCTCATTAACAATCTGCTAATCCAAAGAATTTGTATTTCACTTATCGAAGAGAATCTGTAGTTTGGTTGCAGCCCCACGTCTTCACGCCGGATGTCGCCAATTCAGTTGTACTGTAGATTTCATAACTAATTGACTTTTTTTCCGTAGAATTCAAATGAGCCAAATATGCCATGAAGCTAGCAATACAGGGATGCGCACAAGTCGTCTTCGGATCATAAGAATAACTTAGCATTGAATGTTATGCAGTATGTCATCTTTAAGGCCTTGTGCACAGAATAATCAATACTTACCAAGGTACTTGTTTCATTAGTAGTTTCATATGGCATCGCGCAATTGCTATAATGGTCCTATTGGTTGCACTAATCATCGAATGAATTTAGCAGAACGTAATAGTTTCAACAAGAAACAAATTGATTCGATGTCAGGCAGATTCACAAGCTCTACTTGGCTTCGTCATACCTACTATTCTCTTCTCTATATTCTGGAGTGTTATTAAAATATACTTGGACTCCTCGATACCTTAGACGAGCCCAAAAATCCATCTCTTACTACTTGATCGAGCAGTCGCTCACTTAGGTCAGTGGTTTTGTTGAACACTTACTGTGACAACGCTACGAAGTCACTCCAGGATGACAAGTGTTTGATAGAGGAAGCTTGAGCTTTAGTTGAAGCAATATCAGAAGACCATCTATTCTGCCAGAAAGTAATGAAGTAAAATTTCTCAGAGAGTCAGATCATTGGCTTCTAATCGGCTAGTACAAATTGTAGTAGCAGTCTACAATTATTCGGTCAGGGAAGGTAAGTGATTTAAATCAGATAAAGAAATTGATGGCTGCAGCTTTAATTTTTCCAGGAGCTTTCTTAGTCAAAATGGGAAGCTCATGTGAATCCAGAAACAAAACGCAGGCAGAATGGGTGAAAATAATTGACAGTGAAGACAAAGAACACGAGTGAAACCTAGTTTGATACTCACGTCGCACTACCTCCTTCGAATATGTGCGAATGTTTGTTCTCTCGTGCCCGCTATGCCTTAACTGATCGGACTATGTCGACATCTCGATCATTTTGAAGAGCAAATGTTTCCGTGTAGAAAATCTAATTTCTGGTATACGCCTTCCTATCTTACAGTTCCTTTGGCAACAATGAGATTAATACGACAAGAGTACTGACTCAGCGTTTTACGATTTTGAAATGACCCGAAGGTAAACAGTGATAAAAACTGCACTGAAGTTCCGACCTCTCAGCGCTCCTCCTCCTGAAAAAAAATACTACCAAGAACACTGTGATCGTCTGTCAACATATGGTAATGAGCGTTGCTTTTCATTTTGGCTAAAAGTGAATTCGCTTCCTCTCCGTGAAGCTTCCACACGACATTTAATCATTCTCCAATTCTAAAACTAGCACATTCCTGAAGACTGATTGTGTGGCAATTGAAGACTTTGACGAATGTTATACTTGTGATGGAGTACCACACATCCATTTACTGTTAAGAAGACGTAGTCAATTAACGTACTGCAGAGTATCCGTAGCGGATTTTCAAGTTTACCAATTGTCAATCTGTTGAGGAAATACGCAGCATTTAGGTCTGATTTTCATGCTGATTCGTTCGTTCCTTCGAACCTACCACTTACAAACCTGCGTAGCAGTACGGTACTTTCCTCGCACTCTATCATCTTCCTCTTTCACCCACAAGATATCGAATCAAGTGCCTGCTCTAATTCTTTTTGGTTAGCGCAGTCTTCAGCTGATTGAAAGGATCACCGGCATTTGCAATGTCATTGAAGATCGCCTGCACCTGAGAAATTCCAACAAACGGTATATTGATCACGGTTTTTGTCGCCGGCGTACAGTCCATGATTCGCAGGTAACTTCCGCTATGACTGATCCTCGGTTCGAACAGCAAGCGTTTTCCACCAACGTGCAGTTCGTGTTGCACAGTCTTCATCACAACAGTTTGTCCGTTACTGAGATGCACCTCGCGCGGTTGAATTCTCTTGAACCGAGAAGCTCCCTTATCTTCAGGCACAGGTCTGCGTTTCGCAGCTTTCAATTCCATTTCGCCAAGACTATCACGGAACTGTTTCAGTAAAGAAACAGGCACTCCAATCCAAGTTCTCGACGCAGCCTGCACAAACTTGAGATATATTCCGCGCTGATTCTCTAGCAAATCGATGTAGAACTTGCGGCCCTCGAGGATCAATGAGCTGCTGTATAAGCGTTTCGCACGGTCTTTCACATGATTGACCTTGTTGTTTGGAACGGAAGATGCTCTGATGTTCTTCAGTTTACCAAGCGCGACATCAATCATGGCATTGAGACTCGAGAAACCCGAGTGCGGGACCGTAAACTTGGCTGGGCCATTGAATATCTTCAAGTAGCAACCGTCCTTGTTCTCGCGAAGCGCAAGAAGGATGCTCTTTTCCCCACGACCACCAATGACTATGCGCGACACGTCCATCAATTTTCCACCCCCAGCAGCACGCTTCTCCACCAATGCACCTCCTTTTCCGCTCTCTGTTGACATTGCGGCTTCTTTTCCGACCCTGCTTGAACGAGAAAGGTCGTACTTTTGAGAATCGAAACTTGATATCAATGGTTATACCAAGTCGGCTGGCAGAATCATACCCAATTCGGAAGCCTTATATCCGTTGTTCATTTTGCGCTAATTTTAAGTTCTCTGATCATCTACCAATTAAATTCTGAGGGCACGTTGTGTAAGGCTCTCACAACCAATTGAATGCTAGATGTCTGTTGACTAAGCTTTTTATTGGATGGAGGTATACGACGTAACAGAACAAACTAGACCCAACACTCTCCACGGTTAACAGAGTAACGCGCGCAAGTTCATTTAAACTAAATTTAACTTTACTGATGATAATAAGTTAATTCAGGTGATTCAAGAACGGAAAAGTGAAAACAGAAAGAAACTCTTAACCTGTCAACTGCCACATTCAGCGTCACCTCAGTGCGCACAGCTTTGACGAGGAATCGAATAGCGCCAATTTCGTCTTGTGCAGTATATCCAAGCGCATGAGCGAAATCTCCCGGTCGTCTGGCACCAGCACGGCCGCCTCCTGATGCTGTTTCCCCCGCTCCACAAAAGCAACATCCGCGTCGCCAAAGAATTGCAACCGAATCTGTTTATTGCGGCACAATTTCCCCTGGCCCGCGACGCCAACGCCGCCGCAAGCGAACTCCACCAGCGTTTGCATGGGATCCACCTCTGCATTGGCTAAGCATTTCTCAATCGCGCGCGCACTCCGTGTAGACCCCCGAATAAACATGAATTCTGTGTTAGCCGCCTCACCACGCGCAACAATCGCGATGTCCGTTCCGTGCTCGAGCGTTCTCCCAAGATGCCTGGTGATATTCACCTGAAGCAAAACCCCCGGTGCGACGGCCGCCACACTCACTCCCTTCGACAGGAGCGTATTAGCAACATACAGCCTTCTTCTCGCTCGCACACCTTCACCACTAACGATTGATATCGGCGTCTCAATAAGGAATACGGGCCATCCCAAAAGCATCCCATACCGATACACTTCATCATCCATGGTGGCGACCACCAATCGGTCGAACACTCCCGTACTTCGCGCACTGCAAACTGTGTTCGCCAATAACTCCTCCTCCCCCGACCCAGCGACAACGAGCACGATCGCCGCGATAGAAATCCTCGCTTTCACCACCGCCAGAACGTCAGTAAGTGTGAGCGGCAGACCGAACACCGCACGAGCACTGTTCGGCCGTGCGTGTATCGGCCATCTAGCAGCAATCTCCCTCGCACTGCGCCCCTCAACGATATCCGTACTGCGTAATCCACAAAGAATGACACGACTGTTTGCAATCACGAACGGGTCGCTCATAGCACTCGCGACGAACGGCGCATGTTCGCAACGACACGCATGCGGTCTACGCCTCTGCAACAGACACGGGCCACGTGCACACACAGCGAGTTTGAGTGGCGCGTGAAGAACGGTTCCCTGCTGTGCGACGAAAGTCCCGTGTGTAGCGGCGAGATGCGCATTGACATAGAGCTCGAAGCGCGCTGTAGGATTCGCAATCCAAAACGGGGCGTCAGACTCGGGCGACCCAGTGTCAGCGGTGGCGGTCGTGGTGACGAGGTGATGGTCATGTCGAACATGCGCCATGGTAACCGCCTCAGAAATGTCCACCACATGGGCGGTATCATTGCCCGCCTTCAGTAACGCGTCCGTGAACCAGTTATCGTACCGCCCTCGGCCCATGACGAACGGCGGGATCCCATCGTCGATAGAAGGGAGTTGACCAGCCGGCCAAGCCCAAGCATCCACGCCGCCATAGGTGTGCAGCGTTCCAGATGAGCGAATACGAGCGACCAGAATCGCCGCACTTCTATCATTCCAGAATCTCGGTTGCCGAGGAAGCGAGTCCACGTCCCAACGCCCTCCTAACGCCACCCACGGGTGTTGTTTGAACTTGTTCCACAACTTGGCTAATGCCGCTGGAAAATCATCGAAAAGCACCACATCCGCGTTGAGCACCACCACCACAGCATCCGTCGGCACGTCCACCGATTCGTTCGCCGCGCGCACCACTGCCGAGAACAACGGGACGCCAAGAAAGGTCGAATCCACGTTGCGCGCTGCTACGCCGTGCTGGAGGGCGATGGTTTCCAAGCCGGCGCCCAGCAACGTAATGCGAGGTGGCGGCTGTAACGCCAGCCAGCTGCGCAACGCACGAGTCTGATGAATCGCGTCAATGCCCACGAACGGTTTGGGCGCTGTAAAGAGGTATATCGGGGGGCGGTTATTAACGGCGCGGCGGGAGCCCGACGTCAAGAGTAACAGAAGCGACACGGTGGATAGCGCTAGCGCGCCCCACGATAGCGCCGCGGCGCGCGGCGACGGCGGCCCCGCGTCGCGGCTCTCGCTCTTGCGCGCGGCGCTGTACCACGGGTTGGAGGGCAGCGTCAGTTGGCGCCGCCTCATGGCACGGGGCGCGCACGCATTTCCGGTGCGCACCGCGCGTTGTTTTCGGCGTCGCGGCCGTGGCGTGGGAAACGGTTTGGCGCCTTTTCGAAACACCGCCGCACTATGCCCGATAATTTAGCGGCACTCGAAGCCCCTTCGCGCGCTCATTCAATCACTCGGAAAGCACCTCCCATTCGAACAAGCACTATTTCCGTTCCCGTCGATCCGGTTCGCGTTTCGTCGCTTTCACTCGTTCCACGAAATGGTGCGGCTTGTCTTCACGAGTGAACATTGCATGGTGGTTGCCACATCCTGCGTGCAGTTCGTAGTTCTACAATTCAAATCTCCATCATCACCACGTACTACCCGTCAGTATAAAGAAAGTCATGCGTAGACGAGAGTAGAAAATTCAGTACCATATCTATTGTTGGGTTGCTATCATGTTCTGTTTCAAATTCAAAGAATAAGACTGCAAATAGAATGCGAGTGTATTCGATAGTCAGTGGTAGTACATTTACAGTATCAGCATTAACCTGCTCATCAGGAAATGACAGAGCCTCCACTCTCGGTCAGACACCAGTGTTCTGGATGCGAAATACAGTGTCTCCTGACTAACACTGGAGGTAGGGAGGGGTGTGGATCACCGGATGAAACACTAATTCCGTTCATCAAATCCGACCTCACCTTGACCCATCGTCGGTGACCTCAATTGCTCTGCAGTGAGAACAAGTGAGGTACAACTGGAATGGCACTACAAACCGATGATCTGTGATTTAAACGTTCACTTGCTTCTTGCGCAGATGCTCGACCTTCACACCTGAGTAAAGACAACCAATAGAAGAATCGACAAACGGGACAGTTGCGTTGTTTCTAGCATTTGCAACGCCAAGTTAAGAGTTTATTTCGTAATGAGTTAAGTGATGGGTACACGGGGGAAAACGTTGTGCTCAGCATGTGCACACCGAAATGCGATGACGTGATTCGGCGATACGAAAGAGACCAACAAATTGGGTGCGCGGCGAGCAGACGACGACGATGGCGGCTTTATTGGTAAGTGCATTTTTGGTACCGGTACGTTAACAAGGCGATGAAACGAGGAGGCGGGGAATCAAGTGTGTAGGTACGGCACCAAAAGTCGAAGAATCCATGTTGCGATGCGATTCACGCACGTGCCATAGATCCACAGCAAGTTAATAGTTCTGAATTTCGCTAGGTGCAGGACGACAGAGCAGCCGCGAACACGCGACACGACAGCCTAGCACGACAAACTAGCATGTCGTCGGCCACAAAGCACATCACTAGTAAACACCACAAGTTTAGAAGATGACACACAACGAGCACGTTCGAACGAAATTAACGACACAAGGTGTACACTGCATCAACCACAACCGAGTATACTATTTCCCCAGTTTCGCCGTAGCTTCATTCGGCAGTAAGCGAATGGTGAGCAAGGCGATAAGTTCTTTCGTGAAGCATTCGTCGGCCACACTGGCCAGCTTTCTCAACACCGTCCTCAGCAACTTACTTCTTCTACTCGGCAGCGTTCGTTTCACGCTTTCTCTGTCCATGTTTTTCGCCAGTATGCTCGACTTTTCCTTCACTTCACCGAGCACGTTCTTATCTACCGCGCCATTCCTCACTCTACTCTTCAACAATCGCATCATCTCACCTCCGTTCTCCTTTCCGAACACAAGCGTCACATTACTCGCGATATTATTCATCTCGCCATCATCGCCACATCCCCAATGCTTGGGCATCGGTATGGGTTCCATTCCGCTCCACACACGGCCCTTCTGTCCTTCTCGCACAAACTTCAATCCTTCGATTTCGACATTCCTTCCCACATTTCTTGTCTCACTCACCTCTGTTCTCCACGGACTAGTGCCTGGTAAACACAACCCAAATATAATGATACACATAAATATCGCACCCGCACTCTTCGACTTGGTAGCATATCGTCCAGCCGCGCCCACAGGGCCCGCCACTGCTCTGAACTTGGCTGCAGTAGCCTCCTTCATCGTCTTCAATTCTTGGACGACCACGTCGAACTTTCTCTGCAACGCCTCATACTTGCTCTGCACATCGATCTTCTCCTTCTCCATGCGATTGAGACCATCTTCGAGTCGTTTCGTGTACTCTCTCCTTCGAATGCGACTCACGTAGGCGCTATCTCGATTCTTCTGTAGTCGTTTCTGATACTTTCGATGGCTCACCTTCTCGGGTGCATCGTCATCACCATCACTACACGGACTACCGTCATGACCTTTGCGTCGTTTCACATCATCATCTTCCCCGTCGTCTCTTCGTCCCATCCGACGTTTTCGTTCCGACACTTTACTATTCGCGAAATCTTCGGCCGCTTTCCTTGCCATGTCCACCGCACTCACACCTGCCGTTACATCCGACGCCGCACTGGACAACGAATTAGACATTCCTGCTATTGTTTCCGAACTTGCACCGGGTGTGGATGGCGCTGGTGGCACCCCACTGTTATCATGTTCACTACCATGCTCACTTGGCGGATTATCTACCGCAGGTGGTGCGGTAGTGACAGTAGTTGTGGGTTGCAAAGGTTGGTGTGGTTGCTGGTGTTGTTGTTGCTGTACTTGCGCCACACTGGGGGCAATTTCGAAGTTGGGCACATCCAAGATAGATGGGGGCGTCGGGATGTCGGGGGCGGTTTGTAAGCCGTCACAAAACAGGGAGTCGTCCAGTAAGGCGGGTGTTGGTACAGCGGTGTCGAGCGGTGGCTGTTCGAGGCCGAAGAAGTCAGGTAGAGGTGGGGTGGGATTGTCGAAAGGAGGAAGAGACGACGAAGTGTCTAGCAGGGCCATGAAGTCATTGGGCTCATTCCAGTGGTACTCGGCCATGACGGTGTAGCGAGCTGGAGGTAGGTAGGCGTAGGTAGGTAGGCGTAGGGTACAGGAGAGGCGAGGGACCAAATAGCGGATGTTGGACAGCGATGCAGAGAATTCCACTATGACAAAAAACAAGCCGCTTCTAATTGGCTTAGACTACGCTTGCTCATAGAATTTACAGCTTTTCAGCTTCTCGGGCAGCTGCACACTGTTGACCACCTCGCTCGATGTCAAGTACGTTGTATGTGACCATCACCTCCACCCTGATTCGCCATCCAACCGCTATCTGACATATGCTGACACTCCAGTGACAACTTTCTTGTTCGTACATCTGAATTAGTGTTTCCTGATACGATCCCTTTTTGCTTTTGCCTTGTTTTTATATTGCTTGTTCAGATCATATATAACTTTCTAGTTGACTGCTGTATCACTGCCCCGTACTGTAATATTTCCTGTTGATTGTTGTGTACAGGAGGACAATTTTATTGATTGCAATTACTCCAGGTTGCTGAAGAGAGGAATTGTTGATAGGATTTGCAGATCCAATTACACATGAGCGGTAACATTGCTCCTTCTATAAGTTTATAGTGTACCGTTCCGGACGGTATAGTACCATAGAATACCGCGGCTATTCTATCGCACACTCACCATGTCGTGCAGTACACTGGGCGGCGGTGAGTGTGCAAAACGTCGCGCATCGAATATCAGCGTAGGACCTGAGTTCAGGAAGAAAGGGTACGGTAGTGTTTTCCGTTAGTACGGTGTGTGTTTGCCGCACACCAAGTGACGTGTCTAGCAAATTGGGCCGATTTTGTGGAGGCGGTTGACCAGCGACGGCGGACCGCATCATGAGCGCTGTGCTTTGTACTGTACAGGACTGTGCGAAATGGCACAGTTCCTGCCATGACTTGCTTGTTTCTAATATCCCGCACACTTTGGCGATACAATTCGAGACACGTCTCAATCTCAGGCTCGCGCCGCACTCTCCTGGGCAACCCCCTGCTCGTCTCGTACCGTCCTGTAGCACTCACCTCCTCACTCTCCCAACCCTCCGTTCACCATCGATTGCGTTTTCCACCTCCTGCAAAGCGCCTGTTTCCGGCGGCGTGCGCCTCGCCACAGGGCTTGTGCGAGATGTGCGCGCGGCGCCCGCTACCGTATGCCTACCTTCTGTCCACGCAATGCTCGCACCAGCCATATCATCGCGCTTTTCTTGCCTCTTGTGATTTATTCATTCCTCGGTCTACTCACACCTCCTCAATTCTAACCTTCGTTTTCGTGCCCTTCTCTTCCCATAACAACTGAACTGCACTTGTGCCCTACCCACTTTTCCACTTCTCCACCCACCACACGACGAGTCGGTACCATCATTCTGAATTTATCCATTCATGTCGACATCGCTGTAGGAACTGCCCCACAGGTCGGTATTCGCCGCATTGCGTAGGCTTTGTCTACACTATTCTCGACCACGAAACCGACATGTTGCTCTGGCGGACTAGGGAACTCTAGGCACATGCGAGATTCATGTTGGCATGTTCCATACCTCGCAAGGCGCTGTACCTCATCGTGCGTTGGGATCGTATTGGAAGTAGCGCCCTGGTGCGTCGCCCTCGGTGTCTATGTGCGTCACCTGGCTGACGCGCGAGTGCCAGATTTTTCGACTGCCGTTCTATCTCTTAACCTGGTTTCCTTCGTATCTCGCTCATCCGAATCCCGTTTCCGACCGTGATATGAGCAATCATTCATGAGAATCTGCACCCCGTGTGGCTCTTCCTCGTAGAAATTATTGCCTTGATACTGTAGGACAGGTGGTACCGTACTGTTCCTGCACTCTTAACATGACGATTCCGCGAGGGTTGCAATGCTTTTCATCCTCTCACTTTACAAAACTTCCTGCTGGGTCGCGCTTGGAAGGTGCGGTATCTAACTGATACGACTCTGGAATGAATCATTTCAATCAGCACTTTTTCATTTTCAATTCACTTCATGTTCATTCTGAAAGGCATGCACGCAGGCAGAAAAACGCAAGACGTGAGCAAGCAAGGCACGGATCAACGAAGGCCACTGGTTGAAAGTAATGTAGCTACTGTACAGGTATTTAACAGATTCAGTTCTGCTCATCGTGTGGTTAGCATAGTACTGAACAAGCTGCCTTATAACTACCATAAATGACTGTACGGAGCGAGTGTACTCTAACGTCACTAGACCTGTAAAGCAGGTGACCACTTCAGGAAATTAGCCCAAGTCCGAACTTCAAGTTAAATCATTGCCAGCATGGTGCGGTACTTCTCAGCGAAGCACAGATTGCGAAAAGCAAGATGAACGTCATCACTCGAGCCTTATTTGAATGCGCAACACTGGAATCAGAGTCTATTTATTGTAAGGGAGTGAGAACCCTCGAAAAAGCAAACCCTTCTACCGTACCATGAAATTTTGTCTCTTTAAGTGCTGGCCTGGGAGGCGTTCTCCGGATAATGCCCACACAAATTTTATGGGCATGAAGCGAGGAAGTACCACACCTCAGCAAAACATAAAGTTGTGCTGTAGCATAGGACAAATCCGTCGCGTCATGATAATCCGCAGAACCCCTGTATACGGTTCAGATTCATGGAATTCGATGAATCCAAAGTACAGTCCCTACAGTACTGCTGGACTGTGCTTCCCGCTAGTAAGCTCTGCCCTTCTTGCTGACATTCCGATCGTTAGACTGCACAGGGTATTGGCCATTCGAACGGACAAATTTGCAACGAGCATGCAAGCTCCACGGACTGCTGTGTAAAATTGAAATAACTCGCTATTTTGCTCATGCAAGCTGTGCCGTACGCTTTGAATTTAGGGTCTAGATCTGAACGAGAGGATCAAAGACATCAATCGAGTATTGCAATGCTGAGAAATATTTTCACTCAATTCTAGGCAATGGGCGATTCTTGCAAGATAGTCGTTAGCCACTCTTCGGTGCATGCTTGTGCCAGAGTAGCCTGGTAATTCTTAGCTTCAACCTGATGAAAGTACTCATAATTCCTTACTCTATTGAATTAAAGTCTGGCCAGATTTCAATGAACTGTAATCAATAGGACCGAGAGTAAAGGATCCTTCATCAGGTCGAACAGGTTTAAAAGTGAAGCTTGCGAAGCTCGAAGATCTGATCAAGCTTCTTAAAAACGACTCTGTTCTACAACGTGAAAGCCGATTTCGACGATTTCAAGGGTTAGATGAAGATCGATCGTTACTTCGTTAAAACGATGAGGTTCAAGCTTATTGAAAACCCAGAAACACAAAACACAGCAGATGATGTCGAACGTTCATCTGGAAAGGCAGATGCTGATGCATTAATACTGTATCGGGTGGAATTGTTTTTCGGCACCTAAGAGTAGTCACTCACAAGTGAAGAAAACCGTCAATATTCAATTGATTCTATAACTGGCCTGAACCAAATATTCGTAAACCCATCTGGTGAACTGGAAGGATGGTTGTGGTATGTTATACCACGAATCCAACAGTTCGGTGCGCGATCGTTCTTGCAGCGCTTCGGTGACACCGACGTCGATGCAGTTTCTTGAGTGCCGCGTGATCTACAGATTCCTTTTTAGTTTGAAAACCAATCAGCGTTCCTCCTACGCATAATCCTATAAACTATCTCTCTCTGCTACAGGAATTCGAGAAGTCAGGTACAGGAGTACTTTAATTAGATTCACTCACAAACTTTAAATGAAGCATATTATTTCTGTGATACATTACAAGATTCACAGAAAAACCTGATGAAAGCTACGATGAGTGCTAGTTGATTTGGTCCAAAATGCTTAATGCTTTATAGTTGCTATTTTAAGTTATTTGCTTGTAATAGGAAAATTAGGTCCTGCTAGAAGAGAATAGACCATCATATTATCATCAGACTTTGAATTAACTTTGTAGGGATAAAGCCTTCTCTCTTTACACTGAATTCCAGCAGCTATGATATTCGATCTATACGCGCAGTTCTGGACTGCTCACTTACGGTCACTAAAGTTGGATGTATTAATTCGTATCGATGTAGTACTAGTTCGTATGCAAAAGGAAAAAACTTCTAGAAGCGAGAAGTCGAAAGTTTGGTCGGAGTGAACTAGTCACCCTTTTATACTTCTCTTACAATTTCCTTCTACGTTCTGCTCCACTCAAAATATCTAGATCGTAATTTCGCTGTTGAGGACATCTAAGGCATGGAGTGCTTTTCCCATGGGTAACTTAGAATGAGATTAATTAAGCTAAACAAACAATTCTCGTAAAATTTTCGTGGACATTTCTCACACGGAATTGCCCATGATATTGCCTACACATACCAATCATGTTCTAAGGAAGATCTTGAAGGACAAGGTAACATTGAAATCCCTGTTGACAAATTTGTTTTCCTTTTATTGCCTTGCTATTCCATTTCAGTATATTTTTTTGGCTTTGCATGACGATAGTGTTGCGGTATAGATTGGCAACAAATTGCCCTGCATATTTTTTCGTTAAACTGCTTTTCAGAGCCATCTCGGTTGTCAAGATCCGAGTGCAGAGCAAAATACTGGTGCGAAAATCCAATTTTTCATCAGCGCCATTCAGCTTATACAATGGAATACTGCACGAAATCAGCATAATTTAAAATCACTCCACTGATATGACGCCGTACACAATATACAAATTTTGTGAAATGACTCCTTTGTGATGGCTAATCAGAATGAATATGCTAATTTCATGGAAATTACTTCATTGTGCCACTTCTCTTGTAGGAAATAACAATTTTTGTTTTGTTTCTACAGTAAATTTGGACAATTATTTTGTACTGTGTGAACTAGAGAAAGCAGCTCATATTCTCGCTTTTGAGATCACTATTTTAAGTCTCTTCTATGAATTCTGTTGAAGAATAAAGCTAACAGGTCTTTTTGATACCATTCGTGTAATATTGTGGATGAATTTGTGAGAAATCAGGTTCATTTGTTATCAAAGGTGTAAATTGAATAGTATTAAACCAATTACTCTTTCCACATAAATGATCGTCTTGAAAGAAGCAATTAAAGATCACAACAAAGTTTACTAATTTGATCGAGTTAGCCTCGATTAAGGACTTTGTCACTCTCTCCATTATCAATTCTGGTTACATCAAAAGGATCAAAGTGATCATATTGTTTCATATGGACACGTTAAATTATCTAAAGTCAAAAAACCTTAGTGGTCGTGCCATTGCGTCGTCCGAATATCATACAAAAATATGTAGGTATCCTAGCGTGTCTGATTCTGCTTTATAAGCATCGTTAATAGGCTTTATGTTAGAGATATTGAATCTCGCAGAATTTAATTCTTTAATACAGTAAATCTTAGACCAGATAACGATCAAAGATTTGAAATGTCACTATCACAATATCCCCTCATTTTAGCTAGCCAAATTTTTCTTTCCTTACACTTAATACACTCGTCTAGAGGCCAAATGTATACACACTTGCAGTTGCGTCATCGTTATATCACCCAGGCTCTATACTTTGCTGCCGTAACCTTTCACGATTCCCATTCCAAAACTGTTCATTGCTTTGCTTGCGCATCTATACACTTTCCCTTGACTCTATTGTAGTTATTCTTTTAACGCATTATCTCTGCCTATTGTGCTATCTTTACGTATTTGTCTAACTACTCATTGTATGACGAGAAGCGTCGATCAATTTTTCATCAGTGCTGTTCTCTGATCAAAGCTACTGACAACCAGTGCCTTATCCGCTGTATTGTTCTGCACAACTCATTTTCATTTCATCTGTGTTTGAACCTACTTCTACTACTCTGAAGCTGTGCATGTTTAATAACTGGTCAGCCTATTAACTCCCAAACCCTCGATGAACAATTATCGAAAATAGAGAAATCAGTACTGCTTTAGACTTGTTATTCTTATTTGCCGGTGTAGATACTGCAACTTTTCACTCGCAGTCCTATGGCGCAACCACTGCTCAATAGAACCGACAAATCATACGACTTTAGAGATCTAGTACTTATGGCACTCGATGTTCGGGAAGGTAACCCAAGGACGAAGTTTAAAAGCAAAGAGAGAGAACCCACAAAATATTGAGAGTGAGACTTTTGGTCGAATCAGATCGATCAGGGTTCTTGCTTAGTGTACAGGGTGTCCTCATTTTAAACCACCCTCAATAGTTGGCAGACCTCGCCAGAAGGCACTGTCACAGTTATGATAACGATGC
>JAAUYH010078585.1_pt1 | contig 14909 bp, 12 predicted proteins | sample 7278061 | NCBI WGS metagenome assembly JAAUYH01 (sample SAMN14350203, study PRJNA611818) | marine sediment metagenome | isolation source: surface marine sediment (0.6m) | place: French Polynesia: Moorea | collected 2018-08
AAAATAGTATGAGAAAGACACCGCTTATTTTAATAGAATTCAACTTCCGCCAATGGAAACACCTATAAAACTGAGCGCATGCGCCGTATTTCATTGCTGCGTCGAACATATGCGGTATCGGCACGCCAGAATGGCTGTGCACGTTCCAATACCCTTGCTTCGGTGGCCAGCTAGACACACGATTTCAGAACGAGCTCAAAAGGCATTATTCACGGACACGATGGAGGCATTCCACGGGCAAGCACGATGGCCGACGAGTTCCTGAAATTCCCCAAGGTAGGCAACTTCGGCAACACTGTCACGCAGATGAAGGACGGATCCGTCGCGGACAAGGTGGTGTACGGGGGGAAGGTGAAGCTGCACGGCACGAACGGTGCGGTGCGGATCTACAACGGCCGAGTAACCGCACAGAAACGCAACTCCGACATCGCCGCACAATACGACGGCTTCAAGTTTGCCGAGTGGGTCGCGTCCACCGCCAACGCGTGGGCGTCGAAAAACGCAAGCATCGTCGATGACGCGGTGGTGGTCTTCGGTGAGTGGGCGGGCAGGGGCATCCAGGGAGGGTCGGAAGATGCAGTTGAGCAGGTGGAGCCGCGCCAGTTCTTCGTGTTCGGTGTGATGACAGGGGGGAAGTATCTCGCCGAGCCAAGCACAATTTCACGTTACGTGCCAGACATCCCACGTGTGCATGTGATTCCTTGGCTACTTGATCCAACAGATTCCAAAACTACGGTGCACTTCTCGCGGGGTTCTACACTTGCCTCGTTCGCGGAGCATGTGAACGAGACGGTGGAGCAAGTCGATGCAGAGGACCCCTACATCTACTCGCTGTTTGGAATCAAGGGGCGTGGTGAGGGCGTGGTAATGGTGCCGGTATCAGTCGATGGCGGCGATGTGGCGTGGTCACAACTGTCGTCTCTCATTTTCAAGGCGAAATCTGCTCGCCACCGTAGCAGGAGAACCAAACGCCCGCCATGCACAGTGAAGGAGCCACCACCGGAGGGGATCGATGACTTTGTGGAGCAGTTCGTCACGGACGCGCGTTGCGCGCAGGGCGTGCACGAGGCGTGCGACGGCGTTCTGGAGAAGTCGCGCCTCAACGCGTTCTACCAGTGGGTGCGCGATGACGTCCGTGATGAAAGCGAGGCCGAGGTTCGTGCCATGAACGTCGAATGGAAGGTGGTGAGCAAGCATGTGAGTAAGGCGGCAGTACGCTGGTTCCTGCGTGAGTGCAAAAGGCAATAAAGTATTCTGTACCTTCACCGCAACGCTGGTGAAGTGCACAGTGCCCGTACTTGGTGCGATTGTTGAACAATTTCCTATTTTAAAACCTTATGTTGTCAAAACCTTGGGCATGGATCTGCTCAGAACTGACACGTCCTTCAACTACAGCCGTGCTCAAAGAAACAATGAAAACTTCTTCGCACTCGTGCAACTTGCGCAGAAGTATTATCATGTCGCATTCACCTGTGAATAGGTTGATCATTTTTCGATAGAAACAGCAGAGTTGCTGCGCTGTAATATTTCACGAATGACAAACATACAGCGGCAATAATGAGACATCGGTGCATCGCTGGCCAACTACCAGGATGCTCTGTCTCAGAATGTGGTGAAGACGGCGTTCACGAGCTTTCTGCGAGTTGTTCGATGCACGGACAATGAACGACGAGTTCCTCAAGTTCCCCAAGGTGCGCACGTTCGGCCATACATGTGCGTTGAATAAGGGCGGGCGCAAACCGGATAAGGTCGTGTACGGCGGGAAGGTGAAGCTGCACGGGACGAACGGTGCGGTGCGGATATACAATGGGCGTGTGACCGCACAAAAACGCACTGCCGATATTACGGTTGAGGACGACAACTTCGAATTCGCGGAATGGGTCGCATCGACGGCTGATGCGTGGGCGACGAAAAACGAGGCTTTCACGGACGACGTGGTGGTGGTGTACGGCGAGTGGGCGGGGAAGGACATTCAGGAACGGTCGATAGACGCGGTGGAACAGGTAGAACCTCGCCAGTACTTCGTGTTCGGCGTCATGGCTGGCAGAATGTACAACGCAGAGCCGAGCTCGATTTCACGTTATGTTCCAGACATACCACACGTGAACGTGATTCCTTGGCTACTTGACCCAAAAGACCCCAGGATGACGGTGAACTTCTCACGGGAGACCACATTGACACCCTTCGTGGAACATGTGAACGAGACGGTGGCGCGTGTCGACGTTGAAGATCCCTACATTTTCTCACTGTTCGGAATTAAGGGACCTGGGGAGGGCGTGGTGATGGTGCCGATATCGGTCGACGGGGAAGACGTGACATGGGCACAATTCTCGGGTTTGATATTCAAGGCGAAGTCCGCGCGCCACAGAGGTGACACAACCAACTGCCCGCCGTGCAGAATTACAGAGCCGCCACCGAAGAGGATCGAAGACTTTGTGGAGCAATTCGTAACGGAGGCGCGCTGCGCGCAGGGCGTACACGAGGCGTGCGGCGGAGTGGTGGAGAAGCCGCGCCTCAACGCGTTCTATCGGTGGGTAAAAGACGACGTGCGCGAGGAAAGCGAAACGGAGATTCGTGCGATGAACGTCGAATGGAGGGTGGTATCCAAGGATGTGTGCAAGGCCGCCATTCAATGGTACCTTCGCGAATGCGAAAAGCGATGAATTCACTCCATGTGCCAACGGAGGGTGGGATGTGGTGAGCAGAAGGCTCGTTGTTAAGCCATTTTAGAGATTTCAAGTGAGTGCGGGATATCATGCCTCAGACGACGGGTCTAAAGTCGGATTGGTGGCGAGGTGCAGGCAGCCGAACATGGTGAGGATAAGAGACTGCCTGTTGACGGTGTTACCTGCTAGTCCTACCTGCACCGTCAAGATTTCACTGCTACCGAGTTAAATAAGCGTTAGTAATTAATTCAGACGATTACGACATATTTTATTTGATTTCAGATCACCACCTCGAATTCGTTGCCGCACTGAGGTCAATCATGCAAGAGCCAGCGTTCGTCGTCTCACCATCCTTTCGACACTGTCACCCTAACAAAGTTTCCAGTGCGAAATGGCGATGCGAGTTGCCGACGTTCGTACCCTCCGCGGCGTCGCGTATACAAGACCCGGCCGCATTGCGAGTGTTGCGCTCGCTTGAGCGCATCGAACTGGACACACAACTCCGTGACGCACCCATAGGAACTGTTCGATACCTACTCGATTCCGAACGCCCGACCGCCAACGACGAGCCCCCACCCGCAATCGTGTGTTTGCACGGATTCGACAGTAACCTGCTCGAATTTCGATACTTCGCCCCGTTGCTGTCACGCGAAGGATTGGAAGTGCATTGTGTGGACAAACTGGGGTGGGGACTGACCGATAAACCGCTTGATATTGGGTATGGTGTAGAGGAACGCCGACAACATCTCGCGTCATACCTACGCTCGGAAGTCGGCCGGCCCGTAACACTGTTGGGCGCATCGCTAGGTGGCGCGGTGGCGATAGACCTCGCACTGGAATATCCAGAACTTGTGAATCGACTCGTTCTAGTCGATGCACAGGCGTACACCGACCGACCGGCATCCCCACTATTTGAGAACTACCCGTGGTTGGCGAACGTCGGCGCGGAGATATTGCGTTCGTCGTTGCTACGCTGGGTGGCGGTGTTGGCGAGTTATCGCGATAAGTCGTTTCGTAGCTCGGATGTGCTGAACATCGGTGGTCTGCACACCAAGACCGATGGTTGGCTGAATGCGGCAGTGGACTTCATTCGCGGCGAGGGCTATTGCCTCAGTGACCGTGTGTCGGAAGTTGACGTGCCGTCGCTCATCGTGCACGGGCGATACGACAGAATTATCCCGAAGGGCGACGAGTTGCGCTTTTTGAACGACATTCAACGTGCCAAGTTGGTGTACATCGAGGAAGGTGCGCATTCCCCGCACATAGAAAAAGCGGGCGAGGTGGCACAGGCGGTGTTGCAGTTTTTGGACGAGTCGCATGACGGCGTGTTTGGGGAGCAAAATAAAGTTGGCGTGCCCTCGGAAATGTAGACCGATGGCGTGTATGGTGCACTTTTTGGCATAGTACGAAAATCAAAGGCTACGCTTACCGTTAATGGAGTCGATGTAAGATGCTTTACTTCCTGGTTGTACCGAGTAGATCTTACGTTTTGGGCCGTGGGTTTATCGAAACGCACAACCTCATTTGATGTTTTATCTGTGCGGTTCTAGCAATCCAATTGTGTTCAAATTCTCAACACCCATGGCATTTACTCGGTGACTCACGTAGTCAGATAAAGACTGCAGCACGTTTCTATTCTTACTTGTTTGTCAATTATATTTGGGGATCATTAGCTCAGTCACCGTCTCCGCCGATAGTGCGCCGCCCGCGAGCTATCCTATACACCCTTCATCACGTTGTTGGAGTATACCGCAGATTTTTATGGCACCCCAGAGGGAACCGCGCTCACTGCTCAAAGTTATGTTTATTTTCGGCTGGAAAAGGAATCGCAAAGTGTAATAAAATGAATCTGATACAAAAACCAGCCTGCGAATATCAAGGTGCACTGTTCTCGTAAGCTCCCGCAAATTTTATTTTCAATAGCGTTTGCTCATAAGTTCATGTATTTACAGTTAATAAATCTAGGAAGCGAAATTGAAGAAGAAAGGAAAGATTACATGAAGATGGTAACAGCAGAATGAATTTACTATGTCGTACTAGAGTAGGACAAGTACCTAGATAAACTTTGCGTAAATGCCTAGCTTGGTATATGAAATTCTCGTACAATCGTGGGGAAACAAGTGAATATTAATCCAGTCACCGCCGAATCGTTGTCATTGTCATCGAGCATACTGCTTATCTTTATTTGTCTATTGAAAGACTTTCAGCCTCGGTTGTTTCGTAGCACAAATGCCAACATTATGTAACGATTTGCAACATTGCTAGCCTTACAGCAATGCTAGAAATATCGAGACTTCAAACAAGTCTGTTGTATCAAAATGTTTAATGGAAATCTTCAGTAGAATAGCACGCCCATCTAACTGAAGCCCCAAAACAGCCGAATAATAGAATCTGAAAAATAATCGAGGAATCAGCAATGGAATAATTCAAACAACCAAAAGCACAATTCCCAGAGTAATAATTGTTACAAATTTTTCGTTCGTTCATTGATGAGGATTAATTATCGAGAACTACATTCAATTTCAATACTTTCAAAAATTATTTTCATGAAGTCGACAAAGCACAGACTCGAGCAATCAGCTAACTGGTCAAGAAGCAAGACAATTTAGTGGTCCCAATCAACTTGCAACTAACTCGAGTTCGATATTCAATTGTATATGTACTATTTAATTGGAAGGGATCTAATCTAACCACTGTTTTGTCCGAAACTTGTAATAATTACAAGTAATATTCATCGGCGCACCGAATTTGCGAATGTCTAGGCGCTACTGGATTCCGCAATGGGCTGAGAGAAAAAAATCGAGAACCAGAACATGAAATTCTTAGCCCACTAACTATGTTGATATCGATGTGCTTGAAATTCAAAACGTTGCTGTGTAGAAATCTCTGGGATAATAATTATAATTTAAAAAAGAACAGACCAGAAAAATCAGAAGATACCACCACAAAGAAAAATTTCCAACAAAAAGCAAGACGGTTCAATACAATGGATCCAAAAGCCTATTTTGCAGAAAAAGATAATCCCAGTATCGTGACGCATCCTTAGAGATTCAATGATATTAATCTGGGACTTTGTCGAGTGAGATAGATGTTAAACTAATGAAAGAAATGATAGAAACATTGGACAATTATCCATATTCAGACTGCCTCTTTTTCGCGAGCAGCCTTTTCTAACACTCCGAGAACGTTGTTGAGTCCCTTTCGAATAGACTGATTGTCCCACCCTCTCTATGCCATGAATTACTTCCCATTCAATTCGTTTAGGAATGTTTGCCATGTAGCACTTCTACTTTCGCAGGAGTTTCAGCAACTTTAGGTTACTTTTGAGTACCAGAAATAATAAACATCTTCACTGTAGCCTGACTTGGATGTGCCGATTTCCTATTCGCGCCCTTTACATTAAATTATATTGCTCTTGCAATAAGAATTTCTATAATGTATACGCAACGAGTACGCATTTCGCTGCACAGCGAGGATTCGATACAGCTGCAGAATTGCGATCTGTTTGCGACTGCCAATGTTCTGGCAAAACGAGTTCTCACAAATAGTCGTAGCATGGCTCCACGTGCCAGGGTATTAGGCGTACCCCTTTGGCTTAACATCAATTCTATATTAAAATGGACATCCGCTTATCTCAACCTAGCTATCATCCTTCTACTTCATTCATTAGCGTGTCATTTAGTAACTACCCGCTCAACAATTATGTCTCGCGTCATCTTTCTGACGCTGGCCACCTTCTCCAACATTGGTATAAACACGGGTACTGATGCTATTTTGTCGGAATCAGGCACCTTCATTGTCTGCCCTGTACCACCAAAATAGCTGTACCGAGCTATTCAAGCTCCGACTTCGTCTGAAGCTTCTTCAGCCGTGCTGACCATGGAATTTCCCGAATCTCCCAAATTTTCTGCGGCGCCAATCGCTTCAATTTTTGCTTCATTGACTCTCGGTGAGTTTGTGCTATCACATTTAGCCGGCAGGTCCGCGGGCCGCGGCTTCAAGCCGTCACTTCATCTCGCAAGCGTGCTTGATCTTGTAGATGATGTTGTCGGAGATGTTTCGATGCCCACAACGGGGGATGATCGTCGGTTTATATAGGCTAAGAAACTACGTAATCGTCGTGACTCTTACTGATTCTATTATATGACTGACGTTGACTCGTAATGAGCCTTGCCGGTATCCTTATTACATCCTATAGAGTCGCATTCGAGCCTCTTCTCTTTTTTAGTGAATTATCCAAAGATTCACGGGATGGTCAAGTTTCCCTGTAGCCACTAATTTTCTAGAATTTTCGAATTCATCTTTTTCGTTAAAGGGTTGGATAAATTGTATTTGGTAAGAGCGTGTCCGATGTTGGAAATTTCTCCCGATCCATATGATTCCCTGAGTGAAGCTATGTCAATCGTAAGTCTTTTTTCTGATACGTTAGATAGTTTAGTTATCGTGTCAAAAATAGATTTAGAATCAGTCATCAGGTAGACAGGTATCTTCTTGCCGATCATAGTGCTAATGTGGTGTGCGAGTGCCATGCAGTAGTCGTGGCATGCAGAAAGTGCGTAGACTTCAGCAGCTAATGGCGATCGTACAACACGTCTACTCTTCCATGAAACGTAGTGTATAATTATAGCATTATTGTCATTATCAGTTAGCACAATTACCGTACTTAACTGAGACGTTAAGTCTTCGTTGGATCCAAATCCGGCATCAGCGTAACCTCGAATAGAAATCGTACCCGTGTCTAACTTAGGAAACATAATTCCTCTCTTGTGAGTTTGAAGCGTATTGACTACGCTGTTTAATAATTTTGCATGTTCCGTCGTTGACTCGCTTGGCTTCACTTGTGACAATCGAGCATTCAAATAGCAAGTGTCTGGTCTGGTACATTGTGCGACATAAGCTACTTGTCCTCTCAGGTGACGTAACTCTTTTGCAGAAGATGAATTCGGATTAATAGGTTTAAGACTTGTGACATAATCAAATTATTCAGTCATCAGAAATTTTTCAGAGAGTGCAACATTTTCCCCTCCGAATTTCATAGGAAATTGGTCATCATGAGGTTTGACATCAAATGTTGAAGACTTCTGTTCTTCAATTCGTGAGAATGACTTGTCTCCGCCTGCACGTGTATTATCAACGAGTGCTCCAACCAGGCTAACAAGTTGACTACTCTACTTTCGATAGAATAAGCAAGGATCCATTGCGCTTTGAGCCATTTCAAGATCCGAAATATGATAGCGTTTGAAAGTCTGCCACCAATAACCGGGTGACTCAGAGAGTCCGTAAATTGGTTTAAGCGCATGGTAATATCTATCGCTTTTCTCGTTGATTATCTTCATCAAGTCAGGGCACTTTGGAGGCTTAATGTAAAGTTCACGATCGAGTGGAAAATTGGACTGAACGAATCTTGCTTCACATCATGTGACTAAAGTTTGAAATTTATAGCTCGACAGAGTGCCAATATAATTCGCCTTGAAGATCGCAGAAGTGTAGGGGCTTCAGTGAGAACAGATCCTTTTTCAGGATCCTTATAGATAACTAGCCTAGTCTTAAATTTCTCGTTTCCATACTGGTCAGTCTTAATAGTTTTGTCTACTCCTGACTTGAGAACAGTTCCATTCTTCGGAATTTACGATCTAGAGACTACCTTGTAAGACCCTCTTTCAAGTAGTCCTTCTATCTCCGCTTTTGACGACTTTAGAAATCGTGGATCATCCGATTCCGCATGCACAGCATAAATTTTAGGGACATTGGCAGCCTTGCTTATCAGTCTAATATTTCTACATAGATCTATTTCATTCGGTAGGATACGCCATTTTTCCATAGAAAGATCCAAAAATTCAATGTCTCCGTCGTCATACAGTACTCCATGTTTCTTGGAAGTTTCGTCATAGCTTTCTAGCTTAACAGGGTAAAATTTTTGATGAAGCGGCAAATAGACTTCTATTCTTGTTTCAATATCGGGGAGCGTTTCTGTCTTCTGTACCTCGATATCGTTCTGGTCAAGATTTTCTTCTCTCAAGAAAGGTCTTACTGCAGAAATAGAAAAAGGTGTAATACCATTTTCCATTTTCACAGAAGCAGTCTTGTACTCATCAAATGCCATTAATTTAATAGGTCCCTCCCAGTATTTCTTCTTCTCTCTGAATACTCGAACATCGCTTCCTATTGGCACATCAAAAACATCCATTGGTTTTGACTTTGGTTTCATGGCTAGTTTTAGACGTTGCTGGGCAACAGTAGTCTCCATTTCTTTCCTGGCGTTTTCCATTGCTGAAAACCACTCTCTCTGGCTCGAGCATAAATGAGTAACATTTACAATAGTGATTTTGGGTGTGGATCCGAATACTAGGAGTGTAGGAACCAGTCATTCTGAGTTCGCAGAGTTGTTTAACCCATGAACAGCGATTTATAGAGTTTTTTCATTATCTAGTGTACGGTTTTCGATTTTCAATTTTTTGTAAATTCTACGAAGCGGAGCGTGGTATCTTTCCCCTGGTCCCATGGATTCGTGTGATCCACAGGGTATTTCTTTTGAGATAACACCAAATTTGGCACATGCATTCTGAAAAAATCACTGGTGAAACAAATCCCGAAATCATGGGTCATGATATTTGGAAATCCTGCGTAAACAGATACCCAACAAGAAATAAGTGTGTTCCAAGCATCTTCTGCAGATTCTCCGCTCACGAATTTTGCGGTTGAGAAGTGGGTTCCTCGGTGAACTATGTGTAGTACAGGTTTGTGTGGCCTTGGTTCAATCCAAGATATGTCGACTATGACTTTATGGTTGAATTGAATATTGTCTCGCATAGTTACCTGGAAAGTGTACAGTCTGGATTCCATGTGTTGACAAGCCTTACATCTTCTTGAGATATCTTCCAGTAACTTTTTGGTACCTATCTCGAAATATTGAGCAGCGGCACGATTCAATAGAGTGGCAAGTTTTTCTGGAGTAGAATGAGCAAATCGTCCGTTTATTTTAATCAAATCTGATCTAGAGTACAAAATTAAGTTACTCGGCCATTCCAAATAGAGATGGCTCATTTTTAGAATCAATTTCACATTTAGACTGGGGTCTAGGTATGAGCAAAATTCATCTGTAACTTCATTGACGTACCATTGGTGCTTCTTCATGTTGTCAAGCCCAAAAAGTACAGGAAGATTTACATCAATAACTTCTGTTTCGTATTCGAGGAAATTACCGTGTTCGTCGATTGGCATTCTTATGACTGTTCTTCCAAGACTTTCATGCGCCACATTTCCGAGTTTGAAAAGTTCACTACCTGGAGTCAAGTCCAATGGAGAACGAGTTAATGGACAATATCTCTTGCATGCTTTGGGCCCCGTTATCCATACATACCCCTTCAAATGGTCCATTGATTCCTGTATTACTGTACATCAATTTGTACAGGCTCGTATTTGACTGTGAAGATACGCGGTGTATGAATGCCCGATCAGCTAGCTCTGACACGGTTTTGGTTTCGTGTCCAGAAAATTAGTTAATCTCGTTTTGAGGAGCACTAGCATTAGTAATGAATTCGTACTGTTCCCATTGTTCATTTTCCATTTCTTGGATTTTGTCTAGTGCAGCGCAGCACTGATCACTGTCCCAAAACGACGTTTTCGAGAGCAAATACGCACTTCACAAGTTGTACACGCTTAGCAGGTGTCAGTTTTGAGCATTCTCTGAGAAGATGCTCATCTGAAAGGCAAAATCTGGATAGAAGTCTTGAGAAGTTTCGAATCGGATTCTTCCATCCTTGTGCTTCCACGGTTTCTTGTCGAACGGATTTAAGTTGCTATTTGAATGGCTTCCATACCTCCTATAAGGCATTCGCGGTCGAGCAGAGAAGTTTATGTCACTGGAAAATGCAGGTGATGATGTATTCTTGAATTTTGACCGTGATAAATGCTGTTCTGCTGGAATAGCTCTGGAAAGAGATTCTTCGACATCGAGAAGACTTGATGTAGGCATTACTGCTAATCTGTGTGCCCAGATTTCATTTTTGCAAGCATTCATTAGAGCATCTCTTAAATGTTGTTCATGTTGGTAAGATTAACCTAACTGCAGTTGGATTGAAAAGGCAGTAGAGCAAAGTTCACGTAATGCCTTATGGCGTGTAGTACCAGGTTGAGTCATGAAGGTGCTAAACTGTAAATTATCCGATTTGTGGAGGAGTCGATCTCTCCTTGATTCCAGCATGAATCTCGATTACATCATTTCGAATGCTTCGTCGAGTGAGTTAGCTCTGGCTACTACATGTTTGTGTTACAACCTGCCTGCTTCACTGTCAGTTTTGAACAAATGTACAGGTTATCGAGTGCTTCGTGCTGCGTGAGTTTGAAAGTCTTGCAAAGATTTACGAAGGACTGATGATATGATCCAAAGTTTTCGATTACTTCACCAGACCCTGTAAATTTAGATTGGGGATGCGAAAATGCTTTGATCAGCCCAGCAACGCTAGGCCTATTTGAAGAATTTTCACGAGAACGATACTCAGGAAGACTCGAGATTGTTTCAATGCTCGAGTAGCTTACTGGATATGGGGGTTGTTCTCTTTTATGTGGGGTGTCCCTCGCTGTACTGCGGGCGTTGAATTCTTTTCCGCCGTCTCTGGACATTAGTAGAGATAAGCCCGCAGCCAAATCATTCACGTTGGATTCCAGCCGTTTTGAGTCTTCATCTTGTATTGTGATATTGGTGTTTTGTCCTCCAGTTTCAGTTGTGACTGTGTTTTCTTTCAGTTCTTCGACAGTTACAAAAAAGGAATAGCGATATTTCTTCCAAATGTTCGACATCTGTGGCGGTGAAAGTTCATACAATGCTCCTAACCAGATAATGATCTGGAGATTGGAATGCAGATTTTCGAATTTTTTGCTCCTAATAGCATGAAGTACTTATCAGGGCTCGGAGAGGCATTGTAAAGTTTCAAAGTATCTCGCAATATTGAAATGTGGAAATAGACTTAAGAAAATCATCATTAGCAAATACACTGTTGCCTCGTGGTATAAATGCAAGAGCTGTCTCAAGTATTACCTTCTTGTCTTGGTCTTTATTTGGGTCATAGACTTCAAGAATTCCACTAGCAGCGGCTTTGAATTTGTCTCCGATCTCATTGTCTGACTAAAAAAATTAACACTTTTGAACAAGACGCATATCATCTTTGGACTTCCTCGCCGCCAGACTCGCTATCTTTCCTATTCTAGACTCTTCACCTTCTGCCGTATTGCAAAAGCAATCTTCAATAAACAGAATAGAACCGAATCAGTTAAGAACTCCAGAACAAAAAGAAGCGCTTACATAGTACAGTATAACCGTACTCAGTGAGAAATTTCCGATTTCCAGGTAGTTTGTCGAAAGTTTTGTTGTGCTTTCGGCTCAAAACATAAGCATTCCAAAGTTGTTTCGTACTAAAACCCCAATAAATGCCACACGGAAAACAATATTTGGGAATACTAGTCCAAATATTAATCTTGTATTTCGAATTAACAAAATGTTGACGTAGTTGAGATTTTCCGGTAACTGTAATGTTGCAAACAATACAATTAAGACCGTTCAATTTCCAGTTTCCGGAATTTTCGAAATCAGATTCGCCGAAAATTTGTGAAATTCGAGTGTGATACTAGAATTTAGCCTACTGTAAGCTTTTTTGAGGAGGACAACGTCTTACAGACGACAGGTCGTTAATAGCGTTGCATCTCTGATTTCTTCCACGTGTACCACGCCTTCGAATTTCCCTATGACTCGACGAATAGAATTACTCGTTGGAGATGCAGCAGTAGTGGGGTTAATTGGACCACTTGGTCCAGATAACGGTCTACTGGCCCTTAGCTGGTCTTTGCCTTGGTTCTCTGGGGTCAGATTTCTGTCATACACTCTTGAACTTGAGTTGGGATCCTTGCTCACTTGATTCTTGTCGCCGAGACTCAGAGTCCGGCCTTGTGATTCACTTGTCGGTCCAGGTACTGCCTGTACCGGTTCCGATTGGTCCAGTTATATCGGTCCAGAATCAGATCCTGCGAGTCCGGAGGAAGCCACTGAAATTGAGCTCAGAGTGCTACCCGGTAGTCCTGCTGAGGCCGGCTGGTGTCCAATCTGAGCGACCCGATAAGCTCGTCCCAAACGGCGACACTCGGTACGGATAATGTGATTGGGTGGGAGTTCTTGGTCCGAATATTCGCTAGAAGACGTCCCTGTAAATATATAATACAAGATAGTTAGTATGTCTGTACGTGTGTCGGGTATGATAAGACAAGCTTATGATACGGACACAACTATATTCAGGTGTCTAATAGAAATATTTGTGTATGTACTAAATTGCTAGAATTTAAGTGCACACACAGGATAGGATGAAGAACGTACTTTCACAGATAGTAAGGTGTCCACTCGACAGATAACCTAGTGACCAACGAGCGCAGTGGGTTGTTGACAAACAAGAGTACACAGCGAAATAGTGCAGTGCAATAACAAACCAACTTCAGATTTTGCAAAGAGTATTATTCAACAGAGTTATTGCCAGCAGAATCGAAGTGTTGGTCAACAGAGTAATTGCCTTCAGAATCGAGGTATTTGTGCATGCGTGTGTGCACAGGCACACACGGGTATAGAAGTAGATGTGATCAGAATAGGTTTCTGTTCGGTTACAACGATGACGAGGTCTTCCAGCAGTAAGATAGGAGAAGTGACGAGAGAGACCGAATACCCGACTAAATCGCGATTGTTGTCGGAGATGTTTCGATGCCCACAACGGGGGACGATCGTCGGTTTATAAAGGCTAGGAAACTGCGTAATCGTCGGGACTCTTACTGATTCTATTACATGACTGACGTTGACTCGTAATGAGCCTTGCCGGTATCCTTATTACATCCTCTAGAGTCACTAATGATATTGCAAATGCGCATTACACCCGCCCGCAACCGAATCGGAAGCTCTTCGGAGCCGAATCGACCACTATGCGACGCAAAGTCGCATTGAAGCAAGCTTGTTTCGTGTACCATCACAGCAGCTAATCTGTAACAGGTGAAGAGGGAAAGAAGGGTGACGAGAGGCAGAAGCGTTGAGCGAGACGTTGTTCGAAGATTCGCAATGGTTGAAATAAAGGAGCGGTCCTTAGGTTGAGGTGAAAGAATGTTCGCCTTAATTTAGACTGCACGAAGAGCCAGAGATTTGCGCTATACCAGTAGGGGCTATGTGTGTGAACTCTTTTCAGCAACAGAACGGCTACCGAAAACGCATTGCGAGCCGATCGATCTGTTATGGTTTCGTGTCTTCCATAGTTTCTGAATATTATTGGCGCCATTCTAGTCCCGATCCCGAACTATTTACCTTTACACCACACCGATGGGTCTCTACATCAAAGGAAAACGTCATCGCGTCGCTGCCACAGCACCACGAGCCGCTTCAGGATTCCGCACTGTTTCCGAAACGAGTTCGCATAATTTGCCACCGCATGTGCTTCCCACTTCGGCGTATTCCACTTCTCACGCTCCAGTCGAGTCGAGTCTATATCAAGATGAGTGCCCGCTCATCTCAACCCAATGACCACTTCTCGACCTCACTCGTTTCCGAATAGACTACCGACTGCTCGCAGACAAGCGATGTCACGCATCGTGCTACAGACCTTCCTCACTTTCTTCGCGTTCGATTTTTTTACAGGTGCTTACGCAGGCCTGCCCAAGTGGGGCACACTGATAGCAGGTCCGCCACCACCGGTCCCGCTACGTTCGCCCATTACCATGCCTCTTGCTGCCGAATATTCACCGTCTATCCCGCTCATAGAATTCAGTCGAGCACCTGAAATTTCTGCTGCTATGTCCACCACATCAGCATTCCCTTTCGAACTTATGGAGTCCCCTGGGGCGGTCGCGCCAGTATCCACTCCGGAATTTTCTGAGTCTCCACAGGTTTCTGTAAAACGACTTTGGACAGTCTACGACGGTGCTGAGGATGGACAAGGCCGAGAGGACTTACTGTTGATGGTTGGAGGATGGATGTTAGGACAACTCTGAGGTACTTAGCTCAAAAGCTTTTAGACGCTGCAGTGTTTATTGAGGCTGGAGGAGTTCACTCCGGTTGTGCCTGCTCAAAAAGCAAGGCGAAGGAGTCCCTGAACCTTTATACTAGTTGCTAACCTAGCTAGGGTAACTACAAATCATCAATTCTAATAAAAACCTGAACGATCACACTGTGATCACTGACTTGAATGGCTAGAAAATCACTAAATAACCTTAGGTTATTAATTA
>JAAUYH010044595.1_pt1 | contig 14907 bp, 16 predicted proteins | sample 7278061 | NCBI WGS metagenome assembly JAAUYH01 (sample SAMN14350203, study PRJNA611818) | marine sediment metagenome | isolation source: surface marine sediment (0.6m) | place: French Polynesia: Moorea | collected 2018-08
AAGAGGCAGATTTCCCAACAGTTTTGTTAAATTAGAAGTGTAAGCAGTTAAGCAGTAACTCGCTCAAATCCAGAATTGACATTATTAAGGTGATATAGATGTATAATCCTCAAGATAGCTACGAAGTGGTCATTATTGGTGCTGGTGTTTGTGGAACTGCCCTACTTTATAGTCTAAGTAAATATACCAATATTAAAAAAATTGCCTTAATTGAGAAAGAACCAGGAGTTGCTCTGATTAACTCCTACAAAAAAAGCAATAGTCAAACCTTACATTTTGGTGATATTGAAACTAACTACACTTTAGCCAAAGCTACTAAGGTTAATCGCGCTGCTAGTTTGGTCAAAAATTATCTTTTACGCTACGACAGCGAACAAAATATCTATACCAAATACCATAAAATGGTGTTAGCTGTAGGTGAAGAGCAAACTGCCAAGCTTAAACAAAGATATCAAGAATTCAAGCAACTTTTTCCCAATTTACGATTGCTTAATCGAGAAGAAATAGCCGCAATCGAACCAAAAGTATTAGCAGGTAGAGACACCCAAGAAGAAATTTTGGCTTTATTTACTGATGAAGGTTATACCTTAGACTTCCATAAACTAGCTGAATCGTTTTTAGCCCAGGCTACAGAAAATACCACTAAGGATATTGATGTTATTTTAGGTACAAAAGTTATTAAAGTAACCCGCGAAAATGATCTTTACCATCTAAAAACTTGTCAAAAAACAATTACTTCTAAAGTAGTTGCGATCGCCGCAGGAGCTCATAGTTTATTATTGGCTAAATCTTTGGGATATGGGTTAAATTATGCTTTACTAACCGTGGCAGGTAGTTTTTATTTTGCCCCTGCATTACTCCAAGGAAAAGTATACACAGTCCAGAAAAAGAAACTACCTTTTGCCGCAATTCATGGAGATCCAGAAGTAGATGATAGTTCTATCACTAGATTTGGTCCTACTGCCAAAGTCTTGCCAATGCTAGAACGTCATAAATACTCTAGCATTATTGAATATTTTCAAACCGCAGGCTTAAGCATCAAAGCAATTACTAGCTTCATCAAGATTCTATCCGATCCCACAATTCTGCACTATATCACTTTAAATCTTCTCTATGATTTACCTTTTATTGGTAAAAGATTATTTATTCAAGAAGTAAGAAAAATAATTCCCACAATTAAATTAAATGAGCTTGCCTTTGCCCAAGGATATGGTGGTGTTAGACCACAAATTGTCAATCTGGATACCCAAGCTTTGGAAATGGGAGAAGCCAAAATCATAGGAGATAATATCATTTTTAATATTACTCCTTCTCCTGGGGCATCTACTTGTTTACAAACTGCTGTAGACGATACAGCCAAGATCGTCACTTTTTTAGGAAAAAATTACCAATTCGATCGCCAACAATTTTTAGCAGATTTAGAATCTAGTCCCACTGTAACTATTAATTAAACTCATTAAACTCAAGTTATTGAATTATCTGGAATAAGCCAATTAATTAACTTGGCTACAAGTAAACCACAAACTAAGCCTGTGATATTGGCGGCGAGGTCTTGAAACTCTCCATAACGATTAACATAGGGTTGTAGTAATTCAATCCCCCCACTCCAGCCAATAAAAAATAAGCAGATAATTACCCCATGTTTGGGCTTTTTCAAAGCTGTGGGTAAGATTAACATGGCATAGGCAATAAAATGGTGAGTTTTATCGCCACCAGGTACAGGCGGTAATTCTTGGAGAGGTAAAAGAGAGAGGATAGTGATAACTGTCAGCAGAAATACTGTAATTGATATCCAATACCTTTTAATGGAGGTTACTAATGTAGTCATTGAAGCAAGATGATGGGTTAATACAGATTTCTCAATCTAACTCAGAATAAGTATGATTTTTGTCAACCCATCATAAAAGTTTTGACAGTTCCCTATTTCCCCGTCCAGTTCAAATTAAGCTAATCCCACCAATTTCTCACTTAATTCCCAAAGACGAGTTGCTTTGTTATTATCCATAGCTTCATTGGAAACTTCCTGTTTAAAAGCAGCACGATCTTTTTGTTGACGATTGCCCCAACTATAATAGACTCCTGATTCGTTAAAACCAGAGTCTGCAACTACTTTAGCTACTCTTTCTCCTGCTAATTCTTCGGTGACATAACCGCCTGTGATATTTTTTTGAAACCAGGGAAAAATAGTCCGAAACAGTGAATAGTGGTTGCGGAATAAAGCGGTTTCGGCAACGCAACCAGGATAAAGAGCATTAAAAATAATGCCAGTAGAATCGTGGTAGCGGTTATGTAGCTCACGCATAGTCAACATGTTGCAGAGTTTGCTATCTTTATAGGCTTTTCCTGACTTAAATTTTTTACCATCGATCATGGCAATAGGTGCTTTAAAACCTGCTTCCATTCCCTGTAAATCGCCTAAATTTGGCGGCGCAGGGATGGGAATTTTACCCCCCAACTCTTTGGGGTTAGCAGTTACCGTACCTAAGATTACCAGTCTTTTTTCTGGTGCAGGAGATTTTTGTAAATCCTCTAACATTAAGTTGCACAAGAGAAAGTGACCAAGGTGATTGGTAGCAACGCTCAATTCATACCCGTCCTTGCTGCGCTGTGGCTCTTTGGCTAAAGGTAAATAGACAGCAGCATTACATACCAAAGCATCTAATGACCTACCTGTGGCTCTAAAGTCTTGCACAAACTGCCGCACACTATCTAAAGAGGCTAGATCGAGATGAATAATACTATAGCTATCTGGATTCATGCCTACTTCTTGAGCTGCTTGTTCAGTTTTAGGAATATTCCGACAAGCCATCACTACGTGCCAGCCGCGATTAACTAAAGCCTTAGCTGCATATAAACCCACTCCCGATGATGCACCTGTAATTACAACTGTTGATTTTTGCTCTTGTACCATTCTGTTAAAAATCTATTTATATTTTCATCTTTACTTTAAAATCTCACACTATTGAACCTGATGGGATTGACAAGTTATAAAGTGTCATAATTTTGTCTTTTTGCATTCGATTGTACTGAGAATGGGACTGAGCTTAAAGTCCCAAATCAACAGCAACTCGATGACCACAACTCATACCAGAAAATGCCACTGCATTTAACCCCTGACCAGGAAAAGTGCTATCGCCAACACAATATAATCTGGGAATAGCTGTGCGGTTAAAAGGCATAGTCAATAAACCAGGTAGTTTCCTGCGAGGAATAGGACCATAAGTACCATCTTCCCTGCCTAAAAAGCGGCGATGGGTTCGGGGAGTACCTACTTCTTGATAGTCTAATCCTACTGAGAGATTGGGAAAAATTGCTTCGAGGCGATGAATTAATTTTTCGGCAGCAGCCTCTTTTTTAGCTTGATATGCCGCAGTAGAAAGTCCTTGCCAGTCTTCAATCCAGCTAGGGGTAAAAGTATGAATAATGTGATGCCCTTGGGGAGCTAAACTGGGGTCTAAGAGAGTGGGAATCGAGACAAAGATTGTACCTTCTCCTGCTTCCATTTTGTCCCAATCTTCTAACAGAATATGATGGCATTCTGTTCCCTGGGGTAATACGCTTGCCTTAACGCCTAAGTGCAAACTGAGGAAACTAGGAGATTTTTGATATCTTTGCTGCCATTTTTTTTCTGAACGGGGAGTTGATTCTGGGGCAAGAAGTTCGCCAAAAGTATTCCACCGAGTAGCGTTAGAGACAATTATTTGCGCGCGATATTCTGTGCCATTGGCTAGCTTGACTCCTACTGCTTTGCCTCCTTCAACCATAATTTTAGTCACCCTGGCTTTATATTGAATCTCGCCACCGACTTTTTCTAAACCATCTACCAGTTTTTGGGCTATTTGTCCTACACCACCCTTGGGATAATTAATTCCTCCATAATGGCGATCGCTGAAAACCATACCAGCATTAATCATGGGCGTTTTAGCAGCCGGTACAACCGACCAACAGTAACATTCCATGTCAATAAATTTGAGTAGTTGAGGATCGCTGAGATGACGACGGGCAATATCCCCTACATTTAGGGGTAAATATTTGACTAATCCCAAACAGGCAAAAGGATGTTGCAAAAAGACGCGGGTTAGGTAACGAGGTTCTTCTAGAGAGAGTAATTCCATGGCATTGAGACAGTTAAATACCTTCCAACACTCGTCATAGAAGCGGCGAATACCTTTAGCTTCGTGGGGGAAAATGGCAATTAATTCTTGTAAAAACTGTTCGTAGTCGCGATGAACTTTTAGTTCTAAGCCATCGGGTAGATGATAATGAATCTGTACGGGGTCGCTAATTGTCTCGATTTTTTGACCTACTGCATCTAATGCCCTGGTGAGTAAATTAGTCGTACCGCGATCGCCAAAGCCAAAGATCATTGATGCACCCACATCAAAACGATATCCTTCCCGTTCAAAATAACCTGCACTGCCTCCAGGAATAATGTAGCGTTCTAAAACTAGGACTTTTACACCTTTAGCTGCTAGTTGGGTAGCAGTAACTAAACCGCCTATTCCCGAACCGATAACAATAACATCATAGGTATTAGAGGAGGTAGATATTGCGGACATACTCATAAAATTAAAATATTGATAATTAAAATTTTATAAAAATTTATTTAAATATCTAGTCTATCGCTTTACTTACCGAGAAACAAAAAACAGCTCTTGATTAAGCTGTAATTACTAAGCTTAAAAAAGAGCCACTTTAAAGAGCAAACACGGAAGTTTTAGCTAACAGTAGTAGCTTCAGAAGTATTTTTTTCTTCAGTAGCCTCCTGTGTCTTGCTATTGTTGTAGTTTCTACGACCTCGACTAGAATATCGAGAAGATTGCTTGCGGAATCTGCGAGCATTAATTTTATTGCGAGCCGCTTTTTCTTTTTTTGCGTTGCGACGTTTAGCCATTTATAAATCATTCCTCATGAACACAGCAAAACGCTTCTGGGGAATACTAGTGGAAAATTCCAGTTAATTTCCAGAAGCGTAATTAATTTAACAATTAGCTTTAGCTATTAATCAAAAGCCGTTTAAATTTTATATCTAAAAGCGATCGTTACGACGACCACCACTAAAGGAGCTTCTGTTTTCACGAGGTCTAGCTTTATTAACTTTTAGTTCTCGTCCCATCCACTCTGCTTGATCGAGACTTTCGATCGCTTTGTCTTCATCGGCTTCAGACTCCATTTCCACAAAGCCAAAACCCCGCTTGCGTCCTGTTTCGCGGTCGGTGGGTAAGTGAACTCGCTTAACCTTTCCGTATTCGGAAAAAACTTCGTTTAGGTCTTCTTGGCTAACTTCGTAGCTAAGATTGCCTATGTAAATTGACATAAATTGATTGTCTCCTCAATTCTGTTGTTGTAGAGAGCTAAAATTTCGGAACAGAGCCCATCAAATCAATACTTTACGGAAAAAACCTATCAATACTGAATAAAAATTGGATTGCCGATCTTTAATCTCAATATGAATCCTAACACTTTATGCCAGAAAAAACTTTATGTCAGAAAAAAAAGTATAATCATAATCTTTAAAGCAATATTAATATTTGATGTAGAAATTTAATTTAAGGAGCAAGACTTGTGCTAGACGAAAAAGCCAAAAAAACCATGTTGCGTAAAATTCCCCACGGTCTTTACATCTGTGGAGTCCAAGAGGGAGAAGAGATGAACGGCTTTACTGTTAGCTGGTTGATGCAGTCTTCTTTTGAACCTCCTTTGGTGGTCAACTGCGTTAAGAAAGGCACATCTTCCCACGAGATGATTAAAAATACCGAAGTATTTGCCATTAGCTTTCTCGAAGAAGGACAAAAAGATTTAGCCGCCGCCTTTTTCAAGCCCAAAAGCCGTGTCGGTAATAAATTTGAGCATGTAGAATTTTATCCAGGAGAAGCTACTGGTTGCCCAATTATCAAAGACTCCCTGGGTTATATTGAATGTAAGGTCGTTGGTACAGTCGAACAAGGCGACCATACTGTATATGTAGGAGAAGTGCTTGCTTCAGGCATTCATCGAGAAGGGAAACAATTACTGTTAGAGACTACTGGTTGGCAATATGGCGGCTAGTTAGGTCTTTAGTTAAGTTATACAGTTGTAGAGACGTAGCCTACCTATGTCTCGCAACCCAACAAACCAGCCAATAAAGCCTTTTGAGCGTGCATACGATTTTCTGCTTGCTGCCAAATACGCGATCGCTCTCCTTCCATAACTTCAGCCGTAATTTCTTCGCCCCGATGAGCTGGCAAACAATGCAGCACAATTGCTTCAGGGGCGGCATGGCTGAGAAGTTGGCTGTTAATTTGATAGGGCTGAAAAACAGGAATTCGGCGCTCGGCAAGATCTTCTTGTCCCATACTTGCCCAGACATCAGTATAAATAACTTGCGCTCCTTCTACAGCAGCCTTGGCATCTTGACTCACCACAATTTCCGTATTTCCCGCCGCTATTTTCTGGGCTTGAGAGACAATTGCTCCCTCGGGTTGATAATTGTTGGGAGTAGCAATACGCACATTTAAACCCATCAATGCCCCGCCTAACAGCAAAGAATGAGCCACATTATTACCATCGCCGACATAAGTTAAGGTAATGCCCGATAACGAGCCAAAACACTCTTGAATGGTCATTAAGTCGGCTAAAACCTGACAGGGATGCTCTAGATCGCTTAAAGCATTAATCACGGGAATTTGGGCATATTGAGCAAATAATTCGAGATCTGCTTGAGCAAAGGTGCGGATTGCCAAAATATCTAAATAGCGGTCTAAGACTCTAGCTGTATCCTCAATTGGTTCTCCTCTACCAACTTGGGTAACACTAGGATTGAGGTCGATCACTTGTCCTCCTAATTGATACATTGCCACTGAAAAGGAAACTCGGGTGCGAGTTGAGGCTTTGTAAAATAGTAGACCTAATACTTTCTGACACTGTAATTGTAAGCTGCCATTTTTGAGTTTTTGTGCCAGTATTAATAATTCCTGGATTTCCAAACTACTGAGGTCTGCGATCGCTAATAAATCTCTTCCTTTTAGTTGTTTCATATAAGGCTTAGTTTTAGCAGTAGAGCAAGCTTTAAGAGAAGCTTTAATTTTAAAACCAAAAGGAGAAGTAAATCAACTCAATATAGATTTTATGTCGGAATTGTATATTAATTTACCTCCTCAAGGATGGGGCTCAATACTGTTCGGATAAGCAATTTTATTTATTGGTGGAGGTATGGGGATGTAGGGGGATAGGGATGTAGGGAGATAATTATTTTCTCAATCCCCCAATCTAATAAATATAATCCAAAGTTTGACCAATTTCGGTTACGTTTAAAAAAAAAGAAAAATTCTAGTAATGTACGGCGCAAATCATCAACTTTCTGACTTTTCTACTTATCCTTTTTATATCTTTGGCAATGGCTGGGAAAAGGTAATGCCAAAGAATGAAGAATTACCATTTAAAGGTGATACGATAGTCGGCAATGATGTCTGGATTGGATACGAATCAGCGATCATGCCAGGAGTAAAAGTCGGAGATGGCGCGATTATAGCTGCTAAATCAGTTGTAGTTCATGATGTACCGCCCTATACGCTCGTCGGGGGTAATCCTGCTCAAATTATTAAGCAAAGATTTAATGACAATATAGTTGAAAAACTGCTAGAAATTGCTTGGTGGAATTGGGACATTAAAAAAATATCAGCCAATTTAGAAAAAATTGTTGCTGCTGATATTCAAGCTCTTTTATTAGCCTAAAAATAAAATATATTGAAATATATATGTAAGGAAAATGATTTTATCCAGATTCAAAACAGCTAAAAATTCTTCAATATCCTCTCCTAAAAATCAGAGTTATCCCTTGGGTTTGAAGCTCGCTGTGGCTCTAATTAACTTGGGGTGTTGTCTAACTGCTCCCTTCTGGTTGACTAATAAAGCAGAGGCAGCAGAAGAAATATTTCTCAACTATGGACCATTAGAATTTTCTTTGTCTTTGGATAGTTTAGAGAAATATGCCACCGAAGGCAAAATTGAAGGAGAATTAAATTCCTATGCGGGATATCTGACTCCAGAGCAGCTAGAAAAATTTAAGGAGGCTTTAACCACTAGCTTTGATTTAAGCCATCTAGCGATCGCTCAATTTTTATATTCCTATCAGGGAGAAAAAATTCTCGAACGAGTAAGCAAGGTGATTAAAACTCAAGCTCATCAGCCAGGTTTTTATGCTATTAGAGCGGCGTTAATTTTAGCTGCTGCGGATCGAGATGGAGGAGGTTTGAGTCCTTTAAATGTGCTGAAAAAATTTCCTACCACAGGCATTCGCATTGATTCTCAACGAGGATTACAAATTATTCAGGATCTAAGTAAATTGGTTGGTAAAAGTCGAGAGACGATCGCCTCAGTGGAAAGAGAAGCGATTAAAGAGAGTAAGCAAATAACTGCAAAAGAACAGAAAAGCTGGCGTAATCTCCTCAGACCTGGCTATTATCGCTATCAACGGCAGGTTTTAACCATGAACGATAACCGTCGTCGCCGCAGATTTCCCGTAGATCTCTATTTACCCCAAGCAACTAGCAGCAAAGGAAACAATAATCAGTCTTTGCCGTTGATCGTAATTTCCCATGGTTTAGGAAGCGATCGCAGCACGTTTAAATACTTCGCCGAACATCTAGCTTCTAACGGTTTTGCTGTAGCTGTTCCCGAACATCCAGGTAGTAGTTCTCGACAAATCCAAGCTTTATTGAGTGGGTTAGCTAGTGATGTTACTCCTCCCAGGGAATTGATCGACCGTCCTCTCGATATTCGCTTCTTGCTCGATGAGCTAACCAGAAACCACGGCAGCAAATTAGATACTAACAATGTGGGTATCATCGGTCAGTCTTTTGGTGGCTATACCGCCTTGGCATTAGCTGGTGCTAAATTAAATTTTGCCGAATTAGACTATAGCTGTAGTAATCTCGATGATTCTTGGAATTTATCTTTGCTTCTCCAATGTTTGGCTTTAGACTTGCCAGATAGTCAATTTAACTTAAAAGATGAGCGCATCACTTCGGTAATTGCCATCAACCCTCTCACCAGTGCTATTTTTGGTCAATCTGGTTTCCAGCAAATTGATATTCCTGTCATGTTAGTTTCTGGTAGTGCCGATCCTGTTACCCCCGCGCTGACAGAACAAATCCGTCCTTTTACTTGGCTCGATACTGCTGAAAAATACTTAGTGTTGTTGAACAGTGGAACGCATTTTTCTGCTTTAAGTGAATCATCTGGTAGTATTCCTGTTCCTCCTCAAGCGATCGGACCAAGCCCCAAAGTAGCTCACAATTACATCAAACAATTGGGCTTGGCATTTTTTAAAACTCATTTGCTCCAAAACCCAGCTTATCCAGCTTATCTTAATGCCAGCTATGCGGCTAAAATCAGCCAAGATGAAATTCCTCTAAGTTTAGTGCGATCGCTAGACGAGGAAATTGTACAGTTAGATTTAGATTGATATCTTTTAAATCACAAGATACCTGCGTTTCCCAGTCCTAAAATAATTCCTGCTCCTAAAATATGACCCAAGCTAGTAGTAGCTAGTAATTCTGGTAGACCAAATCGGTCCCATACTTCTGGTTTGGGTACAGGTAAGTCTGGTCCTTGTCCTGGTTTTTGAATAGCATAGCGACCGACAATAATCGCAAATGCATTACATAAAATCATGATAATGGCAACTGACGAATTCCAATCAACTGTACTAGGAGTGGATTGAACCCCCAAGACGATAGTAGATATCATGTAGATGTAAACTCCTTGGTTATTTATGCACTTAACATTTATATTTGTTTAGAAAAATTATAAGAATCTCTTCGTTCAAAGATCCGTTTCTTTTAAATAATTAACAGTAATTCAAACTTTTACGAATAAAAGTTAGTCAAAATCAAATAAATGAACAATGCGAGTTAAAATATGCGGCATTACTCAAGCCGAACAGGGAAAAAAGATTGCAGCCTTAGGTGCAACTGCCTTGGGCTTTATCTGTGTAGAGCGATCGCCGCGTTATATTCAGCCAGAAGCAATTAGAGTCATTGTCGATGCTTTACCACCTGAGATCGATAAAGTGGGGGTATTTGCCCAGACAACGATTAAGGCGATCGCCGCTACTGTCTCTGTTGCTAATTTAACGGCGATTCAACTCCATGGAGATGAATCTCCTGATTTTTGCCGTCAACTCCGACAGGTTATCTCTCCAGACATAGAGATAATTAAAGCTTTTAGAGTTAAAACTGCTGCCTCTTTAGCAGCAACAGCAGCCTATACTGACTGTGTAGACACCTTACTCTTAGATGCCTATCACCCGCAAATGTTAGGCGGTACAGGAGAAACTCTCAACTGGGATGATTTACAAGCATTTAAACCAGCCTTACCCTGGTTGCTAGCAGGAGGGTTGAATCCCGATAATATTACTACTGCTTTAGCTCAACTCCAACCCGATGGCATAGATCTTTCTAGTGGTGTCGAGCGATCGCCTGGAGATAAGGATTTGGCAAAAGTCGCTCGGTTATTTGAGAAGATTAGGAAACATTAATCAAAGTTAAAGCAGCTTTTTTCACCTCTTCCGCATCAATCATTTGATTTAACTCATGGGCATCGTGTCTACCCTCAAAAGCTTCTAATGCTGCCCTTTCGATCGCCGCTTCAAACGCTTTATCAATAGTTTCAATAATAGTTTCAATTAATTCTTCAGAGAGCCAAATCTAACCAGTCAGACTTATCTAAGAGAAATCCCACCTTTTTAGCAAAGTGCAAAGGTGGGAGTATTAAAGAACCTTAACTGAAATATTTTTAGCTAGTAGTTTAGTAGTTTAACGAACTGTACCTGCTAAATGATCGACACGAATGGGCTTGATGAGATAAAGTTTGAACAATTCTACCCCATTGGAAACATAATAAGGTAGCTTACGTAGCAGCTTAATTGGTGCAAGGGTATTAGAACTAGCGATCGCCGTTAATTTTTCATTATTAGTTACGCAAGTTTCTAAACCTTCATAAAATTTAGGATCGTCTACATTAAGCATGACAGGGAAGACTCTAGCGGCGGTTTCGTTAGTCTTCTTGATTACTTCCTTATCGTATTCCCGCGCATCTAAACCAAGGGCAGCATAAAAACCAGCACGCTGCACATCATTGAGATACATAGTCGCAAATACTGACAAGAGGAAGAAGCGACTCCACAATCTAGCTTTCCAGTTATTCAAAAACTGTGGTTGAGACTTCATAATGGCATCAAAGAAGTCGCCATGACGGTTTTCATCCTGACACCAGTTATCGAAGAAGCGGAAGATGGGATAAATTCGATCTTGAGGATTTTTCTCTAGGTGGCGGAAAATGGTGATATAACGCCAATAGCCGATTTTTTCAGATAAATAAGTGGCGTAGAAGATAAATTTAGGCTTAAAGAAAGTATATTTACGGCTTTTGGTTAAAAAGCCCAAGTCTAGAGAAAGATTAAAGTCAGATAAAGCTTTGTTGAGAAAACCTGCATGACGAGCTTCATCCCGCGACATCAAGGTAAAAATTTCTGCTAAAACAGGATTCTTATCTTTTAAGCGTCTACCTAATTCTTTATAGAGTAGAAAGCCAGAAAATTCCGCCGTACATGAACGCTCAAGAAACTCAACAAATAATCGACGCGTTTCGCCGTCTATTTTGTCCCAAGACTGATTAAACTCTTCATCTCGGACAAAGTGATGGCGGTTATAGTCAACCCGAAACTCTTCTAAAATAGCTTGTAACTCTTCTTCGTTGAGTGAGATGTCCATTTTTGCCATCTCATCGAAGTCTGTAGTGTAAAAGCGAGGAGTGAGAATAGTTTCTTTGGCTGGAGTTTTAATTCCAGGGCGTACTTCCTCAAACTGTGGTTTTTTAAGGCTATCTACCATTATATTTAATACTTAACTTTTGTTTCTATGACAAGCTTGCAGTAGCAGTTGCCACTATATGAAGGATATTACTAAGGTTATATTTTCTAATACTTTGAGATGGTTTGAACAATTAGTTAACGAATGTTAACCAGTTGGGAAGAGGGACTATAATATTAGGTCTAGCTTGAAGTTCGAGAAGGATTTCTATGGCTTTCTATTAAGTACTTCATTGCGATGCTCCACAGAGTTAGCGATCGCCAGAGCTTCTTCAATAAGAGTTGGAGAAATTTCTAACTCTTTAAGAGTTTCCACAAAGTCTTCGATAAAGGCATTAAAGTGTTCGTCGTTTAATCCCTGCTCTCGAACCAACTTCTCATGTACTTCTCGCATCATCGAACTGCGATAACGCTCAGAGCCTTCAAAGGCATAGGTTAGAAAGTCGATTTGGTGAATTTTCTGCTTAAACATATCCACTTGCTCGAAGAAGTGATTGATTCTGTCGTCGTTTAAAACTCGCTCGTAAAATTTTTCGACGACTAGTTTAACTGTCTTTTCACCGCCCAACTTCTCATATAAGGTTGACATAATTTGATGCCTGATAAAACATTGCCACCACTCTTCAACACTAGCATTTTCGTAGCCATTATTCATTAAGATCTTTTCCAAGAGCGATCGCTCGTTTTTCAGAGCCAACAACAGCAGCAATATAGGAAGATTAAAGCTATGACTATCCCCGATCGGTGCCTAACACAAGAGCAAATTCTTGCTCCACTCCGAGAACTATATCGACGAGATCTCAACCACAGAAAGGCGATCGCTGAATATGCTAACAACTTCAAGCAGCGTGGTGTTTTTCTCCGCAACGAGGCAGATTTTCTCCAAGAGCGATTATCTCACCATAACATTGACTTTAACGGTGACTTACTCCCAGTCAAATTGCTTACTGTCGAGTTAGTTCCTTCTACTTGTTGGTTTTCTAATGTCCGAGATCATCTCCCGAAAAAAACCTGGGACTTTTTGCGTAAATCAACTTATAAGCAAGCCAACTATCGATGTGAAGTCTGTGGTGGTCGTGGTTCTAGGTGGGCTGTTGAATGCCATGAAATCTGGCACTACGATGACCTGAACCATATTCAAACCTTGGCAGGATTGACAGCTTTATGCCCTAGTTGTCATCAAGTAAAACATATTGGTTTGGCTGGTTTACAGGGTTATGGTGAACGAGCAGAAGCTCACCTAGCTAAAATTAATGGCTGGACAAAAGAACAGACCGCTGCTTACCTAGAAACAGTCTGGAATACTTGGCAGGAACGAAGTTGTCATGATTGGAGTTTAGACCTTTCTTGGCTTAACCGCTATGGTATCCAGATCAATTCCAAAAGATAAGTTCGATCGCATTCGTGACAAGTTAAGGGACTACGCTTGTGGTCAACTGGTTTTTAGCTCTTAGCTTTTTAAGTTTTTTTGGCATTTTTACTGCTATATAAGTACCTAGGTAAAATTAATTGTGTACTTTTGGGAAGCAGAGGGAGCAGGGGAGCAGGGGTGCAGGGGTGCAGGGGTGCAGGGGTGCAGGGGTGCAGGGGTGCAGGGGTGCAGGGGTGCAGGGGTGCAGGGGTGCAGCTTACCTACATAAGTCATGTAGCCGTAACCCAACAAAATTAGAAGTAGTAGCGCGTCCAGTTGAATTTGTTGGATAAATTAAATAATGTAGTGTGGGCATTGCCCACGCTACTAAGGTGATTTCTGGGAGAGAACATACCATTGACGTAAGAGCGCATCGCGATGCGGAGGGGTTGTCTCCGTGGGTTTCCCGCGGAGTTTATACGCCCCGTCCCCTACACATGATTGATACATTTTGGTAAAGTTTGAAATAAGTTTAGCTACATTGCCAACGGAAAAAAGGGGGGATTGATGAGTTTTGTACCGAAGAAAGTATCATTAAGCCTTCCTTTTGGTATTGGTGCAGTTGAGTGGGAAGTAGACCAAACCCAAAGCAGGGCGGCTTGGTCACTATATGTGGAACTGGTTACTCGTATTGCTGTAGAACCATTACAAGCTGATGAAGGGTTAGTGCGTGAGGCTTTGAACTCTCTATACAGCTTATTTGGAACAACTAGAGAAATCCTCAAAGCAGCAGGTCCCGATGTGGGGATTGCTCTTAATTCCGTGGGTGGTATTGCGATTGCCGTTTTAAATCGTGGTTTGCGTCCATTCCTGGCTAAGTGGCATCCCCTTTTACAAGCTTGGGAAGCGAAATGTCCTCCTCACCTAAGTCCCAAGGAACACGAACAGCAATGGTCAGAAGAAAGAAAACTGAGAGATGAGTTAGAACAACTGAGACAGGATTTGAAGCAATATGCCGATGCTTTAGCTGAGATTGCAGGGGTACAAGAATCACTAGAGGAGTCTGACGGATGGTAGAGAATCCTAAGTTTGATGTTTTCCTGGCTCACAACAGTGTAGATAAGCCTCAAGTAAGGGTTATTGCTAGTGAACTCAGGAGAAGAGGATTAAATCCCTGGCTGGATGAAGAACAGATTCCACCAGGACGTTCATTTCAGGAAGAGATTCAGAAAGCGATACCCCAGATTCAATCTGCTGCAATCTTTATTGGTCTTACAGGCTTGGGTAGATGGCAGGTACTAGAATTACAAACCCTCACCAGCCAATTTATTAACAATGGAATCCCAGTCATTCCAGTCTTGTTACCAGGGGTTGATAGAATTCCAGATAATTTACTTTTTCTGCAACAATTTAATTGGGTAAGTTTTGAGAGTATTGATGATGTTGCCTCTCTCCATAAACTAGAGTGGGGGATTACTGGGATTAAACCCCAACCGCAGCCGATTGTTACTGAGTTACCACAACAGCGTACTGTCGAGTCAGAAACAGGTGTTTCTCCTCCTAGCACCAAATCTACATCGAATAAGATTGATAAGTTTGAGATAATAACTGTAGATGCCAAAGGTCAAGAAGTTAAGCGAGAACCAGGTCAAGCTGAATATTTCCCTGAAGACTTGGGCAATGGTGTCTTCCTAGATATGGTTGC
>JAAUYH010197987.1_pt1 | contig 14907 bp, 15 predicted proteins | sample 7278061 | NCBI WGS metagenome assembly JAAUYH01 (sample SAMN14350203, study PRJNA611818) | marine sediment metagenome | isolation source: surface marine sediment (0.6m) | place: French Polynesia: Moorea | collected 2018-08
GCCCCCCGGACCCCCCGAGGTATTTTTGAACCGAAGAAGCAGAGGGACCGGTGCTGAGAACGGCGGTTTGCACTTCAAGGCCAGCGGCCTCGATCAGGTCAGCGATGTAGGAGAGCTCGGCGCCCTGGGTGTCGAAGGTTCCGGCGACGAGCGCCGTCATGCGCGCCAGGCGGCCATCTTGGCCTCGACCTGGGCGCGGTCGGTGATGCCGGCATCCGAGCCGAGGCCGCTGGCGACGAGCGAGGCCGAGGCGGTGCCGAGATGGGCGGCCTCGGTCAGGCTGCGGCCGTCGGCGAGACCTGCGATGAAGCCGGCGGTGAAGGCGTCGCCGCAACCGGTGGTGTCGACGACCTCGATATCATAGGCGGGGACGTGGATCCGGTCGTCGCCCATGGCGATGATGCTGCCCTCGCTGCCCATGGTCAGGACCGGGCATTTCACGCCGCGGGTCTGGAAGAAGCGGATGTTTTCCTCGACGCCTGATATGCCGCTGAGGATCTCGGCCTCTTCGATCGAGGGGATGAAATAGTCGATATGCGGCAGGAGCGGCTCGACGAATTGCCACGTGTCAGGTCCCGCGCCGACCAGGTCCCAGGTGGTGACGCAACCCGCCTCTTGTGCGGCTTTCAGGAGCTTGGCGGAGGGCGCACCGTCGAGCTTGGCGAGCAGCCCGGTGCCGCCAAGGTGGAAAAAGCGGCAGTCGAGCACCTCGGCGAGCTTGTCGTCGGGCACGTCGAAATGATCGGACGCACCCCGGCAATGAAGCGCCGGGCGTTCGCCATTGGGGCGGACGTTTAAGATGGTGGCGGAGGTCTCGATGCCCTCGAGCCGCGCCATGTTGCGGCAATCGATGCCGAAATGCTCCATCCGGTCGATGACGAAATCGGCTTTCTCGTCGTCGCCCACCGCGCCCACGGCCTGGCAGTTCAGCCCCAATTTCGCCAGATCGATGACGGTGCCGCCCGCCGTGCCCGCGACCGTGAGGCGAATTTCTTCGATGAAGTCGACATTGCCGCCGTCGGGAATCGCCGTGACCGGGCGGCCGAGGATGTCGAGGATGTAAAGCCCGACGACGGAGATGTCGAAGCGCCGGCTCATCCCTGCAAGCTCGCGATGTATTGCACGTAGAGGATCGCGGTGCCGATGCCGAGCGATCCGGCGACCGCGAGGATCAACAGGATGATGCCGGAGACCTTGACGAGGGACCGGACCGGCACGCCCTCGCGGCACAAGGGCACGAGGTTGAACGCAAGCGCGCCGATGACGACCGTCACGCAGCCGATGCCGAAGAGCGTCAGCGAGAAGGGCTGGAAGATGAAGAGCACCGAGAGCACGCAAAGCGCGATGATGCTGCGTTCGATCCATTTGGCTTGGGTGGCGGTCATGGCGTCCTCAAGACTTGCTCGTCTGCTGTGAAGATATGCGTGGCCCCGGGCGGGAAGCGCGTGTGGACCTGGTCGCCCTCGTTCAGCGGCACGCGCCAGTCGGTGACGAGACGCAGGTCGTGCTGGCCGTCGGAGAGATGCGCGAGGGTTTCGGCGCCCATGGGCTCGACGATGTCGATGATGGTGGAGATGCCGTCGGGGGCAGGGTCGTGGCTGATCTCGAGATTGCGGGGGCGGATGCCGAGGGTGACCTCGGAGCCTGGCGAAAGTTCACCGATCCGGGGATCGACCTCGATGGTCATCGTTTGCCCGCCCGCGATAGAGAAATCGGCGGTGCCAGAGCCGTTCGATCCGGTGAGCGTGGCGGGCAGGAGGTTCATCTGCGGGGTGCCGATGAAGCCCGCGACGAAGAGGTTTTCGGGAGACGAGAAGACGTTGTGCGGCGTGTCGACCTGCTCGATCCGGCCGTCGCGCATCACCGCGATGCGGTCGGCCATGGTGAGCGCCTCGAGCTGGTCATGGGTGACGATCACGGTGGGTTTGGAGAGGTCCTGCAGCACGGCCTTGATCTCGCCGCGCATCTCTTCGCGGAGCTGCACGTCGAGACGGGAGAGCGGTTCGTCGAAGAGGAAGCACTGCGGGTCACGGATGATCGAGCGGCCCACGGCGACGCGCTGTTTCTCGCCCTCGGCAAGCTGGCCGGGGGTGCGGTTCAGGATGCCGCCGAGTTGCAGGGTGTCGGAGATGCGCTGCACGCGTTTCTCGATCTCGGCCTTGGAGAGGCGGTCGGCGTGGAGCGGGAAGGCGAGGTTGTCGGCGACGCTGAGCGACGGGTAGAGGGCGTAAAACTGGAAGCTCATCGCGACGTTGCGATCGCGGGGGGCGAGGTCGTTGACGCGGGTGCCGTGCAGCAGGACGTCGCCCTCGGTGGCGTATTCGAGGCCCGCGACCATGCGCAGGGTCGTGGTCTTGCCGCAGCCGGAGGGGCCGAGCAGGCAGAGCACCTCGCCGTCGCCGACATCGAGGTTGATGGCGTCGACGGCGGTGAGCGTGCCGAAGCGCTTGGTGAGTTTTTTGAGCTCGATGGTCATGCGGGGGCCTCGAAGGATTGCGACGAGGCCGATCGGCCCGGAGAAGAGGTGTACATGCGCCAAGCCCGACCTCGGGAGGGCCGTTGCTGATATCCCAGCCCTTTGCGCTGCAAAGCATCGATGAAACGCGTGCTGCGGTGGTTCGACGAAAGCTCTCCCGGGGGGGAGGTCGGGCTTGGTGCATGCGCGCACGGGGGTGGACGATGCAAAACCGTCATTTCTTCACCGTCCCGAAGGTCACGCCGCGCAAAAGCTGGTTCTGAAGCAGGAAGGTCACGAAGAAGATCGGGATCAGGAACAGGGTGACGATGGCGGCGAGCAGGCCGTAATCGACGCCGACCTCGCCGCCCAGCGTCCGTGCCATGGCAACGGGGACGGTGCGGGTCTCGACGCCCGTTAGCAGGAGCGCGAAGAGGAATTCGTTCCAGGTCAGGATCAGGCCGAAGACGAAGGTGGCTGACAGCCCTGCGAGGATCTGCGGGATGCAGAAGCGAAAGAAAACGCGGCGTTCGGAGGCGCCATCCATCCGGGCGGCATCCTCGATCTCGGGATTGAGTTCGTCGAAGAAGCTTTTCACCAGCCAGATACTGAACGGGATATTGAAGGCCGTATAAAGCAGGATGATGCCCCAATAGCTGCCCGCGAGACCCGAGAGACGGAACATCAGGAAGATCGGGATGATCACGACGATGGGCGGCATCATCCGGGTCGTCAGGATGATGAAGAGATAGGTGTCGTTGCCCCTGAGCGGGTAGCGCGAGAAGGCGTAGGCCGCGAGCGTACCGACGATCAGCGCGAGACCCACTGAGGTGAACGCGATGAAGATCGAGTTGAAGAAATAGAGCCCCATGTCGGTGGCCTGGCTTGTGCCCGTCGTGATCGAGGCGCGGTAGAAGACGCTGACGAAGTTCTCGAAGGTCGGTGTGAAGAAGAGCTTCGGCGGCACAGCCAGAGCATCTGTGCGGGTCTTGAAGGCGGTCAGGATGATCCAGAAGACCGGGAAGAAATAGATCATCCCGACAATGCTGGTGATCGCAGTGTAGCCCCAGCCGGCCTTACCAATTTCGCGGTATTTCCGGGCCATCAGTCGACCTCCTGCGCGCGCCGGTTCACGGCGTAAAGATAAAGGTTGGTCAGCACGATCACGATGAAGAGCACGATGTAGGCCAGAGCGGCAGACCGGCTTGTCTGGAAAAACTGGAACGCGTTTCGGTAGAGGAAAACCGCGATGGTTTCGGTTGACGAGCCCGGACCGCCCTCGGTGATGATGTAGACGATGTCGAAGAGCTTGAAGGTCTCGATCGTGCGGAAGAGTACCGCGAGCAACAGGAGCGACTTGATGTAAGGAAAGGTGATCGTCCAGAAGGTGCGCCAGCTTGAGGCACGGTCTATTTCCGCCGCCTCGTAGAGGTATTTCGGCACCGAGACGAGACCCGCCAGTACCAGCAGCATCACGAAAGGCGACCACATCCAGGCATCGGCGATGACGATGCCGGCAATGGCGCCGGCGGGCGAGCCCAGCATCACGAATGTGTCCGTGAAGAGCTCATTCATGGCGTAGCTGACGATGCCGAAGGTCGGTTCGTAGAAGAGCTTGAAGAACACACCGACCGAAACGAAAGACAGCATCATCGGCGTCAGGACCAGCATCAGCACGACGCGGCGCATGGGAAACGCCTTGGCGAACATGAGTGCCAGAAGAAACCCGATGATCAGCTGCAAAAGAACGGACGACCCCACGATGACGGCGGTGGTCTGGAACCGTTCCCAGGTCTTGTCGTCTGTCAGGACGCGTTCGTAGTTCGACAGACCGCGGAACGTAGGCACCCGTGGGCTGCTGGCTTTGTAGTTGAAGAACGACAGGCCAAACGACCACATCAGCGGGAAGATGTTCATGACGAACAGGATGGCGATGGCTGGTGTCACCAAAAGCGCACCGCGGCGTTTTGGGTCCAGAAGCCAGGCGCCGAACCCGCCGCGTTTGCCAGCTGCATCAGCCATTTAGATCCGTCCTGTCGGTGATGAACATGTCGGGGAAGAAAGGGGCCCAGCCAAGGCCGGACCCCCCAGGGAGAGTTCAGATCATTCGATCATGCCGATGTCTTCCAGCAGCTCCTGCTGGAATTCGGCAACGGCGTCGAGCGCCTCCTTGGCGGAAATCTGACCGGTGATCGCCTTGTCGAATTCCTCTTGCTGCTGGGTCAGCAGTTCGAAGAATTCCGGGATGTGCCAGACGTCTTTCTGCCAGTCGATCATCTCGACATGGGCGCGGTTCCACGGCCGCAGATCGTTATAGCCCGGGTCGGCCATGACGCTCATCAGACCGGACTGACCGCCGTTGGCCACGGCGGCAAGCTGCGTCTCGGGGTTGAGCCACCACTTGACCACGTTCAGCGCCTCGTCGACGACCTCGTCGCTGTTCCACGTCGTCAGAACGAAGGGCTGGCCGCCGATATTGCCGGTGCGGTCGATCGAGCCATCATCCTTGCGGGTGCCAGGTGCGGGACCGAAGGCCGACTTGTCGCTGACGGTCGAGGCGTTCGGGTCAAGCACCGGCTCGCCCAGACCGACCCAGTCGATGATCGCGCCGACCTTGCCCTGCATGTAAAGGTCCTGGATCACGAAGATGTCCATTTGACCGGTCTGCGCCACGGGCGGCATGTACTGCAAATAGCTGAGGTACTCGTCGAAGGCCGCGACCGCCACGTCAGAGTTCACGACACCCTCGGCCTGGGCTTCGGGGGCGTTGGTTTCGTCCCAGATGTCACCGCCCTGCTGCCAGATGAAGGCGTTGATCGCCATGGTCGAGAAGTCATAACCCTTCCCGGCCTGGTAGGCGATGCCGTAGAAGTCGTCGGAGAGGACCTCGCCCGCAAGCTCTTCGCCCGCCGAGCGTTGGAAGAACTCGCCGATCTGGCCCCACTTGGTCCAGTCGGTGTCCTGCCAGTCCTCATAGGAGCACGGCAGATTGGTGCCGTAGGCTTCCATGAACGCGGCCATCTCGCCTTCGTTGCAGAAGATGTCCTCGCGGTAGAAGGTCACGTACGTGTCCGGGAACTGCGGGAAGCCGTAGTAGTTGACGCCCGGCGCCGGTACCTCGCCCGCTTCCTCGAGCTGCGCCCGGGTGCGGTGTGGATAGGTGGAATAGGCCGAGACCAGCGCGGGATGCAGGTCCTGCAGGATTGCCGTCAGTTCCGGGTCGGCTTTGATCTTGTCGGTGAGGTTCATGTAATAGCCGCCCTCGACGAAGGCGCCGAGCCACTGGCTGTCCGTCACGATCATCTGGTACTTCTGCTCGCCGGATGTCAGCGAGGCTGCGACCCGTTCGTAGAAGCTCGGCCAGGGGATGAAGTCCATGTCGAGGACCGTGTTGTGGCCCGCGGGCGACTGGTAGGTCGCGTCGAAATGCTCTTTCATGAACCGGGTCGGCGGCCAGTCGGGGGCGGCCATGGTGATGGTAATGTCGGCCGAGATCGCCGGTGCGGCGCCAAAGCCCGCGGCGAGCACCGTGGCGCCCATCAAGCCGCTGAGTACATTGCGGGTTTTCATTGTCTTCCTCCACTTGTTGTCAATTGGATTTCATTTGTTTTTGGCATCAACACTGCTCACCTGAACTAACTTGCCACGCCGTTGCCCAAACGGGCGCCTGTGGCCTGGTCAAATACGTGCAAATCCTGCGGATCGAACCCGATCTCGATATTGTCCCCGACCGAAAACTTCGCCGCCACTTCTTCGCGCAGCACCATCTTCATGCTGGCCTCCTGCGCGGTCACGTCGATCACGGTGACGTCGCCGAGCGGCTCGGTTAGGTGAATCTTCGCGCCGAACTTCGTGGCCCGGCTGGACCCTCCGCCCGCCAGGGCGATGTCATGCGGGCGCAGGCCGACCGTGATCGGGCGGCCTTGATCGACGCCTTGCGCCGCGACGGGCAGGCCGAGGAACGGCAGTTCGATCTGGTTCTCGGCGCTGGCCTGGCCGCTCAGCAGGTTGATCGGCGGCGAGCCGACCATCTGGGCGACATAGGTATCGGTAGGCTTTTCATAGAGGTCGCGCGGCGTGCCCACGGCAACCACGCGGCCATCCTTGATGACGCCGACCCGCTGACCCATGGTCAGTGCTTCGAGCTGGTCGGGCGTTGCGTAGAGCATGGTCATGCCAAGCTCGCGATGCAGCCGCTTGAATTCCGCGCGCATGTCGTGGCGCAGCTTGGCGTCGAGATTGGTGAGCGGCTCGTCCAGTAGAAGGAGCTTCGGCCGCTGCACGATCGCCCGCCCGATGGCGACCCGCTGCTGCTCGCCGCCCGAAAGTGTATTGGGCTTGCGCTCGAGCGTGTGAGTGACGCGGAGAAGCTCGGCGACCTCGTTGCAGCGGGTCTTGGCCTCGGAGGACGACACCCCCGCGCGCAAGAGCGGATGCTCGAAATTCGCCCGCACGGTCATGTGCGGATAAAGCGCGAAGGTCTGGAAGATCATCGACATGCCGCGGCCCTGCACAGGCGCATGAGTCACGTCCTTGCCACCAAAATGCACGCTTCCGCCAGCAAGCTCTTCGAGACCCGAGATCGCGCGCAACGTCGTGGTCTTGCCAGACGACGAGGGCCCGAGCAGGCAGAAGAACTCTCCCTCGGCCACGTCGAAGCTCATATCCTCGAGCGCTGTCACCGGGCCGAATTCCCGGCGCAGGTTCCGGACCTTGAGCTCAGACACGCACCCAGGCCCCATTGCGGCGCGAGGATTTCACGCAGGCATCGACGAATTGCACGCCCTTTAGCCCGTCATGGATGGTGGGGAAGACCACATCGCTGCTGAGTTTCCGCCCGTCACGATGCGCGCGGATCGCCTCCGCCGCCTCGGCGTAGATATTGGCGAAACCCTCGAGATACCCTTCCGGGTGACCCGGCGGGATCCGGCTGACACGTGCGGCCGCGGCCCCCGCCCCGGCGCCATTGCGGGTGATCAGGCGTTTCGGCTCGCCCAGCGGCGTATGCCAGAGGTAATTCGGGTCCTCCTGCTTCCACTCGAGGCCGCCCTTGGTGCCATAGACCCGGATCGCCAGCGCGTTCTCGTTGCCGGGCGCGACCTGGGAACACCAGAGCATCCCCTTGGCCCCGCCCTCGAACCGCAGCATCACGTGGCCGTTGTCGTCCACCTGGCGCCCCTCGACGAAACTGTCGAGATCGGCGGCGAGGCTTTCCAGCGTCAGCCCGGTGATGAAACAGGCAAGGTTGTAAGCATGGGTGCCGATATCGCCTGTGGCCCCGCCCGCGCCGGTCCGTTCCGGATCGGTGCGCCATTCGGCCTGCTTCAAACCCTCGCGCTCCATCGGGGTCGAGAGCCAGTCCTGCGCGTATTCCACCTGCACCACGCGGATGTCGCCGATCTCGCCCTTCGCGACCATCTCGCGGGCGTGCCGGACCATCGGGTAGCCGGTGTAGTTGTGGGTCAGCACGAAGAGCGCGTCCGAGCGCTCCGCGGCACTGACCAGAGACTTGGCGTCGAAGAGCTTCGAGGTCAGCGGCTTGTCGCAGATCACATGAATGCCGCGGCGCAGGAACTCCTTGGCGACCGGCGCGTGCATGTGGTTCGGGGTGACGATGGCCACCGCCTCGATCCCGTCCTTCAGCCGGTTTTCCCGGATCGCCATCTGGCGGAAATCGCCATAGGCGCGCGGGATGCCCAGGTCGGCGGCCGAGGCGAGCGCCTTTTCCTCGGTCGACGACAGCGCGCCCGCGACCAGTTCGTAGTGGTCGTCGATCCGGGCGGCGATCCGGTGCACGGCGCCGATGAATGCGTCGCGCCCGCCGCCGACCATGCCTAAACGAATCCGGTGGCTCATCGCGGCCTCCCATTGATTTTGATCCCATCAACGAAGATATTTGTCTGTCCATTAGGTAGCTTCATTCGAACCCCCCAAAGCGGGTTTGCTCGGAGATGCCCGGCCACATCTGCAATCGAACGGTAGTAAACGCCATTCTCAGAAAAGTTGTGCCCTTCGCCGGGTGGAGTAACTCGATATCCTCCGCGTTTGCCGTACCGATCTGGTTCGGCCGCTTCTGTGTAAAAATGCGGCTCCACCTCTTGCCCCTTCCAGTCACAGGTGACGCGCATCACGAAATCCCCAGCATGCGCTTGTTGGCCGCCTCGTCCGTGCCGCCCGAGGCGAAGTCGTCAAAGGCCACTTCCGTCACACGGATAATGTGATCGCGCACGAACTGCGCCCCTTCGCGCGCGCCGTCCTCGGGGTGTTTCAGGCAGCATTCCCATTCCACGACGGCCCAGCCGTCGAAGTCATTCGCCGCCATCTTCGAGAAGATCGCCCCGAAATCGACCTGCCCGTCACCGAGCGACCGGAACCGCCCGGCGCGGTCCACCCAGCTCTGGAAGCCGCTGTATACGCCCTGGCGGCCCGTCGGGTTGAACTCGGCATCCTTGACGTGGAACATCCCGATCCGGTCCTTGTAGATGTCGATATTGTCAAGGTAATCAAGGCATTGCAGCACATAGTGGCTGGGATCGTAGAGCATCATCGCGCGCGGGTGATTGCCGGTGCGCTCCAGAAACATCTCGTAGGTGACGCCGTCGTGCAGATCCTCGCCGGGGTGGATCTCGTAGCAGACATTGACGCCACAGTCCTCGGCATGGTCGAGGATCGGCTTCCAGCGCGCCGCCAACTCGTCGAACGCCGTCTCGACCAGCCCCGCGGGCCGCTGCGGCCAAGGATAGACGAAGGGCCACACGAGCGCGCCCGAGAAGGTGGCGTGCGCCGTGATCCCCATGTTCTTCGACGCCGAAAGCGCCTTTTTCACCTGGTCCACGGCCCATTCCTGCCGTGCGGCCGGGTTACCGCGCACTTCAGGGGCCGCGAACCCGTCGAAGGCCTCGTCATAGGCCGGATGCACGGCCACCAGCTGGCCCTGAAGATGCGTCGACAGCTCGGTCACCTCGACGCCGTTGGCCGCGGCGATGCCTTTGAACTCGTCGCAGTAGTCCTTGGACTCCGCGGCCTTGGCGAGGTCGATCAGCCGCCCGTCCCAGCTTGGCACCTGGACACCGATATAGCCGCAATCGGCCGCCCATTTGGTGATGGAATCCCACGAGTTGAACGGTGCGTCGTCGCCTGCGAACTGCGCCAGAAACAGCGCCGGTCCCTTGATCGTCTTCATCCCTCGTCTCCCTGTCTCGCGAGTCTGCCCCTCAGGGCAGGTTGTCGCGCATGAAAATCTCGATCCTGATGCGTTCCTGTTTCTCGTTGATCGGCGCGCCGTCCGTGAAGGCCTTGAGGATACGGATTGCGCTACGCACCTCATGGCTCGGGTCCTGGACCAGCACCGCGTCGATATCGCCGCTGATCAGCGCGGCGCGAGTATGTTCGGAAAGCTCCGTCGTCACCACACGCATGGGCCGGTTCGAGCCCTGCACGGCCTCGATCACGCCCCGCGTGCCGCCACCCAGCGAATAAAGTCCAACGACGTTCGGGTTCTCCGCCAGCAGCCGCGACAGTTTCTCTTCCACCACGCCCGCGAGCTCCTCGCCCTCGATCCAGGGCAGCACGTTCAGGTGCGGGCACTCGGCGCGCATCACCTGCTCGAAGCCCATGCGGCGTTCCACATGGTCGCGCAGAATGCCGGAACCGGCGACGACGGCCACATCGCCCTCGGGCGCGTGGATGAAGCGTTTCAAAAGGCTCGCCGCGACCCGGCCCGCGGCGACGTTATCGATACCGACGAAGCGTTCGCGCGCGGAATTCGGGATGTCCGAAATGAAGGTGACGACATGCACGCCCTTGTCCCGCAGGCGCGCGATGGCGTCCCGCACAACCTGGCTTTCCACCGCCACCAGAGCCACGCCGTCGCCCAGATCGGTGCCCAGCCCCTCGATCGCTTCGACGATGGCGTTCGGGTCGAGCGGCGGCACCGGGACCAGCCCGACATCGATCCGGTCGTTGGCCACATGGGCCCGCGCGGCCTCGATCTCGGAGCGGATGTCGCTGAAGAACGCGGTCTCGCCTGCCGAGACGATGAAGTTGAACCGATAGGACCGCCGCCGCGCCAGATTGGCGGCGGCCTGGTCGCGCACGAAGTTCAGCCGGTCCATCGCCTCGACCACGCGCTCCACGGTGCTCTCCTTCACGCCCTTGCGGTTGTTGAGCACCCTGTCGACAGTGGCGAGGCTTACCCCGGCGGCTTCGGCAACGTCTTGCGCGGTGACACGAGCCATCGATCCTCCCTGAGGGGTGACTTTGCGGCAGGTTTTGATGTACGTCAATCAAAACACGTCGCAGAATACGTCAAAACGCCTTGGGAGGGGACGATGCTGATCGGGATTCATAGCGCTTTGACGCCGGATTTGCTGAGGCATCTCAGAGCGATGGGCCATGGCGACGAACTGGTGATCGCCGACGCGAACTTCCCCGCCGAGGCCTGTGCGGCGCGAATCGAACGGCTTGCCGGGGTTTCTGCGACCGAGGCCCTGCAGGCGATTCTGACGCTGATGCCGCTTGATTCCTACGTCGAGGCCCCGGCGCGTACGATGCAGGTGGTGGGCGACCCCAAGGCCGTGCCCGAAATCGTCGCCGAGTTCCAGGGCATCATCGACAGCACCGCCGACCACCCGGCCAGGGTACGGGGCGTCGAGCGGCACGCGTTCTACGAAGAAGCCAGGCGCGCCTATTGCATCGTGCAGACCGCCGAGACCCGGCTTTATGGCAACATCATTCTGTCCAAGGGCGTGGTGCCGCCCGATTGACCGCGCTGCCGGTTCGGTCTTGGATGGCGCGAAACGGGAGGTGCCGGTGCAGACGAAGAAGATCATCAACAATGGCGACGACGCGGTCGACGAGATGCTGGACGGTATCCTTCTGGCCCATGGCGATACCTTGCGCGCTTCCGAGGCGTCGCCCCGCGCGATCATCGCCCGAAACGGCCCTCGCGACGGTAAAGTCGGTCTGGTGATTGGCGGCGGCTCGGGGCATGAGCCGACCTTCGTGGGGTTTGTCGGAGAGGGCCTTGCGGATGCCGCGGCGATCGGCAATGTCTTCGCCTCGCCGCCGCCAGACCCGGCGCTGGCCTGCGTGAAAGAGGTCGACGGCGGCGCGGGTGTGCTCTTCATGTACGGCAACTACGCCGGCGACGTGATGAATTTCGACATGGCCGCCGAGATGGCGGCGATGGACGATATCGAGGTGCGCACGGTGCTGACCACCGACGATGTCGCCTCGGCCCCACGATCAGAGCGCGACAAGCGGCGCGGCGTGGCGGGCAATTTCTTCATCTTCAAGGCGGCGGGCGCGGCCTGTGATGAGATGATGTCGCTTGACGAGGTCGAGCGCGTCGCGCGCCACGCCAATGCGCGGACATACACGATGGGCGTGGCGCTCTCGCCCTGTTCTCTCCCGCAGACGAGACGGTGGAATTTCGACCTCGGCGAGGGCGAGATGGAGATCGGCATGGGCATCCATGGCGAACCGGGGATCGAGCGTGGGCCGTTGAAGCCCGCCGATGAGATCGTCGATGAAATGATGGACAGGATCTTCGACGAGATGGGGGCTTCCGCCGGCGACCGCGTCGCGGTTCTGGTCAACGGATTGGGCGCCACGCCGCTGATGGAGCTCTACATCATGAATCGCCGCGTTCAGGCGCGGCTGGGCGAGGCGGGGCTGGTGACGCACGCGACCTGGGTCGGGAACTACTGCACCTCGCTCGAGATGGCCGGGGCCTCGGTGACGGTGATGCATCTCGACGACGAGTTGCAGCGCCTGATCGACCGGCCCTGCCACTGTGCGATGTTCCGGGTGGTCTGAGATGTCCGAGGTCATCTCCGCCCGCCTGATCGCCGCCTTCACCGCGATTGCCGAGACGATGGAGGCGGAACGCGACGCGCTCTGCGCGCTGGACGGGGAGATCGGCGACGGCGACCACGGCATCGCCATGGCGGGCGGGTTTGGCGCGGTGCGGACGGCGTTGGAAGCACTGGGCGAGGACGCGACTCCGTCGGATGTGTTCAACACCGCCGCGAAAGCCTTCCTGAGCGGCGTCGGCGCCTCTTGCGGCCCGCTCTACGCCACCGCGCTCATGCGCGCGGGGGCGTTTGCCAAGGGCAAGGATGTGCTCACCGCCGAGGACATCCCCGGCCTTCTGGCCGCCATGGCCGAGGGCATCGCGCATCGCGGCAAGGCGGCGCTCGGGGACAAGTCGATGCTGGATGTCTGGCAGCCTGCAGCCGAGGCCGCGGCAGGGGCAACGGGTTCGGTGTGTGATCTGTTGAAGGTTGCAACAGAGGCAGCAGAGGCAGCGGCCGAGAACACCGCTACAATGCAAGCCAAGATCGGCCGCGCCGCGCGGCTGGGCGAGCGCAGCCTGGGCCACCGGGACCCGGGCGCGGTGTCGGCGGCGATGCTGATCGGGGTGCTCGCGCAGACGCTCGGCTAGCCCGGCTTGTAGCGCGCATCGACCGCGTCGATGGCCGCGACGTTGGCCGCCGAGCGTCCCTCGGGATCGAACTCCAGCGGCAGCCACGCCTCGACGATCGCCTTGGCGAGCTCCGGCCCGATCACCCGCGCGCCCATCGTGATAATCTGCGCGTTGTTCGACAGTGCCGCGCGTTCGGCGGAGTACGTGTCGTGGGTCAGCGCCGCCCGGATCCCCGGCACCTTGTTGGCCGAAATGCAGACTCCGATCCCGGTCCCGCAGACAAGCACCGCGCGGTCATACTCACCCGCCAAAATCGCGCTCGCCACCCGGTCGGCGAGATCGGCGTAGTATTCGTTCTCTCCGGCGCCAGGCTCGCTGAGGTCGGCGACCTCCACGTCGCCGCCCGCGAAATGCGCCGTGAGCGCTGCCACCAGAGGCTGACCGGCCCCATCCCCCGCAATTGCCAATCGCATCTCCCGCCCTCCGTCAGATCACCGCACTGCAACGCCTGAGAATTTGGATATAACCCGCCGCGTCCCAGGCCGCACGACCGATGAAGAGCCCGTCGATCCGTGGCTGCTCCGCCAGCGCCACGCAATTCCCCTGATCCACGCTCCCGCCATAGAGGCACCGGGGTGCGGACCCCAGCACCCCCGCCGCCGCTTCCTTTATCACTCCGATCTGCGCATCCGCATAATCCGGCGCCGCCGAGGTCCCGGCGTCTCCAATCGCCCAGACCGGCTCATAGGCAAAGACCGCCTCCGCCCCCTCGGGCACCTGTGCAAGGGCCCCGGCCACCTGCGCCGCTAGCCGCTCCTCGGTCCGGCCCGCCGCCTTCTCCTCCGCCGTCTCGCCGACGCAGACCAATGGCACCAGCCCGTGCCGCAACGCGGCCGCGACCTTCAACCCGACCGTCTCGTCGGTTTCGTTGAAGTGCGCGCGCCGTTCCGAATGGCCGATCTCGACCAGACCCACCCCGCAATCCACCAGCATCGGCGCCGAGACTTCACCTGTCCAGGGACCCGTATCTTCCCAATGCATGTTCTGGGCGCCGAGCAGAATCGAACTCCCCGACAACATCGCCTTCACTTCGCGCAAGAGCGTGAAGGGCGGGACGACGAAGCGGGTGATGCGTGGGTCGGCCTCGGCGGCGCGCAACACCTCCACGAACGCCCGCGCCTCCGCCAGCGTCTTGGTCATCTTCCAGCCGGTGCCGATCCAGCAGGTCTCCATCCCGCCCCCATTCAGTGCGTCCGGGAAACTTGCCATCAAAACCGATATTGTCCAACATCCGCCGCCACGGCCATCGGCACACAGCGCCACTGGGAGGAAACATGGGACAGTTCATCAACGCACGCGAAACCCTTGTGCCCGAGGCCATCGACGGGCTCTTGCGCAGCGCCGGGGGGCGTCTGGCACGGCTCGACGGCTACCCGCATATCAAGGTCGTGGTCCGCACCGACTGGGACCGGTCGCGCGTTGCGCTGGTCTCGGGCGGTGGCTCGGGGCACGAGCCTGCCCATGCCGGTTTCGTGGGACCGGGCATGCTCACCGCGGCGGTCTGCGGCGACGTTTTCGCCTCTCCTTCCGTGGACGCAGTGCTGGCGGGCATCCTCGCGGTGACCGGCGATGCCGGGTGCCTCCTGATCGTCAAGAACTACACCGGCGACCGGCTGAATTTCGGCCTCGCCGCAGAACGCGCCCGGGCGCTGGGCCGCAAGGTCGCGATGGTGGTCGTGGACGATGACGTCGCCCTGCCCGAGATCGCCCAGGCGCGGGGCGTGGCGGGCACGCTTTTCGTGCACAAGATTGCAGGCGCGCTGGCCGAAAGCGGCGCCGATCTCGACACCGTCGCCGCTGCCGCGCAGCGGGTTGTGGACGACGTGGTGTCCATCGGCATGTCGCTCGACACCTGCACGATCCCCGGCGTAACCAAGGAAGATCGGATCGAGGCCGGCAAGGCCGAGCTTGGCCTCGGCATCCATGGCGAGCCGGGCGTCGAGCAGGTCGATTTCCTGAGCGC